>Ga0073928_10007753_pt1 | contig 13776 bp, 8 predicted proteins | sample PaiPotPPA55metaG_FD_76969 | JGI IMG/M metagenome (GOLD analysis project Ga0073928, IMG submission 76969) | Iron sulfur acid spring bacterial and archeal communities from Banff, Canada, to study Microbial Dark Matter (Phase II) - Paint Pots PPA... ... | reverse complement strand
CCCGCGAGCCCATCTGGTTCCACAGCGAGATCTGCTGCGAGATCTCGGTATTCTGCTGGATGCGCGCCTCGATCTGGAACGGCCCGTAGACCAGCTTCTCCTTGGGGAAGGTGTAGACGATGAGCTTGCCGTACTCGGGCGGATCGCAACGCGCCGCCAGCCAGGCGATCATGTTCTCGCGCTGGCTCGGCACCATCGGCAGCATCAGGACGAACTCGGCGCGTGCCGCCCCGGGGAGCCGCATGACGGTGTAGTAGGGCGGCATCGGCATGGGAGCATTCCCACCGTCGATGCCGGCCAGCTCCTGGGGAAACTGCCAGAGATCCTCGCGATTGTAGAAGACCTCGGGTGTGTCCATATGGTAGGCGCGGTAGAGCTGCGCCTGGATCAGGAACAGGTCTTCGGGGTAGCGGATATGCTGCCGCAAGTCTTTGGGCATAGCCTCCAAAGGCTTGAACAGACCCGGGAAGATCCGCTGGTAGGTCCGCAGGATCGGATCGGCAGGATCGCTGACATAGAAGTCGACCGTGCCGTTATACGCATCGATCACCACCTTGACCGCGTTGCGGATGTAATTGCCGCCATCGCTGATACCCGGCTGGGCGTAGGGGAACCAACTGCTGGTGGTATAGGCGTCCTGCATCCAGAAAAGACGCCCGTTGCTCACGACAATATACGGGTCATGGTCGAGGCTCAGGAACGGGGCGATGGTGCGCACCCGGTCCTGAATGTTGCGGTGGAACAGGATCCGGCTCTGGTCCGTGATGTAGCTGGTCAGCAGGATGTTGGGATCGTCGAACTGCCAGGCGAAGAGGCTGCGTCGCGCCAGGCTGCCGACAGCGACGCCGTCGTGCCCGCTATAGGCGGCGTAGACATTGTCTTTCCCCTTGGGGTAGTCGAACTCGGGTACGTTGCCTTTCACGATCACATAGTCCTGATCGCCTCCGCCAAAATAGAGGCGGGGTTCGCGGATGGCCGGGCCGCCGTTGGCGACGGGCGGAATATCCTGCAGATAGAGGGAAGGCAAGCCTTCCGTGGATTTCTCAGTGACCGGCGACATGACGACGCCGTTGCCGTGGGTGAACAGGAGATGCAGGTTCACCCAGGTCTGGGCGTTTGCCGGGAGCATCGCCGGATCCAGTTCGCGCGCCGACAGCATCACCTGCCGGTAGCCGTCGTCAAGCCGGTAGCGGTCGATGTCCACGGAGAGGAATTTGTAGTAGGTCCTGATCTCCTGCAACTGGGCGTAGGTATCCATCAACGGCTGCACATCCCACAGGCGGATGTTGTCGATGGTCGGGCGATTGGCCTGGAGCGAGGCGAGATTGAGCCCCTGCTCGGCAGGAAACGGTTTCGCCGCGATCTGTTCGAGGCCGTAGGCCTTGCGCGTCAGCGCGATATTGTGTTCGATATACGGCGTCTCCAGTTGGAGCTCGCTCGGCTTGACATAGAAGCGCTGGAACAGCGCCGGGTAGATCACGGCAAACGCAAACGAGCCGCCGAACACCAGTAATACCGAGACGGCAGGCACTCGATAGCTCCGCCAGCGCATATTGGCCCAAGAGGCAACGGAGGCGCCAGCGGCAACGCCGACGAGCAGCCACAGGACCGGTAGCACGACGTGGACGTCGGTATAACTGGCGCCGACCACGACACCGTTGTCGCCGTACAGCAGCAGGAAGCGGTCGAGTCCGTAGGACCAGGCCTTCAGCACGAAGAACAAACCGAGCAGTGCCGAACCATGAACGGCGGCGGCGGGCGAGAGTCCGCGCGGCAACTGCTCGATTGCAATGTCGCCGCGCATTGCGTAGACCACGCCTGCAACGGCTGCGCTGCAGAAGAGCACATGCAGCAGCCAATTCTTGAGCGCGATATAGACGGGCAGCGAGAAGAGATAGAAGCCGATGTCCTTGCCAAAGATCGGATCGCGCTCGCCAAAAGGCACTTGGTGAATGAAGCGCAGCGCCATGTCCCAGCTTGAGACTTCGCTAAAGGCGATGAGCAGCCCCAAGACGATGGCGATGCCGGTGATGGCCGCGCGCCAACGAATGCGCGGCGCGACCCGGTCGGCCAGTTCGCTGATAGCCGCTGATGGACCGAACGAAAAGCCTGTTGACACCTGCGAGAGTCGGAGGCTCCTCGCGTAACGATGCGCGAGGAATCCCGATATCCATATGGCACTTGCCGATGCGGCGAATATAGCGACGAAGAGCAGCACCTGGGCTGCAAGAACCGTCCAGAAAACGTCGACGTAGCCGATCGAAGAAAACCACAGCCAGTCGACCAGGATGCCAGTGATGCGCCCGACAACGATCAGGCAAAATACGACGAGCGCAACCGTGATCGCAGTGCGTCTCAAGCGCGCGCCTGACCTCACTTGCGACCGCATCGATCATGCTCCTTTGCTGGCCCGTCAATCATGGCCGGCGGCGACCCCATCATTGTCTGCCGTTGATCTGTCAGGCGCGTGGATCGACCGGTGATCGATACGGCGCTCACAGCCCCTCATAGCTCAACACACAGCCACGCAACGACGCGCGGCAGATGACGCCAGATGAATAATTGTAGTCCGGTGAACAAAAGGCGGTGCGCTCGCCAGACCGGACTCGCGCGCCTGAATGCGACGTATCCGCAGCAGCCTCGGGCGGAATGCCCCGGCCCTTTCTAAGGCCTCCCATGCAAAACGAAACGGGTGCATCGCACATAGTGGGAAGCCTGGCCCGAGATACACCCGCCCATGACACTAGGGAATGCCTACGCTTGAGCCGCCGCCGTGCAGCGTCGTAAAATCGTGGCACATCGGTTTGGGGGCCCAGCAATGTGTCTGGCTTCTCGTTGCGATTTCAGCCGCGATTTCCGGCGGCACCCGGCGCCCCGGCGCCTGACGCTTTTCCGACCCGCTCCTCGCGATGAGGCCAGCGGCGGTCACGGAATTGCCGTCAAATCCGCGCCATGATGCCGCTCATTTCCGTCAAAGGGCTCAGCAAGAGTTTTCCCGGCGTGAGGGCGCTTCACGAGGTCCAGTTCGAGCTGATGGCGGGTGAAGTCCACGCGCTGATGGGTGAGAATGGCGCCGGCAAGTCGACGCTGATGAAAATCCTCGCGGGCGTGTACACCCGGGATTCCGGCGAAATCCTCTATGACGGCCAGCCGGTCGAGTTCTTGAGCCCGCGCCAGGCGCAGGCCGTGGGCGTCTGCATCATTCATCAGGAACTCCAGCTGATGAACCATCTGAGCGTCGCCCAGAATATGTTCATCGGCCGCGAGCCGCGCGGACGCCTCGGCGTGTTCCTCGACGAAGACAAACTCAATGCGCAAGCGAGCGACATTCTCGCCCGCATGCATGTGAAGCTCGACCCGCGGGCGGTTGTCAGCACCCTTACGGTCGCCAAGCAGCAGATGGTCGAGATCGCCAAGGCTTTGTCCTTCGACTCGCGCGTCCTGATCATGGACGAGCCCACCTCGGCGCTCAACGACGCCGAGATCGCCGAGCTTTTCCGCATCATCCGGGAGCTGAAGAGCCGGGGCGTGGGAGTCATCTATATCTCCCACAAGATGGACGAGCTGAAGCAGATTTCCGACCGCGTCACCGTGTTGCGTGACGGGGAATATGTGGCCACCGTCACCGCTCGCGACACCAGCGTCGAAACGATCATCGGCATGATGGTCGGGCGAACCTTGACCGACGTCGTGCCTCCCAACAGCGCCGCGGACAAAGGCGAGGTTGCACTCGAAGTAAAAAATCTAAACGCCGGCCCGCTGGTCAGGGACGTGAGTTTCGCACTGCACAAAGGCGAGATATTGGGCTTTGCCGGCTTGATGGGCGCCGGTCGCACCGAGGTCGCCCGAGCGGTGTTCGGCGCAGATCCGATCGAGTCCGGCGAGATTGCCGTGAGAGGCGTGAAGGCGACGATCAGGAATCCGAGCGATGCAGTGGCGCGCGGCATTGGCTATCTCTCGGAGGACCGCAAGCGCTTTGGCCTTGCAACCGGAATGGACGTCGAATCGAACATCGTGATGTCCAATCTGCGCAAATTCCTGTCGCTCAATTTTTTCTTGCGCCGCGCCCAGATACGCCGGACAGCCTCCCATTTCATTAACCTGCTTGCCATTCGTACGCCCTCCGCAGCGCAGCCGGTGCGGCTTCTCTCGGGCGGCAATCAGCAGAAAATCGTCATTGCCAAATGGCTCGAGCGTGACTGCGACGTGCTTTTCTTCGACGAGCCGACGCGCGGCATCGACGTCGGCGCCAAGAGCGAGATCTACAAGCTCCTGCGCTCGCTCGCCGGCGAAGGCAAGGCGATCGTAATGATCTCGTCGGAACTACCGGAAATCCTGCGCATGAGCGACCGCATTATCGTGATGTGCGAGGGCCGTATCACCGGCGAACTCTCCGCCATGGAGGCGACGCAAGAGCGCATCATGCAACTGGCGACGCAGCGGGAATCCCTGAAAGCAGCATGAGCTTCGAGAGGAGAGGTCCAATTTATGACACTGCCATCGGATACTTCGGCACTGGCGAATGAGGGTCGGCCGTCCAGCCTCAGAGCCCGCGTGTTCGCGCCGGCTGCTTTGCAAAAGCTGCTCGCCTTCGGGAGCCTGGTCCTGCTGCTGGCTTTTTTCAGCTTCGCCTCGCCCGCCTTCATGCAGATGGACAATATGCTCGGGATTCTGCAGGCGACGGCGGTCAACGGCGTTCTGGCCATCGCCTGCACGTTCGTGATCATCACCGGAGGCATCGATTTGTCCGTCGGCACGTTGATGACGTTCACGGCGGTCATTTGCGGCGTGTTCCTGACCTATTGGCATTTGCCGATGACGGTCGGCGTGATTGCTGCGATCGGGACGGGCGCGGTCTGCGGGACCATTTCGGGAACCCTCACGGCGAAAATGAAAATACCGCCGTTCATTGCCACGTTAGGCATGATGCTGCTGCTGAAAGGGCTGTCGCTTGTCGTCTCGGCCGACAAGCCGATCTATTTCAGCGACACCGAAAACTTCTACAGGATCTCCCAGGATTCGCTGATCGGCTATGTACTGCCGAGCCTGCCCGTTCCGAACGCGGTCCTGATCCTGTTTTTCCTGGCGGTCGTGAGTTCGATCACGCTTAATCGCACCGCGCTCGGCCGCTACACCTTTGCGCTCGGCAGCAACGAAGAAGCCGTGCGCCTTTCGGGCGTGAATGTCGACCGGTGGAAGATCGCCATTTACGGCCTGGCCGGAGCAATTTGCGGCATCGCCGGGCTGCTTATCGCCTCGCGCCTGAATTCGGCCCAGCCGGCGCTAGGCCAGGGTTATGAACTTGAAGCCATAGCAGCCGTGGTGATTGGGGGGACCTCGCTCAGCGGTGGTGCGGGCACGATCCTGGGCACGATCATCGGCGCTTTCATCATGAGCGTGCTGACCAACGGCCTGCGCATCATGTCGGTCGCTCAGGAATGGCAGATCGTAGTGACCGGTCTCATCATCATTCTCGCGGTTTATGCCGATATCTTGCGACGCAAGAAAAGCTGATGAGGGTTGACGAAGGCTGATGGAGGCTGACGCAGCACGGGACAAGATCAACACAAAGATCAAGACAATGATCAACACAAGATCAGAAAAGGGAGCGCCGGAGGCTCCCCCAACGGCTGAAGGTTAATGGCCCACCTTAGGAGGAGAACCACCATGTTGAAAAGAAGACTAATCGGTGTCGTGGTCGGCGTTGGCGCGCTCATTGGCGGGACAAGTCTTGCGCGCGCAGACGAAGCCTACATCCCGCTGATCTCGAAAGGCTTCCAGCACCAGTTCTGGCAGGCCGTCAAAGCCGGCGCTGAACAGTCGGCCAAGGAGCACAGCGTCAGGATTACATTCGAGGGGCCGGAAACCGAGGCCATGGTCGACAAGCAGATCGACATGCTCTCGGCCGCGCTCGCCAAGAAACCCCAGGCGCTCGGCATCGCGGCGCTCGACAGCAAAGCGGCCATTCCGCTGTTGAGGAAAGCGCAGTCCGAAAAAATACCGGTCATTGCCTTCGACTCGGGCGTCGACAGCACCATTCCGCTGACGACGTGCGCGACGGATAACGTTGCCGCGGCCGCACTCGCCGCCGACAAGATGGCCGAGGCTGTCGGCAATTCCGGCGAGGTCGGCCTGGTCGTGCATGACCAGACCAGCCGCACCGGTATCGATCGCCGGGACGGTTTCCTGAACGAGATGAAGGCGAAGCATCCGAACATCAAGATCGTCTCGGTCCAGTACGGCGGCGGCGACCATCTGAAATCGGCGGAAATCGCCAAGACGATGATCCAGGCCAATCCCAACCTCAAGGGCATTTTCGGCGCGAATGAAGGCTCGGCGGAGGGTGCCGCGATCGGCGTCAAGGAATCGGGCAAGAAGCTCGTCCTGATTGGCTACGACTCCGGCAAGGAGCAAAAGGACGACATCAATTCCGGCCTGATGTACGGCGCCATCACGCAGAACCCGGTCGGTATCGGCAAATGTGTCGTCGATTCCGCGGTGAAGGCGCTGAAGGGCGAGACGCTGCCCAAGAAGGTCGACACGGGCTTCTACTGGTACGACAAGACCAATATGAGCGATCCCAAGATCGCTGCCGTGCTCTATGACTGAGCGTCGCGTCAGGGAGTGATAAGAGGAGAGGGGCCGCGGTACCTTTTGACGCCGCGGCCTTCTTTGTTCATGGGCTTGGCTTATAGGCCTGTTTATAGACTTTGTTCATAGGCTTGGTTCACAGGCTTGTTCACAGGCGCCAAGTCGATAGCTGTCGAAGAGGAGGATGTTCAGATGCCCACGATCACCAAGCTGTCCGTCCGGGACATCCGGTTTCCGACCTCGCGTTCACTTGACGGCTCCGATGCGATGAACGCCGCGCCGGATTACTCCGCCACCTACGTGACGCTCGAAACCGATTCGCCGGATGCGCTGACCGGTCATGGCCTGACCTTCACCATCGGGCGCGGCAACGAGATCTGCGTGAGTGCGGTACACGCGCTTAGCCCTCTTGTCGTCGGCAGAACGCTCGAGGACATTGCCGCGAACATGGGCGCTTTCTGGCGCGCGCTGACCTCGGACAGCCAGTTGCGCTGGATCGGTCCGGACAAGGGCGCCATGCATCTGGCGACGGCGGCTGTCGTGAATGCGGCCTGGGACCTGTGGGCCAAAGCGGAGGGCAAGCCGGTGTGGAAGCTGCTCGTCGACATGAGTCCCGAAGAACTCGTGCGTTGTCTCGACTTCCGTTATGTAACCGATGCGCTCACGCCGCAGGAAGCCATCGCCATGCTGCATCGCCACGCAAAGACCCGGGGCGAACGCGAAAAGGAGATGCTGGCGCACGGCTATCCGGCCTACACGACGTCGGCCGGCTGGCTCGGCTACGACGACGACAAGATCCGCCGGCTCGCCCGTGAGGGCGTCGCACAGGGCTGGACGCACTTCAAGCAGAAGGTGGGCGGCAATCTCGAGGAAGATATGCGCCGGGCCCGCATCCTGCGCGAGGAAATCGGCGAAAACCGGAAGCTGATGATGGATGCGAACCAGGTGTGGGACGTCGATGAAGCGGTCGCGAACATGCGGCGCCTGGCGCAATTCGATCCGTGGTGGATCGAGGAACCCACCAGTCCCGACGACGTTCTCGGCCACGCGGCTATCCGGCAGCGGATTCGGCCTATTGGCGTCGCGACGGGCGAGCACTGCCAGAACCGGGTGATGTTCAAGCAATTGCTGCAGGCGCAGGCGATCGACTTCTGTCAGGTCGACAGCTGCCGTCTGGGCGGGTTGAACGAGGTGATCATTGTCCTGCTGATGGCCGCCAAATTCGGCGTGCCCGTGTGCCCGCATGCGGGCGGCGTCGGCTTGTGCGAGTACGTCCAGCACATTTCGCTGTTCGACTATATCTGCGTGTCAGCGTCGCTTGAAAACCGGGTGCTGGAGTACGTGGACCATCTGCATGAGCATTTCGTCGATCCTGTCGTGATCCGAAACGGCCGCTACATGCCGCCGCAACGTGCCGGCTACAGCATCGAAATGCATGCGGCGTCGCTCGATCAGTATCACTTTCCCGAAGGTCCGGCCTGGCGCGCCTGAGACGGTACGCGCGGCCAGGAAGGTGCGAACTTCTTCGCGAGCCGCGACCGCATGTCACTCATGGCGTCGCGCCGTCGCCATGGTTTTTGTGCTGCGCCGCCATCCGCTCCTGCTGGGCGGGGGGAGCCGGATCGTAGTGGCTGAGCTGGATGCTGTAGTTGCCGTGCCCGCCGGCGATGGCGTTCAGACGCGACTGATAGTCGTTGAGTTCGGACAATGGCACCTGCCCTGCCACCACCACGACGTTACCGGCGGCCGTGCGCGTGCCGTGGACTTGCCCGCGCTTGGCGGACAGGTCGCCGATGATGTCACCCATCGCGGCGTCCGGCGTCGTCACCTCGATGTCCACAATCGGCTCAAGCAGGATGGGCCGCGCTTTCAGCACTGCATCGATGAAGGCCTTGCGCCCCGCGGAAACGAACGCCACTTCCTTGGAGTCGACTGAATGGCTCTTGCCGTCGAAGACGGTGACCCGGACGTCCTGCATGGGGAAGCCGGCAAGCGGCCCGCTGTCGATGACCTGCAGGATGCCTTTTTCCACGGCGGGCATGAACTGGCCGGGGATGGCGCCACCCTTGACGGCATCGACGAATTCGAAACCAGCGCCTCGCGGCAATGGCTCTACGCGCAGCATCACTTCGCCGAATTGCCCGGCGCCGCCGGTCTGCTTCTTGTGGCGATAGTGCCCTTCGGCTTTGGCGCCGATGGTTTCCCGATACGCGATCTTCGGTGGCCGCGTCACGACCTCGAGCTTGTACTGTTCGGATAGCCGCTCCAGCATGAGGCGCAGGTGCAACTCGCCCAGACCGCGCACCACCGTCTCGTTGGTGCCGACCGGGTGCTCGATGCGCAGGCACGGGTCTTCCGCACTCAGCTTTTGCAGAATCTCCCAGAGGCGCTGCTCGTTGCCCCGGCGCGCAGGCTCGATCGCGAGTCCGTAGATGGGCGTGGGGAAGTCGAGCGGGGTCAGGTGGATGTCACCGTCCTCGGGGGAATCGTGCAGCACGCTATCGAAGCCGATTTCGTCAATCTTGGCCGTAGCGCAGATATCGCCGGGGCCGGCTTGCGGGACATCCACGTGTTCCTTGCCCTGCAGCATCATCAGGTGAGTGACTTTGAACGGCTGGCGCCCGTCACCGATATAGAGCTGGCTATCGCGCCTGACCGTGCCCTGATGGATGCGAAACACGGCCATCTTGCCGATGTAAGGGTCCATGACGATCTTGAAGGCGTGGGCTAATACATGCTTGTCGGCGACCGGTTCGGCGCGCACGATTTCCTGGCGGCCGCCGCCGTCGCGGTAGAAGAGCGGCGGGTTGCCTTCCATGGGATTGGGCAAGAGGCGGACGAACACGTCGAGTAATTCCGCGATGCCGGCGCCGTTGGCCGCTGACGTGAAGCAGATCGGCACCAGGTGTGCTTCTCGCAGCGCCCGCTCGAAGGGCTCATGCAATTGCTCCGGGGTGATGGCCTCGCCTTGCTCCAGGTAAAGCTCCATCAGGGCGGGATCGATCTCGACCACCTGATCGATCAGCGCATTGTGCGCCGCCGCAACAGACAGGAAGTCGGACTCGCCGGCAGGCTCGAAAAAACAATCCACCACCCGGCGGCCGTTTTGCGCCGGCAGGTTGATGGGCAGGCATTCCTTGCCGAAGGCCTCCTGGATTTGCGTCAGAAGTCCCGGGAGGTCGACCTTTTCACCATCGATACCGTTCACGATGAGCATTCTGCAGAGCTTGCGTTTCTCCGCCCACGCCATCATGCGCCGGGTGGTCATTTCGATGCCGGTCTGCGCATTGATGACGACGGCGGCAATCTCCACAGCGGGCAGGGCGCTGATCGACAGCCCGGAAAAGTCCGGGTAGCCGGGCGTATCCAGCAGATAGATGCGTGTATCCCGGTAGTGCAGGTGGGCGACGGCGGAGTTCAGCGAGTGGTGATATTTGCGCTCGAGCGGGTCGAAATCGCAGACCGTGGTGCCGCGCTCCACGCTGCCGGGGGCGCGTAACTCGCCACCCTGGTACAGCAGGGCTTCGACAAGCGATGTCTTGCCACATCCGGCATGCCCGACCAGAGCGATGGTGCGGATAGCGTCGGGGCTGTAACGCATGATCGCCCTCGTCCAGTAGTGGATGTGGAGCAATTATTGGCGAAAACGGACCCGTGTGCCATACGGGGTAATCGTCCCATTCGTAGGCATTTGCTGAAGAGGCCGCCTGGACGCCATGTATTGGGGAGGCGCAATCGTCGTGCCCGCGCTGGTCACAGCGCCGCCGTCAGCATGTTTTTCACGCGCAAGCGAAAGCGAACTATCCTTAAGGAGTCTTGCGCAACAATCTCCCGTTCTCACCCTTTCAGAGGAGGTGCGTCATGTCAATGTCTGCCACTCTCGAGGACTGCCTGCGCAGCAAGGGCTCCCGGTACGAAATCGTGCATCATCCGCACAGCAATTCCAGCATCGGAACTGCGGCGGCAGCGCATATTCCCGGCGACCGCCTCGCCAAGACCGTGCTTTTTGAAGACGAGCACGGCTATGTGGCGGCTGTGCTGCCATCGACCTATGCCGTACGGCTGTCCGAGTTGTGGGCCAAGACCGGACGCCACCTGATGCTGGCCAGGGAGTTCGATCTGCGCGAACTGTTCAAGGATTGCGAGGTGGGAGCGCTGCCGCCGGTATGTACGGCCTATGGCATGCAAACCTATCTTGACGAGAGCCTCGCCAGCCAGCCGGACGTCTATTTCGAGGCCGGTGATCATGAAGAGCTGATTCACATGGGCACGGATCAATTCCTGGATCTGATGGATCAAGCCGAGCGGGCGCGCTTCGCCCGTCGTATGCAGGGTTTGCCAACCTGACCGGCGCCGCCTGATGCGGCAAGGCTTGCGCAGTGCGGCATAAAGCGCACTGCGCCACCCAACCTTTGCGCGAGGCAGATCATGCAACGCAGCGATACGGTCCTGAAGCAGGTGATGGCGGCCTTCGAACGCGACTCCCACCTGAAGCTCCACAATCATCCCATTCATATGAATTTCGACGGCGATGTCTTGACCGTGGCAGGCGAGGTGCCGGATATCGCATCCAAGAAACGCCTTCTTCAGTTGACCCGGATGCACAACGAGGGGAATGGTCTCGTCGACCAACTGCGTGTCACCGCCAACCCGCCGATCGGTGATGGCGAGTTGAGGGCACGTATCTGCGAACGGATGGCGCAGGCGGTGGATTTTCGTAACTGCGTGATCTGTGCGCGCGTCAAGGGGCAGCTCGAAGTATTGCGAGGCACCATAGACGAGGCGGGCAACGACGGCAGCGGCGTGATCGAAGTGACCGTCGACGACGGTGTAGTGACCTTGACGGGGCAAGTGATCAGCTTGTCTCACAGGCGCCTGGCGAGTGTGACGGCCTGGTGGGTCGGCGGCTGCCGCGACGTGGTGAACCTGCTTGAGCTGGTGCCCGCCGAAGCCGATGGCGACGATGAAATTTCCGAGGCCCTGCACCTGGTGCTCGAAACGGATCACCGTGTGCGCGCCGAGCAGATCACCATCAATGTAGAAAACCACAGGATCACGCTGGCAGGTTGGGTGGCGACCGAAGCCGAAAGACGGCAGGCGGAACAGGACGCGTGGTGTCTGGATGCTATCGAGGGCGTCGTCAATCGCATCCAGGTGCGGGCCTGAGCTGACCGCAGGTCCGTGTAGGGCCTTTTCCACCGGCAGCGCTGCTACTGTGCCCCGCGTGGCTGCCGCGATGGTCGGCGGGAGAGGAGGGAAGCAAGACGTTTTGCCGGCCGCCACTGCTTTCCATGGAACGGCGAGCGTGACGGGAAATGAGTGTGCGCAAGATTCTGTCGGGCGTGGCGATGGCCATGTTATCCGGAGGATGCCTGGCTGCGGACGCGGCGAGTTCGTGTTCTCCGGTGTTGTCCGAGGTCGATGTCAAAGACGGCCTTAAGGTACGCGCGGTACACGCGGTACAGGCCGATTGTGGACTCCCCGTCCAATCCCTCAACCGCATGACCACCGAGTTGAACCGCGCGGTGAAGGGCGGGCGACTTTCCGGTGCCCAGACAGTCTCGCTCGCGAGAGCAGCCAACGTGATACTGGCTGCCGTACAGGCGCAATCGGGCCGCACCGGGCGCAGGACCGATACCGCGTTCGCCCACATCGAACCGATAATCGAGCGCCTTGCCGGGCAAATCAGGGCGCAGCCCGACGCAGACCTGGTAGCCGAAGCCCGGAAATGGGCCGTACGTTACGAGGATCTGTTGCGCAGGTCGTCGATCTCACGGAGTTCCGATCCTCGTGAAGTGCGAATAGTCGAAGCGCTTGAGCGCTTCGATCTGGATGGTGCGTCACAGCTACTGATCAAGCTGCTTGCCGAAAAACAGGGAACCGTGCATGCGTTCGCGGCGCGTTGTTATGAGGCTGGCGAAATCGAGTTGCTGCGCTTCGCGCCGCAGAATGCCTTGCCGTACCTGGAAAAGGCCTACGCGTTGCAACCGGAAGACATCGACATTGCGACGGCATTTTCCGACACTTTGCTGGAGCAACGCGAGTTTGAGCGGGCGGAACCGATTTACCGCACGCTGCTGTCGCGCTATGACGTGCTTGCGCAGGAGAAGCCCGGAGCCTATCAACCCCAAATTGCGCGTACGCTGGACAAGCTTGGTAGCCTTTACGTCGGTCTGAAGCGGCCAAGGGAGGCGGAGACAGCCTATCTGCGGGCGCTGGAGATCTATTGGGTGCTGGCGCGACAGAACCGGGTGGCCTACGGGCCGGCTGTGGCCGAAATCCTCGATAACCTCGGCGTCCTGTATCGCGATACGCAGCGCCTGAAGGACGCAGCGGATGCTTACCGCGAAGCGCTGGATATCGACCGTGCATTGGCCTACCGCGACGCCGCGACGTACAAGCCCGATATGGCGACCACGCTCAACGATCTCGGCATCCTGTACGCCGCCACACAGCGCATGAGCGATGCGGAGCAGGCGTATCGCGAGGCGCTGGACATCCAGCAGGCCCTCGTGCGCGGCAACCCCGCGGCCTATCGCCCGGCACTCGCGCGTACGCTCAACAATCTCGGGAACCTCTATAGCGCGATGCAGCAACTCCCGGAAGCGGAGCATGCCTACACGGAAGCGCTCACGATCCGGCAGCAGCTTGCCCGGGAGAGTCCAGCGCTCTATCGAGCTGATCTGGCGCGCACGCTCACCAATCTTGGCGCGCTCTATCGTGCTACGCAACGGCCTGAGGAGGCGCAGCAGGCTTATCAGGATGCGTTGCAAATCTATCGTGCGCTTGCGCTGGAAACCGCCACCTCCTACCAGCCGGACGAAGCGCGGACGCTGAACAATCTAGGCGTCCTTTTCAGTCGCAGTGGGCACCCGCGCGAGGCGGAAGACGCCTACCGGCACGCGCTGGACCTTTACCGGACCCTGTCGCGAGAGGATCCCGTGGCCTACCGTCAGGATGAAGCGCGGACACTCGGCAACCTGGGTACGCTCCTCAGCCAGACCCAACGACCGGGTGAAGCCGGGCAGGCGAGGCGTGACGCAGCCCGTCTTCTCGATACACCGGGAGCGCCGTAGATCCCGCGGCAAAGCGCCTTTGCGTTACATGAGTTACATGCGTTGCCGGGGCGGAACCAGGCGCCAGGTCAAGAGCACCACCAGGGCAAACACCAGGTAGGCGAGAGTG
>Ga0073928_10007752_pt1 | contig 13777 bp, 12 predicted proteins | sample PaiPotPPA55metaG_FD_76969 | JGI IMG/M metagenome (GOLD analysis project Ga0073928, IMG submission 76969) | Iron sulfur acid spring bacterial and archeal communities from Banff, Canada, to study Microbial Dark Matter (Phase II) - Paint Pots PPA... ... | reverse complement strand
GCGGCCCGGCGACCGCATCGCGTCGCTCGTCTCGCTCGCGCTCACGCCGCTGCGGATCGATGCGATCGAAAACGTCGACATGGCAACCGGCCGGATCTGGCTGCGCGGTACCGCCGTGCTCTTCGAAACCGGCGTCTACGCGAAACTTCCCGACGACCTTCCCGACGCGGTCGCGCTCGCCGTGCTCGACGTCGCGGGCGCGCCCGCGCAGGTCGGGCGGCTCGTGCAGCCCGGTCGCTGCGTCGCCGTGCTCGGTGCCGACGGGAAATCGGGCGTGCTCTCGTGCGTTGCGGCGCGCGAGCGTGCGGGCGCGGGCGGCCGCATCGTCGGAATCGCGCCCAGCCGCGAAACGCCGGGCGCCCGGTTTCTCATCGAGCGCGGGTACGTGGACGCGTTCTTGGAGATCGACGCGCGCGACGTGCCGGCGGTGCTCGGCGCCGTGCCGGAGTATCTCCCGACGCTCGCCGACGTAACGGTCAACTGCGTCAACGTTGCGGGCACCGAGCTATCGTCCATCCTGCTCACCAAGGATGCGGGAACCGTGTACTTCTTCTCGATGAGCACATCGTTCACCGCCGCCGCACTCGGCGCCGAGGGCGTCGGGAAAGACGTCACGATGATCGTCGGCAACGGCTACGCGAAGGGCCACGCCGCGACCGCGCTCGGGATCGTGCGCGACCATCCGGATCTCCGCGAGTATTTCATGAACCGTTACGCTCCCGCGCCCGCGGCTGTCTCGTCGGCCTTCTGAGAGGAACAGCAATACCGATGGATACGATGGATACGATGGAGACGATCGAGCGGGCAGCGCAGCGCAAACCGCCCGTCGACACGAAGGCGCTCGAGCACCGCAACGTGCGCCAGGGCGAGTTTTGGCGCACGATTCCGAAGTACCGCGACGTCGACGAAGCGACGTTCCTCGACCACATCTGGCAGGGCCAGAACTCGGTCAAGTCGCCCGAAGAACTCCTCGATACCGTGAAGGAACTCGTCGAGCCGTCGTTCTTCGACGACGTCCGTCAAGGTTTCGCCCGTGCGCCGATGGCGGTGCGGGTCTCACCGTACATGATCGCGTCGGTCGATTGGACCAAGCCGTACAGCGATCCGATTCGCACGCAATTCATTCCTGTCGCATCCAAGCTCCGGCCCGACCATCCCCGCCTCACACTGGATTCACTGCACGAACTCGAAGATGCCCCGGTTCCCGGGCTCACGCACCGCTACACCGACAAAGCGCTGTTCTTGCCGCTCACGGTCTGCCCCGTGTATTGCCGGTTCTGCACCCGATCGTACGCGATCGGCGGCGACACCGACGTCGTCGAGAAAGTCGCGCTCGCGAAGACGCCCAAGCAGTGGCAGGACGCGTTCGCATACATCGCCTCACGGCCCGAACTCGAAGACATCGTGATCTCGGGCGGCGACTCGTACCAGCTCGCGCCCAAGAACATCAGCGCGATCGGCGATGCGCTGCTCGCGATCCCGCACGTCCGCCGGATGCGCTTCGCGACCAAAGGCCCGGCCGTGATGCCGATGAAGATCCTCACCGATCGCGCGTGGACCGATGCCGTTACCGCGATCGTCGACAAAGGCCGCAAGCTCGGCAAAGAGGTCGTGATCCACACGCACTTCAATTCACCGGCCGAAATCAGTTGGATCACCAAGCGCGCGATGGATCTGCTCTTCGAGCGCGGAATCACGGTCCGCAACCAGAGCGTCCTCATCCGCGGCGTGAACGACGACCCCCGCACGATGCAGCTGCTCGTCAAACGGCTCGGCTACCTCAACGTGCATCCGTACTACGTCTACATGCACGACCTCGTGAAGGGCGTCGAAGACCTGCGCACGCCGATCCAAACCGCGATCGACGTCGAGAAATTCGTGCGCGGATCGACGGCGGGGTTCAACACGCCGACCTTCGTGTGCGACGCGCCGGGCGGCGGCGGAAAGCGCGACGTCCACAGTTTCGATTTCTACGACCGCGAGAACGGAATCGCCGTCTACTCCGCGCCGAGCGTCAAGCCCGGCCAGCACTTCGTGTACTTCGACCCGATCGAGTCGCTCGATCCGCAGGCGCAGGCGCGCTGGGAGAGCCCGCAGATCGCCGAAGCGATGATCGCAAGCGCGATCGAACGCGCGGGCGGAACGCCGACGTACGTCCCGGCGTAGGAATGCGTCGCGCGAGCGCGGCTTTCGTGCTGGGGGTCGCGCTCGCGGCCGGGTCGCGAGTGCCGACCGCCGGCGCGCAGGAGGCAACGCCCGAACCGAGCGCCTCACCCGCGGCCGCGAGCGTGGATCCCGCGATCGCCAAACGGGCGCGAGACTGGTTCGGGCGCGTGCAAGCTGCCAAGATCGATCGCACGCAGCTCACGCCGGATTTCAGCGCGCGGTTCACCGACGACAATGCCGCCGGACTCGCGAAACAGACCGCCGATCTCGGCGATCCCGTCGCGTTCGACTTCGTTCGCTCGATCGAGGGCGACGACCAGACGACCTACATCTTCAAGATCGCGTTCAAGACGGGCGTCAAGCTGTCGTGGGCGTTCTCACTCGATTCGGCCGGCAAGATCGCGCGCTTCGCCCTCAAGCCAGGCTAGCCGCAAGATGCCTAACCGCCGCCCGATGCGGCGCGCTCCGCGCGCGCGGCGGCGCGGTAACGGTCGGGCGTTGCGTCGACCTGCAAGAGGAAGCGCCCCGCGTCCGGCGTTCGGTGGCCGCCTCCGTTGCGGTGGCCGCCCGCGCCGCCCCCAGCCATGCCCGAGCCCGCAAATGCGGCGCGCATCGCATCGTGCAGTTTTTGGTTTTCCGCGAGCAGGGAGCTCGTCTCTTGCGGCGTCAGCACCGCATCGATCTGCGCGGCTGCGTCCGAGAGCGTCAAGGTCGAACCGTCGGCGTCGAAGCGATCGACGATTGCCTGAACCTGCGCGCGATGAGCATCGTCGAGCGACGCAAGCGCCGCGGTCTTGGCATCGCTGCGCGCCGCGTCCATCTTCGCCTGAACGTCCGCCGGCGGACCGGCCTCCTGCGATGAAGCTCGCGAGCACGAGACCAGAGGTATGATAGCGGCGGCGAATGCCAGCGCTCCGAGTCTTTTCCACATGTGAAGCACGGTATCACGGCCGGCTTACAGGCCGCTGAGAGCCGGATGAGCGCAAGGTGAGGCCGGCCGCGCAGCGTAGCCCTTGCCGGTGATTACCCTCGTCGTGAATTATCTGATTCGGGCCGGCCGGGAAGCCGAAGCCGAACGCTACCTGCGCGAATTGATCTCGCACTCGCGCCGCGAACCCGGCTGCCGCACCTACAACGTGCACCGCTCGATCGAGGAACCGCGCGAGTTCCTGATCTACGAGCAGTACGACGATGCGGCAGCTCTCGACGCGCACCGGGCTGCGCCGCACTTCGCCGAGTTCGGCAAGAACGGGCTGCAAACGATCGCCGAGCGCCGAGTCGCTGCGACGTACGAGCCGTTCGAATGAGCATTTCGCTCACGGGGCCGCCCATCGCCGCGAAGCGGCCACGCCCCACGGTCGTTCACGGACGAACCCTCGACGACGACTACTTCTGGCTGCGCGACAAGACCGATCCCGCGGTCGAGGCGTATCTGCAGGCCGAAAACGCGTACGCCGAATCCCTCATGGCGCCCGACGCCGGGCTCGTGCAGACGCTGTACGACGAGATGCTCTCGCACGTCAAGCAGACCGACTTGAGCGTCCCGTACCGGTTCGGCGGTTACTTCTACTACTCGCGCACCGAGGAAGGCAAACAGTATCCGATCCTCGCGCGCAAGCGCGGTTCGCTCGACGCGGACGAGGAGATCACGCTCGATCTCAACGCGCTCGCCGAGGGCCATCCCTACTTCGGCCTCGGCGCGTACCGGCCGAGCGACGACGGCACGCTGCTCGCGTACTCGACCGACACGACGGGATACCGGCAGTACGTGTTGCACGTCCGCGACCTTCGAACGCAGCGGGATCTGCCCGTGGCGATCGAGCGCACGGGCGACATCGTTTGGGCGCGCGACGCACACACGCTCTTCTACACGACCGAGGACGCCGTCAGCAAACGGCGCGAGACGTTCTGGCGGCTCGAGCCAGGCGAACTCGAAGGGACGCCCGTCTACGAGGAAACCGACGAGCGCTTCGACATCGGCGCGACGCGCTCGAACGATCGCCGCTACGTCTTCGTGGCGGCGTTCAGCAAGTCGACGAGCGAGTGGCACGCGATCGACGCGGGCCGGCCGGCCGATCCACCGCGCGTCGTCGTACCGCGCGTCGAAGGCCACCGCTACAGCGTCGAACATCATGGTGAGCGGTTCTTTCTGCTCACGAATCGCGGCGCCGAAGATTTTCGCCTCGTGTCGGCGCCCGAAGACGCGCCGCTCGAAGCTAACTGGCGCGAGATCGTGCCCGAACGCGCCGGCACACACCTCGGCGACATCGACGTCTTCGAGCATCATCTCGTGCTGCGGTTACGAACCGGCGGGTTCAGCAATCTCGAAATCCTGGATCTGGGCTCGGGGGAGCTTCGGTCCGTTCCCTTCGACGAAGCCGTCCATACGGTGTCGGGTCAGATGAATCCCGAATTTCACACGCAGGCGTACCGGTTCGGTTACTCGTCGCTCGTCACGCCGCTCACGGTCTACGAGCTCGATCTGCGCACCGGCGCACGCACCGTGCTCAAGGCGACCGAGGTGCCGGGGTACGAATCGAGCGCGTATGCGAGCGAACTGACGCACGCGACCGCGAGCGACGGCACCCTCGTTCCCGTTTCGCTCGTGCGGCGCATCGGCGCGCACGACGACCCCGCGCCGCTCCTGCTCTACGCCTACGGCTCGTACGGGATCTCGATCGATCCGACGTTTTCGGCCTCGCGGCTCGTGTTGCTCGATCGCGGCGTCACGTTCGCGATCGCGCACGTTCGCGGCGGCGGCGAACTCGGGGAACGCTGGCGCACGTCGGGCCACCTGCAGCGCAAGCTGACGACGTTCACCGATTTCATCGCGTGCGCCGAACACCTGATCGCGCGCGGCTCGACCACGTCGCAGCAGCTCGCGATCGAAGGCGGCAGTGCGGGTGGCCTGCTCGTCGGCGCGGTCGCGAACATGCGTCCCGACCTGTTCGCGGCCGCGATCGCGCACGTGCCGTTCGTCGACGTCGTTAACACGATGCTCGACGCCTCGCTGCCGCTGACGACGAGCGAATACCTCGAATGGGGCGATCCGCGGGTCGCGGCGGACTTCGATTACCTGCGCAGCTACGCGCCGTACGAAAACGTCGTCGCGCAAGCGTACCCCGCGATGCTCGTGAAGGTCTCGATCAACGATAGTCAAGTCCCGTATTGGGAAGGCGCGAAGCTGGTCGCCAAGCTGCGCGCGATCGGAACCGGCAGCCGGCCGCTGTTGCTCGTCACCAATTTCGGCGCCGGTCACGGCGGTGCGTCCGGGCGGTACGACGTTCTGCGTGAGATCGCTCTCGACGACGCGTTCATTGTGCGTCACGTCGCGCCGTACGCACGCGAGCCCGAACGCCCGGCGGGTGAGCGAGCGGGTGGTCGTTCCGGCGTCTGAGGTTTATCCCGGGACCGATTGTGGAAGCTGATAGGTCGGTTGCGGCGAGATGCCGCGCTCGGCAGCTCGGCTGCCAATCGAAATCGGAGGTTCGGATAGAAACATGATGCACAAACAACTTGCTGGAGGAACGCTGGCGCTGGCGACGGCCCTGCTCGCGTTGCCCGCGAACGGGCAGCCGATCCCCGTCCAAAAGTTTCCCTACAAATCCGGGCCGGTGACGATCACCTCGTGCACGCTCAACGAGAACACGAGCAACGCCACGGTGAGCCCGAATAGTTTACGCATCAACTATTTCAACAACACCGAAGATGCGAGGCTCACCTCGGTCACGTTCCGCGTCCGCTACGGCGGCACTCCGATCACGGTGACCGATACGGGCACGTTCGATGCGAAGAACTCCATCTCGCACCAGTTCAACCAGCTCGGCGGCCTGCCGTGGGCCGGACCGTCGCCGACGGTCTGCCGCGTCGTGACCGCCACGTTCGCGGACGGCCGGGTCGTGAACCCGCCGTACGAGGGTCCGGAGGGCATGGATACCGACGACAACGCGCCCGCCAACCCGCCGGCTTCGTCGCAATAACGAATCGCCGGTCGCCTCGAGAACGCGGCCCCGAAACGGGCCGCGTTTTTCTATTCGTCGCCCGAAGGTTCGCCCGGGTAGGCGACCGAGAGAACCCGCATCGCCCGGTCGCCGGCCGGCCGCTTCCAGAGCGCAACGTCGCCGCGTTTCTTCCCGGTCAGGGCCACCGCGAGCGGTGAATCGGCGCCGACGCGGCCTTGCTCGATCGCGATCTCGTCCTCGCCGACGATCGTGTACGTCTGCGCGCCGCGCTCGGGATCTTCGACCGTCACGGTTGCGCCGAACCCGGCCCGCGACGGGTCGTCGGGCGGCGGCGGAACGAACAGCCGGGCGGCCCGGCGTTCGAGTTCGTCGCGCGCAGGCCCCGCCGGCTCGGCGTTCACGCGTGCCAAAAAATCGCGCAAACCGGCGGCCGTGATCGGACGGGGGTCGGGGGACACGGGCAGCGCGTCCGATTGCGGCAGGTCCTCGAGCTCTTTCATGAACGCTCGGCTCATGAACGATTCTTTCCCAAAAACGGCCGGCGAACGAACGGAGCCGCAAACGGGTAACGGAACACGCGGCCGAGGTACGCAGCGCGGGCGCCGAAGCAGCTGGCGACGACGACGACGAAATTGAACGCCAGCAGCAGCGCAAAGCAGCCGACGTACGCGGCGATCTCCCAGGGAATGGCCGCCGGCACCGGCACGTGGGCGCAGCCGCCGGCGCTGCCCGGATGGGCGCAAGCGCCCGACGCCGCAATCGTGGTGCCGAACAACGTGAGGAACAACACGAGCGCAATCCCGACCAACACCGCATTGCAGATGGCGGTCGTGATCTGCATGTTGAGCGCCGAGCGCGCGTTCTCGCGAACGAACTCGGGGCCGCTGCGCCGCAGCGAGTAGATGATGAGCGCCCCGATGAGCCCGGCGACCGGAAAGGCGATGTTCGCGACGCCGGCAAGGTGTGCGCTCATCGCCCACGTCCGGTCTTCGTCGGAAGGCGGAGGGGGGTATGCCGGGTTCATCGCGATTCGTCGAGCGCTTCTTTGACGATGCGCTCCTGTTCGACGGCGTGGGCACCGCCGTACCCTTCGGACGGGCTCGCGCGGTACGAGCGGCCGACGTATTCGACCTCGCCGATGCCGTTCGGCAAACGCTTGACGATCCGGCGCCGCACGTGGGCGCGCGCACCCATGTTCATCGGCTCTTCCTGCACCCAGACGACGCGGAGCAGGTTCGGATAGCTCTCGAGCGTGTCGATGATCTCGCGCACCGGCAACGGCGAGAGCAGTTCGACCCGAACGATCGCGGTCTTGGTCATCTTCTCGAAGTCGGCATGGCCGATCAGATCGTAGTAGATCTTGCCCGAGCACAGCAGGACGCGCTCGACCGAAGCGCGGCCGTTCGCAAAGCGCCGGTCGTCGATGACGGGCTCGAACGCGCCCGAGGTCAGCTCGTGCAGGTAGCCCGCGGCGGCCTTCATCCGCAAGAGGCTCTTGGGTGTGAAGACGACGAGCGGTTGCGGCCGCGGCTGCTGCGCTTGGCGCCGCAAGAGGTGGAAGTATTGCGAGGGCGTCGAGCAGTTCGCGACGTGAACGTTGCCTTCGGCCGAGAGCTGCAGGAAGCGTTCGATGCGGGCGCTCGAGTGTTCGGGACCAGCGCCCTCGTAGCCGTGCGGCAACAGCAACACGAGGCGCGAGGTTTCGCCCCACTTCGCCTGCCCGGCTGCGATGAACTGGTCGATGATGATCTGCGCGCCGTTGTTGAAATCGCCGAACTGCGCTTCCCACAGGACGAGCGCTTCGGGCGTTTCGACCGCGTAGCCGTACTCGAAACCCAAGCACGCGTATTCGGAGAGCGGGCTATTATAGATCTCGATGCTCGCGCGGGCGTCCGTGAGGTGCTGGATCGGCGCGTACGTCGCGTTCGTCTTCGCGTCGTGCAGCATGAGGTGGCGGTGCGAAAACGTGCCGCGCTGCGTGTCTTGGCCGGTCAAGCGGATCGGCGTTCCCTCGGCAAGCAGCGATGCGAACGCGAGCGCCTCGCCGAGCCCCCAATCGATTTCCCCGTCGGTCGCGAACGACGCCTTGCGGCGCTCGAGCTGCCGCGCGAGCTTCGGATGGACCGTGAACGTCGCCGGCACGACGGCCAGTTCGTCGTTCCACGCGCGCAGCTTGGGTTCGGCGACGCCGGTTTCGAGCGGCGCGGCAACGCCGTCGTTCGGCGGCGGAGCGATACCCGCGCGAACGTCGAACGCGCCGCTCTTGACGCGGTCGTGGGCGGCGGCAAGTCGCGCGGCCGCATCGCCCAGCATCGCGTTCGCGTCTTCCGACGTGACGATGCCCTGCGCGATCAGTTTCTGCGCATAGAGTTCGCGCACGGTCGGATGCGTCTTGATCCGCTCGTACATGTCGGGCTGCGTGTACGCGGGCTCGTCGGTCTCGTTGTGGCCGAACCGGCGGTAGCCGATCAGATCGATGATGACGTCGTGGCCGAAACGGCGCCGGAAATCGACGGCAAGATGCACGGCTGCCATGCACGCGTCGACGTCGTCGGCGTTCACGTGCACGATCGGTACGTCGAAGCCCTTGGCGAGATCGGAGGCGTAGCGGGTCGAGCGGGCGTCGCGCGGATCAGTCGTGAAGCCGACCTGGTTGTTCGAGATCACGTGCAGCGTGCCGCCGGTCGCATACCCCTCGAGCGCCTGCAGGTTGAGGACTTCGGCGACCACGCCTTGCGCCGAGAACGCGGCGTCGCCGTGGATGAGGATCGGCGCGGCGCGGCCCGTTTCGAGCGTCGCGACCGGCGTGCGGCGGTTGGTCTGCAGCGCGCGCGTCCGCCCTTCCACGACGCCGTCGACCGCCTCGAGATGGCTCGGATTGTTCGCGAGTAGCACTTCGACCGATGTCCCGTTCGGCAAGCCGTAGCGGCCTTCGGCGCCGTGATGATACTTCACGTCGCCCGTCACGTCGTCGCTTGCGCCCTCGCCGCGCGCGGTCGCGGCCTCGAACTCGGCGAGGAGTTCTTCGTACGGCCGGTTGACGACGAACGCGATCGTCGCGAGCCGGCCGCGATGCGCCATGCCGATCACCGCACTGCCGACGCCGTCGGAGGCGAGCTGCGTGATCGTTTCCTCGAGCATCGGAATCATCACGTCGAGCCCTTCGATCGAGAAGGTCTTCGAGCCGATGTACTGCTTGCGCAGGTACCGTTCGAAGTTCTCGACGTTCGTCAGCCGCGCGAGCACGCGGCGGGCGGTGTCGGGCTCGAGCTGCACGAAGTGCGCACCCGATTCGATGTAGTCGCGCAGCCATTCGCGCTGCTCGATGTTGGCGATGTGCTCGACTTCGTAAGCGATCGTGGAGCTGTAGATGCGGCGTAATTCCGCGACGACGTCGGCGAGCGTGTCGCCCTTGATCTTCGTGCGGAAGATCGACGCCGGAATCGCCTGCATGATCGAGGGCGTGAGCGCGTGGTTGTGCCAATCCAACGCCGGATCGCCCTGCGGCTGCGCGCCGAGCGGATCGAGCGTCGCCGCCAAATGCCCGTGCCGCCGGTACGACGACAAGATCGCCATGCCGGCCGCGACCGCGCGCAGCAGTTCGTCGGAATACGGCTCGAACGGGCGCGGCGCCGTCGCCGGCAGATCGGTGACGGCGCCGGCGGCGGCCGCCGACGGTTGCGCGGAACGTGCCGGCGCGGCGCTCGAGGCGACCGCGCCCGCCGACGCCGTGCGTTCGAGCGTCAATCCGAAACTCGCGAAGACCGCGCCGTAGAACTCGTCCTTGCCCTGCAGCAACTCGTCGACGCGCTTGAGGTACTCGCCCGACTGCGCGCCTTGAATGATGCGGTGATCGTAGGTGCTCGTGAGCGTCATGATCTTCTCGACGCCGAGCGCCCGCAGCGCGGAGTCGCCCGCGTTCGCGAAGCCCGGCGGATACGAGATCGCGCCCGCCGCAATGATCGCGCCTTGCCCCGCCGTCAGCCGCGGAACCGACGCGACGGTGCCGATGCCGCCGGGATTCGTGAGCGTAAAGCTCGCGCCGGTGAGATCACCCGTGGTCAGTTTGTTCTCGCGGGCTTTACCGATCGCGTCTTCATAGGCGGCGCGGAAGCGTACGAAATCGAGCGCGTCCGCGTTCTTGATGACCGGTACGATGAGGAAGCGCGATCCGTCCTTGCGCTGCGTATCGACCGCGATGCCGATGTGGACGCCCGTCTCGACGCGGCTGGGCGTTCCGTTCTCGCGCCGGAAGCTCGCGACGATCGCGGGCTGCTCGTGCGCCGCGCGAACGAGTGCGAACGCGATGAGATGGGTGAACGAAATCTTCTCCGCGCGGCCGGCCGCTTTGAGTGCAGCGTTCAGCTCGGCGCGCCGCGCTTCGAGCGTGCCGACCTGCAGCGAGCGGAAACTCGTCGCGGTGGGAATCGTGAGGCTCTGCTCCATCGCGGAGACGAGCGCGCCCGCGGGACCCTTGATTGGGACGACCTGGGCGCCGGCGGAAAGCGGCGGGAGGGCGGGCGCGGGCGCGCCGTTGCGGTGGGCGGCGCCGGTCGCATGTTCGGCCCAGGCGGCCGACGCTCGAACGACGTCGTCGACGAGGATGAGGCCGTCCGGCCCCGTGCCGGCGATCGTCGAGAGATCAAGGTGCTCGCGCTCCGCCAGCCGCTTCGCGCGCTGCGAAGCGCGGCCGCGCGGGCCTGCGGCCGCAGCGGCCGGCGCCGCTTCGGAACGCGCGGGCGCGCCGCCCGGCGCGGGCTCGGGCTTAGCGGCGGCCGGGGCGGCACCGTCGGGCTTCGCGGCCGGCGACGCGGCGCCGTCGGGCTTCGCGGCCGCCGTATCGATCTCGGCGAGCAGCGCGCCGACGTTAACGGTCGCACCCTCGGCGACGGCTACGTTCTTCACGACGCCCGAGGCCGGCGCCGGCACCTCGACGTCCACCTTATCGGTCGTGATGTCGACCAGCGTCTCACCCGCGTCGATCCACTGGCCCGGCTTCACGCGCCATTCGACGATTGAACCCTCGGTCACCGACTCGCCCATCTCGGGGAGGCTGACGCGAACGAGCGTCTCAGGCACCTAGCGACTTCCGATGGGACACGGCAAGCCTGTCTTCATGGGGGGAACCCCCCAAACCCCCGCGCGCGACTGTGTGAGCCGGAGGCGAGCCTGCCGCGTGCCGCATGGATGCGGCGTCAGCGCGGCCCGCGCGGGCACGGCTTTGTAACCCGCCTGCCGCTGCAAGCGTGGCGCCGCGCCCTGTCCCGAGCCGAACCTTCGGCAACTGCGCTGCGTTGTGGTGGGCATGAAGCCGATCGCTTACGTTCTTGCCGCCGCCGTCGTTTGCATGGGTGGTTCGGCACTGATCGAAACCGCGCGGGCCGACGCCCCCTCGCCGGCCCCGAGCGCATCTGACGCCGCAAGCCCCGAGCCCGTCAGCGTCGACACCAAAGACTACGCCTACGTCCCTGGCACCGTCACCGTCCCCGTGGGTACGAAAGTCATCTTCAAGAATTCGGACGCGGTCGCGCACACGGTGACTGCCGACGACAAGACGTTCGATTCAAAGGACATGAACCAAGGCCAAACGTGGTCGCACGTGTTCGCGACGGCCGGAACCTACACGTACATGTGCGTCTACCACTCGACGATGCACGGGAAGATCGTCGTCAAGTAGCGCATCCGGTTCCAGCCCTTCAGGGGAGGTTGCCGTGAGCTCAGACGTCTACGCACACCCGGACGCGCTCGTTTCCGCGGATTGGCTGGCAGCGCATCTCGACGATCCCGCCGTGCGCGTCGTCGAAGTCGACGTGAGCCCGAAAGGGTACGACGAAGGCCACATCCCCGGCGCCGTTTTTTGGGACATCTACAAGACGCTGAAGGACCCGCACTATCATCTCGTCGATAAGGCTGCGCTCGAACGTCTCTTGAGCATCTCGGGGATCACGCCGAGCACGAAGGTCGTGCTCTACGGATACGGGCCGGTGCTCGGGTATTGGTTGCTGAAATTGTACCGGCACGCCGACGCGAGCGTGCTGAATCTCTCGAAACGGCAATGGCAGGCCGACGGCCGGCCGTGGACTACCGAACGGCCCGCGCCCGAAGCGACGCGCTACGAGCTACCGGAACCCGATAGCGAACTGCGAGTCCTGCAACCCGCGGTTGCCGCGTCGATCGGTCGACCCGATTGCGCCATCCTCGACGTGCGAAGCGAAGCGGAATACCGCGGCGAGCGCTTTTGGCCGTCGGGCGCCCCGGAAGCCGTCGGCCGCGCCGGGCGCATCCCGGGTGCACGCAACGTAACGATCGAGACGATCGTCAACGCGGACGGATCCTACGCGTCGCCAGACGCGCTGCGCAGCACGTTCCCCGAAGGACTCGGCGCTTTTTCGGACGTCGTAACCTACTGCACGATCGGCAATCGCGCGAGCATCGCATGGTTCGTGCTATCCGAATTGCTCGGCCGGCGCGGCGTTCGCGTGTACGATGGCTCGTGGGCCGAATGGGGCTTCATGCCCGAAGCTCCAATCGAGGTCGGCGCTCCGGCGAACTAATGCCCAAGAAGGGACTCGAACCCCCACACCCTTGCGGGTACTGGTACCTGAAACCAGCGCGTCTACCAATTCCGCCACCTGGGCAAGGCCGACTGTATTTGGGTCCGGCCGCCTAAAACCCCGCGGGCCGGATCACCCGCGGCACCTCCGCCTCCGGCTCGCGCGGGTATACGCGCCATCCATGGCGCTCAGCGCACGTACGAGGCGCCGTTGAGGTCGATCGTCGTGCCGGTTGCGTAGTCTGCGCGACCGGAGGCGAGGTAGGCGATCACGTCGGCCACCTCGTGCGGCGTGCCGATGCGCCCCGAAGGAATCTCGGCGCGGATGCGCTCGCCGTCGGCGGCGATGGCGGCCGCGGCCATGTCGGTTTCGATGAAGCCGGGCGCGACCGAGAACGCGACGATGCCGGCGCCGGCCGCGCCGCGCGCGATCGATTTGGTGAAGTTCGCGACTGCAGCTTTGCTCGCTGCGTAGTCGGAGAACTCCGGTTCGCCGCGATGGCCCGCGCGCGAAGTGACGTTGATGACGCGCCCGCGCGTGCCGCGGGCATCGGGTTCGTTGCGGCGCATCGCGCGCATCGCAAGCCACGTGAGGTCGGTAACGCCGAACACGTTGAGCGCGAACGTGCGCAGCCAACCGGCGCGCCATGCCGCGAAGTTCTCGCCCTTGAGCGGGTTCGGCGCATAGATTGCCGCGTTGTTGACGAGGACGTCGATGCGGCCGCAGCGTTCGAGGCAGCCGGCCACGAGCGCTTCGAGCGCGGCCGGATCCGCGCCGTCGCACGGCTCGCAGCTCACGCGCTCGCCGAGCTCGGCCCGAAGCGCGGCAGCCGGCTCGCGCGCGGATCGGTAGGTGAAGTGAACGCGGGCGCCGGCGGCGTGCAGCGCGCGCACCGCGGCCGCGCCGATGCCGCGCGAACCGCCGGTGAGGAGCACAACCGTACCCGGGGTGCCGTACGTCATACGGCGCGATTCGGCGTGGACTCGGGCGCAACCGCCAGATCGCGGTTTGGGGCAGGAGCTTCACACCTTCGGGCGCACGGCCCTCGAACGCTCATTCTGCCTCGGGGGCGACCGAAAACAAGAGCAATGAACG
>Ga0073928_10007751_pt1:0-12500 | contig 13780 bp, 12 predicted proteins | sample PaiPotPPA55metaG_FD_76969 | JGI IMG/M metagenome (GOLD analysis project Ga0073928, IMG submission 76969) | Iron sulfur acid spring bacterial and archeal communities from Banff, Canada, to study Microbial Dark Matter (Phase II) - Paint Pots PPA... ... | reverse complement strand
TCTTAGCCTTGGTAAGCCGTTACCTTACCAACTAGCTGATAGGCCGCGGGCTCATCATGAAGCGCCAGGCCTTACGGTCCCCAGCTTTGAAAATCAAAAGATGCCTTCCAATTTTCACATCCGGTATTAGCTCGCCTTTCAGCAAGTTATCCCAAACTTCATGGCAGATTACCCACGTGTTACGCACCCTTGCGCCGCTCCGACCACGTGATATTGCTACCCCGTGATCAGCGCTCGACTTGCATGTCTTATCCACGCCGCCAGCGTTCGTTCTGAGCCAGAATCAAACTCTCCGTTAAAAACGTTAGTTGATCTGTTGTCCGGTGGTGAACCGGACGATTTTACAATCTTAAAACTCTCCAAATCCATCCAACTAACTGGACGGACTCGAAGGGGCTCTTAACTTATCGCACATTTCAATTTTCAATGAACAGCGGGCGCTTCCGCCCAAAAAATTCTCTCCGCCGGTTCAGCCCTGCCGACATCGGTCCCTTGGACCAAAAGCAAACGCATTTTTGTTTCCGCCGGAAATGCTGCTGACCAACGCCCCACATCAGGGGACAAAAAAACCGAGCGCCGATTAAATTGCTTTAACTCGGCCACCCAGAGCTTTGTTAACCGCCGCAACCCCTAATCTACCAGGATTGCGCCGACTGTCAAAAAGTATTTTACCTTTTTTTTCGCCGGTGTTGCTTCTCAGCAACCTCGCTAATTTATCAACGTGGAAGCGGGCGTCAACAAATTCTTTTCGTTTTTATCACTTTTTTCCGCACCATGTCCAACTTCCATCTCGCAAAGAACGTTTGATGAAAATACTAAAATCCAGAATCGACGCAAGCATTTTTCGAAATATTTTTCGATTCATTTTGGCCGGCGAAACAACCAGGCCGTCATGGCAACGTAACACGTTGATTATCAATATGTTATGCGTCCATCGGGAGAATTCGGCGCCTGGCGATTGCGCGTGAAAAATACCCTGAAGTTGCCCTGGGAAGGGCGCGTGCTCGCTTATTTCTTCATGATTTCGGCGAGAGTTGCCTTGATCTTGGCCGAATTCTTCCGAATCGCTGTTGCGTGCCGAGCGCGGGAGCCGAGGAACGGCACGGAGAAAAGTGGCACGGGATCCAGCATTTCCACGAGAATCCCCGGATTGGAGCCGCAGGACACATCCCGCGCGCGGCGGTCCATGAGGACGACCTTGATCGCGGAAGGAGGCATCCCAACCTGCCGAAGCGCTTGGACGGTAAGGAGGGTGTGGTTGACGGTGCCCAGTCGGTTGCTTGCAACAACGATCACCTCGCAGCGCAGTTTCTTGAACAAGTCCGAAGCGGAATATCCCTCCCCCAGCGGTGCCAAGAGCCCGCCGGCACCCTCGATGAGTAGCACCCGTCCTGCACCATTAGCAACGGAGCTTGATCGATGGGAACCCGCACCAGAACGCGTAATGCGTTTGCGGGACTGGATCTTCGTTTGAAGTTCCCGGATGCGGCCAGTGACTTCGCGCAAGGAAATGGATCGCCGATGTTTTCGGGCGGCGATCAAAGGCGCCACCGGCTCGTGAAAATAAAACGGATTAATTTCCTCGAGATCCAATTCGCCGCCTTGCAGCGCGCAGAGGAGTTCGGCATCGGCCCGGCCTCCGGAACAAAAGGGCTTCATCGCCACCACGGGGCAGCCCGCGTTCTGCAAATGGCAAAGCAGCAAACCAGCGAACAGCGTCTTGCCAACGCCAGTATCGGTGCCAGTAATGAAAATTATCCGGGATCGCATGTCGGCAAGGTTGCAATCGAGGACTTTCGGGAGGCGGGTAAACCGGTGCTCATTCCCCACCAAAGAGCGAGGTGACGGACAATTCGAACCCCGGAAGAAGGCGCGAGGCGGCTTTTTGGCCGGCGGTGCAGCGCATGACCAATTGATAACGGCCATTTTCCAAATGCAGCACTTCGACGGTTTGAGCCTCCGGATCGATAATCCAATACTCTTTGACACCGTATTGTTCGTATAGGTCCCGTTTCTCGATGCGGTCTCGATTGCGATTGCCCAGGGAAATCACTTCCGCAGCCAGGTCAACCGGACCGTTGATGGCGCGCGCGATGATTCCGAGGCGTTCCTTAGAGATGAACACGACGTCCGGTTGCGTGACACGATGCGGAGAAAGAACCATGTCGATAGGGGCGCATACGACTTTGCCGAGTTTGTGTTTTCGGACCCAATCATGGAGGAGCTGAGCAAGGCGCATTACAATCTCTTGATGATAGAATGAGGGTGTCGGGGACATGATTAGCTCTCCATCCCAAAGCTCGGAAGGTTGGTTGGTCTCGGGCATTTCGGCCACCAGCTCATCATAGGTGTAAAGGCGAGCGGCTGGCGCCGTGGTCGGCGATTCGAGCGTGGCGTGGCTGTCCGTCATGCGGGCAACCTAGTCCGCCAGGCCAAAGTTGGCAATATCAGAAGCCTGCGATGTCCGATGCCCAGGCGCCATTCCTCCAATATCATTTCCAATAAAACGTCAGCAACTGCACGTCGCGCGGGTTGTTGCGGCCGAGGATGGCGATGAATTGCCGGTGGTAGCCGCCGACTTCGGCATCGACTTCCACCTCGAACGTGCGGCTGCGCACGTCACAGAACTGACCCAGTTGCCCGATCAATCCGCGCGGCACCTCCGGCACGCGCGACACTTCCTGGATGCTCTTGTAAGGACCGAGCAGGCCGCTGCCGTCGTCTTCGCCCGAGCGGCCAGAGACGATGGCTTCGGCCACGGTGCTATCGACGCCCGGGATGAGTTGCAGCACAGCCGCCGACGCAGTGTTGACGTTGATTTTGCCCGAGGACATGGGAGTGAACAAATCCGCCAATCCCACCGGATAAATGACCGGCTGGCCGGGCCTGCCGGAATTGCCGTAGCGCTGCTGAAAGGCGTCCTGCGGATGGTTGGTGGAAGTGGGTCCCCAGTAAATATCCGGTGTGATCCCCTTCACCAGAAGCAACTCAGACATGTCGTCGATGGGACCGTCCTTGGCGTAGTACGGCGGCGTCAAGGTCTGGTAATACTCGTCCTTGGCGCCTTCGACGCGAGGGTTTTTGTCGGGCGACATCCAGTCGAGAATGGAATTGACGATCGGCGTCGTTTCGCTCGCGCTGGCGCCCATGAGTATCAGCGCTTGCTGGAGCACGGTCTGGTTGGCGATGTTGATGTTGTACTTGCTCTCCAGGTCGGTGATTTTCCAAGTGAAGCTGCCGGCGCCCAGGTGGACCTCGCGCTGCACGTCCAGGAGCGGACTGTTGGTGGTGCCCATGCCGCCCGGCCCGCCGGCCCAAACTTGATTGAGGGCATCGTATGGCTCGCTCGAGATCGTCAACTGCTGCGCCAAAATCCAGCGCGCGTATTCGACGCCGGATCGCCCCAGCCATTCCAGTTCGTTCTCGCTGTTCGAATTGCGCGCGAGCTTGGTTTCCACCTTCATCGAGTAAGCGAATCCCCCGGCCAGAATGGATAGCACCAGAATCGAAACCATTACAATGACCATGGCGATGCCGGAATCGTGACGCGTGAGCCGTGAGTCGACCCAACACGGATTGTTTGGATCCAGTCGGCTCCCCGAACACGAACAAATTTTGAATTGGTTCGGGGATGCGTGACCAATACACGCCGTGACTCGGCGTCGCCGAGAATCGAGTGCTGTTTTCATCACTGGCCAAACTTTCCGGGCAGGCCGCCGGGCTGCAGGGCCGGGTTTTGCCCCGGCGGTGTGCCGGGGGGTGTGCCTGGTCCGTTGGGCCCGCCAGGACCACCTGGGCCGCCGGGGCCGCCGGGGCCGCCAGGACCTCCCGGCCCGCCGGGAGGCCGCTGCCAGATTGGCGGGACGGTCATTGCCGGCAACGCCACGACACGCGTTATTTCCTCCTGCGCTTTCAGGGCGTGCGGGTCGTCCGCGAGACGCAGGGTAAACATGACCAGCCGCGGAAGCTGATTGGTCTTGGCCTCAGGCCATTCATCGACCCAATCATTTTTGTCGCGGTCCCAGAACAGCATGTCGAACCCCTTGACGTTCTTGGCCAGCACGAGCGGGTGCTGCATTTCATCCACGTCCTTGGTCAAATCCATCATCAACGGATTCTGCCGCAGCACAAGCTGGCGCCCGCCGTTGGAAGCATCTTCGACCGAGAACGTCAGTCGGCGGACATCCAAATCTCCGAACTTGCCGCTGCGGGGAAACGACCTGGCAAGGCGGGCGACAAAGCTCAGTGACGCCTCGCTGCCGTTTTGGGCCACAAAACTATAATACGGCAGGTTCAGCCCAAAGGATTGCGCCGAGCCGAGCGAATCTTCGAGCGTGCGCAAAACGATGCGCGAGCGCTGCACGGAGGCCGCCGCCTCGAGGCCGGTCTTGGACGCGCGCAAAATCGCCGTCCAACTCGCAAAAATCGCTGTCAAAATCATTGCCAAAATGCCCATGGCAATCAGGATTTCGACGAGCGTGAAAGCCGCAAGGCGTGATGCGTGTCGCGTGAGCCGACCTCTGTCGGATTTTTGTTTTTGTCGGCTCCCCGAACATATCTTGGTTTCATTTAGTTCGGGGACGCGTGATCCGTGATTCGGAATCTGCGGCTTCTTAAATCTTAAATGTCGCGTGTTCATCATTGCATCGACCGCATTGGCTGCATGGACTGAAACGTGCTGGACTTCGAATCGGGCGTATACACCCAAACACTCATGACATCCACCGGATTGTGCAGCCCCCGGCGCCGCACGACGATGTCAACCTGCCACAGCCCATTGCTCTCGATTTGTTCGCTGTCGGTTTGCCACGAAAAATCCGGATACAAATCGCCGAAGTCGCCGGAGTCGATCCCTTCGGTGAGCTTGTTGGTTTTGTAAAGCTGCGCAGCTACCATGCCGGCGTCCACGTCGATTTGTCGCAAGGCGCGCGCGTTGCGCAACGTGTTGGACACCAGCGCAAGAATCGTGAAAATGGCCATGAAGAAAATGCCCGCGGCGATCATGACCTCCATGAGGGTGAAAGCCCGCACATGCGGCAAACGCCGAAAGGGATGAGTGTCGTTGCTTGAATGACGAATGAATGACGAAGCCAAAAGCTTGGGGCAACTGTGGTCCCCAGTTTCGTCACTCGGTATTGGGGCTTCCTTAGTCATTCGGCATTCGGTATTCGGCATTCGTCGCTCGCTTCATTTGAATTTCAACGGATCGGACTCGACGTCCGCCAGGCTCGTGGTGATTTCGAGCGAAATCTTGCGCCATTGGCCGTTGTCGGAATGCAAAATCAGGGTCAGCTCGTCGCAGGTCCCGTTGGGATAAAATCTGACCCGGGCCATTTCCGCATCCTTGTACTCGGTAAGGTTCACGTCCAACATTTCGATGCTCAGATTGCTGGGGATTTGTGCGGAAAGACCGGAGCCATGCGAGATCGAAGTTGTGGCGGCCACCACCGCGCCGTTCTCTACCGCCGAGGATCCTCCTCCTCCGCCGCCGTCCACTTCGAGTTGGCCTTCCTTGGGATGAAACACCACTTCGGTCATGTGCCCCTGCAGTATGGCCCGCGCGCGCGCGTGGCTGCAAACCTCGACGACCTCGCTCACGGCCTTGGTCAGCGATTCCTTGTGCATGGCGTGAAACGCAAACGGTATGCCGATGCCCATGATGATACCCATGATGCCGATGACCACCATGAGCTCGATGAGCGTGAAGGCGGGGCAGGAAAAACGGTGAATAGAAATCCTGGGTTCATCACGATTTCCGGCCGCATGCGAAAGGTTGCGTCCGAATTCCGAATGACGAATGACGAAGCCCGAAGGAAGCTCAAATGCCGAAGTTCCAAGAAACGAAAGACCTTTCGGCCTTCGGGCTTCGTCATTCCCCCCGCTCGCGAAGGCTTTCGGAGTTCGGATTTCGTCACCGGCTCGCGATTTATCGGAGTTGGTCATTCGTTATTCTTTCTAATCACGCATCCCCGAACTAAATGAATCCGTTATGTGTTCGGGGAGCCGACAAAAACAAAAATCCGATATAGGTCGGCTCACGTTTCACGCATCATTCCTTCATTCCCTCCATTAACGATTGATATTGGAGGTGATGGCAAACATCGCGGAAAGCACGCTGACGAGCAGGAATCCGACGAACAGCGCCATGACGATGATCATCGCCGGTTCGATCATGTTGGTCATCACGCGCAGGGCGATGTTCAATTCGTTTTCATACGTTTCCGCCACACTCTTCAAGGCGCCGGGCACGTCGCCCGTGTCCTCGCCGATTTTGATCAGGTCCACCATGAGCTGGGGAAAGATTTTGCTGCGGCCCAGCGGCTGGGCGATGGTCTTGCCGTCCGTGACTTCTTCTCGCGTTTTGGCAATCGCCTCCTTCAGGATCACGTTGGGAAGAATCTGTTCGGTGATCTTCAGGGCCGTGAGCACCGGCACACCGTTTTCCAGCAGAGTGGAGAGCGTTCGCGCGAACTGGCCGAAGATATTGAGCTTGACGACTTTCCCAAAAATAGGCGCGTTCATTTTCCAATGATCCAGCTTGCGCCGGCCCTCTTTGCTGCTTTGAAAACGTTTGAACAAGACAAACGCCACGACGACCACGAAGATCATCAATAGCCAATACTTTGAGAAAATATGGCTCACGCTGATCAGCATTTGCGTCATCATCGGCAACTGCACGTTCATGCCTTCGAAGATGGTCATGAACTTCGGGAGCATGTAGGTCATGAAGAAAAATAGGATGAGGACGCCCACCACCGCCACGCAGGCAGGATAAATGAGGGCCGAGGTGAACTTGGCCTGCACTTCGGCAAAGCGCTCGAAATGACTCGCCATGCGCCGCAGGACTTCCACGAGCGCGCCGCTGGATTCGCCCGCGCGCACCATGTTCACATACAAATCCGAAAAAATGCGCGGCTGCTTGGTCATCGAGTCTGACAAACTGCGCCCTTCCATGACGTCCTGCTTCAAGTCCCGGCTGACTTCGGGCGAAATGCCCTTGGAATCGAGGTGGCCCATGCTGTTAAGCGCCACGGTGAGCGGCATGCCGGAGTGCAGCAGGTTGGCCAGTTGTTGGGTGAAGGTCGCCAACTCCTGAAGCTTGGGCTTGCGCTTCTGGCTCATCGCCGTGCGCAAACTGGGCGGCAGCAGGGCCTTGAAATCCACTTTGGCCGAGGCCGGCCGCTCGACCGGCGCGGCTACCCCGCCTTTGGTCGCATCTACGGCCACCGGAAATAGTCCGGACCTCTCGATTTGCAGCAACGCCGCCGAACGGTCGGCGACGTCAAGCATCCCCACGACGATCTCGCCGCTGCGACGGCGCGCCTTGTACGAAAATTGTGCCATAAGCCAAAACTGCTCTTCTCTTTAACACGAACTGTAACCGAAAGTTGCGCGAATCCAAGCGGCATCCTTCTTGGGTAGCACAGGCGACCCGCCTGTCCCGTCCGGCGACCCGCCGGACGGAACGGAGGCGAAGCTCGAACGGAAGCGCACAACCCAAAGGCAAGGCAGTCCTCAGCAACTCGGCTCAGTCGCCCTTTACCCAACGTGCTGAATGGCGTTGTGCTGGCTGACGGTGTCGCCGTCGTCGTCCTTTAGCTCGCGGAAAACGATGGCGGACAGGATGGTCAATCCCCCCAATACGAGGAACGCTTTGTGAATGCCTTGAATCATTTCCGGCGGGCTGGTGTGAAAGCGGTCTGGAATGAACAACGCCGTAGCCAGCGACGCCGTGGCCACACCGAAACTGATCGACATCTGCTGCATCGTGCTCGCGATGGTGCTGGCGGCGCTGGCCTGTTCTTCGGTGACGTCGGCAAAAACCAGCGTGTTCATGCTGGTATATTGCAGCGAGGTGAAAAACCCAAACACAAACAACTGGGCGACGATGAGCCACACCGGCGTGCCCGAGCCGATGGTCGCGAACAGAAGAATGAGCAGGCCGAGCATCAGCGTGTTCGAGATCAATACGGCGCGGTAGCCAAACCGCCTGAGAATGCCCCGCATGGTCATCTTCAAGCTCATGGCCGCCACGGCCTGGGGCATCATCAGGAGTCCGGATTGAATCGGCGTGAACCCCAGTCCCACCTGGTAAAGGAGAGGAAAAAGGAAAGGAATGCCGCCGATACCCAGGCGCGTGAAAAAACTGCCGCTCACCGATGCGCGAAAAGTCCGGATGCGGAACAAATCGAGCCGGAGCAAAGGAAATTTGACGCGCATCGCGCGCAGTCCGTAGCCCGCGAGACACGCGGCGGAAACCGTCAGCAGGCCAATCATCGCGCGCGCGCTCAGCGTGTGCTCGCCGAATATCTCCAGCACGTACGACAGCAGCGCGATCCCCGAGCCGAACAGGATGAGGTCCACGACGTCGAGCGGGCGGCTGTGTTCTGCCCGGTAATCCGGCAGATGCCGATAAACCAGATACAGACCAAGCAGGCCAATCGGCAGGTTGACGAAAAAAATGACGCGCCAATGCAAGTAGCCGACGATCAGGCCTCCGGCTATTGGCCCGAGCATGGGACCAATCAAACCGGGGATGGCGACGAAGCTCATGGCGCGGATGAGTTCGGACTTGGCGAACGTCCGCACCAGGGTCAGCCGGCCCACGGGCACCATCATGGCGCCGCCGCAGCCTTGCAGGATGCGACAGCCGACCAGCACATGGATATTGCTCGAAATGCCGCACAGAAACGACCCCAGCGTGAACAGGCCAATCGCGGAAGAAAACACCCGGCGCGTGCCGAAGCGATCAGCCATCCAGCCGCTGATCGGAATAAACACCGCCAGGCTCAGCGTATAGCTGGACAGCACTGCCTTCATGCTCAGCGGCGCCACCGCGAGCGCCCTGGCAATCGCGGGCACGGCGGTATTGAGAATCGTCGTGTCGAGCGATTCCATGAAGAAGGCCACCGCCACGAGCCACGGCAGCACTTGCTTCGCGGATTCGCCCGGCGCCGCAGGCGGCGCCGCCAGCGCGCTGGAATTGGCCGGAATCATTCTTGTGATTGGCAGTATCGTCAGTTTGGGCGAGCCTGGCTAGAACACAAGAAGGCGACTTGGTGCTGGCCGCGTAAATCAACCTTCGAAAAACCGGTGGGGCGGCCGCTGCTGCGCCGCCCTAATTATCGACTTCGGCATTACCAATTGAATCGCCGCAAATAAGCACAAAAAACACAGGTCTGTCCGAAATGTGGAAGGTTATGGCCTGCAAATATGCGAACCGGCGTGACAAAAACCGCACTGGCAACTAACTCAATACCAGCCATAAATCATCGTCATGGCCCGGTTGAAATGCTCCCGACGCCGGTCCGGCGTGAGCTTGTTCGCCAGCTTGCGGGCTTTGGCGGCCAGACGACTGCCAGGCGTTTCTTCCGGGTAACGGAGTTTCTTTTTCGCGGCGCGGCGCGGCTGTCTCATAGCGGGTCGAACTTCGCCTTTCCCAAAGGCGTTGTCAAAACAATCCGTTTGACCAACATTGGTCGAGATCGTAGCGCGCCTGGTGGATCGCCTCAATGAGCGGGTTTCGGGCCATCGAAGACTTCGCGCAGAACCTGCTCCCTTTCCGCAGCCGGCATTGGCTCGTGCCAGCCTCGGTAGTCGGCGCGCAGGTTAAGGACAGTGGATTTCAAGTCATTGCCCGCAATGCCTTCAGCGTTGGAGAGGAAGCCGTGTCGATCAATTAACCGGCCCAAGTGCTCGCCGTCCTCGATCAGGCGCAGCAAAAGCTCTTTGTGGAGGGCCAGGTCCTCCGGTGAGGGAACGAGTCGATACATGCGTTCCTCCTCTTCGCGGCGAAACAACTCCACTTTGTGGAACCACACCACCGCTTCGCCGTAGAGCACCAGTTGCGGATCGGGGCCGAGAATGACCTGGGCCGCTGGTCCCCAGCTTCGTTTTGAGTCCGCCGCCTGCATGGCCTCACTATGACGCGGAATCCGGTCGCAAGCAAGGAGGATTAGAGGCCTCCCAAGACGCCAACGGCGTCATTCATACCAGCCCAGGGCAAAGCGAAGCAACGCCCTGGGACTCATTCCCCCCAATAAATTCCCAGCGCTGAAAGCGCGACTCATCATCCAATGAAACAACTGGAGTTTGCGCGCATCCGCTGGTAGCTTTTTAGATCGATCGCTCGTTGCAGCCGAACGCAATAGACAAGTTTATGCCGAATGGTAAAGGAACTCTCGATTGCAGCTACTGTGTGCACCTCGATGCCAATGGGTATCCGGATGGGCACGGCGAGGAGCGGCTTTGCCGTTTCCACCAGACCGTGCTGCCAAAGGCCAAGGTGGAGTATGGCAACCGCATCTGCGGCAACTTCGAACCCAGTGAGCTTTACTTCGCACACAATCCGCTACCCCAATTTATTACTCTGGCCAGAAGGTTTGCGTGGTTCGGAATAGATATTGAACCAGGCGTTCTCTACGAATTTTGCTACAACCAGCCACCTGGCATCACCAAGTCTGCCGTTCTCCGCATCCCCGACTATCACAACCACACCTGGAATAAACCAAGCGGATGACAATCCGTCGCCGCCGCGGGGCGACGCTTAATGCCAATTGCAGTTCAATTCCGACCTGAGCTTGGCCAACTGGACCAATTTGGGCAGCCCCATCACCGCCGCCGGAACGAACCACACCGCCACCGACTCCGTCACGAACGGCCCGCGACGGTTTTACCGGGTGGTGCGGTTGCCGTAAACCGCTCGAAACCGAAAGCAACCCACCCGGCTTATTTCCCAGGCTGGGACTTGTTGCGGAAAATATTTCGAATATTCGAATATTTCCCGTTGACAGGACGTATAGTATGCTGTAAGCAAGTGGTTAGTCGGTGAGTTGATGGTTGATAGCCGCGGGATTCCGTTTTTGCGACTTTTGCGCTTTTTCGCGGCCATTAATGTGGTTGTTCTTTGAAATTCAGGCCGGGTGCCCTCACGCGGCGTCTCTCTCTGCGTTCATCGCGTCTCTGCGGTTAAAGGCATTCCGATGCCGGCTAAAGGCTCGCTAAAGGCATCCTCAAGCCTGACTAAAGGGTGGCCTAAAGACATACCAAAGGCAAATACAGGCAACTTAAGGCTAATATAGGCTGATAAAGGCATAGAGCTTTTTTCAAGCCTTTTCGCGTCCTCGCTAAAATGCAAGCGGACCTTTCACGAGCGAACAGGCAGCCCCGGTCGGCAAATTCTGCCAGGTCAAGCCGGGCCGAACCGAACCAATCAGGCCCAATCAAACTGAATCAAACCAAATCAAGCTCGGTCAAGGTCGACAGAGCCATAAAATCTGCGCCCATCTGCGTCATCCGTGGTCAAAACTCAGTTCCCTCCCGTGCCGACTTTGGACCTTGGACTTTGGGCTTTCAGGTCCTGACGGTTCGGCAGCGCTTCCTGACGGTTTGTTATTGATTGACATTGCGAAATTGCCAAGGATTTCGCATATTTTTCGGCCGGGAGGTCGAACTTTAACGTTATTTACAGGGGGTTGACGGTTTGAAAGTGCATTCGGACCAATGTTTATAGGGTTCCTGACGGGTTGACGGTCTGTACGGGGGTAATGGGGGGGTGGCAGGGTTCGTTCTCGTCCTCGTCCTCGGTTTTCGACGCGGGGGGTGGGGCATTTTCCCCTCATAATCCTAATCTTAATCCTAATCTCCCTCTCCGATTCCAGGTTCCGGCAGCCTATGCGCAATGTCGGTTGCATCCGATACGGGCAGATACCGCCCAATACCGCTTAATACCGGTATAGAAGTTTTTTCGCTACCCGCGCTTCGCGCGCCGTTTTCGCTTCCACCGTTCGGGGTGAACTGCTACGTACCGGCGATGCCTTCCAAGTTGACGCTCGGTTTTCTCGGGGCGGGAAAAATGGCGACCGCCCTGGCCCGTGGTTTCATCCGGGCGGGGCTTGTCACGGCCCGCCAGGTCATGGCCAGCGACCCGAGCGCCGCGGCCCGCGCGGATTTCGCCAAAGAATCGGGCGCGAAGGCGACGGCTTCGAATGCCGAGGTGGTGAAGTCCTCCAGCGTATTGATCCTGGCGGTGAAGCCGGATCACGCCGGAAGCGTGCTGGCAGAGGCGCGCGTGGGATTCACCGAGCGGCATTTGCTCATCTCCATCGCGGCTGGCTTTCCGCTGGCCAGGATGGAAGAAAGCCTGGGCTCGGGCGCACGGGTCATCCGCGTGATGCCGAATGCCCCTGCGCTTATCGGCGCGTCGGCCTCGGCGTTCGCGCTCGGCAAGTCAGCGCGGCCCGAAGACGGCGAATTGGCGCAAAAGCTTTTCTCGGCCGTCGGCATCGCGTTCCAACTCAAGGAATCGCTGCTGGATGCGGTCACCGGGCTGAGTGGGAGCGGACCGGCGTATGTCTATTTGTTCATCGAAGGACTGAGCGATGGCGGCGTGGCCGCCGGGTTGCCTCGCGATGTGGCCACCAAACTCGCGGCCCAAACTGTCCTGGGAAGCGCCCGCATGGTGCTCGAAACCGGCCTGCATCCCGGCGCGCTCAAGGACA
>Ga0073928_10007749_pt1 | contig 13783 bp, 9 predicted proteins | sample PaiPotPPA55metaG_FD_76969 | JGI IMG/M metagenome (GOLD analysis project Ga0073928, IMG submission 76969) | Iron sulfur acid spring bacterial and archeal communities from Banff, Canada, to study Microbial Dark Matter (Phase II) - Paint Pots PPA... ... | reverse complement strand
TCAGTGCTCCGACGGGCTTGCAGGAGCCGGAGGGAGTTGAGATCGTCCGGGTTGTGAGTGCCGAGGAGATGCGGTGCGCGGTGATGAAACGACTGCGCGAGGCCACGATCGTGGTGATGGCGGCGGCGGTGAGTGATTATCGAGTAAGGAGCGTGGCGGCACAGAAGATCAAGCGCGAGGCGGCGAGGGCGGTGATACTCGAGCTCGAGGCTACGGAGGATATTCTGCGCGAGGTGGTGGCGAAACGGGTGGTGGGAACTGTTGTTGTGGGGTTTGCCGCGGAGACCGAAGATGCGCTGGCCAACGGACGCGCGAAGCTTGCCGGCAAGGGCGTCGATGCGGTTGTTGTGAACGATGTCTCCGTTGAGGGAACGGGTTTCGATGCGGATCAGAATGCAGGAAGCTTTTTGACCAGGAGCGGCGCAGTAGAGATTCCTTTGATGAGCAAGGCGACGATGGCGGACCGCATTCTGGATGAAGTGGCCAAGCTGCGAGGTTAATCCTGATCCGAGACTCGCGCGGATTGTCTGTCATTCTTCTGGCACTTATCAGGCTACAATTCGAGGCCCTTGCGCTGTTTTTGAGCCGCCGAACTAGTAGACTAACCTCACATGATTTTCCGGAAAGCAGTCCTCTTCGTTGCCGCCGTCGCCATAGCCACCACCGCCTCCGCTCACGCGCAATTCGGCGCTTACGGAATGTTCACAGTCAATCGTCTTAGTAATATCGCCTCCTCGCCCCTGCCGCCTACCTCGAATACCCTTGCCAACACGCGAGCGAACACGGTCGACCCTATCGGCGGCACCGGCGGGGTGTACTACGACTTTATGAACCTTGGGCCGGTCAGACTTGGAGCGGATCTGCGCGGCAGCATCCTGACGACCAAGCGCGGAGCTTATGTGAACTTCAACGGCAGCGGTGCGCGCATCTACTCGGTACTCGGCGGGGTGCGGGCTTCCTTCCATACTCCGATCAGGTCGCTGAAGCCGTATATCCAGGCTTCGGTTGGGCTGGGCCGCAGCGATTATGGCTTGTTTACTCAAGGCTCAACCAACGGCCAGGTGGTGATCCACAACAACTTCGAGTACGAAGGGCTCGCGGGTCTCGATATCAAATTGCTTCCAATGTTGGATTGGCGCGTGGCGGAACTCGGCTACGGCGGCCTGGATCCGTTCGGTACGTACAGCCACAATTATCCGATCAAGCAGGTCAGCATGGGTTTCGTCTTCCACCTTCCATAGCGATGCAGGTGCGGTCCGCGAGAGAATTGCCATGCGCGTAGCCCTCTTCGGCGGTAGCTTCGATCCACCGCACCATGGCCATATCGCCATTGCAATGGCTGCTGCAGACGTATTCGATCTGCACCGCGTTCTTTTTGCCCCGGTGGGGCGCCAGCCGCTGAAACAGGAGCGCATTCCCGCAAGCTTTGACGACCGGCTCGCGATGGTGGAACTTGCCTGTAGAGCGGACCCGCGCTTTACTGTTTCGAATCTCGATGCGCCCAGGAGCGACGGCGCACCGAACTACACCGTTGAGACGCTGGCTACGCTGCAGGAGGCGATTCCTGAGGCGCGACTCTTCAACCTCGTTGGCGCAGACAGCTTCCTCGACCTTCCGCGTTGGCACGAGCCGGAGCGGCTGCTTGAAGTTGCGGAGTGGATCGTGGTGAGCCGCCCGGGCTTTCCGCTGCCTGACCTGTCTGCGCTGGGCCTTACGTCGTCCCAGCGAGGCCGCGTTCATCTGCTGCAGACCGTCCACGAAGACGTTGCCGCGACGAATCTCCGCGAGCGCCTTGAGGCGGGCGATCCATGCGCGGACGTGCTTGACCCGGCGGTCTCCGCGTACATCCAGGACCATCACCTTTATCGTTAGGCACTCAATTTTATTTTATTCGTTCGAAACTTTCAGAGGCCGCAGGGTGTCTCTATCTGAAGCGACGAATTATAGTTACTTCCCTCTCCACAACCGAAGTCGCCGCAGCCTGACCTACTCTATCCCGTTGAGCAACATTGCAGTCCCTATGGCCGAACTGTTGACATTCCCTGCGCTCCCTACCTTTCGCGACCCCGCGGGCAGCGTTGAGATTCGGACGGACGGCGCTTATCGCAGCATCCGCGCTCCCTTCGACGCTGAGATCCTCGCCTTCCTTGCGTTGCCCATGGCGACAGACCTGGTCCAACAGGGAAGGCTTGTCGCCAGCGAGGTGGTGTCGCCGGCATTCGCCGAGACGCTGGTGCTGCGGCATCCCCGCATCTCTTTCCAGTCTTTCCCATGGGAGTGGGCGCCAGGGCTGTGGTTCGCGGCGGCGGAGCTCACCCTGAATCTATGTTGCGACCTCGTCCGGCAGGGCTGGCTTCTGAAGGACGCCACGCCGCTCAACGTGCTCTTCCAGGGTACTGAGCCCATCTTCGTGGATGTGTTGTCGATCGAACGAATGGATCCACGCCAGCCTATCTGGCTTGCGTATGGACAGTTCGTGCGAACATTTTTGCTGCCCATGCTGGCTTACTCGAGGCTGGGCTGGCCGCTGCAGGCGTCACTTACACGGCGAGACGGCTACGAGCCGGAAGATCTTTACGCCGCGCTCTCCTGGCGTGCGCGACTGCGGCAGCCTATGCTCTCGGCGGTGACACTGCCTTCGCTGCTGGCGAACAACAAGAAGATGCAGGCTGGGCGTCTTGCATCGCATTCCGTAAAAGATCCCGATCTCGCCAGGCAGATTCTGCTGAAGACCCTCCGGGGGCTGCTGTCGCAGATGCGGAGGGTTACTCCGGCTCACCGTTCGTCTCCTTGGTCGGACTACGCCGAGACCGCTACCCACTATAGCGATGAGGACCACGCGCGAAAGCGCAGCTTTGTCACCAACGCTCTGGCGATCGCCCGACCGGCGCGCGTTCTCGACGTGGGGTGCAATACCGGCGTGTACTCTAACCTGGCGGCCGACACAGGCGCCGAGGTGGTTTCGATCGACACCGATCTGCAGGCGGTCGATCGCCTTTGCGCCAGCCTGAAGGGAAGCGGCAAGAATATCCTCCCACTGTGCGTCGATCTTGCCCATCCGACGCCGGCTGCGGGATGGGAGAACCGCGAATACGCGTCGTTCCTGAGCCGTTGCACCGACCACTTCGACACCGTGATGATGCTTGCAGTGCTGCACCATCTGCTCCTCCGCAACCAGATCCCGATGGGTCGGATCGCCGCCCTCTGCAGCAACCTGACGACACAGCATCTCATCCTCGAATGGGTGCCGCCGACAGATCCGAAGTTTCAGGAGTTGTTGCGCGGTCGAGGCGACATCTATGCGCACATCACCGAAGCCGCATTTCGCGACGCATTCGGCGAGTACTTTACGGTTATCGACGAGCTTGCTCTGGGGAACGGCCGCACGATGCTGCATCTGCGAAAGAGGTAACTGCGAAGACGCGCGCCGCGCTCGCGGGCAAGTTTCAAACCGTTGCGAAATTTATCCGGTTTTTCCCCTATCGATATAGGCACCGCTCCCCGTAGACACTGGCTTCCGCGAGCACAACCCGCTACCATGAAGCTTCAAGGAGTTTCATGCCATCGATTGAAAGCAACCAGCTACTGCTCGCCGCGGCTGCCGCCTGCGAGGACAAGAAAGCTGACGATATCCGCATCCTCGCCCTCGACCCGGCCGAGAGCGGCCTCACCGATTACTTCCTCATCTGCAACGGCACCAACGAGCGGCAGAACGTCGCGATCACAGACGAGGTGGAGCTGCGCCTGAAACGCGATTTCGGTGTCTACCCGAATTCGGTGGAGGGCCGCCGCCAGGGCGAATGGATCCTGATGGACTACGTCGATTTCATCGTCCACGTTTTTTCGGCAGAGAAGCGCGCCTTCTACGGCCTGGAACGGCTGCGTAAATCGGCAACCACGCTCAGCATTGCCGACCTCAACGCCGAACTTAGTGAACGGATCGCAGAGACGCGCGCGAAGAAAGCCGCTAAAAAGAGATTACCGGCCAAAGCAAAGAGGACTCCTTCGAAGGTGCCCTCGCCCGGAAAGGCCGCCACAAAGCGCAGTGGGCTAAAAGATGCGGCCCCCGCAAACACTACGCACAAGACCACCCGCAAGAAGGCTGCGAAGAAGTAAGTTTCGGGTTGGCGGACCTAGAGCGGGTGAAAGAAAAGGCGCCCCGAAGAGCGCCTTTTCTGCGGTTCGTAATAATCAGAAAGCGATCTTCGCCCAAAGGACCATGGTGCGACCTGCGTCCTCAATCGCGTTTTGCCGATTGAAGTAATTGCCGGTACCGATATCGAGCACATTCGTGTCCAGCGGCCCGACGTTGTTGTGATTGCCGATGTTTTGAACCTCTGCACGGAGGATCAGCTGACCGCGCTCAAGATGCAGATACGCTAGGCCGATGCCCTTCTCCAAGGCCAGATCGTAGAACTGAAGGCCGGGGTTTGCATAGCTATTGCGGCCAATCTCCTGATGGAGGAACTGGTTCGCAGGACCATAGGGCACAAGCCAGTGAACGGACGATGGGGACACGACGTTCAACGCGTTAGTTGCATTATTCGCTGCTAGATCGTAGTAAGTCCCGGGAGTTCCGCCCACAAAGCTACCGTCGATACCCGCCGTGGTGAGAGGAGCAGAGACGTTCCCAAGGATCGGACGGTCATTGGTGGTGCTTCCATCGCCATTGATATCCAGGCCGTTGATGGCGAACGTGCTATACGGCCCGCTCTGCCATCGATCGATTCCCGACAGTGTCCAATGACGGGTAAGCGCACCGAGAGCAGCATCTGCGACGGTATTGCTGGAATGCAGACCGGCGGGTGACCAGACGTAGGAAAGGACAAAGTAGTGACGGTGATCGTACGCCGAGTTGCCATAGTCCTGACCGCGTCCTCCAGGGGCGAGGTTTGCGGTATAGGAGGTAGGGGAACTGAAGGTGGTAAAGATCTCCGAGCCATCATCCAGCATCTTCGAATAGGTGTAGTTCCCTCGAATCTGGAATCCATGGGAGAACAGATGTGCACCTTCTACCTGGAGACTGTTGTAGTTCGAGTCAGCGAAATTGCCCCGAGCATTTACAGCTCCATATGTTGGGTTGAGGCGAGCACCGGTTGTACCGGAGAAGTAGTTGTACTGCTGATTGGCAAATAGTTTATTGGATCGCGAACCGACATAGCGGATCGCCAGGAACATGTTTGCCGGCAATTGCCTCTCCACGCCCAGATTGTATTGGTACGTGACAGGGTTGACCATATTGTTGACAACGCTTGTAACAGTCGACTTCAGCGACAACTTTGGCGAGATCGACGGTATCAGCGTGGTTGCGTTCGGAAGTCCGGCACCCGTCGTCTGAACCAAGGTCCCGGCTACCGCGTTCGGCGAACTCTGCGCAGCATTGATCACAAAGTTGCTGAAGTCGCTGTCGTAGAAGATACCGAAGCCACCACGAACCACCGATTTTCCATCCCCAAAAAAGCCACCGTTGTGAGGAGAAAAGGCAAAGCCAAAACGAGGCGATATGTTGTTGGTATCATTCTTGACTTTGTAGACCTGGGCCGTGGGAGTCCCGGCAACGAGGGTGATGATTCCCAATGGATTGTTCGGATCGAGACCAGGATATGGGAGCGAATTTTCCGGGTTCGACAAATAGTCATAGCGAAGTCCCAGGTTAACCGTCAGATCTGAACTGACCTTGATGTCGTCCTGTGCAAATACGCCGGACCGCCAGTTGTGTGGATCAACACGAGTGTTTCCAAACGTCTTGGTTGCTGTGCCTGAGGGTCCAAGCTGGTTTTGCAGGAAGTTGCCGAGCGCGCTGACATAGTTGACACCGGAGGCGTTCGTTCCGCCCTTCGCGAAAGTAAGAGTCCCTTTCGCATTCTGGGAGACAAGGTCCTTTTCCAGCTGACGCCCAATATCGAGCCCGATACGAAACGATTGTCTGCCCTTTGTCCAACCAACGGTGTCCTGAAGCTGATAGAGGTCTTCGCCGCGTCCCTGCGGAAAGTTCTGATTAGGTCCAAGCGCTGGAAGGCCAGCAACGCTGATGGTCGCCAACGCATAAAGCGGGTTCGCCAGGGTCTGCGAGGTTGGCGCAAACGCAAAGTTGATACGGGTCTCCGACACGCGAAACTCGTTAAGCAAGTTTGCAGTGAAGATATGCGTCCAGGTCCCTTCGCCCAATTCGCCGGGTCCCCCCTGAAGCGTGTCGAAGCCTGCAAGAGCACTTCCGTTGTTGCCGAAATCCGGACTGAAGGAGCTTCTATCGTGGAGGTAGCGGAAGGAGAAACTGTCCTTTTCCCGCGGCTTGTAGTCGATGCGATAGGTCCACTGAGTGTCCGGCTCGTTTGCGCTTGCGTTTGGCCTCTGGAAGAAGTTCTCTGTAATGATGCAGCCAGATGCTGGGCAGTTGGCCTGCGGGCCTACGTTCGTGAGTACTGTTGTACGCCCAGCTACCGCATTATAGGTCGTTAGATAGCTGCCTTGGCTCAGATAAGAGTCGAGCAGAGCGACCTGGGCACCGCCGATCTTCTGAAGCAACGCGTAGCCGTTTGCATCGGGCAGCTCAATGACATTCGGTGTTTCCTGTCCGTAGAATCGTGAGAGCGAAAGTCCTCCGAACGCGAATAGCTTGTTCCTGATAATGGGGCCACTTGCGGTGAAGCCGTACTGGTGGTTGTCGAAACGCGCTTTGGTGGCGCCGGTCCCCCGTTCCTGACCCCCAATGGCATTCAACCCGGAACCGGTGTAACGCTCAAAGACCTCTCCGTGAAACTGGTTCGATCCGGATTTCGTTACCAGGTTCACCACGCCGCCGCCGGCACGGCCAAACTCAGCCGATGCGGCACTCGTCAGCACAGCAACCGATTCGTACATATCGGGGATATTGGGCTGAAAGGCCTGGCCCCCGATGGACACGTCGTTGATCTCTTGACCATCTAAAAGAAAGTTATTGGCGCGAGGACGAGCCCCATTGACCTGAATATTGATGCCATTGCTGAAACCGCTTTGATTAACGATCTGAACACCAGGTACGGTCGTCGTAAGTTCATACGGGCTGACGGAGAAGTTAGGCAACTCTCTGATATCGGTGGTATTGATGATGCCGGTAAGTTGGCCGTTGTCGGTATTGATCGACATGGAATCCGCCTGGACACTCACGGTATCTTGAGCCGCGCCGACTGAAAGCTTGATGTCGTACGAGGTGACCAGCGAAGGCTCTACGATGACATCTTTCGCGCTGAAGCCCTGAAATCCCGGCTGGCGCAACGTGACCGTGTAGGTCTCCGGGTTGAGTGCTTCGAAACGGTAGCTGCCATCCGCCTTGGTGGGGGCCGTTCGCGTGGCACCGTCTGAGTTGCCAACAATAGTTACGTTGGCGTTTGGTATGACCGCGCCGGAAATGTCCCGAACGACACCTACTAAGATTCCTTTACTCGTTTGCGCGATACTTGTACCAACCAGCAGTGAACCGGCAATCAGCGCGGTTAGTAACCTTCCCATTCTCATCTAAACCACTCCCCAGGGTATTTATCAAATAGCAAAAGCAACCCCCAGTAAGAGGAATCAGCTTCTGATATCTTGTGTGTCAGATTTTTGCAAGCAGTTCAATGGCCACTTCAAGGTTCGCCTGAATTTCCAACAATATTCGCGATTAAGTAAATGTGAATATGGAATATTGAATACTTTGCGTTAAAACCTACGGAAACTTAGTTTGCCAAGAGACGAATGAAGATTACCCTTGCCGCGATCGCACCACGCCGCACACGCTCGAAATCGGAGGCGAGCGATCGCCTGATTGCCGACTATATTGAGCGCGCCACACGATACGTCCCTTGCGACTCGGAGCTGTTCGATTCAGAGGCGGCAATTCTCGACTGGTTGCATCGCCAGTCTGGCCGCACACCGGCTTATGCCATCCTACTGGATAGTCGCGGCCAGCAGTACAGCTCTGATGAGTTCGCCGCGCACCTCGGCCGCATTCGCGATGAGGGCATCCAGCGTCTGGTGCTCGCCATCGGACCTGCGGATGGGTGGTCTCCGGCTGCACGCCAACGCGCCAACCTGCTTTTTTCGTTTGGGCGAATGACATTGCCGCATCAACTGGCACGGGTCGTATTGGCCGAGCAGGTGTACCGCGCCCTGACCATTCTGGCCGGCCATCCCTACCACTCGGGCCACTAGATTCCTGCTTCGGATGACAGCCGGGGGCTACTCCCTGGAGGGCTGCGCAGTCGTATGACTTGCAGGCATGGTCGCGACTCTATATCGTTGCTTTCGTCAATGGAGAACGTTTACCCGATGTCACTACATGCGACCACACGACGCTCCTTCCTCAAGGCTTCGACACTTGCCGCCTCCGCCGTCGCGCTTCGCGGCTCGAATCTTCTGGCTCAGGCCACCCAGGCCGACGCGCGCATCGACATTCTCCCTGGCGAGCCCATCGCCACTATCTCTCCGGAGATTTACAGCCACTTTATCGAGCAGCTTGGCGGAGTGATCTACGACGGCGTGTGGGTAGGCGAAGACTCCAAAATTCCAAACGTGAATGGCGTTCGCAAGGCTTTCATCGACACCATGCGCGCCGTCAAAGCTCCCCTTCTGCGCTGGCCCGGCGGCTGCTTCGCCGATAGCTACGACTGGCGTGACGGCATCGGCACGTCTGCAAAACGCCCTGCCCGCACCGGCTTCTGGAACCAGCAGGACCCGAACACGTACGGTCTTCACGAATTTATGCACACCTGCCGCGCCATCGGCTGTAAGCCTTACCTCGCCGCCGATTTGCGCTCCCTTCCTGCGCGCGACTTCTACCAGGAGATCGAGTATTGCAACGCTCCCGCTGGAGACGTCCCTTCAAACTCCGCTGCCAAGGCCCAGCCGAACGCTCTCGCGGCACAGCGCGCGGCCAACGGCGATCCTGCGCCCTTCAACGTCGATCTATGGGGCGTCGGCAACGAGAGCTGGGGTTGCGGCGGCAACCTGACCCCAGAGGAGTACGCCGCCGAATTCCGCCGCTATACCGCCTGGACCCCGAGCTACAGCAAGAGTCCGCTCCGCTTCGTCGCCGTCGGCCCCAACGGCGACGATGTCGACTGGACTTCGCGTGTCTTCAAAGCGCTCTACGCCAACCCTGAGCGGCGCCATCTGTGGGGACTCTCCGTCCACTACTACACCTCCGGCAGCCCCACGAAGTTCGCGGCCGGCGATGCTCTGAACTTCAACAGCGATGACTACTACGATCTGCTCACCCGCGGCAGCATCATGGAGCGGGTCGTCACCGACCACTGGCACGCGATGGGCGCCACAGAAGGTCAGCCGAAGGTGAAGCTCGTCGTCGACGAGTGGGGCGCGTGGTACGGCAAGGGCACCGAGCTTGCACCCGAGTACAACCTCTCGCAGCAGTCCACCATGCGCGATGCGCTGCTTACCGGTATCACATTCGACATCTTCCAGCGTCATGCCGACAAGGTCGCTGTCGCCGCGGTCGCGCAGTCCATCAACTGCATTCACTCGCTGATGCTTGCGCAGGGAGACAAGTTCACCGTCACCCCGACGTTCCACGTCTTCCAGATGTACCTGCCGCACAGTGGAGCGCAGGCGGTTCGCGCCGAGTTCACCGCACCGAGTATCAGCAATCCCCTCGCCAACGCGCCCATTCCCGCGGGCGGCAACAGCTATCGCGGATCGCTCGACGCCAGCAAGGTTCTCGCCGGCCTCAGCGGCTCCGCGTCAGTAGCCACATCGAACAATGGCAAGCAGATCACCCTCACTGTGGTGAACCCGCATCTCGATCAGCCTCTGAGTACCGAGGTCGTCGTTCACGGAGCCGGCATTGCGAGCGCCACCGGCACGGTCCTTAATGAACCCGACGTCCATGCCCACAATGACTTCGATCATCCCAACGCTGTGCATCCGCGACCCGCAATGATGGGGCAGCCAACCGCCGGTCGTCTGTTGCATACTTTTCCTGCTGCGAGTGTCACGACGCTGAACATCGCGCTGGCCTAGTGTTTGCCCACGTTTCAAGCCATAAGCATTTTGCGGAACGTCCTAATCAACATCCGGTGGAACACCTCCGCGCCATATCGTTGAATCCGGCAAGCGCGCTCTTCCGAAGCGTCATCGACGATCGAGGTTGAAATTTACCGTGACGGTCGTCGCGACTTCCACTGGCCGGCCGTTGAGCACGTAGGGTCGGTAGCGCCATTTGTAGACAGCCTCCTCGGCCGCACTACGAAGACGCGAATCACCCTCCACCACATGCACGCGCTTCACGGTACCTTCCTTCGAGATCAGAGCCTGCATCACCACATCCCCTTCAACCCCGCTTAGCTTCGCGCTCTCAGGGTAGGCAGGAACCCGCTGCACGATGAGATTCTCATCCATCACCGAGGGGTTCACCTTGAGCGCCCCCGCGACTTCGGAGATACCGTCTGTTATTGCCTGTTCGGTTTGCGCTATAGCGCGATCGGTCGTCGCACTCCGGCGGCTGCCTGAGCCGGAGTCATTTCCAGCCGGCTGCGATGTCGCCGAAGCAGTCTGGACCGGGGCACTCGCCGGCGGCGGATTGGAGGTGCCTGCAAGAGCGGGCCGCGTGGCCGAGGGCTGGCTTTGTGCCGTGTTCGCCGACGCCTGTTCCTCGGAAGAGGTAGACGGTGGCGATGCGCTCGGATTCGGCGAAGACCAGGGGCGATAGCTGTGAAACTGGCTGGCCACGATGGCGAACCCTTGCCGCAACAGCGTGGGATCGCGATAGATCGCAATTCCTGCTCCAATCAACAGGACTATCAACAGAAGGGGGGCTTTGCCGAATCCCGCCGGCGGAGAATAGTCCTCCAGGGGAATACGCATCGGTATATCATCGCCGTCTACAGCCGCCGGGGGTGGGCCTTCCACGCGTACCGGAGCCGGCTCCAAAACCAGCCTCGTTTTGGCCGTACGCCTTAGGCGCAGCTCTTCCATCTCTTCTGACGAGATGGGTTCCTCCAGCGATCGACGAGTCACTGATGGGGCGATGGTTCCAAGGGAAGCCTCCCCGTCCGTTTGAGGCTCCAATTTGCTGATTCTCTTATCAATATTGTCGAAGTACTGTTGCACAAGCCTGGTGAGCTCGAGCCGTAGAAGAGCCTCGTCCAGTTGCGGGGGCGGCGGGGCCGCTGGCACAGCGGGCGCATGGTTTACATGTCCATTGAGTTTTTCGGGGATGACCTTCTCGGGTGTGAGCTTCTCGGGCCTGGCAGGCGCCTCCGCCTTCGCTTGTCCTATTGACGCCTCCTCGGCATGCTTTCTTATCGAGGAATCCTCGACAAGCTTTCTTAAGGACTCATCGTCGGTATGGGAGCCCGTTTCACGCCGCGGAAACGGCGCCATCTCCACCTGTGCAGGGCTCTGAATATCCACACCCGCAAGCATGGCCCGCAGATCGTCGACGGCTCGCTTCTGTCCGCCGTCTATCTCCGAGATCTCACTATCCGTAATACCCTCGACGACCACGCCAAGCATCTGCTCGTCGGAAAGCTCCCCACCTTCTCTGTTGCTCAGTTTGCCGATGAACGCCCAGAAGTCCATGGCAAGATGTCTGTCTTCCAGCAACTTCCGCAGGAAGGCGGAAAGTTCCATTCGCGATCCGATCTTGACTCCATGCATCGTGCAGATCGATCGGAATTTTCTCACGTACTTATCGAAGCGGTCGGGCTTCTGCAGGCTGTTTGCGTACGCAGACATCATGTCCTCTTGGATGCCGAAAACGCCCCGCCGTTAGCTGACTCTCCCCAACCTAACGCCTGCTCCCCGAGCTTGGCCAATCGCGCTAAGTTGCGTACTTTCAGGAACGAAGGCCGCGCCGGTCATCGAATTTCCGTTCTAAATTCGAGGCAGAATAACGCAAAAAAAATGCAGTCAAGACGCGTCCAATGTGAGGCAAAACCAGACGATTTGTCTGTAAACCCCTTCTATGCAGAACCTTGTCCGCCGCCCGGCATCATCTCGCGAAAAATGAGCCATTTACCCGAAAAGTCTCGTGGCGATCGGATTTTGTCCGTCACCGATACAATAGTCGAGGCACGTCCGGGAAGGCAAGCAGGCATGAGCTGGTTCAAACGCGAAGACCATGAGATCGTCAACGACTCAGAGAAGACAGTACGCACCGAGGGCCTGTGGATCCGCTGTCCTGACTGCGGCAAGATCCTCTTCAAGGCCGATCTCGAAGCCAACCAGCAGGTGTGTCCTCACTGCGGCCATCACTTCCGCATCAACGCCCGCACGCGCATCGAAAATCTCCTTGAACCCGGCTATGAACTGGTCGACCTCGGACTCCGCTCCACTGACCCGTTGAACTTCACTGACCTGAAGCCATACAAGACGCGCCTCGCCGAAGCCCAGCGCAAGACCGGACTCAACGACGCGATCATCAACGCCACCGGCATGCTCGGCCCGCACAACGTCGTCCTCAGTGTGATGGAGTACAACTTCATCGGCGGCAGCATGGGCTCGGTCGTTGGCGAAACCATCGCCCGGGCCGTCGACCGATCGCTCGCCACCCGTCATCCTTTGATCATCGTCTCAGCCTCTGGCGGCGCCCGCATGATGGAGGGCATCGCCTCGCTGATGCAACTCGCCAAGGTCTCGGCCAGTCTCGCCCGCATGGACGACGCGAAGATTCCCTATATCTCTGTGATGACCGACCCTACCACCGGCGGCGTCACCGCCAGCTTCGCGATGCTCGGCGACCTGAACATCGCTGAGCCGAACGCTCTCATCGGCTTCGCCGGCCCTCGCGTCATCGAGCAGACGATTCGCCAGAAACTTCCCGAAGGCTTTCAGCGTTCTGAGTTCCTGCTCGAGCACGGCTTCCTCGACGCCATTGTCCCGCGCAAGGAGATGAAGCAGTACCTCTCCCAGGCGTTGAGCTGGATGACGCAGCAGGCCTCCGAAGCTGCGCCAAAGATCGCCTAGGCCTGCGCGCCGCTTGTGATGCAGGACGCCCGCCCATCCAGAACCGCACTCCGCGTGGCTCTGCGTCGTGCCGCGCACCAGCTCTACGACGCGAAGCCTCTTGTCCTCGATGATCCCTTCGCCGTCTCAATCCTCGGTGACAGCTACGCCGAAGAACTGAGCCGCACTCCCACGCGTCCCGACCGCCCCTTTTCCGTGGCTCTTCGTGCCTTCCTCGTCGCCCGCAGCCGCTACGCCGAAGACAACCTTGCCCGAGCGGCCTCCCAAGGCGTCACACAGTATGTTCTTCTCGGTGCAGGTCTCGACACCTTCGCTCACCGCAACCCTTACGCGCATCTTCGCGTCTTCGAGGTTGACCATCCTGCCACGCAACAATGGAAGCGCGGGCTGCTCGAAGACAGCGGACTGCCTTCTCCGGCGAATCTCACTTACGTCTCCGTCGACTTTGAATGCCAATCGCTTCCCGAGCGGCTCTACTCCGCCGGCTTCGATTCACGCAACGCAACTCTCTTCGCCTGGCTCGGCGTCGTGCCTTACCTCACCTTCGAAGCCTTCCGCTCCACGATTAATTTCATTGCCGCACAGCCGCACGGCAGCGGTGTCGTCTTCGACTACACCCAGCCGCGCTCCGCGTTATCCTTCCTCGAAAAACTGGCCCACGACTCTCTCGCCTCGCGCGTCCAACTCGCCGGCGAGCCATTCCAACTCTTCTTCACCCCATCTGAAATCGCCGCCGAGCTAACGGCCTTCCGCCACATCGAAGACCTGGGCTCGTCAGAGATCAACGCCCGCTACTTCACCGGCCGGACCGATAACCTTAAAGTCCTCGGCTCTGCCGGCCGTC
>Ga0073928_10007748_pt1 | contig 13783 bp, 13 predicted proteins | sample PaiPotPPA55metaG_FD_76969 | JGI IMG/M metagenome (GOLD analysis project Ga0073928, IMG submission 76969) | Iron sulfur acid spring bacterial and archeal communities from Banff, Canada, to study Microbial Dark Matter (Phase II) - Paint Pots PPA... ... | reverse complement strand
GGCAGCGTAACCATGCGAAGAAGACCATCGGTGAGCCGAGTGCGGACAAATCGCTTGCTCGGTTCGAAAGGGGAAAGGGGAACCGGATCCGCTGTGCGGATACCGCGCCCCTAACTACCAATGTCTCGGCGACCTGTGGTAGCGGCTGCTACGTCGAGTGGCACCTGCAGGCCATCTCTACTTGCGGCGCATGTACGACGCTGGGCACCGAAGAAGACGGTTACATCCCCAGTTCGTGGAGCGTGACCGAGGACCCGATAGCCGGGTCCGACCCAGGGTTTAACGCAATGAACAACGCGGCTTGGTTGCTCAACAAAAACAATCAATACGTTGGCACCGAAACGGGGTATTTCTCTGGGTGGTGGCCTTACACAAATCCGCACACCTGGGTTCATTGCATAGAGGCATATGGCACCGAGAACAATGGTGCTCAGGGACTGGACAGCGGGGCATGTCTAACTGGCGGGGACTACTACTACGCCTACTCGGACGCTACCGGGCAAGAGTCGAGGGTCGTTCAGCAAGGGATCACATTCTGGAGCTGTTATTGCTGGCCAGCCGTCGCCACCCCGCGTTTCAACGCGGCTCAAGGAGAGGTGCACGCCTACTGGACGGATCTCTACGGCTTTCCGTGGCTTGGTAACGGGGCAGGTCAGACCTTCTACATGTACTTCCAGTCCTCTTCCGGCGGCTGGGGCCTGTGGTCATCACTCACCTTGACTGGTGCCTCATCCCCATATTGGTCATCAAAGCAGACCAACTACGAATGGAGCGACGGAGGGTATTGAACGTGAAGGCAGCCGTTCTTCTTCTTTGCTGTCTTACCGTCGTCGGTTGTGGAGCCGTCGTCCCGTCGAGCGCCCAAGCTGGTCCGAGTTGCTTCGCGCAACCGACTGGCCTGCTGACAATCGATCAGCTTCCGACCGGCCTTACGCAAGTCAGCGAAAACACAAGTCCGGTATTGGGGCTATTTGGCAATGGAGACGCCGCGTATCCCGGGTTTGTGGGGCTCTCACAGCGAACCTTCCTGTGGAGTGGACTTTCCGGTGGCACTCCTCGCCAGTTCGTGCAGCAAGCATGGGCGGACCTCCATTACACAGGCAACGCGCCCGCCGGGTTCATTCCGAAGTCGGGACCTTTGTTCGTGGCTTACCCATCGCAGATTCTTCAAATTGCTGAGGCCAGCATGGATTTCGGCAATGTGCAAGGCGCGCAGAAGTGGCTAGACAGTCAGCGAAGCCTTTATCGCGCCAACAACGACCCGCATACTCGCGCTGGCGTAACGGTCAACCTTCCAACCGAGCGGATTGGGGACGACACGTTCGCATATCAGCTAAGCAATGGCGCGTCGGGCGATCTATATACAAACATCCAAGCCAGGTCCGGATTCGTTGTTTACGGTATCGGCATCGACAGCGGTCCGCAGTACTCAGTTGGCCCGAGGGTTGTTGGCCTTATGACTAGCCTGACCGCACGGGAGCACGCTGTCTGCGGTACCGCCGCCTGAGTCCCCATTACTCAGCAGTGACCAGTCGCGGCCAGAGCTATGGACAGCTCCCGTTGTCAGGTCATGCAACGTACGTGTTGCAGAAGATGCCGGACACAGGACGTGACACTTGGCCTGAGTCCGCGGCTCCCCACGTGGACAGCAGGTCCAGCAGCTGTGCTTCGCACCACTCCAGGTCAATGGCCTCAGGCTTGGTCGCGGCCTCGGCCAACCGTCCATTTTGCTCATTGATTCCATTCCGTTGAGCGCAGAACGTCTCCCAGTCGTATTCGCCGTACTCGAAGAGCCGATTCACCGCTCAAGCTGTTCATCGAGTGGCCTGGCTGTGGACGCCGTCTTGCGGGGCGATGTGATGGGGCCGGCACTGCGAAGGCGAATGCGAAGCCCCTCGTGTCGAGTAGCCCCGGCGGGATTCGAACCGACATTCCCGATATGCCCGCGATCAGGTACGCCTAAGCTGCCGTCAATTGTGGCGGGCGGGTCAAATGGCAACGGCTTGGCCGTGGATTAGAAGGGAGTGGTTCGCGTTATATAAGCTTCGGCCCACCAAGCTTCACGCGTCTACTAATAGTGCCACCCGACACCAAGCATGTGGCGCCTATGGCTGGCATGACCAAGATGTGAGCGAGCAACAGCAATCGTTGCGGCCGCCTCCGACCACAACTTCAAGGCTGGCGCAGAGCGACAGGACAACGAGGAGGCCGAAGGTATCCAGGCGTTGTCCGTGGGCGACAGTGAGGACATTGGTCAGCAGCGGAAAGAAGATGGCGATAGCCAGGGGATAGGGGCTCGGCTGGTGCGAATCGAGGCCTCCCGGCAAGGCATTGCACGAGCGGACCGATTCTGTCGAGGATCAGCATCGGCAGCATCCGCCGGAGGATGCTCGGAAGCGCCCTCATGGCGGTTTGGCGAACGTGGAAGGTGGAAGTCCGGAATCGAGCTGGTGGCCACGGCGCCGTTACCGTCTCACCCGGCGTGCCTTGTTGGATGAAAGCGGCGTCCCCTCCAGCGCGGCCCCGGGCATCGTCACGATGTTGACGAACCGGCGCGTCCGGGAGCCGTTCGGCTCGTTCTTGCGCAGCGGACCGAGAAGGGCCTTCAGGTCCTTGACCAATCGCTGATGCTCAGCGTCGCTTAAGTACATCGGGATCTGGTAGTAGGCGACCCCATCTTCAGCGAGATCGGGACTAGGGTGCCTGACCAAATAACGTTCGAAATCGCCACGCAAAAGACCGAGAAACACTGTGAAATGTCGCAGGTGGTCGGCCGGGGCCGTGCCTCGCGATTCGGAGGGGCCGACGTTAGCGGCGCCCTCCACGAGGGAATAGACCTTCTCCTGCGCGGCCCGCACTGGTCGCACCTGAACGACGACCAGGACGCCTCCTCGCACGAGAGCTCCGAGGTGCCGATACAGGGTTGCATGGGGGACATCCGGCAGCCGAGCCGCCAGCTGGTGGGCGGTCAGGCGGTCGCCCGGACCGAACGCCTGAATCAGACGGAGGCGAACCGGATGAACAATGAGATCGAGCTTGCGCATTGGTATCGAATGTGATTATACTCTCACAAGTGATACGAACCGCACGCCGCATCCTACTATCGTGGTTTCGTAGTGCCAACGATGCCCAGTAAGGCTCACGTCCACCGCGACGCCGATGTTCGCTCTCGCTGCCGGGCGACCAGATCATCCTCGGCAGCTTCTTGGTCGAACTGGTCGGCTGTCTCGCCGGGCTGGTGGCGCAGCGTGCGTTCGTAAATAAGGAGGCGCCCTGAGATGGGGTGCGTGTACGGTTACGGCTTCGACGGCGGATTTCCCTGGATGGGGCTGGTCGGGATCGGGTTCATGCTCCTGTTCTGGATCGGAGTCGCAGTTCTTGTCATTTGGGTGGTGAGAACCCTCGTCAGCAAGAACTCCGGGGCCAGCGCGGCAGTCGAGATCCTGAACCGGCGCTTTGCCGGCGGCGAGATCAACCAGGCGGACTACGAGGCGGCGCGCAAGGCCCTGCACGGATGAACCAGGTCCGCATCCCAACCCGCCGGGTCTTGGGAACGTGATCGATGGCGAGTACGAGGCCACGCGCAAGGTGATGCAGGGATGACCCAGACGTCGGAGAGATCAACCGGGGTCGTCATGAACCTCCTGGGTTCCAAAACTCCCTACCGCTCGGTGCTGCGGATGGCTCGCAACATGGCGCCGAGCATGATCGTCGGAGGCGTGGTCCCCCTTGCCGCCTACCTCTTAGCTGGCAGGTTCTTCCCGCCGCCCAGCATCGTTCCCGTCTCGCTTGCTTTGGTTGGTCCCGCGGGCGCCAGCCTCGTAAGCATGGCGAGCAAGCGGTCCGCTGATCCGTTCGTGGCTTTGATGGCAACGATGATGGGATTCGGGCTCGTTGTAACCGTCGCGACCGTGCTGATCACCGGCAACGAAAAGCTCATCCTGGTCTCCAGGAGTGCGACCACGCTGGCTATGGGAGCCGCTTGCCTGGGTTCCCTGATTCTCCCGAAGACGATCTCCTTCTATTTCGCCAGGCAGATCTCAGTGGGCCGCGACCCAGATCGCCAGCGCGAATTCAACAACTTCTGGCAGCTTGCCGAAGTCCGGTTCGTCAGCCGCGCCACGAGCCTGGTTTGGGGCGTCGCTCTGGTCGGCGAGTTCGCCATCCGGGTGTTGCTCGTCTACAGCCTTCCCGCCGCCGCAGTGATCGCCTCGAGCACGGTGATCTTCATGACGATCAGCATGGGGACAATGCTATGGACCGTGGTGTACGGGTCACGGAAGTTGAGACGGATCCGCCAGCAGGTGGCGTCTCCCCAGCCTGCTGCTCAAGGCTTTGCAGTCCAGACAGGCTAGTGCAGTGTCTGGCAATTGGCGGGGCAATTAAGCGAGAACGTACGCGCCGATCGCGGCGATGTGGGGACTGAGGATGGCGGGTGTGTACGTCTGTGGCATCGTGAACCTCCTTGGCGGGACTGTAATCCCAAAAGTTCGGTGTCAACGAAACGGGGTGAGGTCACTGGTATCAGCCCACGAATCGAACCGTCGTCGTCTTAGTCCGTACCCAGTCCAGCTGTTGCGACCGCCTTCTGGAAGCTTCCGAACCGCCGCCGGATCGTCTTCTCCGACGGCCGCATCCCGGCCTCGGTCCAGCTGTTGGCGGTTGGAGGGCGACCATGGTCGTCGACGAACTCCCGAAGCGAGGCGATAGCCTCATCAAGCCTGATTTCGGCCACGTCCGACAGCTCAACCGCCTCTCCGTCGAATCCGCCGGGTGGGTTCGTATTGTGGGAACTTAGGTCCACCACCACATCTGGTGACCCGATCATAGGTCGACCACAGGAAGCGGGCCCTGTAGGGATTGATCCAAATCTACGTGGATCATTTCGGATCATTCCGCGACCGAGTGAGCCGACCGCGATGGTCGAGCCATCGCTTTGGACCTTCGCTGGGAGATCACAGCCGTGTTAGGGAAGGCGTAAGGCCAAGTCAGCCAAGACTCACTAGTTGGCAACACCGAAAGGCGCCGATGACGTGGGCGTGCAGGTCCCCAGATAGCCGGCCTGGGCACCTTGATACCCGCCGCCCGTCCCGGGAACATCGAGCGGAACCCAGTGGTCACCGCCGTCGCTAGTTGTGAGAAAAGGTGTCCTGGCGCACGCCAACTCGCCAACGCCATGGGAGGGATCGGTGAATTCAAGAAGCTCGAACTTCAGATCCGCATAGCTGACGCCGGGCGCAACGGGGACCAGGGTTTCCCATGTGCTGCCCCCGTCGCTCGTCCGAAACAGCGGGTTGAAGTTGCTGAAGATCCAATGATTGGAATCGATCAGGTCAATCAATCCCGCTTGAACTTGCTGATCGCTCGGGTTGAAGCCCTGTAGCCCACCACCCGGGCTGAGGCCAATCGGCATCGGCACGAGCGCCGACCAATTGAGCCCTCCGTCCGACGTTGATGAGACGTATTGCGAGGCCCTTCCTGACGAGTCCAGCACCGACGCTCTCAGCACTGCCACTCCGTGGGCCTCATCGAAGAACCGTAGCTGGGTGATCAAGAGCGGAACCGATGCGGACACTGCGGCCGGAATGTTCACTACTTTCCAGGTCGCTCCACCGTCAACGGTTCTGTAAAGAGTGTCAATTGGGCGGTCCAGCGAGATCATGCTCGTCCCCGGCACAATCCATCCGGAGGATGAGCTTGTGAAAATCAGCTCGCCGTTGAGGAGGCTAAGATCACTGGCTCCGCTCACACGACCAGATACGGCCCACGTCGCTCCGCTGTCGGTGGTGTGGAAGAGGTCGAAGACACCTCCAGACTTTTGGTCCTCCGATTCCACCCAACCCTCGCTCGTATTGAGGAAGTACACATTGATGGCAGCTGCAAGCGGGAGACCAAGCGATTGCCAGTGGGCACCACCGTCGGTGGAATGGAATAAGCCGAAACCAAGCGAGCCCGATCCGGTTATGAGTAGGAGCTCTTTGCCATCCGCACTGACATGCAGGTCGAATTGCGGTCCAGTAAAAGGATTAGTGACCTGAGCTCCTCCGTTGGTGAAACCGAAGACTGCCCGCCAGGAGTGCCCGCCGTCGTCGGTTCGATAGAAGTTGAAACGGCCGTAGCTATCCTGCGCGGACGCCGGCTCAGTGGCCGCCACCACCCAACCAATCATCGGCGAAGTAAATCTTGGGATCGCGTAACCGCAGACGGTGGCGGCGGGACAGTCGGCAAATGGGCTCGTGATCGGCAAGGGCGGTCCCGTCGAAACGCCGGCATTAGAGTGGGTGCCTGGAACCGGGCGCCAGAGTGACGCACGACTGGCAACCATCGCCGCGACGATCGCGACCGCAAGGAGCACCGCCACAACGGGCAGCACCCACTCCATCCGGACGTGTATGGGATGGCGGTTGGACGGAGTCCCTACTCCAGCTCGGCGCCCACGGTCGTCCTTGCGGAGTCGCTGGCGCACCGCGGCTCCTAGCCAGGGTGCCGGTGGCAGCACCGCGTCGAGAGCGGCGTGAATTTCGATCGTCAGGTCAAGCTCGCTGTCCACGACATACCTCCATGCGTTGTCTGAGCTCGACCACTCCGCGGTGAAGCTGACCCTCCACGGCGTGGACAGATGAATGCGTGATGGCTGCGATCTCTTCGAGCGGCAGGTCCAAGTAGAACCGCAACACGATGACCAACCGCTTGCGCTCGTCGAGGCCTCGCAGTACTCGGCGCAGGTCGACGCCGGTCACGATGGATTCAGTCGGAACATCAGTCGACCTCTCAGGCACCATCGACTTGATCACCGAGGACCACCGCTCGCGCCGTGTGGACCGGCACTGGTTGGCCACTATCGCCAGGAACCACGACCTTATTTGGGAGCCGTCTCGGAGCTGCCTGAGCTTGTTCCATGCCCGGAGGGCCGCTTCCTGTACTGCGTCTTGGGCGGCTTGATGATCCTGCAACATGCCGCCGGCCAGGCGGTAGGCAGGCTCGAGCAACGGGCCCAACAGGGCCTCGAAGGCAGCATCGTCGCCTTTCCTCGCCGCCTCCAAGAGCGTCATGTCGACGCTTCTGACCGCCATGCCTGCCTCTTAGACGCAGTTTGAAGGCGGTTTTCCGACGAGAACTCAGAATCCTGGCCTGCTCCACTGCATCGTCGAGCGCCCACGTGGCGTCGACGCGCTTCGTCCGTCTAGATGTTCAGCGCGTCGTGGATTCGGTATTCGAGCTCCCAGTACCGAACGGGAACCCGGCACGGCCAGTTCGGCCGCCCGGGGATCCCGCCCAGCATCAGGTCAGCGCAGCCCGCTGGATCGCCTCTCGGAAGCTGCCGAAGCGGCGCCGGATCGTCTTCTCAGACGGCCGCATTGCGGCCGCTGTCCAGCTCTCGGCGGTCGGGAGCGAGCCGTGCTCGGCGACGAACTCCCGAAGAGCCGCGACAGACTCCTCGATCCGGGTATCGGCCACGTCGGACAGTGGGACCGCCTCGCCGTCGAATTCGCCGGGTGGGTTCGCATAGTGGGAACTTAGGTCCACCCAAACGGACTCGAACCATTGACCTGAATCCAAGCGCAGCACCCCTTCGAAGCTCTGGGGCCCCGCTCCGGGGAACCTTTACGGTGGCGTCGGACCGGCAGTCCACCGGTCGGAGTTTGAATCCCGTCGTGCGGTTTCGGGCCGCGGTGGGGCTGCGCCCTGTCGGCCACGCTTGAACACGGCGAGGGCGGCGAAATGCGGCTCGACACGTGTCACGCGTCGCCTCAGGTCGTAGCAGCTGGTGGGATGGCGAGTTCGGGTGCCCGAGAACCTGTAGAAGACCCCGCGAGCAAAGTTCTAATAACGTCCAGCGTGGCCGACCAACGTTCTGAATTCAGATTTGTGTTCTTGTGCCTGAATTCGGCTCGAATTCGATGGCGCGCAACTGTTTTCAGCCGAGCACGATCGATCTCGCCGGACTCTCCAAACGGCTCTGTATTTAGTACTTCGTGTAGAAGTCCGCGCAGGGACGTTGCTCGAAACGTGTAGCTATCGATACGAGGCAGCTATTGCGAGCACGGGCGGACGCCAGGAGAAACCTCATCCGCCAACGGCCATCGCCTCCCCGTGGTAGCGAGCGGCTCAACGCGCACGTATTTTTCGAACCTCACGCCCGGTTTCGATCCGTATCCGGCATGCTACGGAGGTCGGACCTGTAACCGGCCTTAAAGGGGAGGTTTTTCGCCATGACCCAACGCCCGAGGACAACTCTCTTGTTCGCAACAGCCCTTGTCTTGGCGGCTGCCTGCGGAGGTGGAAGCTCGACGGCCACGTCGGGCTCGACGATTACCTTCGCGGCGCCGGTATCGCAGACCGGCGCCTTCGGCCAGGCCGAAGGCCTCTACACGCTGCAGGGCTATAAGTTCTGCGTGCAGACGCTGAACTCGAAGGGCGGAGTCACCTTTGGCGGTCAGTCGCACCAGGTCGCCCTCGTGACCCAGGACGACCAGAGCACCGCCGCGACCTCGGCTCAGATCGTCGATCAGTACAACGACCAGGGCCACAAGCTCATCCTCAGCCCGTACGGGTCGGGCGGGACGACCGCCGTCGCCCCCGTGGTCGAGCGCAATGGCCAGGTCATGGTCGACAGCAACGGTGCCGACACGGCGATTTTCACGCACGGATACAAGAACACCTTTGCGGTGCTATCGCCGAGCAGCACGTACGTGACCACGATCATCGACGCGCTGTCAGCCCTGAACCCTGCACCCAAGACGATCGCCGTGATCGCGGCCAATGACGGTTTCAGCCAGCACGCCGCGGAGACGGGCGTCGCGGAAGCCAAGGTCAAAGGCATGACGGTGGTGGGGTCATACACCTCCTCGACCAAGGTCGCGGCCAACGCCACCGACGTGTCTAGCGCCCTCATCGCGATCAAAGGCACGAACCCCGACGTCATCATCATCTCGGGCCACCTGAACGAGGCGGTGGCCGCGGTGAAGCAGGCCTCTGAGCTGGGGGTCAAGCCAAAGTACGGTTTTGCCGCGACGGTCGCCCCTCCTACGCCGGCTTTCATCTCGGCTCTTGGCGCGTCAGCCGAGGGCGTGATCGGCAGCACGCAGTGGGTGCCTGAGTTGTCCACCTCGGACAGCCTGTTCGGAACCGCCAAGGACTTTCTCACCAACTTCACCAACACCTACGGCTGGTCGGCCAACCAGTACCCGTACCAGGCGGCCGACGCCGCCGCCGCGTGCGAGGCGCTCGCCCTGGCGATCGAAAAGGCGGCCTCAACTGATCCGGCCGCCGTGCGCAACGCGCTGGCCGCTCTCAAGGCGGACACGTTCTACGGCCACATCGAGTTCGACTCGACCGGCCAGAACGCAAGCAAGCCGATGTACGTGATCCAGGTCCAGAAGGCGACCTTCGTGACGATCTACCCCAGCAACCTAGCGAGCAAGCAGGCGGTCTGGCCCGCGATCTCCTGAATGAGCCAGTTCCTCCAGGCGGCCGCCTATGGCTTCGTCCAGGGCGGCCTGCTCGCCCTGGTGGCCGTGGGCTTCTCGCTGGTCTGGGGGATCATGAACGTGATCAACCTGAGTCACGGAGCGCTGGCGGTCACCGGCGCGTATCTCGCTTGGCTGCTCAACACGCACTTCGGTATCGACCCATTCCTTTCGATCCCGATTGTCGCCGCTTGCATGTTCGTCCTCGGCTACGTCATCCAGCGTGGGCTGATCAACCTGGTGATCAATGCGCCAATCTTCTTGACGCTGTTGCTGACGTTCGGTCTCGGCCTCGTCATCCTCAACACGCTGCAACTCGTCTTCACGGCGGATGACCGTTCGATAGAAACCTCGTACGCATCGCAAAGCTTCGTGATCTGGACAGTGAACATTCCGTACGGGAGGTTGGGCGCCTGCGCGCTCGCGGTCGCAATCACGGTGCTGCTGGCGTTGGTGATGACGCGCACCCGGTTGGGACGCGCCATCGGGGCCACTGGGATGGATCGCGGCGCAGCCAGGCTGATGGGTATCCGCGCCCGCCACATCTACGCCGTCACGTTCGGCATCTCGGCCGCTCTGGCCGGGATCGCCGGCACGATGATAGCCACCGTCGGTACCTTCAACCCGACGAGCACTCCGTCGCAGCTCACCCTCGATGCCTTCGTTATCTCAGTCCTCGGCGGCCTGGGCAACATGTACGGCGCCCTGGCGGGAGGCCTGGTGCTTGGCGTCGCGGAATCCATCGGGGGCCTGGTGCTCACTGGAACATGGGTCAACGCGATCGCCATGGCAGTGCTCATCCTGACCTTGATCATCAGACCGTCCGGTCTGATCGGGAAGGCGCAGTACGGCGGGCGCGTAGAGGTTTGACGCCGGCAGCGCCTACCACTGGCACACTCGCCGCCATCCTGCGGCGCCCGCCGCGGAGCCGGCAGCAGAGTCTGGTCGAATGGATCCGATCTCGCAACATGGCCAACTCATGGCCCACGCTCGCGGGCATCGCTGTCTTCCTGGCGATGCTCGGTCTGCAGCAGCTGATCGAGCCGGGGACACAGCGTCTCCTCACCGCGGTCTTCCTGTTCGTCGCTCTTGCCCAGGCCTGGAACATCATCGGCGGATACACGGGCTACGCGAGCTTCGGCCAGGTCGCCTTCTTCGGTCTTGGCGCATACACGGTCGCGGTGCTGATGAACAACTACCACGTCTCCTTCTGGGCCGCGATGCCGGTTGCCATCGTCATAGGTGTCGCGTTCGCGGTGGGGATCGGAGTCCCGCTCCTGCGCCTGCGCGGCCACTATTTCGCGATCGCCACCCTGGGCGCCGCAGAGGGCGCGCGCGAAGTCATCAACAACATGACGCCGGTCACCGGCGGCGGCGGCGGCATCACGATCCCGACCTTCGGCGACCAGGCGCCGACTGCTTATCTGGGCAAGCCTGGCTTCTACATTGCCTTCCTTGTCGTCGCCGCGGCCTCGGTCGCGATCGCTGCAGTGCTGGCCCGAAGCCGTTTCGGCTATGCCATGGTGGCCGTGAACCAGGACGAGGATGCCGCCGCCTCGGTCGGCATCAACACCACCCTGGTCAAGGTGATCGCGTTCGGGGTGTCGGCAGCCATCGTCGCTTGCGCGGGCGCCTTTTACGCGTTTCAGCAGATCGCGTTCTATCCGACCGACGTCTTCGACACCAGCTTCACGGTCTTGATGGTGATCATGGTGGTCATCGGCGGCAGCGGCACTGTCCTCGGCCCGTTGGTGGGGGCGGTCGGGCTGGAGCTCCTCGCGCAGTATCTCCGGGTCAACCTGGGGATCTACAACCAGCTCATCTTCGGGGCGATCATCGTGCTGGTCGTCATCTTTTTCCCGCAGGGCGTCGTGAACTTCTTCCGCGACGCGTGGCGCTCGCGCAACTTCTCGATCCTCGACAACGTCAGGCGCTACCGGCTTTGATCGCACCGCAGCCGGCTGCCGCGGACCCGATCCTCCAGGTCCGCAAGCTCTCGAAGCGCTTCGGTGGGTTGTGGGCGGTGCGCGACGTGTCCTTTGAGGTGGCTGAAGGTCAGATCTTGGGGATCATCGGGCCCAACGGAGCCGGCAAGAGCACGCTCATCAATCTCATCACCGGGCACCTCCGGCCCACGAGCGGCCAGGTGCTGATCGATGGCGACGATGTCACCGGATCGCGGCCCTGGGTCATCGCCCACGACAGGGTGGCCCGCACCTTTCAGATCGTCAAGCCGTTCCGCGGCCTGACCGTGCGCGAGAACGTCGCCATCGGCGCGATGCACGGCAGCGAGCGAGACCGCAGCGTGCGCGACGCGCTGGCCACCGCCGACCGGGTGCTCGACCTGGTCGGCATCGCTCAGCACGCCGGCGCCGCGCCGAGCCAGCTGAGCGTTGCCGACGCCCGGCGCCTGGAACTGGCCAAGGCGCTTGCCTGCCGCCCACGCCTGCTGCTGATCGATGAGGTAATGGCGGGGCTCAGGCAGAAGGAGATCGAGGCGGCCGTCGAGCTGATCCATAAGTTGCGGGACGGCGGGATCAGCATCGTCGCGGTCGAGCACGTGATGAAAGCGGTCGTCGCGATCAGCGATCGCGTCCTGGTGCTGCATCACGGGTCGGTCCTCACCGAAGGCCCTCCGCAGGAGGTGCTCGCCGACCAACGGGTGATCGAGGCGTACCTCGGCCGTCGCTACATGAAGCGCAGGTCAACATGAGCCTGCTCGAAGTTCGCGGTCTCAACGCGGGTTATGGCCGAGTGCAGATCCTGTGGGACGTGAGCATCGCTGTCGAGGCGCGGCAGATCGTGGCGCTGGTGGGCGCCAACGGAGCCGGCAAGACGACGCTGCTCCGCACGATCTCCGGGATGATTCCGAGCCGCTCTGGCAGCATCGAGTTTGGAGACCGCGACATCACCCGCGCCTCGATCGAGCAGATCGTCGATCGCGGCATCGCCCATGTACCGGAGGGACGTCGCCTTTTCTCGGGTCTGACCGTCCGGGAGAACCTGCTGGTCGGAGGGTGGCGGAGCAAGTCCACGGACCTGCGCAAGGTCCTGGAACTATTCCCACCGCTTGGCGAGCGCCTGAACCAGGTCGCCTCGACCCTGTCCGGAGGCGAGCAGCAGATGTGCGCGATCGCACGGGGTCTCATGAGCCGGCCCGACCTCCTGATGATCGATGAGCTGTCCTTGGGCCTGGCGCCCAACACCGTGGACCAGATCGTTACCCGCCTGCCTGACATCGCGTCGTCGGGCACGGCGATCCTTCTCGTCGAGCAGGACATCGACACGGCCCTCACGATCTCAGAACACGCTTACGTGCTTGAAACCGGGCGCATCACCGCCTCCGGGCCGTCGTCACAGCTGCTGGCCGACGTGGCTATCCAGGAGGCGTACCTAGGCCTCACCCCGGTTAGATCGGAAGCCTCTGGAGCGGGTGTGGACCTCAACGGGCCGAAGTAGTCCAGTCCTGCAAGCGAAGACCTCGAACCCTCGCGAACTCCTCCGAGTTCGCTGTTACAAGCGTGGCTTTGTGACGGGCGCTTGCCCGGCGATCAAGAGGTCGTAAGCCCCAATTGGTTTTCCGAGCCCTTCAAGCGCTGCACGAACCCGTCCCGAGTGCTCGGCGTCTTCGGGGGTAAAGTCAAGGACCTCGAGGGGACCCGACAGGAAGGTGGCGACGCCGTCGTTGGCATCCACCTCGCCGTGCAAGCGTGGTTGCGACCGAACTTCATGACCCCCATTTCGTATCTGTGGATATCGGGATCCGCACCCTTTCAAGACCACCAGAAGGCGAGGCCGGCCGCGATGGGCAACATGAATAGGTCGCCGTCTGGAGTGAATCCAAGCAGTCTGGGCGCGCGGTGGAGCTCGTGCACCCATAGACCAAGCTAGGAGACAGCAGTCGCGACGACGACGTGGTCGATCTTCACTAGAGGAGCAGGCGCCGACCTGCCTCCGCGAGCCAACGCTCATATCGCTCCGACGTCCAGCCCCTTTCGCGCACCAGTTGGCGGAACGTGTCCGGGCCTCCGATCGCGTACAGGATGTCCGTCGCGGTCGCAACGTCCAGATCGCGGCGCAGCGCCTTTCTCTTGGCGAGCGTTCGGGCGACTGCGCCCACCGCGGCGAGGTGGCGCTCCTGCCAGCGCTTCCACTCCCGGGACACTTTGGGATCGGCACCGGATGCAGATCTCAAGACGTCGGCGACCACCTCGCTTCGCTCATGGAGCGCGCGCAGGATGCCGGCGCCAATCGCGAGCTGTCGCTTGGGGTCGGTTTCGGCCAGCACGTGCTCGACGCTTAGGTCAGCCGAG
>Ga0073928_10007744_pt1 | contig 13792 bp, 9 predicted proteins | sample PaiPotPPA55metaG_FD_76969 | JGI IMG/M metagenome (GOLD analysis project Ga0073928, IMG submission 76969) | Iron sulfur acid spring bacterial and archeal communities from Banff, Canada, to study Microbial Dark Matter (Phase II) - Paint Pots PPA... ... | reverse complement strand
CCGTTGAGCTTCGGCAGCATCAGATCCAGCACCAGAAGGTCCGGAGGCGTCTTGCGAACCTGCGCCAGCCCCATCGATCCGTCGCCGGACGTCAGCACCTGGAATCCATCCTTCTCCAGGTTATACCGCACCAGTTCGACGATGTCTTTGTCGTCCTCGATCACGAGAATGCGTTTCGCTGTCACTTGCGCGTGCACACCATAGCGGAAAGATTGGCGCGGAGCAAGATGGCCCCTGTTTCAAAGCGGTGCACTCGGCGCGTGGACGGAACATTTCCCTTTGTTTTCTGTCGAGACCTTACTTCCCAGGACGCTGATTCCATGCTCTTTGTTGGTTTCCTCTCCCGATCGCCTTTGGCCCCGAGGCTGCTCAATTATTTTTTTACGTGCTAGGTGTGTTCGGGCGAAGCATTCCTTGGAGTATCTGCGCCCGGTTCCGTTGGCACTGGATGGGGACATCTACTCTGCAGCGTCGTTCGCAGCGGAAGGCAAGCCCCCGGGGAGAGTTCCGTTCCTCGCGCGCCTCCCGGCATACCCGCCCGTTTGTCGCGATTCTCTTATTCGTTTCTTCGATTGCTGGGCGCGTGACTCAGGCGGCACCTCAGGCGCCCACCGAATACCAGATCAAGGCCGCCTTTCTTTACAATTTCGTGAAGTTCGTCGAATGGCCGCCGGAAACGCTCCCCGGCAACCGGGCACCCATCGTCGTTGCTGTCCTCGGGAAGGACCCCTTTGGCTCGGCGCTCGATGACGTAATCCTGGGCAAGGTGGTCGACGGCCATCCCATACAAATCCTGCGCACAAATTCCCTGCAGGACCTGAAGGCTTGCCAGATCGCATTCATCAGCCCTTCCGAAGTGAAGCGCCTCCCGGAAATTCTGGTCGGTCTGCGTGGCTCGAGCGTTCTCACCGTGGGCGAGGCCGACCATTTTGCCCAGCTTGGTGGAATGATTCAGTTCACGCTCGAAGGCAACAAGGTTCGCTTCGCCATCAACGTGGATGCGGCAGAGCGGGCCCGCCTCAAAGTCAGTTCAAAACTGCTCTCCTTGGCGACCGTGGTCCATGACGAAGCCGGGCGGGGGAGGAGCTGAATATGCGTCCGTCGCGTGATCTCTCTATTCGCCAAAAGCTCATGCGCATCGTCATGGTGACGGGCAGCGCGGCGCTCCTGCTGACCTGTGCTGTTCTTGCTGCCTACGACATGATCACGTTTCGCCAAACCCAGGCTCACAATCTCAACACCTTGGCGGCCATCATCGGATCGAACAGTACTGCGGCCCTCACCTTCAATGATCCGGAAGCCGCGCGCGAGGTTCTGGCGGCCCTCAGCGCCGAAAAGCCCATCGTCTCCGCCTGCATCTACGTCAAGGACGGCCGCGTGTTCGCAAAGTACCTCCGGGGAGATCCCGCCGCGAATTTCATTCCACCCTCTCCTCAGCCGGACGGTATTCATTTCGCCCCCAGCCGCCTCGTTTTGTTTCAGAAGATCGTCTTGAAGGATGAGCTGATCGGCACCGTCTATCTTGAATCGGATCTGAACGAGTTGCATGACCGCATGGTGCGTTTCGGCGGGATCGTCGTGCTGGTGTTGCTGGTTTCTTTGCTCGTTGTGTTCTTGCTGTCGGCGCGGTTGCAGCATGCGATTTCGGGCCCGATTCTTCGCTTGGCACAGACCGCCTCCATCGTCTCTATCGGGAAGGACTACTCCCTCCGCGCCTGCAAGGAAGGCGAAGACGAGTTGGGCGCTCTCGTCGATCGCTTCAACGAGATGCTCGAACAGATCCAGATGCGCGACCAGGAACTCCTCAAAGCTCACGATCAGCTCGAAGCGCGCGTCGAGGAGCGCACCCGCGAGCTCCAGCAGGAGATCGCCGAGCGTCGCCGCACCGAAGTCGAGCTGCACGCTGCCAAGGAGGCTGCCGAGGCCGCCAGCCACGCCAAGAGTGAATTCCTCGCCAACATGAGCCACGAGATCCGCACCCCCATGAACGGCATCCTCGGCATGACCGAGCTGGCTCTGGATACCCCCTTGACCTCGGAGCAGCGCGAATATCTCGTCACCGTCAAGTCATCGGCGGATTCCTTGCTCACCGTTATCAATGACGTCCTCGACTTCTCCAAGATCGAAGCCGGAAAAATGGAGCTGGATCGCTTTGAGTTTCGCCTGCGCGGCAGCCTGGGCGACATCATGAAGGCTCTTGCCTTCCGTGCCCATCAGAAGGGGCTGGAGTTGGCTTGTCGCGTGCACCCCGAGACGCCCGACCTGCTCCTCGGCGACGCCGGACGTCTGCGCCAGATTCTCCTGAATCTGGTTAGCAACGCCATCAAATTCACCGAGCGCGGCGAAGTGGTCGTGTCGGTCGAGAAAGAGGCGGAATCCGAAAGCGAGGTGTCCCTCCATTTCACCGTCACCGACACCGGCATCGGCGTTCCCCCCGAAAAGCAGGCGGTGATTTTCGAGGCTTTCACCCAGGCCGATACCTCGACGACACGGCAATATGGTGGCACTGGATTGGGCCTCACCATCACCTCGCGGCTGGTCGGCATGATGAACGGCAGGATTTGGGTGGAAAGCAAACCGGGGCAGGGCAGCACGTTCCATTTCATCGTGCGCATGGATCTTCCCCAAGGTCAGCAGACGCGCCTGGTGCGGGTTCAGCCCGAAGCCCTGCACGGTTTGCCGGTGCTGGTCGTGGATGACAACCGCACGAACCGCCTGATCCTCGAAGAGATGCTCCGTAACTCGGGGATGCGGCCGGTCGGCGTCGAGGGAGGCGCGGCCGCCTTGGAAGCCATGGAGAAAGCTCAAGCCGGCGGAGCTTCATTCCCACTCGTTCTCTTGGACCAGCAGATGCCAGGGATGGATGGTTTCACACTGGCCTCGCGGATCAAGCAGAATCCGGCGCTTGCTGCTGTCCCGCTGATCCTTCTCAGCTCCAGTGGGCAACGCGGCGACGCTGCACGCTGCCGGAAATTGGGCATCTCGTGCTACCTCACCAAACCGATTCAGCAGGCCGAGCTTTTGGACGCTGTTCTTGCGACCCTGGGCGCGCCCAAGGTGGAAGCCCGCCCACCCGCCCTGGTCACGCAGCACCTCTTGCGTGAATCGCGGCGCGCCGGACGCATCCTGCTTGCCGAGGATAACGCCGTAAACAGGCAGCTCGCTGTCCGTCTGCTTGAAAAGTACGGCCATCGCGTCGTCGTAGCCACGAACGGCCGCGAGGCGTTAGCAGCGCTCGAGAACGAGCCAGTGGACTTGGTCCTCATGGATGTGCAGATGCCGGAAATGGACGGCCTGGAAGCCACTGCTGCGATCCGCCAGCGCGAGAAGCTCACCGGCGCTCACCTCCCCATCGTTGCCATGACCGCTCACGCCATGAAGGGAGATCGGGAAAAGTGCCTGGCCTCCGGGATGGACGGCTACATCACCAAACCGATTCAGATCCGGGAGCTTCTCGCAGTCATCGAAGACCATCTGCCGGCTACGGTGAAGGCTGCGCCACCCCCGCCGGCCACCGCCCCCGCCGCGGACGTCTCCCGCGAAGTGCTCGACGCGAAATCTGTCCTCGAGCGCCTCGAGGGTGATCGCGAGCTGCTCTCTTCCCTCATCCGCATCTTTGAAACGGAGGCTCCAGCTCTAATGCAAGAGATGCGGAAAGCCCTCGCGGAGCGCGACGAAAAGGCGCTCGAGCGCGTGGCGCATACCCTCAAGGGATGCCTCGGAAACTTTGCCGCCCCGGCTGCCTTCGAAGCGGCGCGCGAGCTCGAGGCAATTGGCCGCGCCGGGAATTTCGCCGCCGCCGGCAACGCCTGCGCCGCTCTCGAGCGCGAAATCGAGCGGCTCTTGCCGGCGCTGCAAGAACTCGAGCGGGGGGTGGCTTCGTGAAAACTGCCCGCGCCGTCCATGGTGATGTTCGGTCCTCTCTGCCCCCCCGGCGGCGGTTCCTTTCCTCTCGTCGCTTCGCCTTGAGCCTGGTCTTTGTGATCGCCTACGTTGCGCTGGATCGCACCACGGTTGTCTTTCAGCTTTGGCCCGGCATCAGCGCCTGGTATCCCCCTTCCGGTTTGACTCTGGCTTTGCTGCTCGGCCTCGGCGTGGAGTACGCGCCGCTGGTCTTATTGGCGGCCGGGACGGGCAGCCTCGTCAACCATCACCATGTGTTTCTCTCGTTCAGCAGGGATTTGTTCCTTGTCGCCGGTTATTCTCTGGCCGCGTGGGCGCTCCCCCGCTTCTTGGACTTCCATCTCCGTTTGGAAAGACTGCGCGACCTCTTGCAATTCGTCGCCGTCGCCTTGCTGGCCTCGCTCGGCGTGGCCCTGGGAAGCGTGTCCGGTATCGCGGCCGGTGGCGGGATTCCCTGGTCGGTCTATCGCACCGCGGCTTTCAATTCTTGGATGGGCGACGCGGTGGCGCTGATCTGCTTCACGCCCTTCCTGCTCACCTGGGTCTTTCCGTGGGTACGTCGCTGGATAGCCATTCCTGGCGCTGGCGGCCCGGAGCCGCGCTCGGACTCCGGGACAGTGAAGAAGCATCGCTTTCTCCACCTCTCGGAGATCCTGGCGCAGGCCGCCAGTATCGCGCTGGTCCTGGACATCGTCTTTGGCTGGGGCGCTGCCGGAAATTACCAGCCGGTTTATCTGTTTTTTATTCCCATCATCTGGATTGCCGTCCGCCATGGCATCCGCGGCGCCGCCGCAGGCGTCCTTGCTCTGAATTCCGGGGCCATTGCCGCCCTTTGGTTCTTCCAGACAAATTTCAGCGGGATGGCCGTGTGGCAGGTATTCATGCTGGTGGTTTCCATCACCGGCTTGTGCCTGGGCGCTCTCATCTCGGAGCGTCAGCGCGCCGAGGGGCGGTTGCGCGAAGGCGAGGCGCGCCTCCAGGCTCTCGTGAATTCCATTGATGAGGTGGTCTTCGAGTTCGACGTCGCGGGCACTTATCGGAGCATTTGGACGGGCAACGAAGCTCTGCTGGTTCGCCCCAAAAAAGAGCTGCTGGGCCGGCGTATTTCGGACGTCTTGGGGGAAGACGCAGCCGTACCCTTTCTTGCGGTCTTCCGCCGTGTCCTTGAGACAGGTCGCAGCGAAAACATCGAATACTCCATGCCCGTCCCTTCCGGAGAGGAGCATTTTCTGGCTTGCGTCAGTGCCGTCACTGCGCCTCTAGGTGCCCGCAACAGCCTCTGCATGGCCTCTCGCAATATCACCGCGAGAAAGCAGGCCGAGGAAGCTTTGCGGGTGAGTGAAGAGCAGTTCCGTCAGTTGGCGGAAAATATTCACGAGGTTTTCTTCATCGCTACCGCTGCGCCGGTCCGCGTCACGTACCTCAGTCCGGCCTATGACGAGATCTGGGGCAGTTCCCGCCAGCACGTCTACGACCGCGCCGACGCTTGGATCGATTCCGTCCATCCGGATGACCGCGAGCGGGTCCTCGGCGCCTTTCTCCAACAGCAGGGAACGGCCACAGAAACCGAGTACCGCATCGTTCGGCCGGATGGCGCCATCCGTTGGATTCGGAATCGCACTTTTCCCGTGTTCGACGCTCGCGGCAACTTCTCCCGGACCGTCGGCATTGCTGAGGACACCAGCGAGCGCAAGAGAGTCCAAGCTGAGCTCCTCAGCGCCAAGGAAGTGGCGGAGGCGGCCAACCACGCAAAAAGCGACTTTCTGGCCAACATGAGCCACGAAATCCGTACCCCCATGAACGGCATTCTCGGCATGACCGAGCTGGCTCTCGATACCGACCTCTCCTCCGAGCAGCGCGACTACCTGGTCATGGTCAAGTCTTCTGCGGATTCCTTGCTCACCTTGATCAACGAGATTCTCGATTTCTCCAAGATCGAAGCCGGCAAGTTGGACATCGAGCGCATCGAGTTCCGCCTGCGCGACAGCCTGGGCACGGCGATGAAGGCCCTGGCGTTCCGCGCCCACCAGAAGGGATTGGAGTTGGCCTGTCGCGTGGCGCCCGAGGTGCCCGACGTGGTCGCTGGCGATCCCGGGCGGCTGCGGCAGATCCTGGTGAACCTGGTGGGAAACGCCATCAAATTCACCGAACGGGGTGAGGTCGTGGTGGAAGTGCTCGCGGACGGCGAAGAAAAGGATGCGGGCTGGAATATCCACTTCGTCGTGCGCGACACGGGCATTGGCATCGCCCCCGAAAAGCAGAAGCTTATTTTCGACGCCTTCACCCAGGCCGATAGTTCTGTCACGCGGCGTTACGGTGGCACCGGCCTCGGTCTGGCGATTACTTCGCGCCTCGTGAACATGATGGCGGGCAGGATCTGGCTCGAAAGCGAGCCGGGTCGCGGCAGCACCTTCCATTTCACGGTTCGTCTGGGGGTCGCCGCCGCGGAGTCGGACCGGATTCGGCCCGCCGCCCCCGAAGCCTTGCGCGACTTGCCGGTCCTCGCTGTGGACGACCAGCCGACCAATCGCCGCTTCCTCGCGGAGGTTCTGCGTCAGTGGGGAATGAAGCCGCAGATGGTTTCCGGAGCCCGCGAGGCCCTCGCCGCCCTCGCCCTCGCTCGCGAGGAAGGCCGGCCCTTCCCGCTCGTGATTCTGGATTCGCAAATGCCGGATATGGACGGCTTTTCTCTCGCAACCCTGATTCTTCAGGATCTCGCGCTCCACGGCGTGAAGCTCATGATGTTGAGCTCCAGCGGGCAGCCCGGCGATGGCGCCCGATGCCGCGAGCTTGGAATCGCCTGCTATCTGATGAGGCCCCTGCAACAATCGGAGCTCCTCCAGGCTCTGTTAACAACTCTCGCCCAGCCTCCGCCGCAGCGCGGGATCGAAAAGCGCACCCTGGTCACCCGTCATTCCTTGCGCGAGAGCCGCCGCGAGGTTCGCGTGCTCCTGGCGGAAGACAACGCCACCAACCGGCAATTGTTCATCCGGCTCCTTGAAAAACACGGCTACACCGTGGTGGTGGCCCTCAATGGCCGGGAGGCGCTCAACACCCTCGAGAGAGAACCAATTGACCTGGTGCTGATGGACGTCCAGATGCCGGAGATGGACGGTTTGGAGGCTACCGCCGCCATTCGCGAGCGGGAGAAGGTCACCGGGCTGCACGTTCCGGTCATCGCCATGACCGCCCACGCCCTGAAGGGCGACCGCGAGCGTTGCCTGGCTGCCGGCATGGACGACTATCTCACCAAGCCCGTGCAAACCGCCGATCTCCTGGGAACCCTCGAGCGCTTCTTGCCGTCAGGCTCCCCCGGATCTTCTCCGCAGGCGTCGAACAATAAACTCGCTTTCCTCGATTCGGCGGCTGTCCTCGAGCGCGTCGGCGGCGACCGCGGCCTCTTGGCCGAATTGGTCGCGCTTTTTCAGAAAGAATACCCACAGCTCCGCCGGGAAATGCAGGATGCCCTTGCGAGCCAGGACAGCCGCGCTCTCGAGCGCGTGGCCCACACTCTGAAAGGGTCTGTCAGCAACTTTTCCGTTGGCGGCGCTTGCGTCACCGCCCAGGAGCTCGAAATCCTCGCTCGCAATGGGGACCTCGATCGGGCCGGCGCCGTCTGCGGTGCCTTGGATGAGGAAATCGAGCGTCTCCAGCAGGCCCTCGATGAAATGGTAAGGGGAGTCGCAAAGTGAAGAGGAAAGTCCTGATCGCCGAAGACGAGCCCGTTTCCCGTCGCATGCTCGAAGCGTTCCTTTCTAGGTGGGGTTATGAACCGGTGGTCACTCGGAACGGCGCTCAGGCTTGGGACTCCCTCGCCGCTGTCGACTCACCCCGCCTGGCTCTTCTCGATTGGATGATGCCGGAGTTGAACGGCATCGACCTCTGTCGCAAGGTTCGCCAACTCCCCGACCGTCCCTACGTTTATATTCTTCTGTTGACCGCCAAGAGTCTGAAGCAGGATTTGCTCGAGGCCTTCGAAGCCGGCGCGGATGACTTTCTCACCAAGCCGTTCGATGCCGAAGAGCTCCACGGCCGTCTCTTGGTGGGTGACCGCATCGTCACTCTGCAGGACAGCCTGATCGCGGCTCGCGAGGCGCTCCGCTTTCAGGCGACGCACGACCCGCTGACCGGCTTGTTGAATCGCGGTGCCATCCTCGCCACCCTGGGGCGCGAGCTCGATCGCAGCAGCCGCCAGGGCCACGCCGTCGGTGTCATTCTGGCGGACATCGACCACTTCAAGCTCGTCAACGACACTTACGGTCATGCGGCTGGCGACATCGTTCTCCAGGAAGTTGGCCGCCGCATGTCCGCCTCTCTGCGTTCTTACGATTCCGTGGGGCGCTATGGGGGCGAGGAATTTCTGATTATCGTGCCTTCCTCGGACGCCCAGGGCACCTTGCGCTCTGCCGAGCGCATGCGTGCAAACCTTCAGGCGCAGCCAATCAAAACCCCCGACGGCGACGTGCCCGTCAGCGGAAGTTTTGGAGTGATCGCGGCCGGCGGACCGGGAGGGTTGTTCGATCAAAGCGCGCTGCTCCACGCTGCCGATGCCGCCCTTTACCGCGCCAAGGACAATGGGCGCAATCGCGTCGAGCTTGCCTCCCCGGTCGTCCCCGCCGGCGACACCTCTCTTCCATCCGAACCCGCCTTGCGCGGCCCCGGCAAGACCTGAGCGCTCCGAAGCCATCCTGTCGCGCGGGACGTACCGCCGCGGAGCGCGTAAACTATCCTCCAACCCCATGAGTCGGCAAATCACTGTCAAGCCCCACATCTCCTTGCACGTCGGGCGCTCCGGCGAAACGCCGCCATCGGGTGAATCCTTTGTCATGCGCACGCGCATTGCGGCCCCCGCCGAATTCCTCTTCAATTGGCACGCTCGTCCGGGTGCTCTCGAAGAGCTCACCCCGCCATGGGAGCATCTCGAAATTCTCGAGCGCGCCCCTAACCTTCAGGATGGTGCCCGCGGAGCCTTTCGCGTCCGCATAGGCCCGTTCCGCGTGCGTTGGGTCTTCGAACACCGTGACTATCAGCAAGGCCGTCAATTCCGCGACGTTCAGATTTCCGGCCCGTTCAAGCGCTGGGAGCATACACACCTTTTCCTTCCGGACGGCCTTGACGCGTGCTGGCTCGAAGACTGCATCGTCTTCGAAATGCCCTTTGGCTCCCTCGGTCAGATCCTTGGCGGCCCGATGGTCCTTCGCAAGCTCGCGCGGCTCTTCGAATACCGCCATCATCACACCGCGGAGGCCATGGCCGCCCTCCGCGCAACCCCTGGGAGTTCCTGACTCGCCGCCGGATGCCTGAAAACTGCCGCTCCCGTGCAGAACTGTGCCACTCCGTGTAAACTTCTCCCACGCGCGCTTTCAGATGGTGTAAATTCTATGGTTGCGGCCCGCCCGGCCTGCGGTCGTGCGGATCAAGAGGCGCAAGCGATGAACCCCATCAAGCCATCCACCGTCGCCGCCAATGAAGCGGCCACTCCGGCGGCGAAAGACACGCTGTCCATCACGGACAACCGCACCGGCCGAAAGTACGAAATCCCCGTCAAGGACGACACCATTCGCGCCATGGACCTGCGCCAGATCAAGGTTCAGGACACCGATTTTGGTCTGATGAGCTACGATCCTGCCTTTCTCAACACCGCCTCCTGCGTCAGCCGCGTCACCTTCATTGACGGCGACAAAGGCATCCTGCGCTATCGCGGCTATGCCATCGAGGAGCTGGCGGAGAAGAGCTCCTATCTCGAAACCGCCTACCTGATTCTTTACGGCGACCTTCCCACACGCGCTCAGCTCGACGATTGGACCTATCACATCACTCATCACACTTTTATTCATGAGAGCATCAAGAAATTCCTCGACGGCTTCCACTATGACGCTCATCCCATGGGCATGTTGATTTCAACCGTCGCCGCTCTCTCCACTTTCTATCCCGACGCGAAGGACATCTTTAACACCGAGTCCCGCCGCAAGCAGACCTACCGCCTGATCGGCAAGATGCCCACTCTCGCCGCCTTTTCCTACCGTCACAGCCTCGGGATGCCCTTTGCCTATCCCGACAACGAGCTCAGCTACTCCGGCAACTTCCTCAACATGCTCTTCCGCACCACCGAGCTGAAGTACCGTCCCAACCCCACTCTCGAGCACGCCCTGGATATCCTGTTCATCCTGCACGCCGACCACGAACAGAACTGCTCGGCCAGCGCCATGCGCAACGTCGGCAGCTCGCATGTCGATCCCTATTCCGCCACCGCCGCCGCCACCGCTGCGCTGTACGGCCCCCTCCACGGCGGCGCCAACGAAGCCGTCCTCCGCATGCTTCTCGAGATCGGCTCCGTCAACCGCGTCCCCGAATACATCAAGCTGGTCAAGACCGGCGAAAAGAAGCTCATGGGCTTCGGCCACCGCGTCTATAAGAACTACGACCCGCGCGCGCGCATTGTGAAGCAGGTTGCTTACGAGGTTTTCGACGTCATGGGGCGCAATAAGCTGATTGATATCGCTCTCGAATGCGAGCGCATCGCCCTAGAGGACGAATATTTCATCTCCCGCCGCCTTTATCCCAACGTCGATTTCTACACCGGCCTCATTTACCAGTCCATGGGCTTCCCGGTGACGATGTTCCCCGTTCTCTTCGCCATCCCGCGCACCTCCGGCTGGATCGCCCAATGGGAAGAGATGCTTCTCGACCCCGAGCAGAAGATCGCCCGCCCCCGCCAGGTCTATCTCGGCGCCGGCGCACGCAGCTACATCCCCATGGACCACCGGACCTAGACTTTTTTTCCGGTCCGCTACCCTCCGGTTTTCCGCCCCTTTCATGCTCAGAAAACGCGGCCGCCAACGGCGCCAGAGAGTACCTCTGTCCTAGCCCCGCACCCCCTTTCTCTCGCGCCTCCCTGCGCACCGCCCGTTCTTCACCTTCGCCGTAAATATGGATTGCAACTCCGCCTATTCTCTGGCAAAACAGCTTGCACCCTTTCCGGGTGGAGGTCCCGGGCCATGGACATCGTTATCCGGCAATCCGGCGACGCCAGCATTGTGGACGTCACCGGTGACATCACGCTCTACAACTCACCCGATGTGCGCAAGATCCTGCTGCAGTTGCTCAGGGAAAAGAAAGTGGCCCACGTCATCGTCAACTTGAAGAACGTGAGGTACATCGACAGCGCCGGCGTCGCTTCCCTCGTCGAGGGACTCAAGGTGGCGCGGGATCTCAAGAGCCGTTTCGCCCTTTATGGTCTCAGCCCCGCCGCCCGTGAAGTGCTTGAGCTCACCCGGCTTATCCGCGTCTTCGAAGTGCACGACAACGAGGAAGAGGCCCTGCGCCCCAAAAAAGAAGCCTAGCTTCTGGCCCGCGGTGGTCCAGGCGCTTCGCGAACGAACACATGGCTCTCACAGAAAACATCGGCGAAGCTACACTGAGCGGTCTGGCCTACGTCGGCAACCTCGCGCGTCTCGCCGGCCAGGCTGGCTATTTCATCTTCATCGCTCCCTTCAAGGGTGAGCGCTTGCGCCTGGGCCGTGCTGTCCATCAGGCCATGGCCGTCGGTGTCGAAGCCCTGCCCATCATTTCCCTCATCACTTTTTTTGTGGGCACCATTCTCGCCCTGCAAAGCGCCTACGAGCTCCGCAAGTTCGGCGCCTTGCAGTTTGTCGCCAGCGCCGTCGCCATTTCCATGACCCGCGAGCTCGGCCCCCTGATGACCGCCATCGTCGTCATCGGCCGCTCGGGCTCCGCCTTTGCCGCCGAGATCGGCACCATGAAGGTCAACGAGGAAATCGACGCCCTCGAAACCATGGCCCTCGATCCCGTTCGCTTCCTCATGACCCCCAAGCTCCTCGCCATGCTTCTGATGATGCCTTGTCTCACCACCTGGGCGGACTTCATGGGCGTTCTCGGCGGCTCCGTCTTCGGTGTTGGCGGAGCCGGCTTCACCGTCGGCACCTACGTCCGCGCCACCCTGGACGCCCTCGTGCTGCGCGACATCGTCACCGGGCTCGTCAAGAGCGTCATGTTCGGCCTGGTCATCACCGCCGTCGGATGCCACGAAGGCTTTTCCACCGGCCTCGGCTCCGAAGAGGTCGGCCGCTCGACCACGCGAGCGGTCGTGCAATCCATCTTCCTGGTTGTGATCGTGGACCTGGTTTTCACGGCGCTTTTCTATTTCACCGCCCCCCGGTGATGAGGAACGCATGAGCGAAGCGGACAAACTCGGGCCGGCCATTGCTGCTCGGAACCTGCGCGTCCAATACGGCGAGCGCGAAATCCTCCACGGCATCAGCTTCGATGTGCCACGGAACGAAACCGTGGTCATCCTGGGCGGCTCCGGCTCCGGCAAGAGCACTCTTCTGCGCACCCTCGTTGGCCTCGAACGCCCCAGCAGCGGCGAAATACGCATTTGCGGGAAAAATATCGCCTCTCTTTCGCCCCCCGAGTGGGACGAGTTGCGCCGCAAAATGGGCATGTCCTTTCAGGGCGGCGCTCTCTTCGGCTCGATGACCGTCGGAGACAACGTCGCTCTCACCCTTCGCGAGCACACCCAGCTCGAGGAATCCACCATCGAGATCGTCGTCCGCCTCAAGCTGGAGCAGGTCGGCTTGGCCGGCTTCGGGAATTACATGCCCGCCCAGTTGAGCGGCGGCATGAAGAAGCGCGCCGCCATTGCCCGCGCCTTGGCCATGGATCCGGAAATCCTTTTCTTTGACGAGCCTTCTGCCGGCCTCGATCCCATCATCGCCGCCGGCATTGACAACCTGATTCTCAAGCTCAAAAAAGCATTTCGCATGACCGTCGTCGTTGTCACTCATGAGCTGGCCAGCGCCTATTTGATTGCCGATCGCATGATCCTGCTCGACAAGGGTGTCATCGTCGCCGATGGCACCACCGCCGAGCTGCAGGCCAGCTCTCATCCGCGCGTCCGCCAGTTCCTCGACCGCGTCCCGGAGCCGGAGCTGGCCGAGGAGCTCGATTACCTGCAGATGCTGACCGGCGACATTCCCCCGCCTCGTAAGTGAAGGCTGGGCGCGGCGTTGGCTCGTGATATACTCCCCGAACTTGGGGATGGGTTTTCCCGGTGCTCCCGGGATGAGTAACTGCCAGTGAGGTGAAAGCGGGATGGAATCGAAGCGCGAGCAGGCGATGGTCGGTGTCTTCGTGCTTGTGGCCGCGGGCCTTTTGATTGCCACGGTCTTTGCCCTCACCGGCGCATTTAGCTCCGGCGACAACACGTTTCGCGCCTATTTCCCCTTTGCTGGTGGGCTCGAGCCCGGCGGCACCGTCCGCTACGCCGGTGGGCCGCCCGTCGGTAGAATCGAAACGGTCCACGCCGACCCGCATGACCCCACCCAGATGGAAATCATTTTTCATGTCCACCGCTCTACCCCGGTGAAGACCGACAGCAAAGCGAAGATCAGCAGCCTCAGCGCCCTCGGCGATAATTATCTGGAAATTGAGCCCGGGACGGCCGCTGCATCCGCCGCGAATTCAAACGACGTGCTCCAGTCCATCCCGTATGTCAGTTTCGATCAGCTCGTGGCCAAACTGAATGACATGGCCCCCACCTTGAACGACTTGCTGAAAAATATGAACGGTCGCGTCACCCAGCTCAAGGACACGCTCGCGGACGTCAACGACCTGCTCGACGAGCCCAATCGTAAGAATATTTCCGCCAGCCTCGCCCAGATTCGCGGGATGCTCGATGAGGACCGCCCGAAGATTAGCTCCACCCTCGACAACGTCAACAAGGCCAGCGTCAAGTTTGGCCCGCTTCTTGATGATTTCAAGAAAACCGTCGCCAACGCGAATGAGGCCATCTCCCATCTCGATACGATCTTGACCAAGAACAGCCCGAACCTCGAGAAATCCATCGCCGATTTGCGCGCTGCCATGG
>Ga0073928_10007743_pt1 | contig 13792 bp, 8 predicted proteins | sample PaiPotPPA55metaG_FD_76969 | JGI IMG/M metagenome (GOLD analysis project Ga0073928, IMG submission 76969) | Iron sulfur acid spring bacterial and archeal communities from Banff, Canada, to study Microbial Dark Matter (Phase II) - Paint Pots PPA... ... | reverse complement strand
TGGCACGGCATCACGCTGTACGGCGCGTATGACGTCGGCGTCGGCTGGGTGAGCCACGGCTTGCCGGAAAACGGCTATAACTACGAAGGTGAATCGCTGGTGAACCGCAACGGCAACCAATCTCGATTCATCGTGGCACCGAACAACCTGCAGCAGACAGGCTTTGGCATCCGAGGCAAAGAAGGGTTTATGCCTGGCTGGTCCGTGGTATTCAACGTTTCAACGGGCATCAATCCGCAGTCCGGGCTGCTGGCAAATGCTTCACTCACCGACATCAATAACAATGGCCTGCCCCGGGCCAGCTATTCGGAAGCCATCGACGGCGCGCGGGCGGGTCAACCTTTCAATGACGAATACTATGGCGGTATATCGTCCGCGCAGTTCGGCACGCTGACCTTCGGTCGGCAGCGCTCTCTCGGCACCGATACGATGCTGCTTTACGATCCGGTCGGCGGCGGCTATGCCTTTTCCTACATCGGGTATAACGGCACGATGGCCGGCGGCGGCGATACCGAGGACTCGCGTTGGGACGATGCCCTGAAGTATCGCCTCAGCCATGGCCCGGTGCATTTCGGCGCGATGTATAAATTTGCCAATGGTTCTGGCGGGTGCTACTCGGGCACCGCGGGCTGGACGGCCGCAAACTGCACGCCGGTTGCGCCGCACAACGATGCCTATGGATTCAATCTTGGCGGACGCGCCGGCAAGTTCTTTGCCGATTTGGTCTACCAACATTACAACCAGGCCATCAGCGTATTGAATCCCTTGCTCGGGCCGCAGAGTCCGGCAGCGCCATATCAGTCGACGACCGACAGCATCAATACAAACACCATCGCCGGGCCCAATCTGATCGACCCCAACAACACCTTATATGGCATCGTGACCGACAACAATGCCATCATGGCCGCGGCCAGATACGTGTGGGACCCGTTCAAGTTTTTTGCCGGCTACGAATACATCTGGCAGAACAATCCGAAGAACCCGTTGGGCGTGGGGGCGTCCGACCAGGGCGGCTATAACCTGAGCGGCGTCGAAGACAACAATCTTGATGAGGAAAAGCTGGTACAGATCTGGTGGACCGGCGTGAAATACACCTTTCGCAGCAAAACCGACTTCACTTTCTCATGGTATCAACAGCGGCAAAACGACTTCCGTAGTCCCCCAACCTGCTCGGCAGCAGCGGGGTTCCGGGCTTCCTGCGCGGGCACGCTCAACGAAGTGTCGTTCTATGCGGATCATCACTTCACCAAGCGTTTCGACGGCTATGCGGGATTTGCGTATTCCTACGTGGGCGGTGGTCTGGCCATCGCCATACCTCATGGCCCCGGCGTTCCCTACAAGTACGACAGCAACGTTGCCCCGACAGTCGGTGGTCGTTTCACGTTCTAAGCGCCCCGCGGGCTCAGTCTGGACTCCAGGGTAGCCCGCCGCTCTCGGGAGTTGACGCGAATTGCTCTTGCGTTATAGCATCTCCTACATTGCAGTGACCCCCTTCGCGGTCGAGAGCGAGAGGCGATTTTGGGGAGCATACGAAATCACCTATACACCTCGACTGCCGCGATTGTTGCGCACGTGGCCTTGGGCGTGTTTCGTAAACCCCTAAAAGCATTGCGGTTAAACGCGGGTTTTCCAACTCTGTTACAGGATATTCACACTTGGTTCATGTAACCGTAAGACCGGCCGATTACCTTCCATGCGGGGTGCTACGTAACAGGTTTGTTCGCTACATCGAAATCTTCCACACAAGAGAGAGGCAATGAATAAATTCGCTGCACTAACACTGTCGCTGTTCCTGGTTTGCGGAACGGCCTTGGCTGACACACCGAAAGATCCTGATGCACCAGCTGCTAAACCCAAACCGGCTGCCACAGCAAAGCCCGCGGAGAAGTCCAGCGCTGAAATCGCCGCCGAAATCGAGTCGTTGCGCCAGGCGCTGCAGACGCAGCTGGAAGAGCTGCAATTGCTGAAGGAAGAGTTGGCCAAGCGCGACCGCCAGATTGACGAAGCCCGCGAAGAAGCAGCTGCCGCCAATTCCAAGGCGGCCGCCGCCAGCTCTAAGGCCACGGAAGCTGTTGCCGCTTCCACCGCGGCGACGAGCAGCACGGAGGCGCTCAGTTCCTCCGTGACCGCGCTGAAGACCAGCAACGACGCGCTGGTGACTACCGTAGCCAATGCCAATTCCGGCGCTTCGCAACTGGCGAACGCCGATGACGGTCCGGTGGCAATTCGCTACAAGGGCGTCAGCATCACGCCTGGCGGCTTCCTCGCGGCAGAAACGGTCTTTCGCAATCGCGCCACCGGTGGCGATATCGCTACTCCTTTTACCGGCATTCCTTTTGAGTCCAACGATCTCTCGCACGTCACCGAAAGTGCCTTCACCGGACGTCAGAGCCGTCTCAGCATGCTGGTGCAGAGCAAGGTCGGGTCCGCAGCTCTTACGGGTTACGTCGAGGCCGATTTTCTTGGTGCCGGCACCACTTCCAACAATCGCCAGACCAACAGCTACGTTTTCCGGCAGCGCCAGTTGTTCGCACAAGCCGCTTGGGATAACGGCTGGATCATCACCGGCGGTCATCAGTGGAGCTTGGCTGCGGAAGACAAGAAAGGAATTTTCAATCGCCAGGAAGACACCCCGATGATGATTGACCCGAATTACATCGTCGGCTGGACATGGGCCCGTGCCTATGGCTTCCGGGTGGTCAAGGATTTCGGCGGCAAATTCGCGCTGGGTGTGTCTGTTGAAGGTCCGCAAGCCACCATCGGCGGGCGCGGCTTCGACACAGTTACCACCGTAAACGACACCGCAGCAGCCGCTACGATCCTCACGTCTGGAGCTACGACCGCGACAACCGGCAATTTCTTCCTTAACGCCCCGGGCTCGGGCGCAGGCCTCTATAACGCCTTTGACTCGACCGGTTACACCGTTAACAAGGCGCCGGACCTGATCTTCAAGGCGGCTGCGGATCCGGGCTGGGGTCACTACGAACTGTTCGGCATCGTCAGCTTCTTCCGCGATCGCATTTACCCTTGCGGAGTCGTGGGCACCAACGCGAACGACACCGCTCCTCCTGTCACGACAACTTCGCTTACCTGCACCGTCGGCGGCGTCACCTCAACGACCGTCAGCAGCGCTGGCGCTACAAACAGCAGCAGCAACGGCGGTGGAATTGGCGCCAGCGGCCTGTGGCCGCTCTTCGGAAAGAAACTGGATTTTGGTCTTAAGGCCGTGGCTGGCGATGGCATCAACCGCTACGGTGGTTCGCAACTCGCCGACGCGACGGCTCGTCCTGACGGCACCCTCGCGCTAATTCGTGGCGCTCAGGGGCTAGGAAGGCTTGAATGGCACGCCACTCCGAAGCTCGACCTGTACGCCTACTACGGCGCAGAGTATGCCTGGCGAGCCGGTTACACCGGGTACAACTCCATCACCATCACCAAGACTCCCGCAATCCCTTCGAACGGGACTTCGCCGGCCATTCCAGCGACGACCACCACGAAGTTTTCCCTGGGCGGGATCGGCGGATACGGCAACGTAGCCGCGAACAACTCGCTCTGCTCCACCGAAGGCGTGCCGACGAACGACTTCAACCCGTCTACCGGCGGCACCGACTGCGCAGGCGACATTCGCGTCATTCAGGAAGGTACTCTCGGTTTCTGGTACAAGTTCTACCAGGGATCGAAGGGCCGCTTCCAATTCGGTATGCAGTATTCGTACCTCTGGAAGGACGCGTGGTCGGGCGTGACCGGCGGCGTGTCTTATGATCCCAAGGGCGTCGACAACATGCTGTTCACCTCCCTTCGCTACTACCTCCCCTAAGCCGGGAGATTTGGCGCTCTGTCCCCCTGCGGACGGAAAAAGGGGCTGCTCCTTACCGGGCTGCCCCTTTTGTTTTTTTTGCGCATCCGCGCCGCGAACAGCTACCCAATTTCGACGTGGCTATAACAGGTATTGAAACGGTTACAGGTTTTCCCCTCGTCTAAATCCCCACCCGATCGAATAACGTAAAGCGAACTTTTGCCTCGCTCCGCGCAGGGTATTTCCAATCGTAGCGGACACTGGCGGATGGGGAAGGGGTACCGCCGTCCAAGCCGAGACCTGGTGACACTCCCGGGTTCGCGCTGAGGCCACGACCTATTCGAATGCGATATATGTACCTTGCATTGCGGGTATGAGCGGCCTGTTCGAGCCGCAAACCAGACAGACTGCTATCGCACATCGTCTAAGTTAGACTCGGACTGCCCACTGCGGGAGGGACTGGGATGAAGGTCTTGAGGGTTCTCCTGATCAGCCTGCTGGTTTGCTGGCCACTAATGGCGCAGAGCCAGCCCAATCTGAAAAGCCCTCATACTCTGCTCCTGGAGCATGTGACGGTGATCGATTCGACGGGTTCCGATCCCCGCGCAGACACGTCTGTCCTCATCGAGGGCGACAAGATCAAATCAATCTTCTCCTCGCGTCAGAGCAAGCCCGCCGGCGTGGGCTTGATTGTTGATGGGAGCGGAAAGTTTTTGATAGCCGGTCTTTGGGATATGCATGTGCACGCTTTGAGCCAGAACAACCCGGAACGCTTTTTTCCGCTGTTCATTGCAAATGGCGTTACCGGTATTCGGGATATGGGAGGCGATATTCCACTGTCGCAAGTGGCTCAGTTGAAGAAGGACATCCATGATGGTTTCCGCCTGGGGCCGGAAATATTCGCAGCAGGCCCGATCTTGGAGGGGGAGCACCCCTTTTGGCCTTTCTCGATCTCCGTCAAGAATCCTACGGAAGCACGGCAGACCGTCGCGAAGCTGGTGAAAGAAGGCGCAGATTTTCTGAAGGTGTATAACACGCTGTCGCGGGATGCGTACCTGGCAATTGCTTCTCAAGCGAAGGAAAGCGGAATCCCATTCGAAGGCCACATCCCGGATGGCGTCACACCGGCGGAAGCATCTTCCTTAGGACAAAAAAGTATCGAACATTTGTGGGGCATTCCAGCTTATCTGAGTTCTGAAAGTGTGCGACTGCAGAGTATGGGAGCGCGGGCCAACGACGAGGAAGACCCGAAGGTTGCACGTGACCTCTATTATAGGATTAATGAAACGATCCTGGCCACGAGCGATGTACAGAGATCCAGGACTCTGTACGAGGAATTCGCACGAAATCACACCTGGCAAACTCCGACCCTCGTTGTGTTGAAGTCGTACGCCACGATTCATGATCCGATCCTTCACAAGGATCCCCGCACCGCATATATCCCGGATAATCTCATCGGCTTTTGGAACTCGATGGGTGGCCAGCCCGATCCGCGAAATGATGAAATCCAGCTCCGTCTTTTTGAATACGACATCGCCATCGTGAAAGCCATGTACAAGGCGAAAGTGCCTTTGTTGGCTGGTACCGACACGCCAAATCCGTACACCTACCCTGGCTTTAGTCTGCACGAAGAGCTTGAACTGCTGGTGTCAGCTGGCTTCACTCCGATGGGAGCACTACAGACGGCGACACTGCGAGCAGCTCAGTTTCTGGGTGTAAGTCAGCTTTTGGGCACCGTGGAAGAAGGTAAAATGGCGAATCTAGTGCTGTTAGATGCAAATCCTCTCGAGGACATAAGCAACACCAAAACTATTCGAGGCGTCATCCTGCGCGGCCAGTTTTTGGATAAATCCAGGTTGGATGAGCTGTTAGCCGGCCAGAGAATAGCCCGTACTCAGAAATAGACGAGTAGCCCGAAGCGTCCGTCCGTGACATGCACTCGGTTTCAATTGCCTGATTGACGTGGAGTGCTGATGGCGCAGCACTAAAACCATCGCCAAGAGGCTAAATGGCGAGCACGTGCCGTCACCTCTGTCATCTGGCGGGCCCGACCCGCAGAAGCATTGCTGTTCCGCTCCGTATTTTGAGCGTGCCGCTGTCAAAGGATAAGACGATCACGCCAGCGGGACCGGTGCGGCCAGCGTGGGCGATGTGAAGGTGTTCGATTCCGTAGGTGCCGCAGGCATCCGAGGAGAAGACCCACAGGGCTTGCGGACTATTGTTACCGTCGATGGCGCCGCGACACGTCGGCGCGGTAGAGTCGTTCTGGCATCGTTGCCAATGGCGTGACCTACATGCCCTTCGCCGTCTTAGTCATTCACGCGGAAATCTGAACGCATTGAGAATCTGGACGTCCTGCAAGCCAGATTCGCTATAGTATTCACCGATGTCCCCAGCTGTCGAGATCACGAGCCGCGACGGAATCCCGGCCACGCTCTCGTATCCTGGCGCCAGGCAATTCTGGCTGGCCGTTTTGCTGACGGGCATTGGCACGGGCTTGGGCGCGGCCGCACTGACGCGTCTTTTGGAGGCGACCCAGCACCTGGCGTGGCAAGGTTCGGCTACCAACATTTTGGAAGCCGCGCAGCACGCCAGCGTAGCACGCCACATTTATGTCCTTCTAGCCGCAGGCCTAATCACTGGGGCTGGCCAACTGATCCTCAGGCAGCTCTCCAGCGGCAACGGCATCGACACTACCGCGGCCATCTGGCTATACGCTGGCCGCATGCCCGCCGTGCGCACGCTCGGCAGCGCCCTGCTTTCGATATTCGTGGTGGGGTTGGGCGCGTCCTTGGGCCGCGAGGGCGCGCCAAAACAAGCCGGCGCGCTTTTCGCACTCGAAGTAATGCGTGGGAAGCTCGCTCTGCGCTACGTGCTGCCCGCTCTTTTTTGCTCCATCATCGCCACCGCAGTGGCTTGGTTAGCCCTGCCCGACGCGCCGACGTACATCATTCCGGCATATTCCAGCTTTGCTTCCGTACTCGTCTGGTCCCTGCAGGCGGCTCCCGTCGCGGCCGTTGCTTCTGTCTTTTACGTCCGCCTGATCAGCTGGGCCGACCGAAATCGCCCGCGCGGCTGGCGAAGGCTAACCGCGCCGGTGATTGGCCTCGGATTAGTCGGCGTAGTCTCCATCTGGTTCCCGCAAATCTTGGGCAACGGAAGAGATCTCTCGCAACTATTGTTTTACCTCCGCCGTAATTCTGATGATGGAGTTAACCGGCCGCGACCGCTCCTTCATCCTCCCCCTACTGGTAATCGTCGGAACCACCACCCTAGTCGCTCGCTCTATCGAACCGCGTTCCATCTACGATGCACGGCTAACCGACGAGCAGTTAGAGCAACGCCAGAAGCTGCGTGAAGAAGTTTCGCGCTAACTCCGGTGTGAACCTAGGTGAATGATCGAGTAAGTATCGCCGTGACTGGTTCCTCTCCCTTTTCCCCACACTAAAATCAACCTGCTTGAGTCCACATCGGAGGATCGCAGCGATCTGTTTCTCGAGTGCAGATCCGCCCTATAGGGATTGACGCAGCGCAAATCTGGCCATTGAGAGTTGTCCAGTCTGCCAACTGACCAGGAGTCGGGCGCGACCCCGGATAGGGTCCATACTGAGCGAAAAAACCTCACTCGCGGGCCTTCGCCAGAACCGCTCCCGCCATCCTTTTCGTTTGTCAATCAACCTTTTCCCAGCAACAAATCTCCCCCTTTAGGGTTTGTAAACACAGGTTCACACAGTCCGGGCAGTTCGAAAAAAGCACGCTATTATTAATTGCATCCCTATTCAGGAGGAACGGTTATGTCTTTTTTCTTGGGATTTCGCAGGCTTTTCCTTGCCGCCGCACTCACCGTGCCCATGCTGACCCTCCCGGTCGCGCACGCTCAGATCGCCATCGGCATCGGGATTTCCGTTCACGTCGCTCCCCCCGCTTTGCCGGTCTATGTGCAGCCCCCACTGCCCGCACCAGGCTACCTCTGGACACCCGGCTACTGGTCCTACGGGGACGCCGGCTACTACTGGGTTCCCGGCGTTTGGGTGCAGCCTCCGAGAGTTGGCGTTCTCTGGACCCCTGGCTATTGGGGCTTCGTTGGTGGCGCTTACGGTTGGCACGCTGGCTATTGGGGCCCGCACGTCGGCTTCTACGGAGGCGTTAACTACGGCTTCGGCTTCGGCGGGGTGGGCTTCGCTGGCGGCGAGTGGCGCGGTGGAGCGTTCGCTTACAACAGCGCTGTCGCCAATTTTGGCAGCGTCCACGTCACCAACGTTTACGAGGACCGCACCATCGTCACGCGAAACACCATCGTCAACAACGAGCACGTCAGCTTCAACGGCGAGGGCGGTATCTCCGCGCATGCCTCGGCCAGGGAGCTAGAAGCCGAACACGACGAGCACATCCAAGCCACCGCGAACCAGACGGAGCACGAGCACTTCGCTTCGCAGGACCGCTCGCAACTCGCTTCCGTCAACCACGGAACTCCCGGAACTCCGGCGGCCTCCAACGTGAACGCCTATCATCAGGTTGCCCAGCAACACGCGCAGTCGCAGCCCATCTCCACTGCTGACCGCAGTGCAGGCAAAAGCTACAATCCCAACACCCGCGAAGCCAATCAGGACGAGCGCATTGCCAACGGCCTTCGCTCCGGTCAAATGACCTCCGGCGAAGCCGCCCGCGCCGAGCGCACGCAATCTAAAATCGACCAGCAGGTCCACAACGACCGCGCTGCCAACGGCGGCAAGCTGACCGGGCAGGAAAAACAACAGATCAACGGCGAGCAGAATGCCGCCAGCCGCCAGATCTACAACGAAAAGCACAACGACAACACTATTAAGCCCAACGCCGTCGACAACCGTGAAGCCAACCAGCAGCAGCGCACCGCGAACGGTCTGCGCTCGGGTCAAATGACCTCCGGCGAAGCCGCCAAAACCAATGCCAACCAGGCCAAAACCGCTCAGCAGGTCCACAACGAGCGCACCGCCAATGGTGGCGCGCTCAACAACCAGCAAAAAAAGCAGATCAACAAAGAACAAAACAAGAACAGCAAGCAGATCCACAACGAAAAGCACAACGACAAGACCACCAAGCCTGCGGGCAAGTAAAAGGGCCGTTAACCAAGAAGCAAAAGCTGCAATACCAAGCAATCAACGAGTAAGGTCGAACGGCTGGCGCGGATGCCAGCCGTTCGCTTTGGCCCTTACGCATACTCGGGTGAGCCCCTGCGTAGTGCTTGATTAACGTACCAGGCGGAGTGCGTCCGCGTTCGCGATTCACGTGCAGCCCTGTTTTCCGCGCGATCTACCAGGCCACAGCGATCTGCTCGTTGTCGTGGCGGCGCAGTCGCCCTGTGCTTAACAGGCACAAAGCGTCGGCCAGCTAGAAGAGGGGGATTCGTCAAAGCGCATCGGGCGCTGGTTTTATTCGGCTTGTGCGATGAGTTGAGCTACCTTGGAGGTCGTGCCTGGCTTAGCTAAGCTAGCGGTTCGAGGAGCAGGATTTGCGCGGGTTGAGGTACAACCTTCGTTAGACATGCCCTTCGGCCCTCGTTCGGCCTTATGGCATGTCGAGATCGAGAGCGTAAGATCGGGATTGCGCCGACCGGAGTGACGCCATAGGAGACGCTGAAGACCCCAGTGAGCAGGAATTCCGGGTATTTCACGGGCAATTGCGTCGTTTGCGTGGAGCTATCCCAGCGATAGGCGCCCCCGTTAATGCCTTGGACCTCGGATCAAGGTTCCGGTAATTCCGGCCAGCAAACGCTTTCGTTCAACACCGACATCCCGGGATCAAACACGACGAAGTTCAACTACTTCCACGTGTTGCCCATGATGCCGGGTGCGCTAGGCCCAATCGCTGCGCCGCCACCCGGTTGCGGCGTGCTGCCCTATACGAGCGGCGGCGCTGCAGGCAAAGCCGTCTATGACACCTGCACGAGCATCTCTTGGACGCTGGACGCAAATCTGGCCGCGACCGAGAAGTTCGGGATTATTGGGAACATGAGAAACTTCCAGCTGCGTGTCATAATATCGGACGGCGGCGAGTCTGCATGGAAGGATGCGTCGGCGGCTCCGGACTTCCCCCCGATGAACTCCTCGGTACATCGGTAAAGATCTCGCATTTTGCGTGAAGTAATGCGAGAACTGCCTTCGAGATTTCTTCAGTGGTCACCGACTGGTACTTCGACGAATTCGTGAACGGTACATCTCGGGTTACCGCCGTGTTTCCCAGGTACGATGCCTCGCGCCCTCTGCGCGTCCGGGTGTCGCCGTCAGTAAACCGGTCCCCTCGATTAGCCGGTCCGTGCGCCCCCGACAGCGTTCGTTGTGGGATGCGCTGAGGAGCTTCATCGCAGAGATCTAGAAGGAGGTAACCATGAATCCCGGAGGGCACCATCTGACATCTGGAGAAATAGCGCTGCGCCTTTGGTTGGCGCTGGTGTGTGCAACGGTCAGCATCCATCCTGCGGCTAGAGCGCGACAACGCGCCGCTCAGGAGGAACCCCAGTCGCCATCCGACCGGCCGTTCACGTCTGCGTCAAAAACCGCACCGCCGCCTGCCGCCGCCATCATTCTTCCCAGCGGCACCGTTCTGCCCGTGCGCTTGAATACCTCTGTTTCCTCTGCGAAGAACAAAGTGCGACAAATTGTTACCGGGCGAATCATGCAGGATATTCCGCTGCCCGACGGTTCCAAGATTCGTGAAGGCGCGGTGGTCGAAGGACACATCGTCGAAGTTATCCGAGGAGACCACGCGACTGGCGCAAGAGTCTCCATTCAGTTCGACACGCTGCGTTCATCGCGGCAGGCAATTCCCATTTCTACAAGTCTTCGGGCTATCGCAGGGCCGATGGAAGTCGCACAAGCGCAAACACCGCGGAGCGGTCCGGGCGAAAGCGACGTGTTTGACTGGTCGGACACCGTGCAAATTGGCGGTGATGCGGTTTATGGTCTCGGCGGACCCGTAACCGCAGCGAATGACTCGTCTCTGGTGGTGGGTAAGCGCGTCGCGAGCGGAGTTCTCAGCCAAGTACGAGCCAAGGAAGGGACAAAGTGTCGCGGCGCGATCGACGGTAACCAAAGCCCGCAAGCCCTATGGGTCTTCTCCTCGGATGCCTGCGGCACGTACGGAATCGAACACCTCCACATCGCCCACGCCGGCCGCACGGTTCCCGTTGGCGTGATCGTCCTATCTTTTGACAGCGGCACACTCAAAATACGGAGCGGAACAGCAATGCTTCTGCGGGTCGGCACCGCCAAATGAGGACCCCCAATCTGGCCAAGCGGCAGTTCTCTGTGACCCTGCACCCCTGACTTGGCCCAAGGGCAGCCGGCTAGGCGTCAGTTGCGAGTTTCTTGGATTAGGACAGGAAAGGCTCGCTGCCGTCTCTAGAGAGACATTGTCCCACGGAAATGCGAAGCTCGATCCGAATATGGCATGCGAGCGGCTCGGCACGCGGTGGGGATGGTCTCGACCTCGGAACCGCATACTTTGGGAAGGCTCGACTCCTCACCCATTCGCCTTACGAAATTGGTGTTTCGCTGTAAACAACTAATACAAAGACACTTAGCCGTTGTTGGAGCTGTCCAAACTTCGATTGTCGGGCGTATTTGCCACGTGTTGTAACAATGCTGTAACACGTCCGCGAGATACTGGAACGACACAGGGAAAATGAAGATCCTACGGAGACGACGCATGAAGCGATTTGCTGGTTTGCTGCTCGTGGTGCTGGCCCTGGCAGCGGTGGCTTGGGCGCAAGGCGCTTTGCTCATCAACGGTGCCGGAGCGACTTTCCCGTACCCCATTTATTCCAAATGGTTCGACGAGTACCACAAAAAGTTTGGCAATATTCAAATTAACTATCAATCTCTGGGTTCGGGAGCGGGCATCAAGCAAGTCACCGAAGGCACCGTGGACTTTGGCGCTTCTGACGGACCGATGAACCCCGACCAGCTCAAGGCTTATTCCGATAAACACGGCTCCGGAATTCTGCACTTCCCCACGGTTCTAGGCGCAGCAGTTCCCATCTACAATATTCCGGGAGTGACTGCCTCGCTGAATTTCACTCCGGAAGCTCTCGCGGGAATTTTCCTGGGTCGTATCACCAAATGGAATGACGCGGCGATCGCAGGCGCGAACAGCGGCGTGAAACTACCGGCTACCGACATTGTGGTGATACACCGTTCGGAAGGAAGCGGCACCACCTATATCTGGACCGACTACCTTTCCAAGGTCAGCCCGGATTGGAAAACTAAGGTTGGCACTGGAGCTTCCATCAATTGGCCGGTGGGCCTCGGCGGTAAGGGCAGCGAAGGTGTCTCCGGACTGATTAAACAGACCCCCGGCGCCGTCGGCTACGTGGAACTAATTTATGCGGTGCAGACCAAAATCGATTACGGGACGGTGAAGAATTCCTCCGGCGCCTTCATCAAGGCGGATTTCAACAGTGTGAGCGCGGCAGCGGCGGGAGCGGCGAAATCCATGCCCGACGATTTCCGCGTATCCATTACCGACGCTCCGGGCAAAACCGCTTACCCCATTGCCAGCTTCACGTGGCTGCTGATTCCCGAGAAATTTACGGACGCCGGCAAGCGCGACGCTTTGAAGGGTTTTATCAAGTGGGCGCTCACCGATGGTCAGGCGTACGCGGAAAATTTGTCGTATGCCAAGATCCCCAAGGAAATCGTTGCCAAGGAACTGAAGGCTATCGACAAGATTCAGTAAGTTTTTTCGTCGGGAACGTCTGATAGCGACGCAGATTCCAGTACCGAAGTCGGAACGGAAAGACCTAATTGGCCGCCACGACCACAACTGTACCGAACGCGGGCCCCGTCTCGGGCTCGCGTTCCTTTCTCAGCAAGCTGCGCGAAGGCGACGAGATCGCGCGCGTTGTCACGTTTATTTTCGCGGCCAGCGTCGTGCTCGTCACGCTCCTCCTGGTATTTGAGCTTTGGCACGGCTCGGCGCTGCCACGTCATAAATTCGGTTTCCACTTTTTCGCCACCTCCACCTGGGATCCCAATGAAGGCGACTTCGGCGCTCTTCCCTTCATTTACGGAACGCTCGTCACCGCGTTCGTTTCGCTGGCCATCGCCGTACCGCTGGGCATCGGCGCGGCCATCTTTCTCGCCGAATTAGCTCCGCAAAAAATCTCCGACACACTGCAATTCTTCATCGATTTGCTTGCCGCCGTGCCCAGCGTTATCTACGGGCTGCTCGGGGTTTTCATCATTGTCCCGATCATGCGCGAATATATTCAGCCCTTCCTTAAATCTACTCTCGGTTTCCTTCCGCTCTTTCAGGGCCCAGCTTACGGCGTGGGCTTCTTTACCGCCGGCATCGTGCTCGCCATCATGGTCATTCCGTATATCGTGTCCGTGTCGCGTGAAGTGCTCCTCTCGGTTCCCCGCGATCAGCGCGAAGCCGCTCTGGCGCTCGGCTCGACGCGTTGGGAATCGACCTGGAAGGTCGTCGTGCCCTTCGCGCGCACCGGCATCATGGGCTCCATCTTTCTTGCTCTGGCGCGGGCGCTCGGCGAGACCATGGCCGTCACCATGGTCATCGGCAATACTCCGACCATCAGCGCTTCGCTGTTCTCCCCGGGTTATTCGATCGCCGCGGTCATCGCCAACGAATTCAGCGAAGCCACCGGCGACCTGTACCTGCAGTCGCTCATCGAACTTGGCCTGGTGCTCTTTATTCTTACCTTCGTTCTGAACGGCCTTGCGCGCCTGCTCATTCTGCTCACCGCGCAACGCGGCAGCGAAATGGGGCGCACATGACCGCCCGTTTGCGCTACCGCAAGCTGGTCAGCGGCTTCATGCTGGGCATGACCGGTCTGGCCGCGCTGGTCACGGTATCCGTGCTCTTTTTTATCCTCGGCTATCTGGTCTATCACGGGGGCACGTCCATCAACTGGGCATTTTTCACCAAGCTGCCGACGCCCGTCGGTGAAGCTGGCGGAGGCATGGCCAACGCCATTGTGGGCAGCGCCAAGCTCTTGCTACT
>Ga0073928_10007741_pt1 | contig 13794 bp, 8 predicted proteins | sample PaiPotPPA55metaG_FD_76969 | JGI IMG/M metagenome (GOLD analysis project Ga0073928, IMG submission 76969) | Iron sulfur acid spring bacterial and archeal communities from Banff, Canada, to study Microbial Dark Matter (Phase II) - Paint Pots PPA... ... | reverse complement strand
TATTTTCCCAACGGCGTGAAATGGCTGCTGATCAGCAACATTTCCGTCTTCGTGCTGATGTATCTGGGGGCCGATTCGGACCTCCTGGCAAAGGTGCTCCCCCACCTGAAACTTCGGCCGTACGACGTTACTCACCAGCTCGCGATCTGGCAACTGGGCACCTACCTGTTCCTCCACGGCGGCCTCTGGCACCTGCTGGTGAACATGTTCACGCTGTGGATGTTCGGCGTCACGCTGGAGAGGGATTGGGGCACGCGCCGCTTTCTGAAGTATTACTTCATCTGCGGAGTGGGCGCGGGCATCTGCGACGTGACCGTGAATGCGCTGCTAGGCCGCTGGGACACCAGCACCATCGGCGCGTCGGGCGCGATCTACGGCTTACTGCTGGCGTTCGGCGTTTTGTATCCGGAGACGACCATCCTGTTCAGCTTCCTATTTCCGATCAAGGCCAAGTATTTCGTCATGATTTACGGCGGAATCGAGCTGCTGGCCGCGCTGGGCACTCACAACAGCGGCGTCAGCAACGTGGCGCACCTGGGCGGGATGGCCTTCGGCTTCGTTTATCTGAAGATGCGCTTCCCGTCGCTGGATCTCGACGATGTACGGCGCTGGTACCGGGATTATAAGCTGCAGCGCGCCAAGAAGAAGTTTCAGGTGTACATGCGGAAGCGTGGCTCGGGGCCGGGGCCCTGGGTTAACTAGGAGTGCCGCCGCCGTCAAGTCAAGACCGCCGTAGACGCTCCCGTTGAGGGCCGGGGTCACTCCGTATGCACTTACTCCCGAAGGGCTCGACGGAAACGTGTAGATGGTTCTTGTGCGTTCCGGTAGCGTCTATTGAGAACAGTTGGTAGCCACAGACCGGTCGCTGATACTCGCGGTTCGGTGAGGTGCGCAGTTGCGTGGGAGTGCCTAGTGCGAGCGTAAAAAAATCGGCAGCCGGGAGCGGCTGAAAACCGCTCCCTTATGGTCGCAACTCGGTCCGCTAGTTCGGGCCGATGCCCATCCACTGGCCCTCGCCCGGCGGAACGCCCATCGGAGTCAGCGTGTCATGATCGGTGGTAATGAAGTTGACGAGCTGCGCGTGGGTAAAGGGTCCGAGGCCGGCCGTATCGGTCTGATAATTATTGGTCGACGGCTGGTAGAGCAAGCCGTGCACAGCGCCGTTGATGGTGCCCTTGACGATCAGGTCAATGTTGGCGGCGGTGGCCTGGGATTCGAGCGTAGCCCAGTCGCTGACGATGGAACCGCTGCTGACATTGGCGTTCGTGACCGTGATCGCGTAGCCGGCCGCCGGCGCCACGCCAGTGTCGAAGCACAACTGGAAGGCGTTCAGCTGCGTCTGGATTTCCGTGTTGGTGGAGAAGGAACCGAACACGGGATCGGAGAGAAACTCGTACATGCCGGCTTTGGAGCCGTCGTGCAGCAGGCCGACGCCATCAATGGTTTGGTGGCCGGGGGTGTTGTCGAACCACTCCTTCTGATAGATGTTGCGCAGTTGCGGCACCTTGAACGCCTGCGGCTGCAGCAGTATGGCGCCCGGAATAATCAACTGGTCGGTACCGGTGCCCGGATCGAAGTGGCACAGGCCGCAGGTCACGATTGAAAAGGTGAACGCCGTGTGGCGGAAGATATTCTGCCCGGTTTGCGGGTTGCCGCCGGCCAGGCTGGTAGGCAGGGTACGGTCCAGGTTCTGATTCGGATTGGGCATGAACGCGACGGTGTTGATGAAATTGGTGTAGGCGTTCATGTCGGCGTTGGATATCTGCGGTCCGCCCATCAGGCCGTCAAACGCCGCGTTGAAAGCCTGGAAGTTGGCCTTATCGCCGCGCCAGTGGTAGGGCTGCACGTTGACCAAGCCCTTGAGCGCCAGGGTGGTCATGGGGCCTTTCATGGGGTGCAGGTTGACCGGGAACGGATCCTTCAGGTTCGTCATCGTCCCGCCTGGATCGCCCAGATCCCATGCTAGGTGGTCCATATCGGCATCGATGTGGCAGGCACCGCAAGAGCCGGTGCCGTTGCCGGAGAGCTTGGCGTCATACAGGAAACCGCGGCCGAGCTTGATCACGTCGGGGGTTGGATCGAAGCTGCCCACGGCGATTTCGCTGGTGACCTGGAGGGATGCGGTATTCACGATGGACAGCGTATTGGAAATGCGGTTGACGACGTAGAGAGTCTGGCCGTTGAGCGCCAGACCGCGCGGGCCACGCTTGTTGCGCGGATCGACTGTGGCGCCGGTGGCGTTGCCGATCTCGATGCGGGCAAGGACTTTGCCGTTGGGGTCTACCTTGGCGACACGATCGGTGCCGAAGGCGGCCACCCACATGAATTTGCCGTGGGGATCGAATATGGTGCCAGTGGGCTGGGCCAGCGCGGTCGAGAGCGCGGCTGGGTTGGGCAGGACCGAGTAATCAATGTTGGGGTTCAGGTCGTAGGCGGTGATGGTGTTGGAACCGACCGCGATGTGGGTGATGCGGTTGTTAACGAAATGGCCGCGTAGGTTGGTTTCGAAGCGCACCGTGTTGAGCGCGTCTTGATTGGCTACGTAGAGATCGCCGTTGGCGGGATTCACGGCCAAGCCCATGTTGATGGTGCCTACGCCCGAGAAGTAGCGCGTGATGGTCTTGGAGGCTGCGTCGATCTCGACCACGTCGTTATCCGGCATGGTGAACTGAATAAGAGATGACCAGGCAGGATCGGTGGCCGATACGATGATACCCTGCGCGGGGGCGGGGGGCAGCTTGGGATTGGTGGGGGGCGGCGGCGGCGGTGCTTGGGGCACCGGGATGATGGTGGTGGCGTTGCCGGAGATCGCCATGGCCGCGTAGACCTTGCTGCCGTCGGGGCTCACGGCCATCGCGCGCGGGCTGTTGCCAAATACCGGAATCGTCGCCACGAGCGCGTGCGTGTTGAGATCATAGGCGTTGATCTGGAAGGCACGCGACACCGAAACCCATGCCAGCCCGCCGGCGAACACCACGTCCGTGGGCTCGGGCTTGGCTTGGATGGTGTCTGTCACGATGCCCTTGGACACCGACACGACGCTGACGCTGTTAGACTCCTGATTCGTTACCCAAGCTTCGTCATCGCTGCGCGGGTTGACGGAGACCGGCTCGATGCCCACTGGAATCTCTTTTATCAGAGTTGGGTTGGCTGGGCTCGAAACATCGAACACCGACAGGCGCGCGGCCGGGGTATTGACGACGAAGAGCCTGGTACCATCCGGGGAAAGGCGCACGGGATTCGTTTGCGAACCCTCGAAGTTGACGAACTTGCCTCCGGCACCGGATTGGCAGAGAGCCGCGTGCGGCAACAGGCACGCGGCAGTTACAAGAGCAGCGGCAACAGATTTCATGGGTGACCCTCCAAGGCCTTGTCCATCATACAACACTTCACCGAAGGGTGGTGCAAGTCCATACAAAGAAGTGGTACTGGAATAAACAAAACATAAAATCCGAAGGTGCGCGTATGCGGACCGGTGGCTGACGCTCGCGGCGCGGGACCGGTTGGGCTATTGTACGACCTGTTTGACGGGTTGGGATTTGCTGCCGGCGAAAAGGGAGTCGCCACCGTACACCGCGAAGATGGACGAGGTGCCGACCGGGAGCGTCGAGGTGACGAAGGTAGCCACGCCGGCACTCAAGGTTCCCGTTCCGAGTTCGGCCTTGCCCTTCATGAACTTTACGGTTTCTCCATCCGGTGGCGTGCTGGATGTGGAGCTGACGTCCGCGGTGAAGGTAACAGCTTGGCCCTTGGCGGATGGATTTGGCATAGATGTCAGGGTGGTGGTGGTCGATTCGCCCGCAACAGTCACAACGAGTTGGGCGGGACCGAGCCCGGTCTGGGGATTCCAGACCTCCACTTGTTCCTGATCGCCTACGGACAAAATATAGTTGTACGTACCCCAAGCGCCGGAAAAGCCGCCTAAGACAATTTTCGAGTCTTCCCATTTCTGCACGATGAGGGTCACGGTATCGTTGTAGGGTTCGTATCCAGCTTGCCACCCCGGAGAGGCGCTTTCATCCAACAGACTTATGTAGTCGGTATCGCCGGTATAGGGCTTATGGGTACCAAAGCCCGAGCCAGTGATCACAATAGTCTGGAATTGTGCAGTGGTGATTTTGCTGACCTTTGTGATTACGGGCTGCGCCACAGCTAGCGAGGCTCCTGCAAGGAGTGCAAAGAGAGCCGGGAAATAACGTCGAAAAAGAGGTTTTGTCATGCCAGCAAGTATACACGACCGAGGCCGGTTTGACAAGATGACGACGACGATTTTTTTTGACAACCGTTCCCTGACGGTCGCGGCTTGGAAACGGCCCGCCTAGCGCCCGGCTCGGATCATTGTGTTTACCAGAAACGGGTCGTTGAATTCCGTCCGGTCGCCCACCTGCTTGCCTTTGACCGGCAGCAGGCGCGCCGTCAAGGGCTTCTTCCATTTCCAGGCCAGCGAGGCCACATCGCCCATAATGCGTTCGATCTCCTGCTGCGGCGTATCGCCCGCCATTGGGATGGTGTCCAGGCCGGTGCCGCAGACCGCCGAGAAAGCCAGCAGCGCATCGACATCGTAGGCGCCTTCGCTCCAGCGCTGCGCGAGCAGGCTGTCCTCCATCACCGGCAGCATCAGACCGCAGTATCCGACACGCTTCACGGGTACAGACTGCACGGCCTTGGTGATCACCGCAGCCGCGGTCATGGTGCCGCTCGATCCGAACCTGGCGCCCGTGAATTTCTCGATGGCCGCCCCGATGGAGACCTCGCGCAAGGGCGCCGGCGTGGCGTCTATGCCCATGTATGTCCATCCGGTTTCCTTCTCGACCTGCTGCGCCAACTTCTCGATCGCCACAGCGTGCGTGCTCAACTCACGCGTGAGCCGCTCGGTCGCCAGGGGCGCGTTGCCCGATGTCTGGGCGAAAATGCGCTCCACCACGTTGGCCGCTTCGGTGCCGATCGCGAAGCGCCGCCCTTCGCCCATGTGATACGAGCCCGGATAGAACGGCGCGTAAGGCGCGAGCATCGCCGTGGCGGTGAAATTGAAATTGGCCGCGCTGCCCGGACTGTGTTCTTCGACGAACTTCACCAGCTTGGCGGCGGCCTCGATACACTTCCATTGGATGCCTTCTTCGCCGGCGATCACCAGGCTTCCCTCCAGGTTCTTCGTCGCGGAGAGAATCTCACCCAACGTTTGGGCTTGCGCCGGATCGTCGGCGTCACGCAACATCGCCGGCCCAATATTTGGATCAAAAGATTCCTTGGCGGCCAGCGCATCGTATTCGCCAAAGAATCGCAGCAGATCCGGCCGCGACAAGCCGCGCGTGTACTCGGGGAACGGCTGCGTGGTGATGCGCACGCCCTCGACCTGATACCCGCCTGCTTCCACCAGGCGCTTCGCCCGGCGCAGCATCTGCAAAGTATCCCCAACCTGTTCCCGGTACCGCGCCCGCTCCAATTTCAGAAACGCAGTGATCGCGCGTATTTTCGGCTTCGAGGGCTCTTCGGCCGGCCAAGCCAAGGAGGCGCCGGAAAGCAGGGCGCCACCTAAGAACTGCCGTCTATTCATGGACCTCTCCTCGTTTGATTATCGCCGCGCGCAGCCGCGTGTGGGTTGACATCACGCAACTGAAGCACTCCATCACCAACGCCGGCAGCGAATCGATCAACGCGCTGAGAGCGGGACTTGGGGAAAATGAATCTTCAGCTTATGGCAAATGAAGAGAACCAGGATCGCGCCCAGTATGGAAAAAATGAGTCCAGCGGGGTGATATCGTTCGTTTCTCGCGCTTGAAAACATGTGGGTGATGCCGCCGCCGATGATCGATCCGATGACGCCGAGCACGATCGTCCAGAAGATCGTTATGTGCTCGTGCATCACCGATTTCGCGATGAGCCCCGAGATGAGCCCAATTAGAATATACCAGAGTAGGTGAAACATACTTTTCCCCCCAGCGTCTGCTGTCAGAACGTCTTCAGCAGACTTTGCTATGGCATGGATCGCCTTTCAAGATTAGCCACCAAGTGGATCTAGGGCCGCGGCTCCTTCTTCTCCTTCTCGGGCTTGGGCTGCTGTGGCGGCTTCGGTTGCGGGCGCGGCGCAGCTTCGGGCGGACGCGATGGTTGAGCTGAACGCGGCGCAGCCTCGGGCGGACGCGATGGTTGAGCCGGGCGCGGCGCAGCTTCGGGCGGACGCGATGGTTGAGCCGGGCGCGGCGCAGACTCAGGCGGACGCGATGGTTGAGCCTGGCGCGGCGCAGCCTCGGGCGGACGCGATGGTTGAGCTGAACGCGGCGCAGCCTCAGGCGGACGCGCTGCTGGTTGAGCCGGGCGCGGCGCAGCTTCGGGCGGACGTGCTGCTGGTTGTGCCGGGCGCGCGGGCGTGGTCTGTGGCGGCCGATACGAAGGTTGTGCGGCTTGTGGCGGCCGTGCGGCCGTGGCGGGTGGTCGCGACGGCTGGGCCGGGGCGGCAGCCCCGCCCGCACGTGGCGTAGCTTTCCCCGCCGGCGCCCCCGCGGCGCGAACCGTGGGCGGCTTATATGAGGGCGCCGCCGCTCGGGCTGCTACTACACCGGGTCCACTGAATTGCGCGGGTTTCGCGGTGGCTGCGATCGCCGGTTTGCCATGATTCACCGACTCGTATAACTGACGGTTACCGCTCGCGGTCTTAACATGTTGAGTTTGTACGGAGGTTGGCGCGACATGTTTCTCATGCACGGCCGTCTCTTCCGCAGCGGTCGGGCGGGCAGGGACTCCGCCCGCGCCTCCGTTATAACTCACGTTGTTTACCGTGACATTATTCACTGTCACGGTCTTATTGTAGACGTTGGTGACGTTGGTGACATTGTTCACGGATCGATTGTAGAAGAATCTACCGTTGTTCCAATATCCGCCCTCATAGCCTACCCCAACGTAGCCAAAGCCATAGTTAATGCCGCCATAGAATCCGATGTGCGGCCCCCAATAGCCTTCGTGAAAGACAAAGACGCCATCACCCCAACCCCAGTAACCAGGCGTCCATAGGAAACCGGGCTCCGGCGCCAATACCCATGTGCCTGGGACCCAGAAGTATCCCTCGTCAGCGTAAGCCCAGTAGCCGGGAGTCCAGATGTAGCCCTCCCCGGGACAGAGGGGCTGCTCGTACACAGGAAGTGCCGGCGGAGCGATTCCGATCGAGAGGATGATCTGAGCAGACAATGCCAATGGCATAACCAGCATCATCAGCGTGAACAGCAGCGAGCGAATAGAAGGATTGATGCGCATACAGTCTCCTACCGTGATTATACCTCGCTCGAAAGGGCCGAACTTCGCGAGTAAGCCGGAATTTCTATTTTGTACTCTTGGTCAGTATGAAATTGTACATCCAACCGCTATTGAGTCCGCGAAGGCAAAGGCATAGGTGGTCGTGCCTTGCATGGTGCGGGTCCAGCGTATAGACCGGCAGGTGGCATGCCGCGGATCACCCGGCAGGCTATTGCCCGGTGCCACTGAGTGGCAGGGTTTGCGGGCTTCCCGGGCTGTTGTCGTAGACGTTGAACGTTGCCGATTCCGCCCCCACCAGGGAAGGCTTGAAATACATGGTGAAGGTACAGACGCCGCCCGAGGCGAGCGAGCTGCCGCAGGGCGGGTCGGCGATATTGGTATAGAAGTCGGCACTGTTCGTACCCGTGATCGTCCAGGCCGTGAAGCTGATCGGGGATCCGCTTACGTTGGTCAGCGTAACGGTAGCTTGCACCTGGACCCCAATATTGGATGTGCCCAGGTTTAGGGTGGACGGCGTGAACTCAACTCCCGTCCCGGTTCCGGCTAGAGCCACAGTCTGCGGGCTGGAAGCATCGCTGTCGGACACGCTCAGCGTTCCCGTCACATAACCAACGGCGGTGGGGGTGAACGTGAGGAAGATGGAGCAAGTGCCGTTCGCAGCGATCGGCAGACCGTTCGTGCACGTGGAGGCATGCACCGAATTGAACGGGCCGCTAATCGATACGGCCGGATTGCCCAGAGTCAGCGTTGCGCCCGTCTTGTTCGTGAGAGTGACTTTCATCTCGTTGGCCGTGGGCGTGGTCGTGCCTATCGCCTGTGGCGGGAACAGCACTGACGCCGGTTTGAGAGTGACCTTACTGGTGCCTGTCCCACTCATGCCCACCGTCTGCGGGCTGCTGGGATCGCTGTCGCCGATCTGCAGGGCGCCTATTTTCACGCCTGTAGTCGCGGGCGTGAAGGTTACGCTGATCGTGCAACTCGCCTTGGGCGCCAGCTTACTGCCCGATGCCGGGCAGGTGTTCGCGGAAATCGCAAAGTCGGTGGTCTCATTCAAAGCGATCTTCTTGATGGTGATGCTGGAAGTGCCTTGATTGGTCACAGTTACCATTTTGGCTGCGCTGGTGGTCTTTACGGCTTGAGAACCGAAGGCCAGCGGCCCACCGGTTACGGAAATCGAACTTCCTGTCCCTGACAGATTGACCACCGTTGTTGACCGGAAAAAGCCATTGTCCTGGAACGTGAGCGTGCCAGTCGCACTCCCTCCGGCGGTGGGCGCGAACACGACGTACACCGAACACGTCGCGCCATTGGCTAAGCCGGTTCCGCAATTATCGAACTCGCTGAAGGGTCCGGTGGTGGTGATGCTGCCGATGGTGAGAGGCCCCAAAGCGCTGACTGTGAGGATTTGCGATGTGCTGTTCGAACCTACGGTGACCAGGCCGAAATTCAGGCTGCTGGTGGCCACACCTAGAGCCGGGAAGGCCGAGACCTCGCGGATTCGGAGATTGTATTGGTCAGCGATCAGGAAATTGCCCGCGCTGTCCCGAGCGATCCCGCTGGGATAGTAAAGCTGCGCCAGGGTGGCGTAGCCTGCGTCGCCAAGGAGGCCGGCGGTGGTTGTACCAGCAAACGTTGTCAGGTTGCCGGCCGGGTCCACCCAGCGCACGATTTGATTGTTAGTGTCCGCAATGAAGAGATTGCCGTTGCCATCCGTCAGCAGGCCTTGGGGGTAATTCAGGCGGTTCTCGATCGCCAGGCCATCTCCGGTGTAACCGCACGTTCTGGGGATGCCGACCACTGTGGCAATCAGCCCCGTAGCTGCGCTCACCTCTCGGATGACGCAGTTATTAGTGTCCGCAATATAGAGATTGCCGGCGCCGTCCAATGTCAAGGCATTGGGGTAGGCCAATTCCGCGGCTGTCGCCGGATCTCCGTCTCCCAAGAAACCGGCCCTGTCCGGGGTGCCGGCGACAGTGGAGATGGTCCCCTGCGAGACCTTACGAATTACCTGATTGTTAGTGTCCGCTATGTAAACATTGTTGCCGGCGTCTATCGAGACGCCGTAAGGGCTGGAGAGCTGCGCGCTGGTTGCTGGCCCGCCATCGCCGGCAAAACCGCAACTGCCAGTGCCTGCGAAAGCGTTGATGATACCGCTCGTGTTCACCTGGCGGACAACACAGTTGGCGGTATCGGCGATGTAGATATTGCCGGAGCTGTCACGCGCCACGCCGTAATTGGAATTCAATTCCGCCGACGTGGCCGGGCCGCCATTCCCGATATTGCCCCGTGTGCCGGTGCCCGCGAAAAAGTTGACGAGATCCTGAGACTGGACCAGCTCCCGTACTAAATAGTTGGCCGTGTCGTTCACGAATACATTGCCGGATGGGTCCTCGAGCAACGAGAACGGGTAATTGAATACTACACCCTGCGGAGGAACGCCGCTCTCCAGCGTTGGAAATGTCTTACCGCCGTTGCCGGCAACGGTATTGATATTGCCGCCGACGGTGAATTGCCGGATGCGTTCGTTGTAACGATCAGCCACATAGACGCTTCCGGCACTGGTGACGGCGAGTCCCTGAGGGGCGTTTAATTCAGCGCTGGTAGCGGCGCCGCCATCGCCAAAGAACCCTGCACCACCTGTGCCGGCGACCGTGTTGATGGTGCCCGTGTTCGGGTTGCCGGAAACGGTGAACTGGCGCACGCGGTAGTTATTGTCATCGCCGATGGTTACTGTAGTACCCGCGCTATTCACCGCGATACCCTGATAGACGTGAGTGATCTCGGCCGAAAGCGCCGGACCGTTATCCCCCAGGAAACCATAGGTGCCGTTTCCGGCGATCGTCGTGATGATGCCAGTAGCCTTCACCACCTCGCGGATCCGGTAATTATTGCTGTCGGCAATGTACAGGTTGCCGTTTGCATCCAGGGCAACCCCGTCGGGTTGGTTCAATTGGGCGCTGGTGGCGGGTCCGTTATCGCCGGAGAATCCGCATGCCCCCGTGCCTGCGTAGGTGCTGATGGCGCCTGTCGCAAGCACCAGCTTTCGAATGCGGCAATTGCTTTGGTCCGCGATATACAAGTTCCCCGAATTGTCGGCCGCGAGTCCGCCGGGGTGACAGATTTCAAAACTGGTGGCGGGGCTCCCATCACCGTTATATCCGCACGCGTTGTAGATACCGGCGATGGTTGTGATGGTGTTGCTGGTATCGACTTTGCGAATCGTTTGATTGTAGTACTCCGCGATGTATACGTTCCCGGCTGAGTCAGTCGCGACGCCATTGGGACAGTTCAATAGTGCCGTCCCCGCACCACCGGCAACGCCATCGCCGGCATATCCAGCCACGCCCAGTCCGGCCACTACCGTGAGAGTTCCCGCGGTATTCACCTTGTACACGCGGTTGCCGCCGCAAGCGGCGATGTAGTAGTTATTTGAGCTATCCACTGAGACGGCCGGCGGATCGTTGACATCCGCCTGTACCGCCGGGATATTGTTGGGCCCGCCGCCGATTGCCGTAGTCATCCAATCCTGCTGGGACCAAGCCGGTAAGGCGGTAATAATAATTGCAAACAAAATGACAGTTTGGCGCATGGCGTTTTCCTCCTGGTGCCTATTGAGAGACTGAATTATCTTCGAGTGGAATCATGGGCCGGCGGCTGACTTGCGCGGTGCGCTGCCATTCCCGGCCCTGCTGGCCGCGATTCTCCACGATCACCACCGGTTGGCGGCGGCCCCCCCATCGCGCATATTCATCCCGCGGGACACTGATGTGCAGGGTGAATTTCACCTCGGCGCCATTGGGCCAGCTCTCAATCGGCGCATAGGTTCCCAGGGTTGCGGCTCCCGGAGGCGCCTCACGAAGCGACACGGCGGCATGCGTCAAGTCTTCACCGCTGTAATTGAAAAGCTGCAGCGTCACGGTGACGCGCACCTGGTCGTCTTGTTCAGCCGCGTTACTGAGGCTGTAGAATCCGGCGAAGTCGCGGCCATCCTTAGCCGCCGCCGAGACGGCCAGCAGTAGTGTGACGATTATGACGGGTAAGAATCGCGTTTGCAGCATCTCTTCTCCTTATGGTCCTAGTACCTTGGATTAGAACTTTCTGTACTTGCTTCGACATTCAGCAGGTGATAGCATAGACGCCTAGGGCTTTCCGAGAATCTAACGGTGCCCGGTTTCAACAGGCGTTCACTTAACCATTGCGTAGACGGCGGGCAAAAACTGTCATGCGCATTCGAAATACTGGGGCTCCACAGGTGGTCGAATTCAGCGGTCTGGTTGCCACGCCGGCGCAAAGGCGCGCACTGGACAGTGTGTTCAGCCTTGCCTACGAGGAACTCCGCCGCTTGGCCTCCACGGTGCGGCGAGCAGATCCGAACGCCACGCTGAGCCCCACCACCCTGGTGCATGAAGCTTGGTTGAAACTGGCACACACACCCCAGGTTGCCACCACCTCACGCCTGCATTTCAAGCGCATCGCCGCGCGCGCCATGCGCCAACTGCTGGTGGAGGCGGCGCGCCGCCGGAACGCCCACAAGCGCGGCGGAGGGGGGGGGGCTATTCTGGTCACCTTCGACGAGTCAGTCGAGGAAGCCGCTGCTTGTGGTAACGACCTGCTCGCCCTGGACACGGCCCTCGAAGAACTTGCACGCATGAGCCCCCGCCAGGCGACCATGGTCGAAAGCCGGTTCTTCGGTGGTCTCGACGTCGGCGAGACCGCCGCTTTGCTCAACGTTTCCGAGGCCACCGTCATGCGCGACTGGCGGGCAGCCAAGGCATGGCTGGCGCACGAGCTGCGGCGCGCCGGTTGAGTTGGGGAGGCGAGTGAAGCGCGATGGACACCCCACGCTGGGAACAAATCCAAACCGTGTTCCATCAGGCGGCGGAGTTGCCCCGCGATGAATGGCAAGTCTTCCTGAAGTCCGCGTGCGGCGATGACACCGCACTGTTGGCCGGCGTGTTGGCAATGCTGGAAGCGGATGCGCGTGATTCGCTGCTGGATCGCGGAGTGGCCAACGCTGCTCGGCAGTTGATGGACGGTCCGCCCGATCTGCGCTTGCCGGCCCAGGAAATTGGGCCGTATCGCATCCAAGAGTTGATTGGTGAAGGCGGCATGGGCGTGGTGTACCTGGCCGAACGCGCCGACGTGGGTAGCCTGGTAGCGCTCAAGTTGCTGCGTGACGCCTGGTTCTCGCCCGCTCGCCGCGACCGCTTCCTGAGCGAGCAGCGGACCCTGGCCCAACTCAATCATCCGGGCATCGCGCGGTTCTATGATGCCGACACCCTGGCCGACGGCACTCCGTTTTTTGTCATGGAGTACGTCGCGGGGCAGCCGCTCACGGAGTACTGCAGGCAGCACCAGCTTTCGATCGCGGAGCGCCTTATCTTGTTTCGCTCCGTGTGTGAAGCGGTGCAGCACGCGCACGGGCTGGCCATCATCCATCGCGACCTGAAGCCGTCGAACATCCTCGTGAATGCCGATGGCGCCGCCAAATTGTTGGACTTCGGAATTGCCAAGCACCTGGACGGCGCCGGCCAGCCCGGGGATCCGACCCTCACTGGGTTGCGGCTGATGACCCTGGCTTATGCGGCGCCCGAGCAAATCCGGGGCGAGCCCGGGGGAATCTATACCGACGTTTATTCGCTCGGCGTTATCCTGTACGAATTGCTGACGGGGCGGCTGCCCTTCGACCTTTCCAGCGGGACGCCGGGGGAAGCTGAGAGGGTGATCGTTGAGAGTGATCCAGAAAAACCTTCCGTGGCTGCGCGGCCGAGTGAGCGGGCGAGCGGGCGAGCGGGCGAGCGGGCGAATAAGAGGTTGTGGGCTGAACTGGACGTGCTCTGTCTCACCGCCATGCACAAGGACCCGGCACGCAGATATGCATCGGTGGAAGCGCTGATCCGGGATATCAGCCACTATCTAAGAGGGCAACCATTGGAAGCTCAGCCGGACAGCGTCCGCTATCGGCTCAGCAAGTTTGTCGTTCGGAACCGGCGCGCGGTCGCCACAGCGGCCGCGGCGTTCGTGATCGTGGCCGGCCTGATCATCTTCTTCACGGTTCGACTGGCTACGGCGCGGAATGCCGCCCTGAGCCAAGCCGCCCTGGCGCAGCGCATCCAACGCTTCATGTTGAACCTGTTCGATGGCGGCGATCCATCCGCGGGGCCGGCGGACAGCCTGCTCGCGCTCACGCTAGTGGACCGGGGTGTCCAAACCGCACGGGCACTCGACCGCGAACCAGCCGTTCAGGCCGAACTGTATCAGTCGCTGGGAAATATCTATCAGAAGCTGGGCAAGCTGGAGCGTGCCGATTCTCTGCTGAAGCTGGCCTTGGAGCGGCGCGTGGCGATATTCGGCCACGAAAATCACCAGGTGGCCGAGAGCCTGGTAGCGCTGGGTACGTTGCGCATCGATCAAGCTCGCCTGGACGAAGCGGAGCGGCTCGTGCGCCAAGGCCTAGCCATGAGCCGAAAGGTCATGGCCCCCAACGATCCTGCGCTTGCGCGCGCGGAAGTGGCCCTGGGCCGGATTCAGCAACAGCGCGGCGCC
>Ga0073928_10007739_pt1 | contig 13795 bp, 10 predicted proteins | sample PaiPotPPA55metaG_FD_76969 | JGI IMG/M metagenome (GOLD analysis project Ga0073928, IMG submission 76969) | Iron sulfur acid spring bacterial and archeal communities from Banff, Canada, to study Microbial Dark Matter (Phase II) - Paint Pots PPA... ... | reverse complement strand
GGCGTGGGCGACGTGACGCTGTTCGGCGCGCAGCACGCCATGCGCGTGTGGCTCGACCCGGTCAAGCTGCAGGCGGTGGGTCTGACAGCAAGCGATGTCACCACTGCGATCACCAACCAGAACGTGCAGTTATCGGTCGGCCAGATCGGCGGTTCTCCATCGACGAAGACGCAGGCGATCAACGCCACCCTCTCCGCTTCGAGCCTGCTGACCACGCCCGCGGAGTTCGGCTCGATCCTGCTGCGTGTGAACACGGACGGCTCCAAGGTGCTGCTAAGCGACGTGGCGCGTGTGGAAGTGGGCGGCGACGATTACAGCACGGACTCGCGGCTGAACGGCAAGCCTGCCGCTTCGCTTGCGGTGAAGCTTGCCAGCGGCGCGAATGCAATGAGCGTCGCAAAGGCGGTGCGCGCAAAGCTCGAACAGCTGACCCCGCAGTTACCGCGCAGCGTGGTGGTCGACTATCCGTACGACACCACGCCGTTCGTGCGTATATCGATTGAAGAGGTGGTGAAGACACTGATCGAAGCGGTGATGCTGGTGTTTGTCGTGATGTACGTGTTCCTGCAGAACCTGCGCGCCACGCTGATCCCGACCATCGTGGTGCCGGTGGCGCTGCTTGGTACGTTCGCGGTGATGTCGGCCGTGGGGTTCTCCATCAACGTGCTCTCCATGTTCGGGCTCGTGCTGGCGATCGGCCTGCTGGTGGACGACGCGATCGTGGTCGTGGAGAACGTCGAGCGTTTGATCGCGGAGGAAAAACTGTCGCCGCTGGAAGCGACGCGTAAAGCCATGAAGCAGATCACCGGCGCGCTCGTCGGTATCACGACCGTGCTGATCGCCGTGTTCATCCCCATGGCCTTCTTCTCCGGTTCCACGGGTGCGATCTACCGGCAGTTCTCGATCACTATCGTGGCAGCCATGCTGCTCTCCGTGTTCCTCGCGTTGACGCTCACTCCCGCGTTATGCGCGACGCTGCTCAGGCGTTCGGACGTGGAGCATCACGACAAACGCGGGCTGCTTGGCTGGTTCAACCGCGTGCTCGCGCGCGGCACCGACCGCTACTCCACCGGTGTATCCCGCGTGGTCGGCAAGCCCGTGCGTTATCTCGTGATCTACGCGCTGATCGCGGGCGTGGTCGTGCTGCTCTTCACGAAGCTGCCGTCGTCTTATCTGCCTGAAGAGGACCAGGGCATCATCATTACCTCGATCTCGACGCCGGTCGGCACGCCTTCCGCAAAAACGCTCGGGACCGTCAAGCAGGTTGAAGACTACTATCTCGGCTTGCCGCAGGTGGACAAGATCATCACGCTCACGGGATTCAGCTTCAACGGCTCGGGCCAAAACAATGCGCTCGCGTTCGTCAAGCTCAAGGACTGGAGCACGCGCCGCGGCAAGGATGGACAGGCGGCGTCGATCATCCTGCATGCCAACATGCATTTCGCGACCGCCGCACGTGACGCCCGGATCTTCGCGCTCAACCCGCCCGCCATCCAGGAACTCGGCACGCAGAGCGGACTCGACTTCGAACTGGAGGATCGCGCGGGGCAAGGCCACGACAAGCTGATGGCCGCACGCCGCGAGTTGATCGCGCTGGCCGCGAACAACAGCCTGCTCTCGGGCATGCGTCCCGGCGGTCTCGACGACACCCCGCAGTTCCACGTCGATATCGATCGCGAAAAGGCCAGCGCGCTAGGACTCTCCGTTGCCGATGTGGACGACACGCTGGAGACGGCGTTCGGTTCGACCTACGTGAACAATTACGTCGATACGGGCCGCATTCAAAAGGTGTATGTGCAAGCCGATGCGCCCTACCGGATGATGCCTTCGGACATCGGACGCTGGTACGTGAAGTCGAGTACATCGAGCACGACGAGTACATCGGGCACCTCAAGCACGTCAAGCACGTCAAGCAGCACGACCACGAGCACCACGAATTACGACGGACAGATGGTGCCGTTCTCGGCGTTCGCCACCGGCAAGTGGACTTTCGGCCCGCCGCAGATCGAGCGTTTCAACCGCACGCTCGCGATGGAAATCACCGCGCAAACCGGCACGAACGCAAGCACCGGCCAGGCGATGGACGCAGTTGAAGCGCTCGTCAAAAAACTCCCGGCCGGCTTTGGCATCGACTGGACCGGGCAGTCTTATCAGGAGCGGCTCGCGGGTTCGCAAGCGATCTATCTGTATGCGATCTCGCTGATCGTTGTGTTCCTGTGTCTCGCGGGTCTGTACGAAAGCTGGTCTATCCCGATCGCGGTGATTCTGGTGGTGCCCCTCGGCGTGCTCGGTGCGGTACTCGGCGCGCATCTTCGCGGGCTTCCCGACGACATCGACTTCAAGGTCGGTCTGCTGGCGACCATTGGCCTGTCGACGAAGAACGCGATCCTGATTGTCGAATTCGCGAAGGACCTGCAAGCGCAGGGCCGCAGCCTGATCGACGCCACGCTGGAAGCGGCGCGCCTGCGCTTGCGGCCAATCCTGATGACCTCGCTCGCGTTCATATTCGGCGTGCTGCCGCTTGTGATCAGCACGGGCGCGGGATCGGCGAGCCGCCACGCGATAGGCACCGGCGTGATGGGCGGCATGATCGCCGCCACCATCCTCGCGATCTTTTTCGTACCGGTGTTCTTCGTCGTCGTGCGGCGTTTGTTCGGCGAGCACGGCCACACTACGCATAACGAAGGTGAGCAATGATGAGACTCAAACTGGGTGTTTGCCTGCTGTCGCTGGCGATCGCGACGATCGCAACACTCACCGGCTGCACGCTCGACCCGCATTACGAGCGGCCCGCCGCGCCGGTGGACGCCACCTATCCCCATGGTGACGCTTACGAAAGCACGACGGCCGCGCAGAAGACAGCCGCGGATACATCAAAGACGCTAGGCGTCGATACCCAATGGCGCACCTTCTTTCGCGATCCGCGCCTGCAGCGGCTGATCCAGATCGCGCTCGACAACAACCGCGACCTGCGCGTCGCGGCGTTGAACGTGGCGGAATACGAGGCGCAATATCGCATCACGCGGGCGGCGCTGGCGCCGTCGATATCCGCGAGCGGCAGCGTGACGCGCGAACGCACGTTAAGCGCAACCAGCGCATCGAACGACCTCAACATTGGGACTACGTCGTGGGAGATCGACTTCTTCGGGCGTCTGCGCAGTCTCAAGCGGCAAGCGCTGGAAAACTATCTATCGACCGAGGCATCGCGGCAAAGCACACGCATCAGCCTGATCGCGACGGTGGCGACCGACTACCTGACGTGGCTCTCGGACGAGCGCTTGCTGAAGATCACGCAGGACACGGTGGCGGCCGACCAGGCCACCTACGACGTCACGAAACGCATACAGGAACTGGGCAACTCCTCTCTGCTCGATGTGCGGCAGGCGCAGAACACGCTCGCCAGCGCGCAGGCAAGTCTGGCGTCGTACAGGCGGGCCGTGGCCCAGGACCGCAACAACCTGGTCGCGGTGCTCGGCGCACCCATCCCGGACGATCTCCCAGCCGCGCCCGCGTTCGACCAGGCAACCGACACATCGATGTTCGCCGAGATCGATGCGGGGTTGCCTTCGACCTTGCTCACGCGCCGGCCGGATATTGTGGAGGCGGAGCATGCGTTGAAAGCGGCGAACGCGAACGTTGGCGTCGCGCGGGCGGCGTTCTTCCCGAAGATAGAACTGACCGCTACCGCGGGGTCGTCGAGTTCCACGCTGTCCGGTTTGTTCAAGGCCGGCACCGGCGCGTGGACATTCGCGCCGACCGTGTCCCTGCCTATCTTCGATTACGGCAGCAACAAGGCATCGCTGGACGTTGCGAAGATCGAAAAGAACATCGAGATTGCCGACTATGAGAGTGCGATCCAGACAGCGTTCAAGGAGGTATCGAACGCGTTGACGGCGCGTGCAACGTACATCGATCAAGTGAACGCGGATCACGATTATGTAACGTCCGCGCAGAGCTATTACACGATTGCGCAGGCTCGGTATAAAGCGGGTACGGACAGCTTCCTGACGTTTCTCGATGCGCAACGCACGCTCTATACCGCGCAACAGCAGTTGGCGTCCGACACGCTGTCGCAACAGTCCAATCTCGTGACCTTGTATAAGGTGCTGGGCGGCGGCGTGGAGTGATAGCGAGCAGGTATGCGATGCCGTCGTGCACGTGCATCGCGTAATACTTAAGACTGCTCACCCGTTTTATCGAGGGTGATACCCAGTTCGGCTGCCATCTGCTCGACCATGGTCCGCAGCCGGATGAACTCCTCACCAAGCCGTTTGTGCTCGGCTTTGAGTGTCTCGAACTCAGTGTATGAAACGGAGTCGTCTACAGCACCGCCGGCCGACGCTTCGCTGACACTCACGCTCACTTCGCCGCATAACAGATGCGCCCAGCGGCTTTCGCGCTCGCCCGGAGTGCGCGGCAGTTTCACGACGCGGGACGGATCGCTGGCGGCGAGCTCATCGAGGAATGCCTCGACCGACGAGATATCGGCGAAACCATGCAGGCGTGCGGCATTCAGGCGAAGCTCCGCGGCGGTCTGTGGCCCACGTAACATCAATGTGGTGAGCAGCGCGGTGGCCTGGCTCGGGATGCCCAATACGCGGTTCATGTTGTGCTCGAAGCGCGGCACGCGGCTGCTGCTGCCTTCAAAAACCAGGCTGAGCCGCTTCAAGTCGTCAACGGTCGTGAGGACATCTGCCTCGGTGACGTTCATCACCGGCGAGCGCGCGGTCTTCTGGTTGCAGCCGGAGGTCAGCGCGTTGACCGAGAGCGGATACGCATCCGGGACCGTGTGCTGTTTTTCGACGAGTACGGCCAGCACGCGCGCCTCGAGCGGCGTCAGGGTGCGCATGGGCGGGCGTGAGGGAGCAGCGGGAGGAGTGGAATTCATGCTTGACGTCGCTGGGTGCAGATACGGGTATTCGGGCCGGGCGAGAGCCGGGCGGATGTCTATAGGCGCTTAACCCGCCCTGTGAAGAGCAGTATGATATCCGCCCTGCCCGGTCCCGAGAATACACGGTGATCGATGCGCTTATGGGTGGGCTTATGGATGACCTTATGGATCGGCTTAGGGATTCGCTTATGGATCGGCTTACCTCCGGTCGATCGAATATTTGCCTGCTCCTGTCACGCACAACAGCAGCAGGCCGCCCATGATGCTGATGTTCTTGTAGAAGTTGATCAGATTGGCCATATACGCGTCACCGGTCATGGTCCAGAAGTGGTGTCCTATGAGCGCCGTGCCCAGCGTGTACAGCGCGAGGATCAGCGCGAGCGGCCGGGTGTAGAACCCGATCAAGATTGCAATACCGGCAAAAAACTCCATGATGACCGCGATGATGGCCGAGACCGTTGGAAACGGTGCGCCTTCCGTGGTCATGAAACCGACCGTGCCCGAGAAACCCGTCAATTTGCTCCAGCCGAAGATCACGAACAGGATCATCAGCAGTACGCGTGCAACCAGAATCAATTCGTCTTTACGTTGCTCGAACAGGGTGTATCGCATGATGGCTTTCCTTTGGAAAGAGCACGACCGTACACGGGGATGGAGCGATCAACGGGCGCCCGTCGAACAGTAGCATCGCTATGTTGCAGCAGGCAAACGGCGGGATTGTTTCTTGTTTCTTGTTTCGATAAGGCAAGGAAGCAGCAGCACGCGCAATAATCGCGGAATGAAGAACGCCAGGAGGCTCAAGGCGACCTGGCGTTACCGCATGCTTTGCATGCATCAAACACCGCGACGTTGCAGGCGGCCTAACTCACGGCCCGCGTTGCTGTGGACCACGTCGTTATCTCAGCTGGTTTCGACAGCATCTGGGCCAGCCTTGCCATGTCGCCGCGTTCGGTCCGCCACGCAATGTAGGTCTTGAATGCCGCTTCGCTTTCCCACTCTTCGACAAACAGGATCGCGTTGGCGCTCTCGGCATTGCGGAACGCGCGAACCGACCGCGCGCCCGGCGAAGAAGACGTTTCGCGCATCAGCGCAGGCAGTCCGCCAACAAAATCCGCCGCAAAGTCGTCCTTCACGTTCATCAGCAAGGTGACCGTGATTGCATCGCCGCTGGCGCGCTCAAGCCCATCGACAAACTCGCGAATGATCCCGGCCACTTCCACCGGCGATTCCAGCGGTGACAAGTGCCCGGTACCGGGCAGCACATGCATGACCGCATGCGGAACACGCGTGAGCAACTCCCCTTCGAGTATTGCGGTGCCATCAATGCGGTCAAGCTCGCCGGCAATCACGATAGTCGGGACATCGATCGCAGCGACATCGAGCGTGATGTCTTCCAGGCTCGTGGATTGGGGCCACGCCAGCTTCGCATGAGACGCACCACGCAGGCTGTCTTCAATCACCTGTTCCCGGTGCTTCGGGCTGAGCGGCTTGGCGGTCAGCATCTGGTCTATCGCCATGCCGACGGACTCCCGCGAGAGGTAAGCGCCTTCCATTGCCGCGCGCACTTCAGCAGGCAGGGCCAGCGGCACGGGCGGAGACGGCGCAACCAGCACGAGCCCTGCAAGTCCCTGGGGGCGACGCGACGCGAGCAGCTGCGCAATCTTGCCGCCCATCGAGTGGCCGGCCAATACGAACCGGTTCAGGTTCATGGCGGCAATCATCTGCTGCGCGTCGTCGGCGAAATCGGCGAGCGCGTATCCGGCGGCGGGCGCGTCCGAATCGCCCCAGCCCCGCAGATCCGGCGCGATGGTCCTGTATCCCGCCGGAAGCGCCGCAATCACGTCATCCCACGTGCGCGACGAGCCACCCCAGTAATGTAGAAAAACAACCGGCAGTGTGCCGTCGCCCTGGTCTTTCACGTGAATCTGTATGCCGTTGGACGCTACTTTCATCGCAAACTCCTTGATATCGGCGGCTTGACCGCGGTCGGCCAAACTCACAAGGCGATGTTAGATTAGCGAATAAAAGGCGATAATTCCTGTTCTTGTATCGTCACCCGATCATCCGGCTATCGAATAAAATGGACCGCTTTGCAAGCATCGCCGTATTTGTCGCCGCCATTGACGAGGGCAGCCTGGTGGCCGCTGGCAAACGTTTTGGCCTGTCCGCTTCCATGGCCGGCAAATATGTCAGCGCGCTCGAAGCCGAGTTGAACGTGCGCCTGCTTCATCGCAGCACCCGCAGCCTGAGCCTCACCGACGCCGGGCGCACGTACTACGTCCGGTGCCAACGTATCATCGAAGAATTCGACGACGCCAACCGGGAAGCCAGCGACGCGCACAGCACGGTACGCGGCACCTTGCGGGTCGCCGCACCTGTCACGTTCGGTGCAATGCATATGGGCGAGGTGGTCGCGCGCTACCTGGACGATCATCCTCACGTCAGCATTGAAGTCTCGCTCGACGATCGTTATGTCGACCTGCAAAGCGCCGGCATTGACGTCGCTATACGCATTGGCAAACTGCCCGACTCCGATCTCGTCGCCCGCCGTCTCGCACCCTGCCGCATGGCGATCTGCGCGTCACCGGCGTACATCGCGCGCGAGGGTGCGCCGAAGAATCCCGAAGACTTGCGGCGTGCACCTCGTCTTGCGTTCAGCAAAGCGGTATCGGTTCCCGAGTGGACGCTGACGGATAAACAGAATCGCGAGCATGTGATCGACGGACCGCTTCGGATGCAGGCCAACAACATGCAGATGCTGCGCTCCGCAGTGCTCGCGGGCGTCGGAATTGCGTATGGCCCTACCTTCGTTTTTGGGCAAGATATCAAGGCCGGGAACCTGATCAGGTTGCTGCCTGACTACAGGACGGCGGAGCTGACCATCAACGCGGTTTATCCGACTGCGCGCTATGTGCCGTCGAAGGTTCGCCAGTTCATCGATTACCTCGCCAACGCCTTTCGCGACGAACCGCCATGGGACCGCCATGACTGATCGCGTTGAACCACCACTGACGCGGGCAAGATGACGACCCGTGCGCCGTAGCCGCCTGATGACCCATGTAACGTTCAGGTCCAGAGGTCGCTTTAAAAGTATGCGAAGCTATGCGCTAGCCGTCGGGCAAGCATCCCTTCCGGGATAAAGAACAACAACGCTTGAGCAGCCACTCATGCTCTAGCGATTTTTATGCAGTTGCGTGAACGCGTATCTGCTCTTGAGAGAATTTATGGACAATCCAACCCGCTCGGAACGCTCCCGTGCAGCGGCCATCCAGGCGGCGCTCACCATCGTTTGCCGCGATGGTCCGGGCCAGCTCACGTTCGACGCCATCTCGCGCGAAAGCGGTATCAGCAAGGGCGGCCTGATGCATCAGTTCCAGACAAAAGGAAACGTGCTGAAAGCGTTGCTCGAACACCGGACCGAGTATTTCGAAAACTTCTCCAGAGACTACCTGGCGAAGATCGATCCCGAAGAACCCAGCCCTACGTTGTTGTCGCAGATCGCCTCAACCCGTGAATCCATGACCCGGCAGAACCCGGTCGGCCATGCCATTCTGGCGGCTCTGGTGGAAGACCCCTCACTGATGGAATCCGTTCGGGAAGCAGATGCGAAAAGGATCAAACGCATCAAGGCCGAAGCGGCGGACCCGGATCTGGCCTTGTTGCGTCTGGAAGCGGCAAGAGGTCTCGCGTTGAGCGCCCTGCTCGGGCTCTGTCCGCTTTCCGACAAGGAGCGGGGCCGCTTGTTCGATCGTCTGCTGGACGAGCGCCAGTGGCCGTCTTCTGCTGAAGCGCCCAAAAAACCGCGCGCGGTGCGCGCGTCGCGCAGCGCAAGCGCGCGCGATTAAAGCGCCTGAAAAGAGCTTATCCGCCGGGTGACAAGCCAGGTCCGAACGGATGTCAAACTCCGAGATCAAGCCCCCCCGATGTCCAGGTTAGCGCGCTTCCCCACAAATAAACACAACACATTTGTTGCATTTAGTCATTGTATTTGACAACACATATGTTGTATCATGGCTTCGCTTAACGATAGCAGGAGGCCTATGAAATACAGCGAGTTCAGAAAGTGGCTTAAAAACCAAGGCGCAGAATTCAAACCAGCCAAAGGTAGCCACTTCCGAGTAACTCTTAACGGCAAGACAACAATTTTCCCGGATCACGGCAGCAAAGAAATAGGAACGGGGTTGGTTGAGCAGATTAAGAAACAGCTTGGATTGAAGTGAGTTGGTGGCCCCGAGAGGGACTATCTTCACACATTCGCTGTAGATAGCAGGTCGCAAGATCGTTGCAATGCAGGACATCGCACTTCGGTTTTGAAGTGTGAAAATTATCGGAGAATCACATAGCCATGTTGTCTTATCCTGTGAAATTGGAGCTAGATACGAACAACACGTATCTGGTGACCTTCCCGGATATCCCCGAAGCCGTATCTGTCGGAGACGATGAAGACGAGGCACTACTTAACGCGCTGGACGCATTGGAGAGCGCCATCGAGATCTATTTTGACGAGAAGCGGGAGGTTCCCCCTCCTTCAAAATCAAAGAAAGGACAGCCTGTCGTGACGTTGCCGGCACTCGTCGTTTCGAAGGTTCTGCTCGCCAACGAAATGATCCGTCAGGGTATTAAGAAGTCGGAACTCGCGCGTCGTCTGGACGTACATATGCCACAGGTCGATCGGCTACTCGATCCGCGTCATTCGTCCAAGTTGGATGCCATTGAAGCGGCGTTCAACAAGCTCGGCAAACGGTTGGAAGTATCCATCGTCTGATCAGTTTTTTCACAGAGTTCGGCCCCGGACGCATTGGCGTTTCCGGGGCCTTTTAATTGAAATGCGGCCCCATCTCATCGCTCTCAGCGCCGACTGTTCGCAATAGCACCTTGGATTGCTGTGCCAAAGCCAAGCGGGGCGTTCAACAGAGAAAAACCCGCCAGGAGTGGTTGACAGGCCTTGCTAGTCCGCTGAGCTGGGCCGAGTTCAGCTTACTAGAACCGCAGGTCGAACTCGTCTAATGGCGAACGCTCTCCGCCGACCGTCCCAAGGTATTCCTGAATCCGCGACGCAGCGCATTTGCCCCATTTGCGTGCGTCCGTAACGAAACTGCCATGACGTTGAAGCCCGACACTTCCGGCAATTTATTTCACAAACAAACCGCCTGGTCGGTTTACATCCGTATTGTTCGATGTTAGGCTGGCGCCACACATGAGCTGTCATGTCTGATGCAGAAACCGAACCGGAGATGTGAATGGTCAAGACGATCAATTCGCGGCACTTGCTGCTAACTGTGATTTGCGCAGCCTTGGTGGGTTGCACAACGGTAAAACCTGTTGCGTATTCAGGGATTGAATCGTCATCCTATTTAAAACCCGATCCTCAGGATGAGACCGGACGAGTGCCTTATCGCTTCTCGACCCAGGTCGATTGGCGGCAATACCGCCGATTGATTATTGATCCGGTCGTGGTTTATCGGGGCGCTGACAATCAGTTTGGCGACATGACTGATGCGGACAAAGCGTCCCTCGCCAGCTACATGCAAACGAAGTTTGCTGAAAAACTGGGGGCCCGCTTCGAGCTGGCTAACAATCCGGGGCCGGACACGCTGCGCGTCAAGCTGACACTAACGGGCGCGGCGACGACCACCCCGGTTATCGGCACCCTTTCACGGTTCGACATTGCGGGCGGCTTGTACAACGGCGTGCAAGCGGCCCGAGGCAAGGAAGGCGCACTCACAGGTTCCGTCATCTACGCCGTCGAAATCCATGACGCTTCGACCAACCGCTTGCTCAGTGCCTACGTGACAAAACAGTACCCGAACCCGTACAACATTGGGGCAAGCGTCGGGAAGCTGAACGCGTCGAAGACCGGTATCGAAAAAGGCGCTGACGCACTGGTCGCGCAGCTTAAGTGAAACCGGATAGGGAACAACCAGGTCGCGTTCGAACAATGGCCGATCCCGTATCGCCTGTAGGCGCAGCACCTTCTGGAAGGCGGCCAACCATGCCGCTTCTCGTCAAGTCAGCCGATCTCTGCGGCGCCAGCACGAATACAGCCGCGCCAGTCGGATAAAAGGTATGCGCTACAGATCAAGCGCCCGCCAGCGGATGTCGAAGATGAATGAAGCCAAGTTAATCGCATGTCACGAATGTGATCTGCTCCAGTGGGAGACGGAACTAACGGACGGTGGCACTGCACGTTGTCAACGGTGCGGCGCTACCCTTTACCGAAGCTTGCCGGCCACATTTGATCGCGCACTGGCGCTCACCGTGGCTGCAGCCATCCTGTTCGTGGTTGCCAACTGCTTTCCGGTCGTCGGGCTTTGGGTCAATGGCACGCTTCTCAACACCACGCTGTTCGGTGCGGCTTCATCGTTGTATGCAGATGGCATGTGGGCCATAGCAGGCCTTGTCTTTGTGACCACAATCCTGATGCCGTCACTGAATATAGCGGCGGTGATTTATCTGCTATTGCCCTTGCAACTAGGCGGTTTTCCTCAAAAGCCCGAGATTGTTCTTCGGGTGCTGCGGCACATCGCTCCCTGGGGAATGATTGAAGTACTCATGCTCGGCTTGCTGGTCGCACTCGTCAAACTCCAGCACATTGCATCCGTCGTTCCCGGCGTTGCGATCTGGGCATTCGGCGCGGTGATGGTGCTGCTTGCGGCTGCAGCCGTGACGTTTAATCCGCGCGATAGTTGGGCCCGGATCGGCGGTGCGCGAAAAGACGGTGATGTGCCATACGGGGTCGCCGCAAGCTCCTCTACGACGGCTACCGGCGCCCGTGCCGGTCTATTCACCTGTCACCACTGCGACCTGCTCTCGAAGCCCGCGGCTCACGCGCACGGCGCGAGTTGCCCACGCTGTACCGCAAGGTTGCATCTGCGCAAGCCGGATAGTCTCAAACGCACCTGGGCATTCATCTTCGCCGCCATGATCCTCTATATCCCCGCCGTCCTTTTGCCGGTCATGGTCACCAGTACCCTCTTCGGCGCGCAATCCGACACGATCCTCAGCGGTGTTGTTTATCTCTGGACGACAGGATCGTGGTCGCTTGCCGTTATCGTTTTCATTGCAAGTGTCGTGGTACCCATGCTCAAGATCTTGTCGCTCACCTATCTCGCGTGGAGCACGCAGTTGCGCTCTGCGTTGATCCCGCGTGAAAGAACCCGCATTTACCGGATCGTCGAGTTTGTCGGCCGTTGGTCGATGCTCGACATCTATGTCATCACCATCCTGGTCGCCCTCGTGCAGTTCGGTTCGGTTGCAAGTATTGAAGCCGGTCCCGGCGCCATCGCTTTTGGCGCGGTGGTCGTGCTGACCATGTTCGCCGCGTTGTCATTCGACCCGCGGCTCATATGGGACGCAGTGGAGCTGGAACGTGAATAAGGTGCCGGGAGAGGAGGATCGAGAGGACGCCCCCGTTTTTCCCACAGCGACGGCGGCCGGACGGTCGAAGTGGCGCATGCAGCTTGTGTGGTTGGTGCCGCTTGTCGCCGTGCTGATTGCCGGCTGGCTGGCGGTGCAATCCATCATGCAAAAAGGCCCGACCATCACCATCAGCTTTTCCACCGGCGAAGGCATCGAGGCGGGCAAGACGAAGATCAAGTTCAAGAACGTGGAGATTGGCACGATCAAGAGCGTCGCGCTCTCGGACGATCACAAGACGGTGGTGGCGAGTGCCGAGATGTCCCGCAACGCGTCCAGCATGCTGGTTGACGATACCCGCTTCTGGGTCGTTCGACCGCGCATCTCGGGCGGCACCGTGTCGGGCATAGGGACGTTGCTATCCGGTTCGCACATTGGCATGGACGTTGGCACGGCAAAAGAGTCCCGTAGCGACTTTGTCGGACTCGAGACGCCGCCGGTCCTCGCATCCGGTGCGCCGGGACGCGAGTTCGTGCTTAAAAGCGAAAACCTGGGATCGCTCGACATAGGTTCGCCGGTCTTCTTCAGGCGGCTTCAGGTGGGTCAGATTGTTTCATACGCGCTTGATCCCGATGGCAAGGGGATGACCTTGCACGTATTCGTCAATGCACCCTACGACAAGTACGTGACGAACGACACCCGCTTCTGGCATGCGAGCGGCGTTGATGTGTCGTTGGACACGACCGGTGTGAAGATCAACACCGAGTCATTGGTTTCCATCCTGATAGGCGGCCTCGCCTTCGAGGACCCGCCTGACAGTACCAACAAGCTTGAAGCGGATGCACGGCACCCGTACGCGTTGTTCTCCGATCGGGCCGAGGCCATGAAGCGGCATGACGCAATCGTCGATAAATACGTGCTGAACTTCAAGGAGTCCGTGCGCGGGTTGGCTGTCGGTGCGCCCATCGACTTCCGGGGGATCGTGATTGGCGAGGTTTCCGCGATCAAAACGCACTTCGATATGGTGAACAAGGAATTCAATATCCCCGTCGAGGTGAGCATTTTTCCCGAGCGTTTGATCGAGAGCGACGACTCGGAGAACCGCAGCGCGCGTATTCCGGCGGAACGAAAAGAGTTCGCGGACTTCCTGGTATCGAAAGGGCTGAGAGCACAATTGAGGACCGCGAGCCTGCTTACCGGACAACTGTATGTGGCTATCGATTTCTTCCCCGCTGCTCCCAAGGCGAGCGTGGACTGGAGTAAAAAGATGCCTCAATTGCCAACGGTGCCGGGCAATCTGCAGGGTTTGCAGGACTCCATCACGAGTCTTGTCGCCAAACTCAACAAGATTCCGTTCGAAGGAATCAGCAGCGACTTGCGCAAGACGCTGAGTGACGCGGACGTGCTGGTGAATACGATCAACACCGATCTGGCGCCTGAAGCAAAAGCGACGTTGGCCGCGGCTCGCGAAGCGCTCACGTCGGCCAATCGCGCGTTGCAAAGCGACTCGCCAATGCAGCAAAGCACCACCGACACCATGCGCGAGTT
>Ga0073928_10007738_pt1 | contig 13796 bp, 9 predicted proteins | sample PaiPotPPA55metaG_FD_76969 | JGI IMG/M metagenome (GOLD analysis project Ga0073928, IMG submission 76969) | Iron sulfur acid spring bacterial and archeal communities from Banff, Canada, to study Microbial Dark Matter (Phase II) - Paint Pots PPA... ... | reverse complement strand
GAATCCGGCGGATGCCACCAAATCCCTGGGCGGACTTTTCAAGAAACCAAAACCATAAGGCCTAGTCGTAACGCAGCGCCACCATGGGATCCACGCGCATCGCACGCCGCGCGGGAAGGTAGCAAGCCAGCAACGCTACGGCCGTCAGTAAGAGCGTTACCGCCGTATACGTCAGCGGGTCGTAGGCCCGCACGTCAAATAGCAGGCTAACCAGCACACGCATCAACCCGAGAGCCACCAGGAGTCCCAGACCCAAACCCAGCACCGTCAAGCGCAGGCCCTGCCCAAGTATCAGGCGCATGACATCGCCGCGCTGAGCTCCCATCGCCATGCGCAAACCGATTTCGCGCGTTTGTTGATTTACCGAATAGGACAGCACTCCGTACACTCCGACCGCGGACAGCACTAGCGCGAGCGCGCCAAACAGCGCTAGCAAGACGCCGCCCGCGCGCGGTGCCCACAGAGCCTGAGACAAGATCTGCTCGATGGTAAAAACACTTGTAATAGCCAGATTAGGATCCAGCGACTGCAGCGCTGTCCGCGCCGTAGCGACCACATTTTCTGGATTGCTGGTGGTCCGGACGTGCAACGTTGCAGCCGGCACGTAGTCCTGCGCCATAGGCAAAAACACAATCGGCTGAGGCTCTTCTCCGACTTCGTTTATTACTGAATTTGCCGCCACGCCTACAATTTCCCGCAAAGTCATATCGCCTATGAAATGGAACCTCTTGCCAACGCCGTCCTCGTTAGGCCAATGCAGCTTAACCATGGCCTCGCTGACGATCGCGACCGGGGCCGTTTCTTTGCGGTCCCCATCATTAAATGCTCTTCCGCGTGAGATTGGAATGCGCACCGTTTCAAAATGGTTTGGCGTCACGTCGTCCACTACTGTCAATGTGCCGCGGTCACCCGAAGCCTCATCTTGCCCTTCTGGAAATACTGTGCGTGCGAAACCCCCGCCCATTGGCGGATTGGAAGCTATGCTCACGGATGCGACACCCGGAGAATTCTTCACCTTCTCAATGGCCGCACGGTAAAACTGCTGACCGCGTCCTTCTTCGTAGTGCAGCGCGCCCAGATCGAAATTCATGGCCAGAAGATTCTTGGATTCAAACCCCAGCTCCGTCTTTTGCGCGTTCTGCATGCTATGCAGGAAGAGCCCAGCACCGACGAGAGTAATTAACGCCAGCGCCACTTCACCAATGACCAGCAAACTGCGCAATGGATCGCGTCGCCAGCCCATTGTGCCGCCCCGTCCCCCGGACTTTAGCGTTTCCATCAGGTCTGGCCGCGAAGCTTTAACTGCCGGCACCAGGCCAAAAATAAAACCGGTAAGAATCGCCACGCCTAAGGTGAACAGCAGAACATGTGAATCGAGGGACAAGTCAATGCCGCTCTGCTCGATGAACGGCGGGCGGAAAGACCATAAAATACTGCGGCCTGCATGGGCGATCCCCAGGCCGACCGCACCTCCCGCGAGAGACAACAGCATACTTTCTGTAAGCATCTGGCGAACAATCCGGCCACGATTTGCGCCCAAGGCCGCGCGCAGGCTGATTTCCTTCTGTCGTCGTGCACCTTGTGCGAGCAGCAGGTTGGCCAGGTTCACGCAAGCGATCAACAGAACCAAACCCACCACGCCCATCATCATCGCGCTTGCTAGAGCAATCCGTTGATGGTCGTTAATGCCAACCGCGGCATCCGCTAGCGGGCTGAGCGCCACGCTACGACCGCTATTATCTTTGGGGAACTCCGTCTCCAGATGCGTGGCCATGGTCTTCAGGGAAGCTTCCGCAGCGCTCATTTCCAGCCCAGGCTTCAACCTTCCAACCGTGCCCATGCCCAAAAAGCGCCGTTCATTGAAAAAGTCTTTGGCCTTCCCGCCCAACACTTGATCTTTCATGCTGGTGGGAATCCAGACTTGTTCGGAACTAAGGAATGTGATCGTGCCTCGGAAGCCGCGAGGCGCGATCCCGATGACGGTGTAAGGGCGAGCGTCGAATATTAGAGATTTTCCGATGATTCCCGGGTCAGAGCCCAACTTATTGGCCCACAGCGCGTAACTAAGCACCACCACATCGTTGCCGTTAGGCTTGGTGTCTTCATCGGGCATAAAAAAGCGTCCTCGAACCGGTCGTACCCCGAGCACGTCGAAATAATTTGCGCTTACGAGTTCACTTTGGACTTCGCGAGGTTCCGCGCCGCCGCTCCAGGTAACCGTGGTGAACATAAACGCAGCCAGGTCGGTGAATACTGTGTTGTCGCGGCGATAATCTTGAAAATTAGGAAAGGACATCCCGAGCTTTTCGGATCGAGCTTGTGTGACCAGCAACTTGCTGTCGACCGTGTCCATCTCCACCAACCGCGGCAGGTCGCGCACTGGAAGCGCGTTCAACAAAATCGCGTTGACCACCGTGAAGATGGTGGTGTTGGCACCGATGCCCAACGCCAGAGACAGCACCGCTACAGCTGTGAACCCAGGATTTTTTCGCAGCATGCGCAACCCATAGCGCAGGTCCTGCATAAAAACTTCCAGGACCGGCAGCGTCTGGCGATCATGATAGAGCTCCTTGGTCTGCTCAACTCCGCCCAGTTTCATCAAAGCCTCCCGACGTGCCTCCGTGGCGCTCATCCCCTTGCGAACATTGTCTCCGGTGTGCATTTGTAGATGTCCTTCCAGTTCTTCTGCAAACCTGTCCTTCGATTCGCCTTGAACGGTGCCTGCCAGCCGCAGCCAAAATGCTCGCAGTGTTTTCATACCGATTCCTTCATGCCGATTCCTTATTGGGACTCAGGAATCGCGCGAGAATCGCGGTGGTCTGTTCCCAATCGCGTTCTTCGCGGCCCAGAAATTTCCGGCCAGCGCGCGTCAATTTGTAATATTTGGCTTTGCGATTGTTGTCGGATTGACCCCACTCCGACGCGATATGTCCTTCCTGCTCGAGTTTCAGCAGCGCGGGGTACAGCGTGCCGTAATTAACGGCCAACAGATCGCCGCTGGTCTGCTCGATGCGCCGGGCAATCCCGTAACCATGTAAAGGACCGAGCGCTTCGATCGTTTTTAAGATCATCAGTGCCAGCGTGCCTTGCCATACATCCACTTTTTCAGCCATTTGTTCGTTTCCGCCTCCGCAACCCTATGGGATGCCCATAGTAAACCCGTCACTTTCGTATGGGAAGCCAATAGTAAAGACGTTCGGGGAGCGATTTTGTTTCTCCCGTTGATTAGTCTTTCGATGTTTTCAAGGATTCCAGCCCGAAGCTTTCTTGACTCTTCTGCAACTTACCGATAGCCTCGTGCGTTCAATTAAGAAATGGCGATTGTTATCGTTCTCTATCGAAAAATTCCCTCTCATGGCAAGGAGCGTTTCATGCGGACCCGTGTGTTTCCTCAATGTTGCACCGTAGTATTCGCGGCGCTGATCGTGGCGTTGTGCATGGCGCCAGAAGGCCGCGGCCAGGGAGGGGAACCACCTTACTTCGCGATTCGTGGAGCGAAGATCGTATCGGTGTCAGGGCGAACCGCTGAAAACTCTACCATCATTATTTCGCGCGGGGTTATTGCCGCCATCGGAGCCGACGCCAAAATCCCCGATGAGGCGTGGATCATCGATGGAAAAGGGCTGACCGTATATCCCGGTCTCATCGATTCGTTTACTGATGTAGGTTTGACGGCATCGCCTACACCTGGCACACCCGGCGCGCCCGCTCCCACTGACACTGCCCCGCGAACACCCCAAGCCCAAACAGTTGCGCGCAGTCCTGAAGATCGGCCCGGAACTACACCCTGGCGCAATGCCGCGGACGAAGTGAACCTCGGCGATAAGCGCATCGAGACCTGGCGCAATGGCGGCTTCACAACGGTAATCGCCGCGACCAAGGGTGGATTTTTCCCCGGCCAGGCCGCGATTCTTGACCTCGCGGGAGATCGCCCGGGAGATCTCGTCGTGAAATCTGCTGCCGCGATTCCTCTAAATCTCCACCCTACAGCAGGCTTCAACAGTGGCTTTCCGGATTCGCTGATGGGCGTACTCGCGTACGTGCGTCAGGTGTTCCTGGACGCCGATTGGAGTATCCGCGCGCAAGCCGCTTACGAACATAACGCGCGTGTCGAGCGTCCGCATTATGACCGAGCCGAAGCGTCCCTCGCGGCCCCGCTGCAGAAGCACGTTGTCGTACTTATCCCGGCAAATAATACCGTGGAGATTGGACGTTCGCTGGAACTTGCCGATCAATGGAAGGTCAGCGGCGTGATTTATGGGGGTCAAATGGCTTATGAAGATGCCCCGGAGATTGCCGCCAAAAAACTTCCGGTGCTGGTTAACGCGAAATGGCCGGAAGCGGAAAAAGATGCTGATCCTGAAGACAAGCCATCTTTGCGCGAATTGCGTTTTCGGGACCGCGCTCCATCCGCACCGGCCGCACTTGCCAAGGCCAATGTAAAGTTTGCATTTTATTCCGGGGGGTTAACCGCGCCGAAGGATGTTTTGAAAGCGGTGAAAAGATCCATCGATGCGGGGCTGCCGGAGGACGCCGCGCTGCGCGCGTTGACTCTCTCCGCAGCGGAAATTTACGGGGTGTCGGATCGCATGGGTTCCATCGAAGTTGGCAAATTGCTAACCTGGTCGTTACCGATGGCGATCTTTTCGAAGAAAAAACCAAAATCAAGATGGTCTTCGTCGATGGACGCAGATTCGAAACCCACGAGCCTGAAAAGCCAAAAGATCCACCAAAAGGCGATATCAGCGGCAAATGGAAGTTGGCTTTCACAACACCAGAAGGCGCGGAGGAAGCGACCGCCGATCTCAGCATGGAAAAAGATGGCACTGTCTCTGGCACAGTGACCGGCAAACGAGGAACCGGATCAATTCTTAGCGGCTGGGCCTCGGGCGAAAAATTTAGCTTCGTTATAAACATTCCCGTCAGTGGAACTCCTACAGACGTGACCTTTTCGGGCACGTTTGATGCAACGTCGCTGAAGGGTTCGTTGAGTGTCCCCGGATTTTCCACCGATTTTACGGGCACGAAGCCCGGGACTAGCACGGAGCACCCTGCGGCGTCCGCCATCGCAGCGGAAGGTGCGCGATGAACTTCTTCTGCGCGAAATATCCACGTCTAATAGCGATTGCTGCTGTCGCGACGCTGAATGTAATTGCGGTATCCAGGGTCTTCGCGGCCGATCCTCCGGACGCCGCCGCTCCTCCGGTTCTGCTGATTCAAAACGCTACGATACTCACCATTTCGCACGGAACCATTGAGCACGGCTCCATATTAATTCGCGACGGCAAAATCGCGGAGGTGGGCCAATCCATCGCCAAGCCTCAAGGCGCCGAAGTAATCGATGCCAACGGGCAATTCGTGATGCCCGGCATCATCGATTGTCATTCCCACATCGCGGTGGACGGCTCCGTGAATGAAGGCAGCGTTTCTGTTTCATCCATGGTGAATATTGCGGATGTCCTGAATCCCGATGACATCGACATTTATCGTGATCTCGCCGGCGGAGTGACCGTTGCTAACGTCCTGCACGGTTCCGCGAACTCCATCGGCGGTCAAACCGTGGTGATCAAGCTGCGCTGGGGCGCGCCGGCCTGGCGATTGCCGTTTGAAGGCGCAATGCCGGGCATCAAGTTTGCTCTCGGTGAAAATCCCAAGCGCTCCAACTTCAGTATCCGCGGCCAGGAGAAACGCTATCCCGCAACGCGCATGGGCGTGGAAGAAACTATCCGCGGCGCCTTCACCGAAGCGCGCGATTACAAAAGCAAATGGGATGACTACAACAAGAGAACTTCCGGCGGAGAAAAAAATCTCATTCCTCCACGCCGTGACTTGCGTTTGGATCCGCTGGTCGAAGTGTTGGAAGGGAAGCGTTACGTGCACTCGCACTGCTACCGCGAAGACGAGATTTTGATGTTGCTGCGCGTGGCCAAGGAATTCGGTTTTAAAGTGCGAACTTTCCAGCACGTTCTCGAAGGTTACAAAGTCGCCGACGAAATCGCCGCGTCTGGAGCGGGCGCTTCCACGTTTTCAGATTGGTGGGCGTACAAAGTGGAAGCCTACGATGCCATCCCTTATAACGCGGCGATCATGACCCGACGCGGCGTGGTGGTCTCCATCAATTCCGATGACGCAGAAGAAGCCACGCACCTGAACCAGGAAGCCGCCAAGAGCATTCGTTACGGCGGACTCACGCGTGAAGAAGCGTTGAAGATGGTAACCATTAATCCCGCTTTGCAACTGGGCATCGACAAGCGCGTAGGCAGCATCGATGTGGGCAAAGACGCGGATCTGGTTATCTACAACCACGACCCGTTGAGCGCTTATGCAGTAGTTCAGAAAACATTGATCGACGGGCGAGTTTACTTTGATCGCACACGCGATATCGCCGAACGTGCCGATCGTGAAAAAGAAAAGAAAGCTTTGATCGAGAAAGAAAAGAAAGCTGCCGAGAAAAAGTCCGAGGACAAGAAGTCCGAGGACAAAAAACAAAACGAGAAGAAACCAGACGATAAACCGCCTCAATCGGGGCAGGGAAGTGCCAACAGTGAAACGCACGAAGTTGATGGCGCGCTAGTCAGCGCCAGAGGTGCACTGTGAACTCCATGTGTGCGACAGCCTTGCACGCCAGAACAATGTTCCGTAATGGCGTGATTCTCGCAGTGGCTTTTCTGTTGCCTGCGCTGCTCCGCGCGCAACAGACAACTCCAAAAGCCTATGCTCTGGTGCACGCCAAAATTGTTACCCTTGCCGGTGCGCCCATCGAAAATGGCACGCTGATTATTCGCGACGGCAAAATTGCCGCCGTTGGCGGGCAAGTCGACGTTCCCCAAGACGCCCAGGTTATCAATGCCGAGGGCCTGCAGATTTATCCGGGAATGTTCGACCCCATTACGCAAATGGGCTTGCGCGAAATCGGCGCTGTCAACTCCACGGTCGACTCCACGGAGACTGGAAGCTATAACCCCGACGTGGTGGCGTTGACGGCGGTATCGCCATCCAGCGAACACATTCCGGTAACGCGTGTCGCCGGCATCACCGAAGTGCTTGCTGTGCCAGCGAGCGGAGGCATGGATTCTTTCGGGCCCACTGGTGTCATCGGCGGTCAGGCCTCTGCAATTTATTTGGCGGGATGGACCGTGGATGACATGCAACTTAAGAGAAGCGTCGCCATGGTCGTGAACTGGCCGGAAATCCAGACCAAAACATTCGACTTCGCGACATTTTCAAGAAAAGAAAAACCCTACACCGAGGCCAAGCAGGAATACGACAAACAGGTGACGGAATTAACCGATTGGATTGAGCGAGCGCGTCATTACGCACAAGCCATGGGGCACGGCGGTCCGGCCGATTTCTCGCGCGATTTAAAACTCGAAGCGCTGGTTCCCGTAGTTCGCGGCCAATTGCCGGTGCTGGTCTTCGCCGATCGTTCGCGCGAAATTCGCAACGCCATTGAATTTTGCGACAAGCAAAATTTGAAAATGATTTTGGCGGGCGGCTCCGAAGCGTACAAACTCAAAGATCTGCTGCGCTCGAGAAGCATCCCGGTGATTTTACGTCCGGTGCTCACTTTGCCTTTATATGAAGACGATCCTTACGATCGGTTGCTGTCGCAGCCTGCGGAACTTTCCGCCGCGAGCGTCAAATTCGCATTTGGCAGCTTTGATAATTCGTTTGCGCGCAGGCTGGGACAAAATGCCGCTAACGCTGTGGCCTATGGCCTGCCTTACGATGAAGCGCTCAAGGCTGTCACTCTATATCCAGCGCAAATCTTTGGCCTGGCTGACCAAGTGGGCACGCTCGAGAGTGGGAAGGTCGCTAACGTTATCGTAACGAACGGGGATCCGCTGGAGATCACCAGCGAGGTGCGTTATCTTTTTATCCGCGGACAACTTACTTCGCTGGATAACCGCCATAAAAGGCTATTCGAAAAGTATTCGGCGCGGCCGAAGCCCTAAAACCAAGCCGTAAAATAACAAGCAATCCTCTCGGGATCAAAAGGCGCAATTTACTTCCTACAGCTGAGCCGTGCCCCTTTTACGTAGATTCCCCGAGCCCCTCCGGACGCGCGGTCGTGGCATACTGCGCCAAGGCAAGCTCAAGCAAGAATGACCGTCGCGACGCAAGAACCCGTCCAGGCTACGCCCAGAACCGCCAGCGCTAAACGCTGGCTACTTCCTCTCGCCATCGTAATTTTACTAGCGCTATGCATCGGCGGAATTATCCTGGCGTTTCACTGGCCGTTTTCTTCGCAAAAAGTTACGCAATCTGTCCAGGAAAGTTGGCCCGGCAAAATAGCGGTGCAGCGCTTCCACCGGGTCTATTTCCCACATCCTGGTTGTGTGCTGGAAAATGTTGCACTCACGCGCGGCTCTGACAGCACTACACCGCCGCTGGTCGCCATTCAAAAAGTAACGATCCAGGCCAATTACCACGATCTTTTATTGCGTCCAGGCTACATATCCAGAATTATTCTCGAAGGCCTCAAAATTTCAGTTCCGGCCGAGCAAGATACGTCGCAGCAAACGTCCAGATCCAGCAAATCTTCCACGCGTATCAGCGAAGTTTTTACCAAGGACGCCACGCTCGAAGTCGCGCGAAAAGACGATGGCCCTCTGAAATTCGAAATACATCAACTCAGCCTCAAATCCATCAGCGACAATTCGCCTATGTCTTACGACCTGGCGATGCGCAACGCTGAGCCGCCAGGCGAAATTCGCTCGCGCGGGAAACTCGGCCCTTGGGATAGCCAACACATGAACGACATTCCTCTGTCGGGCACATACACATTCGATGACGTCGATTTAGGGGTATTTGAAGGCATCGGAGGAATCCTTACCGGCGCAGGAAATTTTCACGGTGTGCTCGGCCGCATAGACACTGAGGGAACGACGGACACTCCAAAATTTGAGGTTACCCGCAGTCATCACGCGGTGGCGCTCAAAGCAAAATTCGTAGCTTCCGTCGACGGTATGAGCGGCGACACGATTTTGCACTCCGTCGATGGATCGTTTCTGAAAACGCCGGTGCACATCGAAGGTTCCGTGGCGGGTAAAGCAGGGCAGCCTGGCAAGACCACTTCACTAAATGTGACCGTGCGCAACGGCCGCATCGATGATGTTCTCTGGCTTTTCGTTCACGAAAGCAAAGCGCCCATGGAAGGTGCGACCAATTTCCGCGCACACGTCGTCTGGCCTTCGGGGCACCAGCCATTTTTAAAGCGTGTGGTGCTTCAAGGCGAGTTTGAAATCGAACATGCGCAATGGACAAAGCCAGAGCGCCAGATGAGCGTCAACATGTTAAGTAAAAAAGCCAGCGGGAAGAAAAAAGATCCAGAGACCCCCAACGTTACCGCTGATTCAAAGGGCAACGTGTTATTGAGCAACGAAATTGCCAAATTTCAGGACACTTCCTTCAAGGTGCCTGGCGCGGAAGCTATCCTGCACGGAACTTACAATTTGGAGGACACCAAGATCGATTTTCACGGAGATTTGAAAACGGAAGCGTCGCTGTCGGACGACAGCAGCGGAGTAAAAGCCGTGCTGCTAAAACCGTTAGATCCGCTATTCAAGAAAAAACACGCTGGAGCGGTTGTGCCGGTTGAGATGACAGGCACATATCACAACCCGCACTTTGGCGTTTCACTCCAGCCAAAAAAGTAGTGGCGCCGAACCGCCAGCAACAACCTTATTTGCCCTCAAATGGATAGCGGTCTTGCGACTGCACCGCCTTAGCTACGCTGCGGCGCAACGCGATAGTATCGACAGGCGCGCGCTTTGCGAAGCGCTTCAGCACAGACATCTGCGTGGTGAGCATGTCTCCCTCGCGAAGAGCGGCAACCGCGCGTTTCGCTTCGTGCTCGACGCGCTCGGCGGCATCGGAAATAAAGACTCGCGCCGCGTCGATCATCGCCTGCGCCGCTGATTGGCCTTTTGCGCCCGCTGCTTTTTGTGCGCGTAGCAGCGAAGATTCCATGGCGTAGATTTCCATGACGATATTGGAAAGCGCGGCCACCAACTCCTGCTCGTCGGCCAGCTTCTCGCGATATTTTTGAACCGCTCCGCCGGACGATTGCAGAAATATTTTTTTGCAATTGGCGACCACCGTAGCCTCCGCAGCCAAAACGTCGTCGCCCGTTTCCTCGAACGATGGTCCCGCCAGAATTTCGTCCGCCAGTTTCATGGCCGCCGGTATCAGCGCCAATTGGCCGCCCATGGCGCGCTTCATCAGCATCTGGATGATTAGCATGCGGTTGATCTCATTGGTGCCTTCAAAAATGCGGTTGATGCGCGAATCGCGATACGCCCGGCACACCGGATAGTCTTCGTGAAACCCGTAGCCGCCAAAAATCTGCACCGCTTCGTCGACCACGAAGTCGAGCATCTCACTGCCATAGACCTTAGCGATGGAGCTCTCGATGGCATACTCCTCCAGAACCTTCATGGTGTTCTGGATTTTCTCGCTGGCATTTTCCGAGCCGTTATTCGACGCGGAAGCCATGGCCGTTTCCATGTTGCCGGCCGAGCGATAAATCATCGATTCCACCGCAAAAAGTTGGATGGCCATTTCTGCAAGCTTTTCCCGCATTAGCCCAAAGTCGCCGATAGCTTTGCCAAAAGCTTTGCGTTCTTTCGCATATTTCGCGGCGGTTGCCAGTACGTATTTTGAGCCGCCTACCGCGGAAGCGCCCAGAGTGAATCGCCCCGCGTTGAGAATATTAAATGCCACGATGTGCCCGCGGCCGGCCTCGTGCAAAAGATTTTCCTTGGGAACCTTGCAATTCTCCAGAAACACCGGCGTGGTAGAACTGCCGTGGATGCCCATCTTGTGCTCTTCGTTTCCAGGCTTGATTCCGGGAAAGGTGCGCTCCACGATGAACGCGCTTAATTTTTCTCCGCCAATCTTGGCGAACACAATATAAATGTCCGCGAAGCCGCCATTGGTAATCCACATCTTTTGGCCATTCAGGATGTAGTGTTTGCCGTCGGGCGTAAGTTCCGCGCGCGTCAAGGAATTCTGGGCATCAGATCCGGCTTGCGGTTCAGAAAGGCAATAGGCTCCGATCCATTCGCCGGTAGCCAATTTGGGAAGATATTTTTTCTTTTGCTCTTCCGTCCCGAAATACACGATCGGCAGCGTGCCGATGCCCGCATGCGCGCCATGCGTTACCGCAAAACCACCGTAGATGGAAAGCTTCTCAGTCAGAACTGTGGTGGCGACCTTGTCCAGTCCCGCCCCGCCGTATTGTTCTGGAATTCCGGCGCTCAAGAGCCCAAGCTCACCCGCCTTTTTAACGAGTTCCGGAAGCAAGCCCGGTTTCTTGGCCTCCAGATTCTTGACATGCGGCATTACTTCCTTGATGACAAATTCTTCCGCGGATTGGCCGATCAGTCTTTGATCATCGTTCAGGTCCGCGGGAGTAAACACATCCTCGGGCCGCGGCGATTCCAGCAGAAAGCTGCCGCCTTTGGTTCCTTGTGGCGTGGTGGTTGCGGTGGCCATGGTCAGGGACTCCTCGAGTACTGGTTGTGCTCAACTCAATTATCTCATTTTTGCTGCGTGTCTGGGGACTAGGGAGTGACACCGTTAGAGTACATGTAACAGCCGTTAGATACTCGGGCAGATAGCTACAACCCTCCGCCGCCAAATAAGCTGTAGCACAGCAGGGCCAGCACAATCATGGTGATGGCCACGTAGGTCCAATCCTTTTCGTATATAAACGCAAAAACGGAAAACAGCACGCGAGCTACCGGCGTCGCGATTAATACCAGCAGCCCCAGTTGAATTAATCCCCGCCCGTGAAATTTGGCAGCCTCATGGAGAATTCCACCCACGGTCCGCAACTCCTGCGGCTCCCCCTGAAAGACGCGATAATTTATAGCCGGTAAATCGTGGCGCGAAAGATAAATGACTCCGCCGATAAATACCAGGCTGGCGGCGACCAGGACTCCGCTACGCAAAAGGACCGCCATGATCTGGTCCATGCGCTGATCCTGACGTAGGTTCGGACCGGTCATTTCACATCTTCCCTGCGAAGCCGTTATAAATCATTTCGACCGCGAGGAATCCGATCACCACTGCGAAGACCAGTCGCAGGCTTCGCACTTTTGCTCCCGCCAAGATGCGCGCTCCGATAAGCGACCCGCCGAGCACGCCGAGCATCACCGGCATCGCGATGCCCGGGTCAATATATCCGCGGCCGAGGTAAATTCCAGCGCTGGCGGCGGCCGTCACGCCAAGCATGAAATTGCTGGTGGTGGTCGACACTTTAAATGGCAGCTTCATGGCTTGGTCCATGGCCAAAACTTTTACCACTCCCGATCCAATTCCCAGTAAGCCAGACAGAACGCCCGCTCCAAACATTAGTCCAAAGCCCAGAGGCACTCCGCGGACGTGATACTGCGTCATGCCTTTTTCTGTTGGATAGCTGCTATCCATTCGCAGCCAGGTGGCAATACGGTCGGGGGCCACATCGGACCGGTGTTCAGATTTTTCGCGCAGACTCGAGAACGCCGAATAAATCAACGCCAGTCCGAAGATAATCGCAATCACTGACACGTGAAGATGCAGCGCCACCGCCGCACCTACCAACGCCCCAACGGTGGTGGCAATTTCCAAGAACATTCCCACGCGTACGTTCGAATAGCCTTCTTTCACGTACGCGGCGGCGGCTCCCGAAGAAGTAGCGATCACGGAAACCAGCGCGGCACCGATGGCGTAACGAATGTCCACGTGGAACAGCAACGTGAGCATCGGAACGATGACCACGCCGCCGCCCAGTCCAGTCAGCGATCCCAGAAAGCCCGCCAGCAGCGAGCCCAGGCCCACCAGTAGCGTGAATTCCAACGTGTTCATGAGATGCTCCAGGAAGCGCTGATCAGTTTAACTGTAGTGCGAACAGCTCACAGGTGGTAGAAGAAGTTAAGATTTCTTACAACGGCTGAGATGCAAAAATGCTTAAGACCGGCGCAAACAGATTCACGGCAGCAACTCGAAAATTCCCGCCGCGCCCATTCCGCCTCCCACGCACATGGTTACCATGCCGTAGCGGCCCTTGCGCCGTTGCAGATCGCGGATGATCGTGGCCGTAAGTTTCGCGCCAGTACATCCCAGCGGGTGGCCCAGCGCGATCGCGCCGCCGTTAGGATTTAGACGCGCCGGATCCAGCCCCGCCTGTTGAATTACGGCCAGCGACTGCGCTGCGAAAGCTTCATTCAGTTCGATCACGTCGATATCCGCTAGAGAAAGACCCGCAAGCTTCAGCGCTTTTGGAATGGCGAATACCGGCCCGATCCCAAATTCCTCCGGAGGACAACCAGCGGTGGCGTAAGCCACAAATCGCGCGAGTGGTTTCAGCCCCAACGCTTTTGCGCGCGCGTCGGACATGATAATCGTTGCCGCAGCGCCGTCGCTCATCGGCGAACTATTTCCAGCGGTGACCGTCCCTTTGGCATGAAAAGCGGGCTTCAGTTTTGCGAGTGCCTCCATTGACGTATCCGCCCGGGGCAATTCATCGGTCGCAAACCGAAAAGTTTGTGTGACCGCCTTCGCGGCCGTCTTGGTCGTCGTATCGCCTCCGCCGGCTCCATTGGTGTTCGCCAACGCGGTAATGGTCACTTCGACAGGCACGGTTTCATCCTTGAAGTTTCCCGCCGCAATGGCCGCCAGCGCCTTTTTGTGGGAGTCCGCGGAAAATTGGTCCGCTTGCTCGCGCGTAATTCCAAATTTGCGCGCAATATTTTCCGTGCCCAGCCCCATATTGATATATGCGTCGGGATAATGATCCACGAGCCAGGGGT
>Ga0073928_10007733_pt1 | contig 13800 bp, 13 predicted proteins | sample PaiPotPPA55metaG_FD_76969 | JGI IMG/M metagenome (GOLD analysis project Ga0073928, IMG submission 76969) | Iron sulfur acid spring bacterial and archeal communities from Banff, Canada, to study Microbial Dark Matter (Phase II) - Paint Pots PPA... ... | reverse complement strand
TGCGTTTTCGCTCGCTCTCGCGGCTCAGCGCCGGTCGCTGCTCTGGACGCTTGTCTGTGCGCAGTTGCTCATGGGTGTAAAAGAAGATCAAATCTGGTTTCTCGCTTGGTTTGGAGTCGCGGGGGCGCTGTGGTACGATCGCAGGCTTGGCGTTGCCGTCGCGATTCTTGCCGTCGTTAATGGAGCGATCTACTACAGCATCGTGCATGCGCTTGGTTATGCTCCCGCAGCTCCTGCCTATAGTTTGCGACTCTCCGCGTGGCCGCAAGACTTGGCGTTCCTTGCCGAAGTTCTCGCCCCGTTTGCGTTTGCGCCGCTGACGCTGGGCTGGCGCATAATCCTTGCAGCTCCACTGATCGCGGAAATCACGCTCAATGGGCCGTGGGCCTACCCGCTCGCTCGCGCTGGAACCCACTGGACTGTTCCTCTCGTGACCCTCATTGCAATAGGCTCTGTCGTCGCAATCGCTCGCCGTCCAATGCTTGCGCGCTACGCTTTTGCGCTTTCAATCCTCATGGCGCTCTTTTTCAATCATGCTACGGTCGTGCGATTCGGGCGCCACTTGTGCCCCGACGAAACCGTTGGGTACGCGCGAGCGCGTGCAGACGCTCTCAGTGGCCGGCGTGCGGTCTACACCAGCAATGAGGAGGGAGCCTTCGTCGTTGCGTCGCCCAACGTTAACGTCGAGCTCACTGGCCGGAACGATCCACTGACCCACCCCAAGCCCGAGTGGTGCGGCAAGTCCTTCTAAGCTGCTTGAAAAAAAAGACAGTTTAGAATGTCGATTTGGCGGAAACTCGTTCGACGTGTCAGTAGAGCCTAGGTTCAGCCGGCCAAAACGGCGCACCCAGGCTACCACCTCAACCTAAGGAGATACGTAAAATGCGATTCATGGTGCTGGTCAAGGCCAACAACGAGAGCGAGGCTGGGGTTCTCCCCAGTAAGGAGCTCTTCGCCGAGATGGGACGGTTCAACGAGGAGATGATCAAGGCGGGCGTGATGCTTGCAGCCGATGGCCTCCAGCCGAGCTCAAAAGGCGCGCGCATTAACTACTCCGGCGACAAACGCATGGTAACGGACGGCCCGTTTACCGAGACAAAAGAATTGATCGCTGGCTTTTGGCTGATTCAGGTGAAATCGAAGGAAGAGGCCATCGAATGGCTCAAGCGCGCTCCCTTTAGAGATGGCCAGGTCGAGATTCGCCAAGTGTTTGAGGCGTCGGATTTTCCTGCCGATGTCATTCCTCCCGAGCACGGCGCTCGAGAGCAAGCCTTGCGCGACCAGTTAGAGAGGCAAGCCGCGAAGCAGTAAGATGAAGATGCCTGATCTCATGGTAACGGATGACGAGATCCACCGTGCGATCGATGCAGTCTGGAGAATCGAATCCGCCAGGCTCATCGCCGGTCTAGCGCGGATTGTGCGGAATGTGGGTCAGGCCGAGGATCTCGCACAGGACGCGCTCGTCGCTGCGCTAGAGCAGTGGCCGCAGTCAGGAGTCCCACGTAAGCCGGGCGCCTGGCTCATGGCCACCGCAAAGCATCGTGCAATCGATCGGTTGCGACGGGCCGAACGGCTCCAGCGCAAACATGAGGAACTCGGCCGCGATATCGAGGCCCAACAGTCGACAACTGCGGCCGCCCTCGATGCCGCGATCGATGATGAAGTTGGCGACGACCTCCTACGCCTCATGTTCGTAGCGTGTCATCCGGTTCTCGCGACCGAGGCGCGTATTGCCCTCACCCTCCGTCTGCTGGGAGGTCTGACGACAGAGGAGATCGCGCGCGCATTCCTCGTCCCGGCAGCGACCGTCGCGCAGCGCATCGTTCGGGCGAAGCGGACTCTTGCTGAAGCGCGCGTTCCCTTCGAGGTACCAGGAGCGCACGAGCGCGCCGCACGTCTGTCGTCGGTGCTTGAGGTTATTTACCTTATCTTTAACGAGGGTTACTCAGCAACGGCGGGTGACGACTGGATTAGGCCTGCATTGTGCGAGGACGCGCTACGCCTGGGCCGCATCCTTGCAGAGCTCGCACCCGGAGAACCGGAAGTTCACGGCCTGGTTGCACTTATGGAAATCCAAGCCTCCCGTTTAAGAGCGAGAGTTGGCCCATCGGGAGAACCCGTCGTGTTGCTCGATCAGGACCGTGGCCGCTGGGATCGTCTGCTGATCTCTCGTGGTCTTGCAGCGCTCGAGCGCGCCGAGAAGATTGGAGATGGGTTGGGCCCCTATGCGATCCAAGCCGCCATCGCCGCTTGCCACGCGCGCGCACATAGCGCGGCACAGACCGACTGGACGCGCATCGCGGCACTCTATGACGCTCTCGTCCAACTCGCGCCATCACCGGTCGTCGAGCTGAATCGAGCGGTGGCGGTGGGCATGGCGTTTGGCCCGGCAGCGGCTCTCGAAATCGTCGACAGGCTCAACTCGGGGCCGTCGCTGCGGTCTTACCACCTCTTGCCCAGTGTGCGCGGCGACCTGCTCGCAAAGCTCGGACGCATTGACGAAGCGCGCGCAGAGTTTGAGCGCGCGGCATCACTGACGCGCAATACACGCGAGCGCGAACTGCTCCTCGATCGCGCCGCTGCATCCCAGATTTCGGTGCCCAAGAAGACAGCCGAGTGATAGTGGCTCATCCTTAACACTGGGGGATTCCCCGGTTAAGCTTTGGCCGATTTCTGTTACCATAGGCTCATGTACCGGTCTTATAGTATTGTATTTTCAGCCTTCATCGCAGCACGTGATATCCGCTAACGTTGAATTTCTGAAGAAAGTCCGACTGTTTGCCGGATTCGGCACCAATGACCTCATCGCGGTCTCAGGCCTGCTGCGCGCGCGGCGGTATACAAAGCGATCGGTCCTCATGCATGAAGGCGATCCCTCCGACGCCCTTTACATCATAAGAAAAGGTAGCGTCGCGGTAACGCGCACGAGCAGCGAAGGCAAAGAGACAATCCTATCGATTCTGAAAGAAGGAGACGTCGTGGGCGAGATGGGCGTCCTAGATGAAGCGCCGCGCTCTGCGACAGCCACCTTGCTCCGCGAGGGCCAAATGCTGATACTTCAGCGCGCCGACTTCTTAGATCTTCTAGCAAAACGTGCGGATCTCAATCGCGCCGTGATCTCAGGGTTAATAGCTCGGCTCCGCGCAACCAATAAGGCGACCCAAGCTCGTTCGCATCTGAGTGTGAAGGCAAAGGTCGCTGACCTGTTGCTCATGCTAGCTGATAACTTTGGCGAAGCGGGCGAAAGGGGCACACGCCTGACAGTGAAGTTGACTCACCAACAGCTTGCAAATATGGTTGGTACTACTCGGGAAACAATGAATCGCACGTTGACAGAGTTCTGGGACGCAAGGCTCATCGATATAACGGGTGGCTCTATCGTTATTTCCGATCCTGCGAGTTTGGCCACGATAAGGGACTAGACTCGTCCAGATGTTCCTGAACGCGGGCAGCAAAACTATTATGAGCGCAGCGTAGACGCTCAACCAAATCTGGTGGGAAGGTTCGATGTCGACGTATGGACTCAAGAAGATCTCTGCTCACTGCGCTAAGCTTGTTTGCGCCGATGTTTGCTGAGACACCTGTCAACGTATGGAGCAGTCTGGCAACAGCCTGTTTGTCGCCCGCGGAGACCTCGTTGCATAACCCGTCGATAATTTCGCGCATCGACGTTGTCGCCTCGGCGAGTATCTCGGTCACAGCCAGCCGATCATTATCGAAGATGTCGAGGAGCCGTTCAGGCTCAAATTCGGACTCAGGCGTGCGGCTAGGCGTTGTTTCGCTCATCATAAGGATGTTCGGCACGAGTGCCGCGTCTTGCTTAGGCGGAAACGGGCTGGAGTGATGCTAGTCACAAAGGGCTGCTGCCGATACTAATGAGAGAACACCAAGTCATCAATCGGGTAAGGGTATGACAGTGCAGATTTTGATTGTCGATGACAGCCCGGTCAACTTAAAAATATATATCGGCCTGCTGAGCCGCTCCGACCGTGGCGAGGCGAAGTGCTTTTCAAGCTCTGCGAAGGCACTCGAATGGGCTCGAGACAACGAGTTCGATCTCGTCATCGTCGACTACAATATGCCTGCCCCTGATGGTCTTGAGTTCGTTCAACTCTTGCGGTCTATGCGGGATAAGCAAACTGTTCCCATTCTCATGGTCACGGCTGAACGGGCACGAGAAGTCCGCTACAGGGCGCTGGAATTGGGCGCGAATGACTTCCTGACGACGCCGGTCGACCCATCCGAGTTTACCGCGCGGGTTCGAAACATGCTGGCGCTGAGAGAGAGCGAAAAACAGCTCGCTGAAACTGCGACCTGGCTGGCAGAACAGGTAAAAGCTGCAACGGCTGAGATTTCAAATCGAGAGCGCGAGACTATTTTCCGCCTTTCACTTGTTGCCGAACAAAGGAACCCGGAAACCTACGTCCACCTTTCGAGAATGGCCAACTACTGCCAGATTCTTGGGCGCGGAGCTAAAATGTCGATAGAAGAACAGGATATTATGCTCAGCGCCTCGCCACTGCACGATATCGGGAAAGTTGTCATACCGGACGCTATCTTGCAAAAACCGGGCAAACTGACGCGCCAGGAATTCGAAATCGTCAAAAAACACACGGTTGCCGGCTATGAAATCCTCAAGGGCAGCAACTCGCCGTTACTGCAAGTTGCTGCAAAGATCGCGCTGACGCATCACGAAAAGTTCGATGGCTCGGGCTATCCGGAGGGATTGAGCGGAAACGGCATACCGTTGCCTGGACGAATATGCGCACTGAGCGATGTGTTTGACGCACTCACTTCGGCGCGGCCGTACAAAAAGGCGTGGCCCGTGAAAGACGCGGTTGCCGAAGTGCACCGCAACCGGGGCAAGCATTTCGACCCTGAACTGGTGGACATTTTTGATAGCGTCTTGCCGGAATTGTTAAGAACGAAGGCTAAATTCCGCGCGCAAACGACGATCTGGCCGCCGAGGTCAGACGAAACAGTGAGCGAGTCTCCAAAGCGCTCCCGCGCCCGAAGCCGCGTGGCCTAAACCCCCTAGTCCCATCCACGACAAGTCGCGCGCCCTCGTCTGGTCCAGAGGGAGGTTAAGACCCATGACGCACCGCCGAGTTCGAAATCCGAATGAAGTGCACAATGAGCGCTTGACGCCGATTGAGCGTTTTTGCAAGAAAGTGGCAGACTCGACCGGGGCACCAATTGCGCTAGCGGCCGTCATTGTTGTGCAGCTTGTGTGGCTGGTTGTAGGTCAGATCACCCACAGCGATCCGTACCCGTTTGTCTTCCTCTTAACGGTGTCCAACGTCATTCAATTGACGTTGCTCTTCGTAATTTCGGTCGCGCAGCGCCAATCAGGCGAACACGCGGAGACCAGAGCAGAACTTGATCATGAATGGATCGGACTGTTGCTGCAGCACAACGAAGCCCAGGAGGAGCTGCTTCTCCGCATCGCCGCTGCCGTCAACGTCGACACGTCGGATTTACAACCTCGGCTCGGCGCGCTCAAATGATGATTCGTTATTCGCGTCCCCGACGCAGCTGCTTCCAGCGAAAGCACGTGGTCACGTGGTCATTGACCATGCCGACTGCTTGCATGAACGCATAGCAGATTGTCGTTCCCACGAATGAGAACCCGGCGCGCCGCAACGCCTCGCTCATGGCATCCGATTCGCGGCTTCGAGCCGGAACGAGCCCGCTGTGCTTCCAGTCGTTCTGAATGGGTCGCCCTCCGACGAACTGCCACAAGAACCGATTGAGCGATCCGACGTCTCGCTGGATCGCCAGTACCGCCTTCGCGTTGCCAACCGCCGATTGGATCTTGAGCCTGTTGCGCACGATCTCGGGATTTTCCAGCAGTCGTCGTGTCTGCGCCGCCTTAAAGCGGGCGACCACAGCCGGATCAAACCCTGCGAATACTCGGCGGTATGCAGCGCGCTTGGCCAAGATCGTCGACCAGCTCAAGCCTGCTTGCGCGCCCTCCAGGATAAGAAATTCAAGGAGCTTTCGATCGCGATGAACCGGCACACCCCATTCGCGATCGTGATAGCGCTGCATGATCGGACTACTACCTTGCGCCCAAGAACAGCGTACGATTTTGTCAGCCGGCACCCACGGTCTGTTGAGTCTTTGTGTGCGCGACACCTGGGGCACACTGCTTTTCACGCCAGCGTCAGTTCGCTGGAGTTAGAGCGGCTGTTACGCGCTCGCTGTAGTTTCGGTGGCTCCCGGCAACCAGCGAGTGAGCAGTTGCCGAAGCTCGTCAAATCGGACCGGCTTGGAAATATAGTCGTCCATGCCCATCGCGATGCACGTGTCCCGGTTGCCTTCCATCGCATTGGCAGTCATGGCGACGATGACAACGTGTTTGCCGCTGCGCTGCTGCACGCGACGGATCGCACGCGTTGCTTCAAAGCCATCCATTTCCGGCATCTGACAATCCATGAGGACAAGCTCGTAGTTATTGCGCTTAACAGCTTGAACTGCCTCGCGGCCATTGTTTGCAATGTCAGCCGCGATTCCTAGTCTTTTCAGCTGAGCGAGCGCAAGCCGCTGGTTTGTCGTGTTGTCCTCTGCAATCAATACCTTGCCGGTCACTCCGGGAACTTGAAGTACGCTGGTTAGTTCGTCTTGCCGCCTCTCCGGGATGACGGGTTGCGCGTTGTGAACGCTGTCGTAAAGTACCGAAGCGATGCAGTCAAAAAGTTGGGATTGCTTCACCGGCTTCGTGAGATAGGCGCCGAAACCGGCGCTCAGGGCTTCTTTGCCTCGTTCCTTTGTATCAAAGGCGGTCACGAGGATGAGCTTAGTTGGTGCGAGCGCCGGATCCGATCGAATCGCGCGCGCCAAGGCGAGGCCATCCATTTTTGACATTTTGAAATCTATGAGAGCCAGGTGGTAGGGATCACCGGCTTCAGCTGCCTTGCGAAGAATTTCAAGCCCCTCCACGCCGTTAGTAGCTTGACCGTTGCGCATTCCCCACGACAAAATATACTGGTGGAACACGTCGCGGGCAACTGGATCGTCGTCGACCACAAGAGCCCGATGCCCCTGGAGTGCAACCGACGATGGACTGGCTTCGGCAGCTGACATATTCTCAAAAGGCGCCGTAAACCAAAACGTTGAGCCGCTACCCTCCTGGCTCTCTATCCCTATCTCACCTTGCATCAATTCAACCATGCGCTTAGAAATCGAAAGCCCAAGTCCCGTGCCGCCAAATTTCCTGGTCGTGGTTCCGTCGGCTTGCGTGAAGGGTTGGAAGAGTCGCGTGCGCGCCTCCTCCGAAATACCTACGCCCGTATCGCTGACGTCGAAGCGCAACATCACATGAGGCCCTTGTGACGACTGCGTTGTCACTCGCAGTGTGACTTGTCCTCGCTCGGTGAATTTTATTGCATTGCCGACGAGGTTGACGAGAATCTGCCGAACACGCCCTGCATCCCCTCGAAGCATCCGTGGAACGTCGGGACACACGAACGCTTGAATGTCAAGGAACTTTTTATGGGCCGCTGACGAGAGAAGTTCGACAACGCTCTCAGAAACCGTCACGACCGAGAAGTCGGTCAACTCCAAGTCCATCTTGCCGGCTTCGAGCTTCGAGAAGTCAAGGATTTCGTTAATGATGGTGAGCAAGGCGGCTGCCGATTCGCGAACGGTGAGAGCATAGTCGCGCTGGTCAGTACTCAATGGTGTCGCGAGCAATAACTCGGTCATTCCAATGACACCATTCATCGGCGTACGAATTTCATGACTCATGTTCGCGAGAAATTGCGACTTCAGCCGCGAGCCTTCAGTGGCCTGATCCCGGGCCTGGGCCAGCGCGGCTTCGGCTGCTTTCCGGTCCGTAACATCGCGCGCCGTGGCATAGATCAAGCCGTCCGCGGGCGACGGTGAAGCATTCCACAGGAACCATTTATACGAACCATCTTTACACCGGTACCGGTTCTCAAAGGCGATGATGTTTTGCCCCGACCCGAGCGTACCCATGGCTGCCAGCGTCGCTTCCCGATCGTCGGGATGTACGTAGTCCATGAAGGGCTTCGCGCAGAGCTCCTGGGTGGTGAAGCCGAGTTTGGATTGCCAAGCGGGGTTCAAGCGCATAAAATAACCATCGAAATTTGCTACGCACATAATGTCCAGTGACAGGTCAAAAAATTGATCGCGCTCGCGCTCGGCACGTTTGCGCAGGGTGATGTCGCGGATGATGCCAAAAATGAATGGTTCGCCGCCAACCTGCGCCCCCTGAACACTTGCTTCGACCGGAAAAACAGACCCGTCTTTACGGCGATGCCGCGTCTCGTAGGTGGCTCCAGTCCGCAGCGCAGTCTCAAGCGACTCATCGAATGAAGATAACGTCTCGGGATCGCGCAAATCGCGCACGCTCATCGAGACTAGCTCGCTGCGTTCGTAGCCATAGGTTGTTACGGCTGCATCATTAGCTTCGATTATGTGCCAGTCGTTTTTTCGAATAAAGAGCATAACGTCACGGGCGTGTTGCGCCAGCAATTTGTAACGTTCAAGCTCGTCGTGGTCTGAATGCCTACCCATAAATTACAGTGTCGGAGGGATTCAGACGACGCCCTGCGACCCCAACTCTTGGGTCTGAATGAGTGTGACCTGGCTAACTGAAACAGCGCTCGGACTTGAGCCGCCGGCGCACAAACGTGTGCCGTCTGTACAAAGACGACTACGTGATCTTGTGTTCTAAGTATTTTTCTTTGGTCGTCGGTAGCCGTTCGAGATCCTCGGGTGTGAAATGCCGTTCTTCAAGCTCACCCTCGTGTGGAAAGCGCACGACGATCGTTCTTGTCCGCTCCTCTACAACGGTGCCCTCGACTTTTAGATGCTTGATCCATACTTTGTCGCCATGACGATACTTCATGGTGCGGACTGCTGCTGGGCTGTCCAATTGACCTCCCCGTCCTGCGCTGAATGGACACCCGTCGTTTCGGCAAGCCGGAAGATTGTTTCCGCGACTGCGAACACACGTGCCCAGTTGCCCGATCCGGAGTGGACGGCGAGGTTACTCAAAAGACGACTGACAAGTAAGCTGCCTTTCAAATCTACAAACCCCAGAACCCTTCTTATTGAGGCGTGCGCGCGAAGGCGCGGAGGAGTCCAAAGCGATGCCTATCTTTAAAACACGCGATCACACCGAAATCTACTACAAAGATTGGGGAACAGGTCAACCGATCGTCTTTAGCCATGGCTGGCCGCTAAGTTCCGACGCATGGGAAGATCAGATGTTCTTTCTAACATCCAACGGTTACCGTTGCATCGCGCACGACCGCCGCGGCCACGGCCGATCGAGTCAGCCTTGGAATGGCAACGACATGGACACGTACGTTGACGATCTCGCACAGCTTGTCGAGGAACTTGATATCGAGGAAGCGATTCACATTGGTCACTCGACGGGTGGTGGTGAAGCTGCCCGCTACGTTGCTCGCCACGGAAAAAGCAGGAAGGCAACCGGATTGGTCATCGTCGACGGGGTACCGCCATTGATGCTTAAGACCCCGGCCAATCCTGCCGGCACGCCCATCGAGGTGTTTGACGGTCTCCGGGCCAGCGTGCATGCCGATCGCTCTCAGTTCTGGAAGGACCTCAGCGGGCCGTTCTACGGCGCCAACAGATCCGGCTCGAAAGTTTCGCAAGGCTTGTGCGACTCTTTCTGGCTACAGGGGATGTTGTGCGGTTTCCCAGCCGCATACGACTGCATCAAAGCCTTCTCTGAAACCGATTTCACCGAGGATCTCAAGAAAATCGACGTTCCGACTCTCATTATCCATGGAGACGACGACCAGATAGTTCCGATCGCAGCCTCGGCCATGCTTTCTTCGAAGCTGATCAAGAATGCCGAGCTCAAGATCTACAAGGGCGGGCCGCACGGCTTGCCTTCGACGATGAAGGACAAACTATGCGCCGACCTCTTGGGATTCGCCAAGTCGCTAGTCGGCAAGTCCAAAGAGCTTGTCGCGCATTAGCCGTGATGTAGCCCTCTTAGGTTGCATACAACCGTGGACAGTCTCGTGTCGTCGGCGGCAAGTATCCGAGAAAGCCCGGCGCTCGCAGACTGTCCTACGGCGCAGCCGATACCGGCGACGGCACGACGGATCTCACGTTCACTCTCGATTTCAACGGCCGGTCAGGCAATAATGTTGACTGCCACGCGGGCAATGAGACCTTCGATTTAACGGTGTGAGAAGGCGAAAATTACCGTACGAGGACGAAATTACCGCCGTCTGTGAAAAGGATGATAAGCAGCATGGAAATCAGCGTCAATTCGTACGACCAGCCAAATCCATCGTTGCCCCAAAAACCGGTTTTCCAAACGAAGATCTTCTTCTGAATCGCGCCGAGCATGATGAGGACTAATCCGATCGTAGCGAGCTGCTGGAGAACGCCCAAAATCGCTCCCGCTCCCCCCGCGATCTCGGCAATGGCGAGGAAAATAATGAAGCCTTTTGACATTTCGATGCTCTTGCTGCGCGCGTCTGGATCCTTAAGATCCCTGTACCCGCTGTTGATGTAGGTCGCGCCGACCATAATTCTAAGAAACAGCAAGCCGTAATCGGTTAACTGAGTGAGGTGAAACATGCGTTTTCAGGCATCCGAGCTCAAGTTAGTGGTCGATGAATTTCGTTACTTCATCCATCGTAGGATCGAGTCGCAGGTCTTCCAAAGCGTATTTTCGGTCTTCGTGGCCTCCGGGTACCTCGACACGCACCACGACCCCGTGTGGATGCACCTCTTTTACGGTGCCTTCAAACTTCGTCCCATCAATATAAACCCTATCGCCGACTTTCAGCATGTCTGCCCCTCTTCGTCAACATGAGTATAGTCTCACCAGTAACCGGCTGTAAAGACTTTTCATGAACGAACCTGAACTTCTCGCCCTCACGTTTGCGCTCGGTATAGTTGCCGGACTGCGCGCGTTTACTGCACCCACGGTTGTTAGTTGGGCAGCGCGAATTGGGTGGCTCGATCTCCGGCATAGCTGGTTGGCCTTTCTCAGCTTTGCGGTGACTCCGTACGTATTTACAGCGTTTGCGATTTTCGAACTCGTGATGGACAAGCTTCCGAAAACACCGAGCCGGAAAACGCCAGCAGCGTTAGCTAGCTGGGTGGTACTTGGCGCGTTCTCGGGCGCAGCAATGTGCATCGCGGCGCAGCATTCCCCCGTATCAGGAGCAATAGTGGGTGGTTTAGGCGCAATAGATGGGACCCTCGGTGGTTACGAGGCGAGAACGCGCCTCGTCAAAAGGGCGGAGGTTCCCGATTTTGTAATCGCTCTTTTTGAGGACGCGCTAGCGGTAGGCGGCAAGCGGTCGACCTAATTTACTTTTCTGCTTAAAAAGATCTGCCCCGCTGGAAACGCCTGTCGGTGGAGGTCAGTTTATCCTTGATCTGGACTAGCCAGGTTGGCGGGGTGCGGCGTAGGCGCAATTAGCACTACAGCAGAATATTAAAGCTGATGTCCAAGCCACTAGGAGCGGCCCAAGTGGTAAGCTCCAACTTATCTTTGCCTACTGGCACGGTGACGTTTCTTTTTTCCGACATCGAAGGCTCGACGCAGCGTTGGGAGACCCGTCCTGACGCCATGAAGGTTGCCGTTGCGCGCCATGAGCAACTCATGAGCAGTGCGATCAAGCAGCACGGCGGTTACGTTTTTAAGACGATCGGTGATGCCTTCTGTTCCGCGTTTTCTACTGCTCCAGACGCGGTGCGGGCAGCGCGTGATGCACAGCTTGCCCTCGCCCGAGAGGATTTCTCAGCAGTTGACGGTTTGCGGGTACGTATGGGTCTACACACAGGATACGCTGAAGAGCGTAACGCCGATTATTTCGGGCCGGCCGTTAACCGAATCGCACGGCTCATGTCGATTGGCTATGGTGGGCAGGTCTTGCTGTCAGCTTCGGCTCGCGAACTAGCCCATCGTGATCTTCCAATAGGTACGTCTCTCCTTGATCTTGGCTCGCATCGGCTCAAGGACCTTACGGAGCCCGAACTGGTGTGGCAGCTGGTCATCGCAGGACTACAGGCAGAGTTTCCTTCTCTTAAGTCGCTCGATACGACACCGAACAATCTCCCTATTCAACCAAGCAGTTTTCGTGGCCGTGAGGTTGAGCTTGAAGAAGTGAAGTCTCTCCTGAGCCAGCACAAGCTCCTCACACTCTTCGGCTCCGGCGGTGTGGGGAAGACGCGACTGGCGCTGCAAGTCGGAGCAGAAGTCCTTGATCGTTATCCCGATGGCGTATGGTTTGCCGACCTTGCGCCCATCACCGACCCGGAACTGGTCGCAAGCGTGATTGCGAAAGCCCTCGGCGTGAGCCAAGTGCAGGGGCGACGAGTTGATGAGGCCATCCCGCAGTGGCTCAAACGTAAGAAACTGCTCCTCATTCTTGATAACTGTGAACATCTCATAGAGACTGTCGCAAACATTGCCGACTCGATCACGCACCACTGTCCGGACGTGAGGATGCTTGCCACTTCTCGCGAGTCGCTTGGGATCGGTGGCGAAGTCGTGCATAGGCTGCCGTCGCTTGCCATTCCAACCTTGGTAGCTCGTCTCCAGGTCGCAGACGCGATGCAGTACAGCGCAATCGCACTGTTTGTAGATCGCGCAAAGAGCGCCGATACGCGCTTCTCGCTCAACGGCGACAACGTGCCAATTGTTGCGGAGATATGCCGGCATCTCGATGGCATTCCACTCGCCATTGAACTTGCCGCGGCGCGCGTCAAGGTGTTGAGTCTCCCAAGCCTTGCTGAACGGCTGAAGGAACGCTTCAAGCTCCTCACGGGCGGTAGCCGAGCAGCGTTGCCACGCCAGCAAACGTTGAGCGCGCTGATCGCATGGAGCTATGACCTGCTCGCGCCCCAGGAGCAGATGCTCTTCGCGAGGCTGGCGATCTTCGCCGGCTCGTTTAGCTTGGACGCGGCCACGGGAGTATGTTCGGGTGATGGTCTTCACGAGGCGGACATCCTCGACTTGCTCTCCTCCCTCGCTGATAAGTCTTTGGTGGTCGCCGATACGAGCTTGGATCAGGAGCGCTACCATCTGCTTGAATCCACTCGAGCCTACGCGATGGAGAAACTGGTGACCGCAGGCGAGCACCTGCGGATGAGCCGCAGCCACGGTGAGTACTATCGTAACAAGGCGCGGGAGGCCGACAAAGGCTTTAGTGAAGAATCGACATTAGCTTGGTTCGCAAACGTCGAGCAAGATTTAGACAACTATCGGGCTGCTCTTGAATGGGGGCTCTCACACGGACACGACCCCTTAGTAGGGGCTGTCGTTGCTGGCTCCCTCGAACAGCTGTGGTACCGCGGAGGCCTTGCCGTCGAAGGTCGATATTGGATTGAACCCGCTCTCGCCCACATAAGCGTTGAAGAAAACCCGCAGATTGCGGCTAGGCTCTGGCTCGCACTTGCATTTCTTTTCTCCGGCACACGAAAGTGCGAGGCCGCTGAGCGCGCGGTGAGTCGGTACGAATCCGCTGGCGACGACCACGGAGCGGCGCGGGCACGTATACACCTCGCGTTCGGACTTTATCAAATGGGGCTCTTAGACAAAGCAAGCGAAACCAGTACGCGAGCACTCGAAGTTTTGCGAAATCACGGGGACAAGTGTGGAATCGCAGGTTGCCTAAGCGAGCTGGGGCTCATCGCATTCGCTCGAGGTGCAAGCGCCCTGGCCCGCGATCTCAACCAACAGGCGCTCTCGCTCTATAAGTCACTCGGTCATGAAATAAGCGTCGCCAACCTGCTGTCGAATCTCGCGGACCTTGAGTTTTTAGATGGGAACGC
>Ga0073928_10007732_pt1 | contig 13800 bp, 16 predicted proteins | sample PaiPotPPA55metaG_FD_76969 | JGI IMG/M metagenome (GOLD analysis project Ga0073928, IMG submission 76969) | Iron sulfur acid spring bacterial and archeal communities from Banff, Canada, to study Microbial Dark Matter (Phase II) - Paint Pots PPA... ... | reverse complement strand
CTCGCTGCCGGGGGAACGGTTGGACTGACGGCGACGGTGCTGGCGGAGCGATTCGGGTTGCTGGCCGGGGCTTGCGCCGGGCTCTACGTGGCCACCGTCCCGATGTTCGTCGAGTACAGCCGCGAGCTGCGCGGGTACAGCGTGGCCACGCTGTTCGCCGTGGCGGCGACCGTCTTGTTCTTCAAGTCGCCCCTGAACAGCAAGAGGATGCTCGCTTTCTACGGGGCGTTGTTGGGCCTGGCGATAGCCGCCCACGTGTACGTAGGCCTTGTGCTCGTCGCCCATGTGGTCTGGGTGCTGGTGCGGCGCTCCCGGTCCGAGTTCCTGCGGCTCCTTCCGGGATGGTTGCTGGCAGGCCTCATCGGGCTCGCCGCCAACGCCTACATCCTCTGGGTAGACGTGACTCAACACGGCTTCCTGCCGAAGAGCTTCGACCCATTGTTCCCCCGCGACCTGGTCTTCTATCTGGTCGGCGCGCCGTCCCTCGTGGGCCTCGCCCTCTGGCTCGGGATCGCGGGGCTCGGCCTGTGGGCGGTGCGAAAGGAACCCCTGGTCTGGGCGGCGGTGGGGCTTGTGGCCGTGACCGCCGTTCTGCTCTGGCAGGTCATCCAGCCCTTCTATCTCTATCCAAGGTTCTTCATCTTCCTGATCCCCGGATGCGCCTACCTGATGGCGGCCGCGGTCAGGCGGTGGAAGGTACTTGCGCCAGTGGTCGTGCTCGGGGCGATCGCGGCTGCGCTGTACGAGGTCCCGAACTACACAACGGATCCCCTGGCGCTACGCCAGGCGGCGCAAGTCGTCGCGGCGGCTGACGCGGCGGGGCAGCGTGTCTGTCTTCTCCACAGCGACGAGCAGGTGCTGGGCGCCTATGCGGCAAGCGGGTTCACGGTCGTCTCTGAACCAAGCCAGCTGCAAGCCTGCGACGTCGTGGTGGTGGTTAGCTGGGGCGTCGACATCCCCCTGAGAGACGAGGCCGCGCGCGAGTTCCCGCGGGCAAGGCAGATCCCGGCCGTCTACCCGACGGTCGTCCTGGAGCGCTAGGGAAGGGGGGCTAAGCGGGAGCCCTAGTGGGCGCCGACTGCGTTCGGCTGCAGGACCCGGACGGCCCGGCCACGCATCCGGTCGCAGCGCCAGCAGAACACGACCGCGTCGAGTCCTCCAGGCAGGATCCCGGGAATCAGAACCTCTCTCTCACGGCGGTGCATCAGCCAGCACATGATGAAACTCACGAGCAAAGCCCAAGCTATCAGCCGGTTGCGACATTTCCAGCACCGTGGTGTTAAGAGTTAGGTGGTTCGAGCTGATCGACCTTGGCGGCGAGGATGAAGTCGTTGTCGGTCAGGCCGCCGGCGGCGTGGGTCCAGAGCTGGACGGTGACGTAACCCCACCCGACCAGCAGGTCCGGGTGATGAGCCTCGGCCTCGGCGATGGGGGCGATCCGATTGACGAAGTCGATCGCCGGCATGAAGCCTTTGAACTTGAAGCGCCGGGTGAGGAGCTGGTGGCCGTCCGCCTCCTCCACCGTCCAGCCCGGCACCTGGGCGAGCAGAGCGGGGATCGCGGACGGGTCGATTGGGGGTGTGCCAGGCTCGCACCGGACGCAGTGCCGCTCGACCAACGGCTTGTGCTCGGGACCTGCCATCAGGGAACGATGCTAGGGCCTTGGGTAGAATTGAGGACCCATTGGGGCGGCTAGCTCAGTGGGAGAGCGCTTGCCTCACACGCAAGAGGTCATTGGTTCAAACCCAATGCCGCCCACCAGCAGTTATATCGTGGCCCCGTCGTCTAGTGGCCTAGGACGCAGCCCTCTCAAGGCTGAGATCGCGGGTTCGAATCCCGCCGGGGCTACCACGCCAACCTGATCCGCACGTCTGGCGCCCAGCGCGCGTGTCGCACTGCGAGGAACGGCCCGCTTGGCACCAAACGCGCGGAATTCCTTCAGCAGGCGGGGATGGTGGGGCCGGCCGACCCACCGAGCCCCCGAATCGCCTCGATCATTCCGAGATGGCGGCTCAGGTGTTCGAGGTAGATCAGGACGTTGTCGAGTTTCGTGTCGCCATCCGGATCCACCTTCGGAGCCGCCAGCAACTGATCATCCGGAATGAGCGTGATCGCCGCCTCCGCGTAGGCGAAGGCGAGCCTGGCGTAGCCGGCAACTTCCTTCTGGTCCGGGAACCGAACCTCTTCCGCCGCCTCGTCTGACATCTCGGTTCCCGTGTCGCGCCGGCCCAACACGCCAGAGGCCAGGGACCATCGATCCGCCAGCGGCTCTCGCTCCCATACCTGCGTGCGGGGATCCTGCCCCAGGGCCTTGTGAAGGTAGGACGCGAAGACATCGTCCCAGCGCGCGGCGTGCCACAGCTGCCACGCGACCGAGTGGAGGCTTGGACCTGCGCTCCACTTGAACTGCTCCGGAGAGAGCGCCTCCGCGCTCGTCAGCAACCGCTCATGCGCGAGCTTGTACGAGCGCAGGAGGGAATCGCCGAGAGAACGCGCGGGCGCCGCCATCATCCGACTAAGTTACGGCGTTCCCGGGCTCGTGGGGAAAACCGATCCGGCGCGGCCCGTCGACTAGGGCTTGGTCCAAAACGGCGAGGTCACGTGGGTTGCGGCTGGTCAGCCCTCGGGTCGGGGGAGCTGCTGCGCGTACTCCCAGATGTGGCCCCCCGGATCGATGAAGGCCGCCGTGCGGACTCCCCACGGTCGGTCCATCGGGCCATTGAGCAGCTCGATCCCGCGAGCTTTCAGCTCGGCACACGCCGCGTCGACATCGTCCACGGGGATGGTGAGCTGGAATCGCGACCCGGCCGTGGGGCTCCCGACAACCCCCGGCGCGATCAGGCTGCGTGCCGCGGGGATCTTGAGCAGATTGATCAGGGTGTTCTCGAACTTGAACACTGCTGAGTTCTCGTCTTCGAAGAACACCGGTAGGCCGAACACCTCGTCGTAGAAGCCTTTCGACTGCTCCAGATCCTCGACGAAGAGGGTGATGGCATAGATGTTCTTCGGCGACCCAGTCATCGCACCACAGCGTAGTCGGCCGAGGAGCTGAGGCGAGTTATTGGCATTTGCCAGCTATGGCTGGTAGTACCCAAGTAATCGGGGCTTTAAGCTCCAGAACATCGCATTTGCTACATTTGGGGGGTGAGGATAGGCAAGGCGGCCGAGCTCTTGCGCGTCAGCCCCGACACCGTGAGGCGCCTCATCGACACCGGCCACATCAAGACCGGGCGCTCAGCGGGCGGTCAAAGGCAGATCGACGACGCGGCCCTGGCCCGCTACATGGCCGCGCAGCCGAGGCCGAAAGCGCCCGCGGTGGCCAGCCAATCGGCGCGCAACCACTTTCAGGGCATCGTCACCAGAGTCGTGAAGGATGGGGTCGCCGCCCAGGTGGAGATCCAGGCGGGTCAGCACCGGATCGTGTCGCTGATCACCCGGGAGTCCGCCGACGAGCTCGGCCTGAAGCCGGGCGTCGTCGCCACCGCGTCCGTGAAGGCAACCAACGTCGTGATCGAGCTGCCACGCAGCTGAGGGATGGGTCGATGCGGACTCGGATCTTGGCGCTTGGCGCTGCAGCCATGTTTGTGGCTGCATGCGGAAACACCACGGCGGCGACGTCATCCTCACCCGCGCCGTTGAGCGGATCGGCCTCGGTCTTCGCCGCAGCCTCCCTGACCGCGGCGTTCAACGCCCTGGGCGCGTCGTTTCGAAGCACCAACCCGGGGGCAACGCTGACCTTCAACTTTGCGGGCACTCCAACGCTGGTCACGCAGATCGAGCAGGGTGCTCCTGCTGATGTGTTCGCGTCCGCGGATACCACCAACATGGACAAGCTGAAGGGCGACGGCTTCACCGCCGGCGACCCGAAGGTCTTCGCACGCAACAAGCTCGAGATCGTTGTCGCGCCCGGGAACCCAAAGGGCATCAACAGCCTGGCCGACCTCGCGAAACCCGGCGTTATCTACATCTCTGAAGGCCCTACGGTCCCCGCCGGAAAGTATTCGCTCCAGGCTCTGCGGATGGCAGGCGTGAAAGTCACTCCCAAGAGCCTCGAAACAGACGTCAAATCGGTGGTCACCAAGATCGAGCTGGGCGAGGCCGACGCCGGCATCGTCTACGCGACAGACGTCACGGCGGCCGGCAGCAAGGTGCAGGGAGTCGCGATCCCCGACGCCGACAATGTGATCGCCACCTACCCGATCGTCGCCGTCAAGGCGAGCAAGAACATGGCGGTGGCCAACGCCTTCATCACCTATGTCCGTTCAACCGAGGGCCAGACGAAGCTTCAGTCCTTCGGATTCCTCTCGGCCTCCTGATACCCGTGCGGCGGGAACGCGCCCCGATCGTCATCGTCGTGCTGGCGGCGATCGGGGCCGCGTTCTTCATCCTGCCATTGGTGGGACTCGTAGTCCGGTCGCCCTGGCCCGACGCGATCACCGAGCTGACGGCGCCTGAAACGGTGGAGGCGCTGAAGCTGTCATTGGTGGCCTCGCTGTCCGCGACGGCCATAGGACTGCTGCTCGGTGTGCCGCTCGCTTGGCTTTACGCTCGGGTGCAGTTTCCGGGGCGCGACCTACTGCGCGCCATGACCACACTCCCGATGGTTCTTCCTCCAGTCGTCGGCGGCATCGCCCTCCTCCTTGCCTTCGGCAGGCGTGGGCTGATCGGGGCGTGGCTCGACAGCACGTTTGGAATCACCCTTCCGTTCACGACCACAGGCGTCGTGATGGCGGAGACTTTCGTGGCCATGCCCTTCCTCATCCTGACCGTGGAGGCGGGTCTGCGCTCCATGGATCGGCGCTATGAGGAGGCTGCTCGCGCCTTGGGCGCGAACCGCTGGAGGGTGTTCACACGCGTCACGCTTCCGCTGATCCGGCCATCGCTGTTTGCGGGAGCTGTTCTGTGCTGGGCCCGAGCCCTCGGCGAGTTCGGCGCCACGATCACCTTTGCCGGGAACTTCCCTGGGGTTACCCAGACCACTCCCCTGGCGGTCTACCTGCTGCTGGAGACCAACCCGGAGGCTTCATTCATCTTGAGCCTGGTGCTGCTGCTCGTATCACTGGTGGTCCTGGTCGGACTGAAGGACCGCTGGCTCGGTTCCGCGTGAGCCTTGATGTCTCTATGCGCCTCACGCTCGGGCCGCTCGAGCTCGACATGTCGTTCGCGATCGAAGAGGGTGAGGTGGTCGCCCTGCTCGGCCCCAACGGGGCCGGCAAGACAACTCTTCTCCGTGCCGTCGCGGGTCTAGTCCCATTTCGCTCGGGCCATGTCCGGCTGGACGGCAAGGTGCTCGAGGACACCGCGACGCGCGAATACGTGCCCACGGAGCGGAGGCCGATCGGCTTCGTCTTCCAGGACTATCTCCTCTTTCCGCACCTCAACGTGCTGGACAATGTCGCCTTCGGCCTCCGCGCCCGCGGCGTCGCGCGTAAAGCCGCGGTCGAGATGGCGTCCGAGTGGCTGGACCGAGTCGGCTTGAAGAGCTACGCCGGCGCGAAGCCGGCCGAGCTTTCCGGCGGGCAGCGACAGCGTGTGGCCCTGGCCCGCGCCCTCGCCCCGGACCCCAGACTCCTGCTGCTCGACGAGCCGCTGGCGGCTCTCGATGTGACCACTCGAGCGGAGGTACGCCGCGATCTCAAGCATCACCTCGACTCGTTCGAAGGCGTTCGGCTACTCGTGACGCACGACCCGCTCGAAGCGATGGCCCTCGCCGATCGCCTCATCGTCATGGAGCGCGGGCGGCTGGTGCAGACCGGAAGCGCGGCCGAAGTGACCGAGCGCCCGAGGTCGCAGTATGTCGCCGACCTGGTTGGCGTAAACCTGCTCCGCGGCGAAGCGGATCATGGGTCGGTAAGGCTGGCCGACGGACATGTGGTGGCAGCAGCCGGCGCCGAGTCCGGCGGAGTGTTCGCGGTGGTTCATCCTCGAGCGATCGCCCTCTATCGGGCTCGCCCCGAAGGCAGTCCGCGCAATGTGTGGCCAGGTCGGGCGTCCAGCATCGAGCTGCTGGACAATCGCGTTCGCGTTCGTATCGCGGGAGAGGTCCCCCTGGTGGCGGAGGTGACTCCGGCAGCGCTAAAGGAGTTGAACCTGGTCGAGGGAGGGCAGGTCTGGCTCTCCTTCAAATCGACCGACGTCGGCGTGTACCCAGCTTGAGGGCCCGGTGTCGCCGCGTTAGCGCGCGCGGCCTTCGTTAAGCATCTCGATCGATCTGGCGATGCGGCGCTGCCTTGTCTCGTCCGTCTTCGCGCCGGTGATCTGGAGGACGTGCCACGACTTGTTGCTGTACGAAAGCGCGTCGAAGTTCGCGCGGGCTTTCGGCGCGGCGTTCAGAGCCGCGGTGAAGTCGGCAGGCACCGCGACCTCTCTCGGGGCGGTGTCGAGCTCGATGTCCACATCGACCTCATCGCCTCCGGCCACTCCCGCACCGGCGCGGTGCTCGGCGCTGACTCCGACCATGTAGACGCCGCCCATCACCGCGATCGTGTTGCGGTACGTGTATCCCTTGATCGTGACCGTGATCGCCGGTCGCCTGCCCGCCCCTAGCCGCTCGACGATCTCATCCGGCACCTTGATGCCGGCCGCCGTTTTCCCGGTTGTGAGAATGGTGGTGCGAAATCGCATGTGCTGCTCTCGGCGATCATAGACGCGTGGGCATGGTCACCTGCCAGATTTCGATCTCGCTCGACGGCTTCGTCGCCGGTCCCAACCAGAGCCTCAAAAATCCGATCGGCGAGGGCGGGATGCGCCTTCACGAGTGGGTCTTCGCGACCGCCGGCTGGCGCCGCCAGCACGGGGGAGAGGGCGGCGATGACGGAGCCGACTCCGAGGTCGTCGACGAAGTCGTGCAAGGCGTCGGCGCCTACATCATGGGCCGGCACATGTTCGGCGGCGGTTCAGGGTCGTGGGACACGGACTGGAGGGGTTGGTGGGGCGATGAGCCGCCATATCACGCGCCTGTATTCGTGCTCACCCACCACGCACGTCAGCCCCTGCGGATGTCGGGCGGCACCACGTTCACGTTCGTCACCGACGGCATCGCTTCGGCGCTGGATCAGGCGCAGGCAGCGGCGGGCGACCGGTCTGTATCGATCGCCGGCGGCGCCAGCACCATCCGGCAGTACCTCGCCGCCGGCGGCATCGATGAGCTGTACCTGCACATCGTGCCCGTCCTTCTCGGATCCGGGGAGCGGCTGCTCGAGGGAGTCGGAGATCCAGTCTTGCAACCGGTCCAGGTGGTGGCCTCACCCTCGGTGACGCATGTCAAGTACCGGATCGTCAAGAGAACGCCCTCCGCTTGAGCTAAGTGCGGACCGCTGACCCGACCGCGTTCACCATCAGCTCCGCGGCGTCGTCGTCTGACATCCCCTCGCCGGTCAGGCGACGCCAGGTCCAGAAGTCGAGGGCCAGCGCGACGGCCGCGCGCACGTCCTTGGCGGGCGCGGTCGTGGGCGTGAAACCGGCGGCCAGCGCGTCTGCGAGATTGTCGAATTCCCGGTCCCTCCGAATTCTCATCACGGCGTCGAGCGCCGGCAGCACGAGGCGATCCCGAAGGAAGTTCTCATTGGCCCTGGCCGTTCTCCGATACCAGCCGTAGAGAGGGCCGACGACCCCTCGAAGGCGCTCGGCCGGGTTCTCTCTCGCCAACGCCGCGGTCGGATCCGGCAGCGGATTCTCAGTGGTCCAGTGGGCGCCGCACGCCTCGAAGAGGGCCTGGTCGTCAGGGAAATTGTTGTAAACCGTGAGCCGCTGGACGCCGGCCCGCCGGGCGATCTCGGCCACGGTAGTTCGAGCTGGTCCCACCGCCTCATGCAGCGCAGACGTGGCCGCCACGATTCGCCGGCGCGTCTCCGCCTGCTTCTCTGCCCGGGCCTTCAGTGCGTACTTTCGAGTTTGGCTTGACATGGTGTTCACTCATCGTATACCGTGAGGTTTCACTGAACGCCCTGTTAATCGAAAGGAGACGTCGATGGCGATGACCGCAGTTCGGATCGTAGGCCCTCGGGACGGCAAGCTTGGGCAGCTGGGAGGGATCGGCGTCCGCTTCATGATCGATGGAGCTGAGTCTGGCGAAGCCTTCTCGCTCGTCGAGCACCCGATGGAGCCGCGCGCCCTCGCCGCGCCGATGCACCGGCACAGCCGCGAAGACGAGTACAGCTTTGTTCTCGAGGGGCGGGTCGGCGCGGACCTCGGCGGCCAGATCGTCTACGGCGACGTTGGCGACCTGATCTTCAAACCGCGCGGCCAGTGGCACACGTTCTGGAATGCCGGGGACAGCCCTGGCCGCATCCTCGAGATCATCTCGCCCGCCGGCTTCGAGAAATTCTTCGACCAGGTCACGGATCTGGCCGCCCGTGGCGACCTCGACCCAGTCCTGCTGGCGTCGATCGCGGCGGAATATGGAGTTGAGCTCGACCTCAGCAGTGTCCCGGGCCTCGTGTCGGCGCACGGAGTCAAATTCATGGGGGGACCCCCGGCGAATTAGATAGCCAGCGGACGCGCTGCCCAACCAAACTTGGGCGGCGCGTCTTATCGATCAGGCCGAGTCGGCCACAGTCGCCACTACCGCGATCGAGATCTTGAGCCCCGGCGTGGCGATTGGCAGTTTCGCTCCCTGGCGCGCAGGCGGGTCGACCTTGAACCAGCGAACCCACTCCTCGTTCATCCCCGCGAAGTCGGCCGGGTCGGCGAGGATGAACGTCGCGCTCACCACGTGCTCGAGCGAGCTTCCCGCCGCGTCGAGGATGGCCCGCACGTTGGTCAGGCACTGGCGGGTCTGCTCCTGGATCGACTCGCCGCGGATGGCGCCCGTGACCGGGTCGTAAGGCCCCTGACCGGACACGAATACGAGGCCCGCAGCCGCGACCGCCTGGCTGTAAGCAGGTGATGCCGGAGCAAGGTCCGTTTTTATCGTCCGCCTGGACATGGCGGGATTGTGCGCCCAAGCGCAGGCTGGGCGCTGCAAGGCGCTCGCTGGGCGAGACTTTCCTCGGCGGTGGGGACTAGTAAAGGATGGAGTGGTAGTCGCCCGCGACATGGACGAGGCTTCGGCAGGCGGCCAGGCCGCTTTCGTCGCGCTCGTCGAGCCGGTGCTTCCCTCCGCATACCGCCTGGCGCTGGGGATGCTGCGCTCCGAAACCGAGGCGGAGGATGCGGTCCAGGAAGCGGTGTTCAAGGCGTGGCGGAGCCACGAGCGATTTCGGCCAGGCTCGGAGATGAAACCGTGGCTGCTCGCCATTCTGGCGAACGAGTGCCGGCGCGTGCGGAGGAACCGTTGGTGGTCGGTGGTCAAGGGATCGGCAGAGTCTGAATCGCCACCGCAAGACATGGCCGAAGGCCGCGCCGACGCCGCCGGTCTTCGCCGCGCCATCTACCGGCTGCCCCACGACCAGAAGCTGGCCGTGGTGCTGCGCTACTACCTGGACCTCTCGTTCGACGAGATGGCCGAGATCTTGAAGATCAGCACCAAGGCCGCCAAGTCCAGGACGTACCGCGCGCTCGAACGGCTGCGGCTGAGTCCGGAGGTGATCACCGATGAATGAGAACGAGATTCGCGACAGGGTGCGCGAGGCGCTGGGCGACGCGAGCTATCCACCGGCTCTAAAGGCTCGAGTCGAGGGCCGCATGCGAGAACCGAGGACCAGCTCGTATCCACGGGCCATGGGCTATTTGGCCGCCATCCTTGCCGTGTTGATCGTCGGCACTCTGATCTTTGTGCGCCAGCAGACTGTGTCGGGGCCGCCGCCGATCATTCCCGCGAGCTCGCCTGGACCGGTGAACCCGAACGCGCAGCTGCCCGAGGCCGACCTCGCCGGCGCCAACCTGGCCGGAGCCGCAGCCGACCTCGTCACGCCGTTCAACATCGCGTCCCAGAGCTCCGGGCGCACGGTCACATTGATCGGTGCATACGCCGACACGGCCCGCACGGTGCTGTTCTTCAGGAGCATGCCGACAGGTGGCTTCGCGTCGGTCCAGGTCGCCGACCAGCAGGGGCTGCTGAACGCCGGCGGCGGTGGCGGAGTGGGCATCGTCGGCGATCAGTACTCGGAGATCGACATGGGCCCGCATGTCGGGCCCGATGGGCTTGCGCACCTGACCGTCTCGATGTTTGACATCCAGAACGGGCCTCCACCAGCCGGGCACCAGCCGGGTAACTGGGCCTTCTCGCTGGCGCTCAAGGTGCAGACGTCAGTGCCGGTGACCCTCACCCCGGCGCTCAGCTCGCTTGGACCGTGGAAGATAACGGTGGAGGCAGCGGAGGTCACTCCGACCGTGATCCACTTCAGAGTGTTGCTCGACGGGCGGAAGCCCTCGCCCGACGACGGCGAGTCATTGACCCTCATCGACGCGGACGGCAAGCCGCTCATGGCCTCGAGCGGAAGCACCTCGCTCGCAACCCCGAAACAGTTCAACTCCGGCGGCGCCACGCGCTTCGAGTCCATTTGGTCGCGGCCGCCGCACGCTGCGACGTACCAGCTGGTGATGTCGGTTGGAGGCCACGTGTATCGGGGCTCCTTCGCGGTGCCCGAGCCTCTGCCCGCGAAGCAACGAAAGGGCCAACCAATCGCCCCGGACAGCTATCCCATTTCGGTTGAGGCGATCGACCTGCAGGGTCCTTTCACCGCCAGCGTCGTGGTCGGACACCCGAATGAATGCGGGGTCGGCGCCGGTAGCGATGGCTCGCTCTTCGCGTTCGCCGCATGGTTCCAGGTCGATGACAGCTGGTACTGGATCAGCTTCTCGACCGATCCATCGATCCGCCGCTACAACGGGCCGGGCACGTACACGGCGGCGGCCAGCATCGAGCCCTATGCGCCGTTCGGGGCCGACTCCATCTTCGCGGGCACCGTCCAGCTCACCGTGACGAGCGACAAGGGCGTCGACAAGGGCAGCGTGCACGGAACGCTCGCCTGGACCGGCAACTCGACGCAGATTTTCCAGGACGTCGTCAGCGGTGACTGGGCGTGCACGCCCAGCCCGGCGCTCGGCCCCGGCTGATAGCCGCCCGATTCCGCACGTCGGCGCCCAAACGTTCGTGTCACCTGGCGACGAAGGGCGCGGTTGGCACCAAACGTGCGGAACGCTCAGCCGCCGGCGATCGCCCCGACGATCAGGTAGGGCTCCTTGCCGGCCACGACCTCCTCCGGCAGCGGCGCGTCGGGCGACTCGTCCGACAGGTCCTCCTCGCACGCGAAGAACCTCAGCATCGGTCGCCGCGTCTGGGTCGTGTGGTCCCGGATCGTGCCGCGCAGCATCGGGTAGGCCGCCTCGAGGGCGGTCAGCACGGTCCGCTGGGTGACCGCGCCACCGACCTCGAGCTCGACCTCCCGACCCACGTTGGCCAGCGTGCGCAGGTTCGCCGGCAGGGCGACGCGGATCACGCCAGCGTTTGCACCTCTAGGGACAGGACCGCCGGCAGGTTCTCCACGACCGGCTTCCAGCTGTCACCCGAGTTGTTGGACGCGTAGACCTGGCCGGCCGTGGTTCCGAAGTACACGCCGCACGACTCGAGGTTGTCCACGGTCATCGCGTCGCGCAGCACGTTGACGTAGCAATCCTTCTGAGGGAGGCCGTTGGTGAGCGCCTCCCACTCGTTGCCGCCGTTCTTGCTGCGGTAGACGCGCAGCTTGCCGTCGGGCACGAAGTGGTCGGAGTCGCTCTTGATCGGGACGACGTAGATTGTTTCGGGCTCGTGCGCATGGACGTCGATGACGAACCCAAAGTCCGTGGGCAGGTTCCCGCTCACCTCAGTCCACGAGTCACCACCGTTGTCGCTGCGCATGACATCCCAGTGCTTCTGCATAAACAGGACGTTCGGCCGGCTGGGGTGCATCGCGATGTGGTGCACGCAGTGGCCGACCTCGGCATCCGGGTCGGGAATAAAGTCGGAGCGAAGCCCCTTGTTGATCGGCTTCCACGACTTGCCGGCATCGTCTGTCCGAAACGCGCCGGCCGAGGAGATGGCGATCGTCAACCTGTCGGGATTCGTGGGGTCCTGGATGATGGTGTGCAGGCACAGGCCGCCCGCCCCCGGCGCCCAAGATGGAGCGGTGGGGTGGTGGCGCAGCGCGTCGAGCTCTTCCCAGGTCTTGCCCGCGTCGGTTGACTTGAAGAGCGCGGCGTCCTCGACACCCGCATAGACGGTGTCCGCGTCCGTGAGCGACGGCTCGAGGTGCCACACGCGCGTGAAGTCGTATGGATGGTCGGTGTTGTCGTACCACTTGTGCGTGTTGATGGCGCCTTCGTACTTGAACTCGTTGCCGGCCGGCTCCCACGTCTTGCCGCCGTCGTCCGATCGCTGTACGACCTGGCCGAACCACCCGCGCGACTGGGAGGCGTAGAGACGCTTGGGGTCCACCGGCGAGCCCTTCACGTGATAGACGTCCCAGCCGGTGAATTCCGGACCGTCGACCTTCCAGCGCTCGCGCCTCTCGTCCGAGGTGAGGATGAACGCCCCTTTGTGGGTGCCGACAAGTAGACGTACCGTGGTCATAGCCCCTCCTATCGCGTATCCGACGAACCCGAAGAATATATCCGAACGGGCGTTCGGATCACCAATCGCCGAACCTCTAACCCTCTCCCCGGTGGGGAGAGGCTTGGAGCGGGCGTTACCCGTTCTACTGCTTAGACGAGCGCGCCCTGGAAACTCATCGCTTTCGTCTTATCCTTGTGCACCCGTGCTGGCTGGTCGGTCCGTAACCTCTCACCAAGCCCCTCCGTTCCTACGCCCAGTGAGCCTGAGGGTAGGGCTGCTCGCGCTTGCCGCCGTGATGGTGGTATCGGCTTGTGGATCGGCGCCGGCGGTGGCCGTGCGCACCAGCCCGTCACCTGCGCCGTCAGTGTCCACGTCACCCTCGCCGTCTCCCTCGCCCAGCCCGACGCCCAGCCCCTCGCCATTGACCATGCCCACATCGTTGCCCGCCGTGCCGACGTGGGCCGCGATGTCGGTGTCGTGCAGCGGGCAGCCGTCCGCCCACGAGGCGCTGCTGGTGATGCAGGGGTCGACGTCGATCGCGCTCGCTGACGTCACCGACGCCACGCACCCCAAGAAGCTGTGCACGGTAAGCGGCCCCTGGACGCCCGAGCTTGTGACCCAGCGGATGATCTCGTGGTCGGCGACCCAGACGCCGGGCCAGGGCGGGCCCAGCGTGCTCGTCACCCTGGACCTGTTCGCCGGCACGACGACGGTCGTGGCCCGCTGGCAGGGTGGCCTCTTCTTGGACGGCCTGCACAGCTGGAGCCCCGACGAGAGCTCAATCGCGTACGTCACCTCCGACGGGACCAACGTCAACCTTCACCTGCTCAGCGGCGGCGGCGACCGCTCGGTCGCGACCCTCGGCGCGGTGCCGGGCCGCGGTGTCAACGGGGCAGAGGACGACGCCTTTTTGGGCTTCTCGGCTGACGGCGGCTACTTCGCTCTGGTCCAGACTTACACGGGCAGCGGCGCCCAGCTTCAGGTAAGAAGGACGAAGGATGGCACGCTCGCCTACTCGCAGCCGACCGGCACGATGGCGACCTGGTCGAGCACGGGAAGCCGGCTGTACTTCCGCGAACCCGGGTCGACGACCATCCGCCAGTGGGATCCGACCACCGGGGTGACGCCGCTGTTCAACCTGCAGCAATCGTGGTTGAGGCCCGTCGCCGACGCCGGCGACGACAACGTCGCGTACACGGTGCGCGACACGGGCGGCAACCCCCACGTGTGGATCTACGGACATGGCGGCCGCTCGGGCGGCCAGCTGGGCAACGTCCGCTCGGGGCCCGTGTTCCTCGGCGCGAGCGCGCTGTTCCTGGTCGAGG
>Ga0073928_10007731_pt1 | contig 13801 bp, 10 predicted proteins | sample PaiPotPPA55metaG_FD_76969 | JGI IMG/M metagenome (GOLD analysis project Ga0073928, IMG submission 76969) | Iron sulfur acid spring bacterial and archeal communities from Banff, Canada, to study Microbial Dark Matter (Phase II) - Paint Pots PPA... ... | reverse complement strand
GACATATCACTAATTCGACACTCTGCGGAACCGACGGCGCGAGGTGCGCAAACCGCTCCACGTAGTCGACCGCCTCGGCGGCGGTTTTGAACATTTTCCAATTGCCGGCGCAGATACGTATTCTCATGCGCGTTCCAGTGCCTTGATGCCCGGCAATTCTTTCCCTTCCAGGAATTCCAGCGTTGCGCCGCCTCCGGTGCTCACGTGTGTGACGTAATCGGCGAATTTTAGCTCTTCTGCGGCTGCGGCTGCATCGCCACCGCCGACGACGGTCGTCGCGCCGGCTTGCGTCGCTTTCTTCATCGCTTCGCCGATCGCGCGAGTGCCCTCGCAGTACGGGGGCTTTTCGTAGACACCCATGGGTCCGTTGAACACGACCGTGCGTGCGGTCTCGATAACGCTTGCGTACTCGGCGGCGGTCTTCGGCCCGATATCCAGAATCATTTGATCGTTTACTTGCGGCAGATCGACGACGTGCGCACCGGCGTCGTTATCGAAGCTGCTCGATACGACTGCATCGATTGGAAGCAGAATCGAAACGTCACGTGGTCGCGCGAGCTCCATGATGGCCTTTGCAGGCTCGAGATCGTCGTCGCGCAGCGATTTCCCGACGTCGATGCCTTTGGCCGCCAAGAATGTATTGGCCATGCCGCCGCCGATACAGAATGCGTGCACCTTTTCAATGAGTTTGGAGAAGACGCCGACTTTGTCCTTAATCTTCGCGCCGCCTATAACGCAGACGTATGGCTGCTGCGGATTATCGACCAGCTTTGTAAGCGCCTCGATCTCCGTTTGCATCAAGAAACCCGCGTAGCTCGGGAGTAAATGCGCCACTCCTTCGGTCGAAGCGTGCGCGCGATGCGCCGTCCCGAACGCATCGTTCACGTAAAGGTCGGCGAGCTGTGCGAGCTGCTGCGCAAAGTGCGGGTCGTTCTGCTCTTCGCCCGGCTCGAACCGCACGTTTTCGAGCATGACGATATCGCCGTCGTGCATCGCCTCAACCGCTTCGTGCGCCGACGGTCCGACGACGTCGGAAGCAAACGTGACGGCGATGTGCAGCCGCTCCGCAAGCGCGCCCGCAACCGGCCTCAGGCTGTATTTTTCGACCACTTTGCCGTCGGGGCGCCCTAAATGCGAGACCACGATCGTTTTCGCATCGTGATCCGAAAGATAGCGCAGCGTCTCCAGCGCGGCATCGATGCGCTTGTAATCGAGGATGTTGCCCGCTTGCATTGGCACGTTCAAGTCCTCGCGCACCAGCACGCGTTTGCCCTTGACTTTCACTTCCTTGAGCGTGTGGAATTTGTACATCAAGACGCTCTTAGAAATAGGTCGAGCAGCTTTGCGCTGCTCGACTCGTAGTTTTTCCGAATGCGCGCCTCATACGCCGGCCGGGATCTTCTCCAAAACCATCGCCGTCAGGTCCGCCAGACGGCACGAGTAGCCCCATTCGTTGTCGTACCATGCGCCGATTTGGATCAGGTCGCCGTTCGCCGCGGTCAAGTGCGAATCGATGATCGAGCTGTACGGCGAGAGTTTGAAATCGCTCGAGACCAATTCTTCCTCGCAGAACTGCACGTACTCTTTGAGGTTCCCGTTTGCCGCACGTTTGAGAATCTCGTTGAGCTCCTCCTTGGTCGTGGCTTTCTTGACCTGCGCGACCAGATACACCATGGACACCGTGGGCGTCGGCACGCGCAATGCGAACCCGTCGAACGTGCCTTGGACTTCCGGAATCGTCAGGTAGAGTGCCTTTGCTGCGCCCGTTGAAGTCGGGATGATGTTGGTTGCGGCGTTGCGGGCGCGGCGCAAATCCTTATGCGGCGCGTCGAGGATATTCTGATCGTTGGTGTAGGAGTGAATCGTGCACATGAAACCTTTGACCCAGCCTAGCGTATCGACGACCGGTTTGACCGCCGTTGCAAGGCAGTTGGTCGTGCATGAAGCATTCGAAATGACGTGGTGCTTGTCGGGATCGTACTTGTCGTCGTTGACACCGAGCACGATGGTGATGTCCTCACCTTTGGCCGGTGCGGAGATCAGCACTTTCTTTGCGCCGCCGCCGTCGATGTGGGCGCGGGCCTTGGCGGCGTCGGTGAAAAGACCGGTCGATTCGATGACGACGTCTGCACCCAGATCCTTCCAGGGCAGTTTGCCGGGGTCGCGTTCCGCCAGCACTTTTATCTTCTGGCCATCGACCGAGATCGTGTCACCGCTGACCGTGACGCTGCTCTTGTAGGTTCCGTAATTGGAATCGAATTTGAACAGATGAGCGCATTCCGAAGCGCTGGTCAGATCGTTGACTGCGGCGATTTCGATGCCGGGATGTCGCTCGAGAAGCGCCTTGGCGAAGTTTCTTCCGATGCGGCCGAACCCGTTAATCCCGATACGCATAAACTCTCCCGTAGTAGAATGGACTTACAGTTTACGAGCTGTTTGCAAAGTTTCCCCGCGCCGCCGAACCCGTTCGAGCGCGTTGGGCCATGCGCTTGAGCGCCGCAAGGCGGCTATTCACGGTCGCTTTTGCGATCGGCGGATTGCAGCGCCGCCCAAGCTCGGCCAGACTTTCGTCCGGATAGCTTAGGCGCAGCTGGGCAATTTCGCGCAGCGCCGGCGATAACCGGTGGAAACCGTAGGCGTTCAAGATGAATTCGATCGTGTCGCGCTGCGCGGCCGCGGCAGCGGCCGTGCGTTCCAGATTCGCGGCTTCGGTATTGACCAAGCGGTGAATGCGGTTTTTCGTTTCTTTGAGGGCGCGAACGTCTTCCAAGTGAAGCACCGCACCGTGCGCGCCGACGATCGTGAGCAGCTCGACGATCGCCTCAAAATCCTTGAAGTAGAGTACAGAGCGGCCTTTGCGCTGCATCGTTTTCGGCGAAGCGCCCAGCGCGCGCAGTATCCAATGCAATCTCGTCGCCCGCGTTTCGTCAGGCAGCACGAACTCGAGATGGTAGCCTTGCGCGGCGGCGGAAACCGAGCCGCACGCTAAGAATGCGGCGCGCGCCTCCATGACGCGATCGCAGCGGTGCGCGGGCTTGTTTGACGAGGTCAAAAGCTCCGGCGCAAGCGCGATGCGATAGACCGGCGCGCGCGTAAGACGCAGACCGGGCAGTTTTTCGATGTGCCCACCGCGCAGCAGCGAACGAAAAAGCCGGGCCACCGCATTGCGCTGCGTCACGAACGCATCGCCGCTCCGGCCGTAGTACGCGAGACCTGACAGCAGTGCCTCGCGGCAATGCGCCGCCTCGGGCAACTCGCGCGCCAACGCGTCTTTGGTGTCGGCGCTCAAGCTCACAGCCACTGCGCCGGCTCGTCCTTTCGCTGCTCCAAAATATCGTAAAGGTCCGCGGGTTTGAGACCAGGCATCATGCGCAGCGGAACCTCGCGCACCCTGACGATCACGAACTTCGTCGCGTAATGGATCTCTAGGACGTCGCCCGGTTTGACCTGATACGCCGGCTTGAGCACCTGGCCGGCCTTCGTGATGCGCCCGTGCTCTAGCGCCTCATGCGCTTCGGTGCGCCGTTTGCTCAGCCGTGAGACCTTCATGAATTTATCCAGGCGCATCCCCGGAGAGGTTTTGGCGCGAACTCGCCTTGTCATGCTGAGGCGTCGCCTTTCGTCCTGAGCCCGTCGAAGGGGTCCCGAGATATCGAGGGGCAATACCACATCGATCTTGACCTATCCCGATATATCGGATTATACTCCGGCTATGCACGGTATGGGATTTGCAATGTGGCCCGGGCGCCGCCGCCGCTTCAAGCGCGGGATGCTTAAGTACGTCGTCCTCAAGCTGCTGGAAGCTCAAGAGCGCCACGGCTACGACCTCATGCGGCACTTTTCCGAACAAGGCTGGGGGCGCCTTGCCGCCAGCTCCCTGTATCCGGTCTTGGCTGCCCTCGAGGCGCAGGGCTATATCGAGGGCCGGGACGAGGAAGGTAAGCGAACGTACGGGATCACCGAAAAGGGCCGGCAACGCTTGCACGACGTCGCGGACGATCTCGAGGGCGAACTCGACGACGAAGACCCCGCACAGACGCCGAACGGCGGCCTTCGCGATGCGCTGACGCGTCTTTCCGGCGCCGTTTCGCAAGCCGCTCACTCCGCGAAGCCGCAGACGGTCGAGCAGATCGTCGAGCGGTTGAACGCCGCCAGAAAAGAGATTTACATGCTACTTGCAAACGAGTAGCGCATGGCCGAGGCGGCGCAACCCGCACGCGCGCAGCGCGGCGCGGTAAATATCTTCGACGAGAGCCGTCCGATGTGGCGGCTTTTCCTCGTGTTTTTGATTCCGCTGATCTTCAGCAACGCGCTTCAATCGGCGTCGCAGACGATCTCCAGCATTTTTCTCGGGCGTTTGATCGGCGTGCACGCGCTGGCTGCCGTCTCTGCGATTTTCCCGGTCATTTTTCTGCTCATCGCATTTCTGATCGGCCTTGCGAGCGGGAGCACCGTGCTCATCGGTCAAGCGTACGGCGCGGCTGAACCGCATAAAATGAAGCGCATTGCCGGCACGACGCTCTCGGTGAGTTTCGTTCTCGGCATCGTGCTGTGTGCGGTCGGGCTGGTCTTTACGTACCGGCTGCTCGAGTTCGTGGGCACGCCGCGCGATATCATCCACGACTCGGCGGTGTACTCGCAGCTCATCTTTTTATGGCTGCCGGCCTTCTTTCCGTATCTCGCGTACACGACGTTCCTGCGCGGCACCGGCGATTCGCGAACGCCTTTTTATGCGCTTATTGTAAGCACCGTGCTGAGCGCGATCCTGACCCCCGCTTTCATCTTGGGCTGGGCCGGGCTGCCGAAGATCGGCATTGCTGGCGCAGCCGTTGCGGGCTACATCGCCAACGGCATTGCTTTCGTCGCATTGCTCGCCTACCTGAATTACCGCAAGCACCCGCTACGATTCGACTTCGAGATGTTGCGAGATATGCGCGTCGATTGGAGCATCCTCAAGACCGTCATTCGCATTGGCGTGCCGACGGGATTGCAAACGATCATGGTGGCGCTTGCCGAGATCGCGGTGATCTCCTTCGTGAACCACTTCGGCTCCGATGCGACCGCCGCGTACGGAGCAGTCAATCAAATAATCGGCTACGTGCAATTTCCCGCGATAAGCATCGGCATCACCGCCTCGATCTTCGGGGCGCAGAGCATCGGCGCGCGGCGCAACGATAAGCTGGGCAGCGTCATTCGTTCCGGCGTCATGCTCAATTACGTCATCGGCGGCTTCATCATTTTACTGTGCTACGTTTTTGCGTGGAACCTTTTGGGGTGGTTCATCACGCAAAAACATCCGCTCGAGATCGCGCACGAATTGCTGATGATTACGCTTTGGAGTTATCTGCTCTTCGGAAACACCAGCGTGCTCAGCGGCGTGATGCGCAGCAGCGGAACCGTCCTGTGGCCCACGGCGATCGGCATCTTCTCGATTTGGGGCGTCGAAGTGCCCGCCGCGTACCTCCTTATGCATCGCTACGGCATCGACGGCGTGTGGATGGGTTATCCCATCGCGTATGCCGTGGGCCTAGCGCTGCAATTCTGCTACTACGAGTTCGTTTGGAAGCGAAAGACGCACGAGCGACTGATTTAGCGGCAGTTTTCACAGGAAAACGGCAGCCTTTGCACTTAGCCTCTGTGGATGGCTTCGCTAGCGGTGCTGTGTGATGTCGTCGGACGCTATGGCGGCACGGAACGGTATTGGGAGACAGTCTTACCCGAGCTCGCGCGTTTCTACGATTTGCGCTTGCTTGCACGCGTCGTCGAAGAGCCCGAACGATTCGGTGTGCGCGCAGAGCAAATCGGCTGGGCGGATGAAAATGCAACTCCCTCTCGCCCAGGCGCCGATCGTGTCGCGCAGGCGGTTGCCGGCTGCGATGCGGTGATTACCGCCAGCGTCTTCGATGCGCTCGTCTTGGAGACCGTGCGCGCACGCGCGCCGCGTTGGATAGCGCGCGTTCACGATTACCGTCCGTTTTGTCCGAACGGCAACAAGGTGTTCCCGCAGTTTCCGGCAGTCTGCACCGCACAAATGGGTACGGCATGTGTCGTCAATACCGTTGCGCGCGGGTGCGTGCGTGGGCCGCGAATCGTATCGCTGAACCGCATTTACGGCCGCATGCATCTGCGCGATCGACTCGCGCAGGCGGATAATGTGCTGGTATCCAGCGGTTACGTGCGCGGTACGTGCATTGACAACGGTGTCGCTGTCGAGCGCATCCGCATCACGCCGCCGCCCCTTCCCGATGCTGCTTTCGCAGCACACCCAATCGCACCAAAAACGAATGCGGTTCTGTTTTGCGGCCGCTTCAATGACCAGAAGGGCCTCTCTTCGCTCATTCGTGCACTCGGGCGGATACCGGCACCGCAGCGGCCACCGCTCATCGTGGCCGGTGCCGGTGATTCCCGTGAAGAGCACAACGGGCGGCTTGTCGCGCAGCGCTGCGGTGTCGAGGTTTCGTGGCGCGGCTGGCTCTCGCAAACGCAGGTGCGCGCGGTTATCGATGAAGCGTGCATTGTCGCAATTCCCTCACTTTGGCCTGAGCCTTTCGGGCTAACCGGCATCGAGGCACAAGCCCGGGGACGTCCGGTCGTCGCGTATGACGTCGGCGGCGTGAACGATTGGCTTTCGGACGCGGGTGTAGCGGTACCGCGCGCTGACGAGAGGGCTTTTGCCGAGGCGATCGCGCGTCTGACTACAGAGAGTGAATGTTGGGAACGATACTCGCACGCAGCACGAGCGCGCGCCGAACGCTTTCGGCTCAGCGCGCACATCCAGCTCTTGCGCGAAATCCTCGCAGTGAACGCCGGTGAAAGGTAGGAACATGAAGGTTATCATCATCGGCGGTGATGGCTACTGCGGGTGGGCCAGCACGCTGCATTTAGCCGCCGCCGGTATGGACGTGGTCATCGCCGACAACTTTGCGCGGCGCGCATGGGACGTGCAACTCGGGGTTTCCTCGCTCACGCCGATTGCAGGCTTGGAGCAGCGGCTTGCGCAGTGGCGCGATCTGGGGGGACGCCGCATCGAGTTCGTGAATCTCGATGTAACCGAATACGAACCGCTTTGCGAACTTCTTGCGGATCTCGCCCCTGATGCGATCGTGCACTTCGGGCAGCAGCGCAGCGCGCCGTACTCGATGATCGATCGCGACCATGCGATGCGCACTTTGATAAACAATACGGCTGGAAATTTAAACCTGCTCTGGGCGATGCGCGAATATGCGCCCGATGCGCACCTGGTGAAGCTCGGAACGATGGGAGAATACGGAACGCCGAACATCGATATCGAGGAAGGCTTCATCGAGGTCACGCACAAAGGACGCACGGATACCCTGCCGTTTCCTAAGCAGCCCGGTTCGTTTTATCACCTGACGAAAGTGCACGACAGCGACCAGATTTACTTCGTGTGCCGCACGTGGGGTCTTCGCGCAACGGACTTGCATCAGGGCGTCGTTTACGGCGTGCATACCGACCAAACGATTCAATCGCCGCAACTGGTGAACCGGTTCGACTACGATCATGTTTATGGGACCGCTCTCAACAGGTTTTGCGTGCAAGCTGCAATCGGCCATCCGCTGACTGTGTACGGCAGCGGCGGACAGCGACGGTCGTTCTTGAACATTCGCGATACGGTGCGGTGCGTCGAACTTGCCTTGCGTAATCCGGCCGAGCCGGGCGAATACCGCGTTTTCAATCAATTCACCGAGCTATTTTCGATCGCGCAGTTAGCGCACGAAGTCGTTCGCGTCGGGACGGCAATGGGCCTGGACGTGCGGATCGAGCATCAGGAGAATCCGCGCGCCGAAAAAGAGCAGCACCACTATCACACGCTCAATGCAAACTTGCGCGGCTTAGGCCTCGAACCCACGCTGCTCGACGACGCAACGCTGCGCGGACTCATCGAAACCGCCGCGCAATACCGCGATCGTGTCGATCTGTCGGTCATCCGCCCGGCAATCTCTTGGAAACCGCGCGCTAAAGCCGCCTCTTCACTTACGGCTTAGCCGAAGTTCGCGCGCTGGTCTTGTCGTTGGCCTGCAACGTTCGTACAAAGTGGTGTGGTTAGAGCCACGCTACGCGGCCTGTATCTTCGCGAGCTGCCATAGTTCCTCGAGTTCGTCGAGCGACATATCCGAGAGCGATTTGCCGTCTTTGGCGGCGCGCTGCTCCATGAACGTAAAACGCTTGTAGAACTTTTCGTTCGCTTCGCGCATCGCGGTTTCCGCGTCGATGCCCATGGCTCGCGAAAGATTGACCAGCGTAAAGAAGACGTCGCCGAGCTCTTCGCGGATGCGCGGATCGTCCTGTTTTTCACGCCGCGCCTCGGCCAGTTCGGTCAGTTCTTCGTGCAGCTTATCCAGAATGTCGCGCGCGCCGGGCCAGTCGAACCCCACTCGTGAAGCTTTCTCCTGCATGCGTTGACCGCGCTGCATTGCGCCGAGATGTTTGGGGATCCCGTCGAGGCGGCTCTTACGCTTCTGTCCGGTCGCTTCTTGCGCTTTGAGTTTCTCCCAGCTCTTCCATTGCGTATCGACGTCCTCGATGACCGCGTCGCCGAAGACGTGCGGATGGCGCCGCACCATCTTATTCGAGAGCGCGTTCACCACATCGGCAACGGTGAATTTGCCGGTCTCGCTTCCGAGCTGCGAATGGAAAACGATCTGCAACAGCAAGTCGCCCAGTTCTTCGCAGAGCGCGGCCTCGTCGGCGTGTTCGATCGCTTCGACCACTTCGTAGGTTTCTTCAATCAAGTACGGGACCAGCGTGCGGTGGGTTTGCTCGCGGTCCCACGGACATGAAGCGCGCAGCCGCGCCATGATCTCGATCAAGTCTTCCCACGTGTATTGTGCGGAAGCGGGCGGCAGTGGAACCAGCGGCATGCTGATCGCTGCGGCAAGCGCGGACTTGGGCATTCCCGGAACGATTTGCGTGCGAGCACCGCGCGAATCGAGTGAGCGCAGGAGCAATGGCAGCCCCGGAAAATCGGAGAGCGGATTGCCAAGCACGCCGAGGCCGAGATCTGCACCCTCACCCCGAGTTTGCCGCAGGGCCATGGCATCGACGAATTTCTCGATGTGCTCGGCGCTGCCGCGTACGAAGAGTGGCGCATCCTCGATCAAACCGCGCTCGATCGTAATGCCTTGGGCCTGCAGTGACTTAACGAGCTCGGGAGGCGCCAGCAGCGCGACCGCGCGTCCGATGCTGCGCAGCGCGTCCACACTGCCGAACGTCAGCAGCTCGGGGTCGCCCGGGCCTAAGCCGACGATGCGTACCAGCATATCGGCTTGCAGTTCGCTTCGGAAAAGCGAAGCCCCCGGCAAAAGCCGAGGGCTTGCGGCGTCTGCCAAGGGCGATGGATTACTTGGTCGGCGCTGCCGTCGGAACAGTCGCCCCAGCCGCGCTCGGCGCCGGCGACGGATACAGGCCTGCGAAGTGTTGATCCTCGATCTTGATGTTTGCCGACGATTGGAGCTGCTGCAAGAACGTCGGGATCAGCGGTGCTTCCTGCTGCTGGCGCAGTTGCTGCACGATTTGATCGTGTGCGCTTGCGAGCGTCGCTTTTTGCCCGGGCTTGCGCTCTTCGACTTGAATGATGTGATAGCCGAAGGGCGATTTTACCGGCGCACTGATCTTGCCGATCGGTCCGTTGAATGCGTACTGCTCGAACGCCGGTACCATCTGACCCTTACGGAACCATCCCAGCTCGCCGCCTTTCTCGCGGCTGCCCGGATCGATCGAATACTGCTTGGCCTCGGCAGCGAAGTCTTTGCCGCTCTTGAGATCGGCTTCAACTTTTTGAGCCGTCTTCAGATCGGGAACCAGAATATGACGCGCGCGCGCCATTGCCGGCTTGTCGAACTGCGCGTGGTTCTTATCGAAGTAATCCTTTATCTGCTTGTCGCTGATGTGGATGTTGGCTCCGACGGCTTTATCGAGAACGATCTGACGGCGGATAAGGTCCTGCACGTCTTGCTCGGTCAGGCCGCGTGCCTTGAGCAGTTCGTCCCACTGGCCGTTGGGGTACTGCGCTTTATACTGATCCTCGACTTTGGCAATCTCGGCCGGCGTGACCGTGATGCCCTTGTCCTTCGCGTACGAATCTATCAGGTCGTTCGTCACCATTTGCTGCAGCACGCTGCGCGCCGAAGGGCTGCCTTCGAGTTTCTGATCGAGGTCGGCATGGGATATGGCCTGACCGTTCACGGTCGCGACGTTACCGCCGCCACCCGCGCTGCCGCCGCATGCGGCAAGCGAAACGGTTAACAGTGCGGTGGCAATACCCGCAACGAGCCGGTGGGCTTTCGACATTCTACGCTCCAGTTTCAAGGGAAATAACCGTCGCCCGATTCGGGAAGCACGTTCCCGGTCCTTGTTAGGAGGGGTCCCTGCCTCCTGGGCGTCACTCTGAGCCTGCCGATGGGGTGTCACATTGCTTCGAGCAGATTGCGCAGGAGCGGCATCCAGATCTCTTCCGCACGCTGATCTTTACGCAGAGGCGGCAGATCCACTAAGACCTTGCCCTCGGCAAAGCGGAAGCGGTTTCTGGTAAGCGATTGGAACTTCGAAATCGCGCTTGGCTGAAGTTCGAACCCCGAGCCGACCCCCAGCGTGAGCCGCTTTTCATCGACAACGACGCGCGTAACGTGTTTGTGCAGCGCGATCGTGCGCAGCTTCGTGAGCTGCACCAGGTTTTCCAGGGGTGTGGGAAGAGGACCGAACCGGTCGCGAACCCCGGCAGCGATCTCTTCGACCTCCGCCTCGCTGCGTGATTTGGCGAGCTGCTGATACACCGCAATCTTCTGTGAGACTTGCGGGATGTAGTCGTTCGGCACGTAGGCGTCGATCTTCACGTCGATGACCGCTTCGCGCTGCTCCTCGAGCGAGGCTTGGCGGCCTTTGCGCTGAGCGATCGCTTCGGCGAGCAGTTGACAGTACGTGTCGAAACCAACCGACGCAATGAAGCCCGACTGTGCCGATCCGAGGAGATTGCCGGCCCCGCGAATTTCCAGATCGCGCATGGCGATCTGCAATCCGCTTCCCAGGTGAGCGAATTCGCGAATTGCCTCGAGACGCGCTTTGGCTTCTTCGGTCAGCGCCTTGTGCGGCTGGTAAAGCAGGTACGCATACGCCTGATGGTTCGAACGCCCGACCCGTCCGCGCAACTGATAGAGTTGCGCGAGGCCGAACTTGTCCGCATCGTTGACGATGATGGTGTTGACGTTCGGAATATCGATCCCGTTCTCGATGATGGTGGTTGCGACCAGCACGTCGATCTCGCCCTCGATGAACGCTTGCATGATCGGCTCGATCTCGTGTTCGTGCATCTGCCCGTGGCCGGTTGCAATGCGCGCGCGGGGCACGAGCTTCTCGAGCGCATTCTTAACCGCGTAGATGGACTCGATCCGGTTGTGCAGATAATAGACCTGCCCGCCGCGATCCAGTTCGGCGGTAATCGCCCGCTGGACCAGCGCGTCGCCGGCGGGAACGACCACCGTTTTGATGGACATGCGGTTCTTCGGCGCGGTTTGTATGAGCGAGAGGTCGCGTACGCCCATCAGCGACATGTGCAGCGTGCGCGGAATTGGCGTTGCCGAAAGGGTGAGCACGTCCACGCTCGCCCGCAGCTGCTTGAGCCGTTCCTTGTGCATCACGCCGAAACGCTGCTCCTCATCGACGATGATCAGACCCACGTCCGCAAAGGCGATGTCTTTTTGAAGCAGGCGATGCGTTCCGATGACGATATCTATTTTGCCTTCGGCGAGATCTCGCACGATCTCGCGCTGTTCTTTCTTGGTCTTGAAGCGCGAAAGCTCTTCGATGCGCATCGGGAAACCGGCGAAGCGCGCGCTGAAGTTGCGGTAATGCTGGTCGGCAAGCAGCGTGGTTGGAACCAAGAGCGCCACTTGTTTCTTGTCGGCAACTGCCTTGAACGACGCGCGAATCGCAACTTCGGTCTTGCCGTAGCCGACGTCGCCGCAGACCACGCGGTCCATCGGCCGGGCGCGCTCCATGTCCGATTTGGAATCGACGATCGCTTTGAGTTGATCCGGCGTTTCTTCGTACGGAAAGGCTTCTTCGAGTTCGGCTTGCCACGGCGTGTCGGGTGCGAACGCATGGCCTTTGGCCAGCTCGCGCTCTGCGTACAAGTCGACCAAGCCTTCAGCGATCTTCGCGAGCGATTCCGAGACGCGGGACTTTGTGCGCGCCCAATCCGCGCCGCCCATCTTCGAAAGGCGCGGCGTGCCGCCTTCGGCGGCGCCGTACTTGGTAACCTGATGCATTTGCGTGACCGGCACGAGCATGCGATCGGTGCCGGCGTATTTCAGGTCTAAGTAGTCTTGCGTGGCGCCCAAGATGGTTTCGGTGCGCAGCCCCAGATATTGACCGATGCCATGCACGGCGTGCACGACGTAGTCGCCGACTTTGAGATCCGCGAGCGTAACCGGCACGCCTTCTTTGACGGCGCGAATCTTGACGCGCTTGGCGGGCTGACCGTAGATTTCGCGATCGCCCAGCACGCGCAAGTGCAAGTCCGGAATCGTGAACCCGGCTTCGATGCTGCCGTGATCGATCAATATGCGCGCGTTGCGCGGACCCAGGTGCAAATGCGCCGGTGCTGCGCGCTGCGCTTCGAGACCTGCAGCGCGAACGACGTCGCTCGTTCGTCCGGCGCCGGACGTCACGAGCAGCACCGTATCGCCGGCGGCCACCCACTCGCGCAGCGACTGCGTGAAGAGTTCGATTTGCCGGTTGAAATGATCCGCGGGATGAGTTTCGAACACGCTGCTCTCGATAATGCGCGGCATCCAGTCGAGCGCGTGGGCGCTCTCGATCCCGCCGGGAAAGACGAGCGCAGCGTGACGCGCGAGCGCGGGCGCTATGTCAATCAAGTGCGGGTACGGCGCCGAAACCTCCGCCAGAAGCGCTTCATCGACTTCCGAGTCTTCGACGGAGAGCTCACCGGACTCGACTCCGGCGAGCAATACGCTTTCCTCGCGCGAACGCTCTTCGTCCAGGGCACGCTCGATCGTCGCAAGCATGCCGGGCTCATCGATCACGATCGTCGCGTGCTCAGAGAGATAATCGAGCACGGTTTCGCGCTCGTCGAATACGAGCGAGAGCCATGGTTCGGGAACGTCCGCTCCGGAGTCGAGATATGAACGCAGGGCTTCTGCTACGTTTTGCGGACCGGTAAACCGCTGGGGGATCCGCGAACGCAAGGTCTCGTCGCGCGGAATTTCAGCCCACGGTACGATCTCGATGGAATCGAGCGAACCCTCACTGCGCTGCGATTCCAAATTGAACGGACGCACGCTCTCGACCGTATCGCCGAAGAATTCGACGCGCGCGGGCGTATCCGCGGATGCCGCAAACACGTCGAGAATGCCGCCCCGCACGGCAAACTCACCGGCCGCGCTGACGACGTCGCACCGGCGATAACCTAAACGGTAGAGACGCTCGAGCGTTGCATCCCAACCCGCATCGTCATTGATATGCAGTGTAAACCGTTCGCGCGCAAAGAACGCGCGCGGCACCACGTATTGCCGGAGCGCGCCCAGCGGCGCGAGGATGATGCCCGGTACGCCGTCCGCGAGCTCCGCGAGCAGCGCCATTCGCGCGCTGCGTTCCGAGGGCGACTCGATCGCGCCGATGGTTTCTTCACGCGAGCGCAGCAGCCGCACGGTCTGGGGCTCGTCCTCTTCCAAATAATAGAGAAGGTCTGCGAACATCCGCTCCGCCGCGTCGGCGGTCGGAACGACCACGAACAGTTGGCCGCCCAGCGCGCGGTACATCGACG
>Ga0073928_10007730_pt1 | contig 13802 bp, 10 predicted proteins | sample PaiPotPPA55metaG_FD_76969 | JGI IMG/M metagenome (GOLD analysis project Ga0073928, IMG submission 76969) | Iron sulfur acid spring bacterial and archeal communities from Banff, Canada, to study Microbial Dark Matter (Phase II) - Paint Pots PPA... ... | reverse complement strand
GCCTTCTCCACTGACAGCGCCGGTAATTGATGTCACGAAGGCGGGGGATAGCGATGGCCTCCTGTGCCTTCCGATTTCGCCTTCGGCGCTGGCGGGAAGCCTGGCGCTGGTGCAGCGCGGGGCTTGCGATTTCAGCGTGAAGGTGGCGAACGGAACGAGCGCCGGCGCGGTGGGTGTGATCTTCATCGATGACGGTTCGGGCTTAGCGGGCTGGACCGCTGGGACTGCCGCGACGATTCCATCGTTCCTGATTAGCGTATCGGACGGAGCAAACTTGAAGGGCTATGTGGATGCGCACGGGGGCACGCAAGCGACTTTGAATCCCGCTCCGCACCAGGAACCGGCGAGCGTGCTGGGCTACATACCGGACTCCGTTGCGTTTTTTGCTTCGCGCGGTCCGGTGATCGGGACGGGCGCGCTGAAGCCGGACGTATCCGCGGCGGCGACGGATTTCCTGTTGGCCAGCGAGAATTACGATCTTTTCGGGGAGCTGTTCAGCTTCACGCGGTTTGATACGGCGGATGGCACCAGCTTCGCGACGCCCATGATTGCGGGGGCGGCGGCGCTGGTGAAGCAGGCGAATCCGTCGCTGACTCCCCTGCAGATCAACTCCGCGCTGGTGAATACGGGATCGCTGGCGAACTTGCTAACTTCGGACGGCACCAATACGCCGTCGCTTTCGGAAGTAGGCTCGGGGTTGCTGCAAGCGCAGAACGCGGTGACTTCGACCGTACAGTTCGAGCCTGCCTCGATTTCTTTCGGGCAGTTGAACGGCGGGCTGCCGGGATCGCAGTCACTGACGGTTTTCAATAGCGGGGGGGGGACGGTGACGCTCAACATGAGCGTGCAGCAGCCGCCCAACGTGTCGGGTACGCAGGTGCAGGTGAACGGTTCGACGAATACGAGCGTGACAGTGCCGGCGGGTCAAACGGCGACGGTGACCGCGAGTCTTTCGGGCGGCGTGCCGGGGCCGGGACGGTATGAAGGCGTGGTGACGGTCAGCGGAGCGCCGAAACCGCTCACGATTCCTTATATGTTTCTGGTGGGGGACGGGATTCCGTACGATATTATTCCGCTGAATGCGGTGCCGCCTGGAGAATCAGGATTTGACGGAGCGGTGAACTCGACCATTCCATGGTACGCGACGGTATCGTGCCCAGTTAGTTCGCCGCCGAATCCCGATCCGAACAGTTGCGTGCTGGATTACGGCAGCATCGCGGTGATGGTGATCGATCAGTTTGGCGCGGCGGTGCAGGGCTATCCGGTGAGCTGGGCCGTGACGCAGGGGGGGGGCAGCATCCTGCAAGGGGCGCAATACACTGACTCGGCCACGGATTCCTACGGTATTGCGGGCGCATCGGTGACGCTGGGGCCGAATACGGGATTGCAGGAATTCACGGCCAACGTGAACGGAATGGTGATGCCATTCGACGGCAATGCGCGTAATGTGCCCACGATCACGCGCATCGTGGACGCGGCGAGCTTCACGAACAGCCGGGCGGTGGCGCCAGGATCGTACATTGCCATTTATGGGGCGAACCTGAGCGATGTGACGGACACGGCGTATGCGAGCTGTCCGGAATGCTCACCGGCGGTACAGCCGTTTCCTCTGGGGTTGGATGGAGTGGCGTTCAGCTTCGACGTATTGTCGACTGGTCTGAGCGTGCCGGGGCGGTTTTTGTTCGTGAGTCCGGGACAGGTGAACGTGCTGATACCGTGGGAGCTGGCGGGGCAGACTTCGGCGACTGTGAAGGTGATGGTGAATTACACCTATAGCGCGGAGTACACGCTGCCGCTAGCGCCCACTGGGCCGGGCTTCTTTTTGAATTTCGGCGAGCCGGTGAACGGGCAACTGATCGCGGCGGCGGAGGATTCGAAATATAACATTCTGGGGCCGAACACTTCGATCGCGCGCGGTGACACGATTCAGTTGTTCCTGAACGGGCTGGGGCCGGTGACGAATCAGCCGGGTGATGGTTTTCCGGCGCCGGGGCCGCCGAATTTCTCGCTGACCACGACGCAACCGACGGTAACGATCGGCGGAGTGAATACGGGCACGCCGGCGTATAGCGGACTGGCGCCGGGCGAGGTGGGTGTGTATCAGGTGAACGCGGTGGTGCCTTCGAATATCGGGACGGGGCTACAGCCGGTGACGTTGGAGATTGGGGGAGTGACGGCGACGGCGATGATCCCGGTGAAATAGCCGCGAATGGGGATGGCCGCGAATGAACGCGGATGAACGCGAATGGGGATTTCACGGGATCAGCGTACCTGTTATTGCGGGTTAACTTGGAGCTTACCCATTCCGCCGGTCTCGGCGTGATGCAGGATGTGGCAATGGAAGACGTGCGTGCCGGCCGTGCGGGGGTCGCGGAAATCGAGGCGGAGTCTCACGGTGGGGTAGGGGCCTTCGCCTTCCCAGGCGGGAACCGTCACGGTGTCGCGCATTTCGGGATTGAGGAGCGTCTTGCCATCGGCGGCCAGGAGCAAGAAATGGACGCCGTGCATGCTAAAGGCGTGATTCTCGCCGGTGCGGTTGGCGATGATCCAGTCTTCGACCGCGCCTACCTTGGTGACGACGGCGGGGGGGGCGGAGGGCTTGAAGGTCCTGGGCGTCTGACCTTCGACAGCCAGGAAGTAGCGCGTGGGGCCGATGGTGCCGTTGTTGGCTTCGGCGAAGTATAGCTTCCGGACCACGGTGGGGCGGGCGGCGGGGCGTGGAGCAGGTGCTGTAGCGCCGGGCATGCCTCCCACGAGCGCGGGCGGGACCTTGGCGTCGGGTGTGGCCACGATTTTCGCGAGCTCCTGTTCGTCGCTTTCGGGGCCGGTGCGGCCGATTTCGACTTCTGTTTGGAGCAAGCGGGCTTCCTGGCCGGCGGCGGGGCCAGTCACGATAAACTCGGCGCGGCCGCCGGGAGGCAGCTCGATGGTGCGCAGGTCGACGCTTTTCCGCACAGGGACACCATCGAGCGCGATCAGTTTCACCGGCTGCGCGGTTTTTCCGAACATCACGCGCAGGGCCAGAAAGGCTTGCGAGGCGGCGTTGGCGACGCGCCAGAATTCTTTCGCGCCGGGCTTCATTTGAATCACGGGCGAGGGGCGGTGGGGAGAGACGGACAGCTCGAAATTGAGACTCAACTCCGATTCGCCGGGGGGCCAAGCTTCGGGATCGTCGTCATCGAACTGCTGGCGGACGACCAGGATGCGCTCGGGAAGGCCGGCGACTTCCGGCTTCACCTTTTCGATGCCGCTCACGATGATGACGCCGGATGCGCCGCCATTGAGCTGCACGGTCGCAGAGCCGAGGCGGAGCGGATGATACCAGTACATGCCGGGCGGGTGGTCCTGCGGAATTTGGAATTTGTAAGTGAAAGGCGGGTCGGTATTTTCGATGGTGGTGATGGTAGCCTCGCCGGCGTGGCAATCGGGCGGGATGTTGAGGCCATGGAAGTCGATGTTCGTGGAGGTGGTGGCGGTATTGCCGCCGGTGCAGGGATCGTGCGGGGGGGGGCTGGGAGGCGGCGGAGTGGTGTGATGGCGGAAGTACGAAAACTCGTTCTTGAGAGACAGATCGAGGGTGTCGCCGGGGGCGAGGCGTAACGTGGGAGCTTCCACTTGTTCGGACCCAGCGTCGTAGACGTAGCAGGCCTTGAGGGGCAGTTCCAACATTTCCTGGCTGCGGAGGGTCAGTTCGGCTTTCAAGACGCCGTTTGAGGCGGTGAGGTCCAGCGGATTTTGGATGACGGTGTTGGGATAGGGGCGGCCGAGGCAGCCGGTTTGGGCGTGGGCCGCGGGGAGGGTGAGGCAGCAGGCGCAAATCAGGAGAGCGGGCGATGCAGCGTGGAAGTGCCAGGCGCGGGCAAGAGTGCCCGCGAGCAGGCAGGAGTGCCTGCGCCACGCGCCAGCTCGGCAATGTCCGCGTTGTTGTTGTACTGTCACATCGCACCTAGAATGGCCTGGGGGGGTAGACTGCGATAGAGAGCAATGCCGAACCCGGAACGCCTGCGAATGGCGAATGCGCGATCTCGGTTAGTGTGCAGCCGGTTGGGGTGGCGATGAAGCGCAATACGCCGAGGTAAGATTTCTTCTGCGCGTTGAACTCGGGGACATATAGGAGCCCACCCGTGCCGGTAGACAGCCCGGTGGCCACGGCTCCTAGGTAGGTGAATTGTTCGTAGTATCCTTTGAGCGGAGCTGAGGTGCAACCCTGTCTCACTTTGCCCGTGTTCTTATCGAAGAATGCCGCTGTGACACGGCCCGCGGAATTATTGGAAATGTAGAGGACGCGTTCATCCGGGCTCAACCGGACGCTCGACGAGTTCCAAGCCGTGCCCAAGGTGTAGACTAACGTGGGTGTCAGTTTGCCCGACGAGATATCGGACACCTGGACGGCGGCGTCGGCGGAGCCACTACCGAAAATGGCGTAGTGGCCGTCGCTGGTGATATCGATGGAATCCGGAAAGTAGTCGTCCTGGGCGCGGGTGGAATTTTGCGCGTCGCCATTGGACCTGGGCATGCCGGCGGAGACATCGAACGATTCGATGGAGCCGTCTCCGTAGGCGGCAATCATCATGTTGCCGTGGATGGCGAGGGATTCGGCGAAGCCGCCGGCGAGGCCTTTCGCGGGGAAGTCGGCGATGAACTTGAGGGCGCAGGCGGGCTGTCTTTCGAAGACGCCGATATTGCCGGAGCCGGAGAAGGCGGCGTAGAGATGAGTGGCGCTCACCGCCAGGGCAATGCCGTTGCGAGCGAGCTTGTGATCGGGGACGGAGCCACGGACGGGTCCGGCGAGCTTGTGGGTGTGGATGTCGATGCCAGAGACGTTCTCGGATTGGGCATTGGAAGCATAGAGGCATTCGTCCGGGCCGTTGGGTGCGATCAGCAATCGGTTGGCGCCGAAGAAGCCGCCCGCTACACCGTTGCCCCCGGTGGAAACGTGAGCTGGTGCGGCTAGAGAGCCGTCGGGCGCGATGGGGTAGAAACTGAGGGTGCTGGGCGGAAATACGGTGCCCTGGTCGTCGTTCGTGACCAGGAAATGCGATGGCGCACCGCCGGCTGTAGCCGATGCGACGATCACCACGATCACCAGGGCTGCGACCGGCAGTATGGCGGGCAGCTTCAAGCTAGCTGCCCTGCCAGAAACCGGTCGCTGACGCTCGCGGTTCGTTGCTCGAGCGGATTCGGCACTAAGAAATCCCGATTTACATCCAGTTTACGCTGACATCATCCACGTACATGTAGACGTAGTCCGGAGAGTAGCCATTGCCGTGACAATTGAAGTACACGCGAATGGTCCTTCCCTTGTAAGAGGTCAGATCGTAAGTGATCTGGGTCCAGGCCTGAGTATTGTTGGCGGCCTTGAGGACGCTCGCCAGCTCGCCGCCGCCACTGTTCTGGATCAGGCACTCCTGGTAAGCGTAACTGACCGTGTCATTGGTACCTGGGTAATACCAGAAGGTGAGGGTCACCTTCTTCGCCGTCCTCGGAATGGTAATGGTCTGGGAGATGCTGCTATTCCCGTTGAGCTCGGGCGTGGAAGTTTTGCCCACCAGGCAGCTATAGCTGCCGGAATGGGCCTTGGCGTTGGTGACGGTTGGCAATAGCTGTCCGGAAGCTGTCCAGGGGCTGAGGCTGCCGGTTTCGAAGCCGCCATTCTGGATCAGGTTGCTGCCGCCGCCGCTGGTGGTGACGGTGAGGCTGACCGTAGTGGTTTCGATGACTCCGGCAGGGCCGGTGCCGATGACGTTGATGGTATAGGTGCCCGCGACGGCGGTGCTGCTGACAGCCATCGTCATAGTCGAAGAGCCAGTGGCGGCAATGGTCGACGGGTTATAGCTGACCGTCACACCGGAAGGCGCCCCGCTCGAAGACAGCGTGATGTTGCCGCTGAATCCGCCGAAGGGGCTGGAACTGATGGTGGAGGTTCCGCTGGAGCCCTGCTGCACGGAGACAGATCCCGGATTGGCTGTGAGGGTGAACCCGGGTTGCGTGCCGGAGGAAACCGTGAGCGAAATCGAGGTAGTGGCCGTGACTCCGCCGCCGGCGCCGAGTACTGTGATGGAGTATGTGCCAGCCGCCGCGCTGCTACTGGCGGTGAAGGTCAAGGTGGATGAGCCCGATCCGGGCGCGCCAATACTCGATGGGTTAAAGCTGGCGGAAACGCCGGAAGGGAGGCCGCTGGCGGACAACGAGACCGAGCTATTGAATCCACCTGAGATACTTACGGTAACGGTGGACGTAGCGCTGTTGCCTTGGTGCAGGTTGACTGAGCTGGGACTGGCCGACAGAGTGAAGTTCGGCGAGCCGCCGGCAGTCACTGTCAGCGAGACCGAAGTAGTCTTTGTAACGCCGCCGCCGGACCCGGTGACGGTGATGGTATAGGTGCCGGTAGCTGCGCTGCTACTCACAGCAAGAGTCAATGTCGAAGTGCCAGATCCGGGCGATGGGATGCTCGACGGGCTAAAGCTGGCAGTCACGCCGGAAGGCATGCCGCTGGCCGACAGGGCGACGGCGCTGCTAAATCCGCCGGACACGGTGGAGGTAATGGTGGAGGTTCCGCTCGAACCCTGTTGCACACTGACCGAACCGGGGCTGGATGACAGGGTGAAGCTCGGCGTGGCGCCGGAGGATACGGTAAGCGAAACGGCGGTGGTTTGGGTGACTCCGCCGCCGGTGCCGGTGACCGTAATGCTATAGGTTCCGGTGGCCGCGCTGCTGCTGACGTTGAGGGTCAGGGTCGAAGTGCCGGAGCCTGGAGCGGCGATAGTAGATGGGTTAAAGCTGGCAGTCACGCCGGAAGGCATACCGCTGGCCGTGAGAGCGACCGAGCTATTGAATCCACCGGACACGGTCGAGGTGATGGTGGATGTTCCACTAGAGCCTTGCTGTACGGTGACCGACCCGGGACTGGGCGCTAGCGTGAACGAGCCACCGGTGGTGAAGGTGAAGCACTGGGTCAGATTGCCGGTTTGCGTGTATTTGTCCCGCGGCGGGAAGGGCAAGCCGTTGGTGGAGTTGTTGGTCAGCGGAGTGCTGGTATCAAAGGAGTGATTGATGGAAGCCAGCGTAGGCAGGCCGAATACCGCCTCAATGAACTTCAACATGGAACCGTGGTCCTGGTAGACGGTGTCCACGTAGCCGACCTTGGCAAACGGCGAGATGACGAGCATGGGCACGCGCACGCCGGGACCATAGCCATCCAATTGCGGGGTTGGGTTGACGTGGTCGAAGAAGCCGCCACCCTCGTCCCAGGTCAGTAGGATGACGCTGCTGGACCAATTCGGGGAGGCCTGCACCGCCTGGATGATGGATTGCATCTGAGCTTCGCCGGTCTGGATGTCCTCCGGTGGATGCTCGTCATTGGGCGACTCGTTGGTGATGAAGGTTACGTTCGCTAGCGTCCCGTTGGTGCAGTCCGTGAAGAACTGGGACATCGACTCGTTGAGCTGGTTACTGGGGCCGCCGTTCTGCCAATTGGACCATAGAGCCAGGTAGCAGTAGTTGTTCGGGACACCGAAATTGTAGTTCTTGAAGGTGATGTTGTAGGTCGTCATCAAATCGCAGATATTGGGATAAGTTGACGAATTCAGCGTACCGTTGGTATTGATACAGTCGCAGCAGTTTCCGCCGCTGGTGCCGGAGTAAAAAACCATGCGGTTGGGCTGGGTATCGGTCAACATCCCGCCGCAATAATTAGCGCAGAGAGTATACTGAGGGAACAGCGAGTAGTAGTAGGCAAGGTCACTGGAATTGTAATATCCCATGGTGTCCATGCCGCCCGCTGAGACCCATCCGTTCATCGCGCCGTTGGCGTAGCCGGTGTGAATCGAGTTCCAATCGTGGTTGGGGTCGGAGTTGTTGTCGGTGAGGCTGGTGAAGTGGAAGGGGGCAACGCCGCTGCTGGTATAGCCCGCGGGTATGCCGTAGCCGCTGGGGAGACCGGAATAGCTTCCGAAGTAGTGATCGAAGGAGTGGTTCTCCTGGCATAGACAGATGATGTGCTGGACTTGCGGAATGCCCGCCGCGCGCGGCATTGTCTGTTTGTAGCGGAAGAACGGTTTGTTTATTGGCTCCGCCACCAAAGGCGCCGCCATAGCGGCTAATCCCATCCCGCCCAGTTGGTGCAGGAAACGCCTGCGGGAATTTAGAAAACGTCTGCTGGCCTTACGGCGCAGCGCAGAAGGACTCTCCTGATTATCCACGATTCACACCTCAAGTATAGAGATTTGCCACCCGCTGACCCAGCGGTGACTCCAGCAGGTAACGTAGCAGAATAGCACCCTTAGTTGTCAAGGAGTTTTTCGCAGTGGAGGGGTGCGGCGGCGAGCCTGTAGGAATATGCGGGCCGGTGTAGGATTATACGGGGCTCCAAATTTTATGAATTCTTAATAGCCAGTTGCGCCGTCCTTGACTGCGCAAGACCTTCCCCGGCAGCGCGTTCGTGAACTTCCCCTCCTCAATCGCCGGCACGCCGTTGACCAGTACAAATCGCATCCCTTTCGACAATTGATTCGGACCGTCGAACGTCGTGCGGTTCCAAATTCCGGCCTGAGTGTCAGGCTGCCTTAACGGAAGAATAGCCTGCTTTCGCCATCGGAGGTGTATGTCCGCTCATCATCATCCCGTTGCATGATGAGGATTTGCTGCCGTACCGCAATTGCAAGCCGCGCCTCCGCCTTCGAATGTAGTGCCGTAGAGGACGCCGCCGCTGCCGACCACCACGCCTCCCTCCGGACCCCTGCCAGCGCTACCACCCTTGAACTTATGAAGTGTTCTCAGTGCCGGTGCTGTCTCGGCCCGGGCGTAAGCGGTGAAAGTCAGGCACGCTACGGCCAGCGCTCCACTTATTTGAAGTGCGCCTCCAGTTTCCACAATAGCGCAGTTCCCAACAGCCTCCCGCCGCGAGCCGATCCTGCAAATCGGCTGGGGTGATGGCAACCATTTCCGCGCACCCACGCCTGCTTACTTGTGGTAAGATACGATCATGCAGACGGTTACGGTCTCATCCAAAGGTCAAGTGGCGATTCCCAAAGCCGTGCGGGATGCGCTGAATCTGTCTGACGGCACGAAACTCACGCTCCGCGTGCGGGGCCACGAAATTGTGCTATCGAAAGAGCCCGCCTGGAAGAAGCTACGGGGGGCGGCCCGCGGGGCCGATTTGGGGAGCTTCCTCCTCGAGGAGAGGAAGCGGGAGCGGGAGCGTGAAGACTCGGGTATTTGATTCGTGGCCGATGCTGGAGTGGATCAGCGGGAGAGAAGCCTCTAATACCATCGTCCAAAAGCTGCTCGCGGAGGCTGAGCAGGGGAGCACGCAGCTCCTGATGAGCGCCATCAATGTGGGTGAAGTCTACTACTGTCTGCAAAAACGCGCCAGCCAGTCGCTGGCCGAATCTTGGCGGGCATCCTCGCCGACGCTTCCGGCGACAATTGAAGTTCCTTCCGCGGAAGAGATCTGGGATGCCGCCGCGCTCAAGGGCCGTTATCGGATCTCGTATGCAGGTGCGTTCGCGGCCGCGCTGGCGCAGAAGTATAATTGTCCACTCGTGACGGGCGATCCGGAATTCCGAGCCGTTGATCATTTGCAGCTCGAATGGATTTCAAGGCAGCGCCATTAGTGCCCACCGGCGCGCAGCACCTTACCCGGTAACGCATTCGTCATCTTCCCCTCCTCAATCACCGGCACACCGTTGACCAGCACAAATCGCATGCCCTCCGATAATTGATTTGGATCATCGAACGTCGCGCGGTCGTGCACCGTAGCAGAGTCGAAGACGACGACGTCCGCCCACATGCCCTCCTTCAACACGCCGCGATCGGTGAGCCGCATGCGTTGCGCCGCGAGCGCGCTGAATTTGCGGATGGCGTCCGGCAAAGTCAGCTTTTTTTCCTCGCGCACGTATTTGGCAAGGATGCGCGGAAAAGTGCCGTAAGCACGCGGATGCGGGTGCTCCTTGCCCAGCAACCCATCGGGCGCGGTGCCTTCGGAATCGTTGCAGATCGAAACCCACGGTTGCTGCAGCGCCAGCGTGACGTCCGGCTCGTTCATGATGAAGATCGCGACGCTGGTAAAGGCGTGGTCTTCGATCAGCAAATCAAATGCAGCGTCCATGGGGTCCTTGTTCCACAGCCGCGCGATCTCTGCCAGCGTCTTGCCCTGCAGCGGCAGCAGTTTTGGATTCGATACCGCGCCCACGATGAACGACTGCGGACCGAGCACTTCCTGCCATTCGTTATCCCAGTCGCGCGCGGGCGTCTCGAGATCCTTGCGGATGCGCGCGCGCGTGGCGGGGTCCTGCAACCGCGCGATTAACTTCACTTCGCCGCCATCGTGAGCCCACGGCGGCACGATCGCCGAAAAGGAGTTGGCGCCGGCCGTGTAGGCGTAGGTGTCCGCGGTAATGTCGACACCGGAATCGCGTGCCCGCTGGATGTGCGCGATCACCTCCGCCATTTTCCCCCAGTTGTTCTTGCCGGCGACTTTCAGATGCCAGATCTCGACCGGAATGCGCGCCTTGCGCCCGATGCGGATGGCTTCATCGAGCGCCTCGTTGATGGCGTCGCCTTCGCTGCGCATGTGGGTCGCGTAAATGCCGCCGAATTTCGCCGCTTCCGAGGCCAGCGCGATCAATTCCTCGGTGGTCGCGTAGGGCGCGGGCGCGTATTGCAGCGAAGTCGAAACTCCCACCGCACCTTCTTGCATCGCCTCGCGCACCAGCGCCGTCATGCGGTCGAGTTCTTCCGGCGTGGGCGCGCGATTGTCATCGCCCAGCACCATGCGGCGCACCTGGGTCGCGCCCACATAGCTCGCCAGGTTGATGCCCATGCCCTGCTTTTCCAGGCGCGCGAAGTACTCGCGAAAGGTGCGCCAATCCGGCGTGATGCCGTAATGTTCGTAGCCGACCTGGTCAGCCTTGACAATGACGTCATTGAGCGGCGCCGCCGATCCGCCTTCGCCGGTGATCTCGGTGGTGATGCCCTGGTAAATCTTCGATGGCAGGTGCGGATTCACCAGCATAGTCAGCTCAGATTGTCCGAGCATGTCGATGAAACCCGGCGCCACCACCATGCCGCGTGCATCTATCGTGCGTCGTGCCGGCGCGCCGGCCAGATTGCCGATGGCCGCGATCTTGCCCGCGCGAATGCCGATGTCGCCGGAGTACCACGGCGAGCCGGTGCCGTCGATAATGTGGCCGTGGCGGATCACCACGTCGTACGGGCCGTTGGCGGCCAGAAACAGGAGGGCGAGGGTCAGCATAACCTGATTTTATTGCACTATCGAAGGAGTTCCTTAACCTCGGCCTCGACTACCGACGGGTATTCAAACCCGATGACCTTCCTTCGCAAGATGCCATTGCGGTCGTAGAGCATGGTGGTCGGCAGTCCCTCAATGCCCCCAAATTTCCGCTTCAGGTCATCCGTGGCCACAGCCAGCGGATAATGGATTCCCAACCTCGCCGCGAACTGCAGCGGGTCCTCCGTATCCTCCATGATGTCGAACTTAAGCCCGACGGCCCCGAGCTGGCGCGGGCCGTAGCGGTCCAACATCGCCTGAAAGCCGGGCATCTCCTTTTTGCACGGCTCGCACCAGGTCGCCCAGAAATCGATGATCACGACCTTGCCGCGAAGATCCGCTGAAGAAAGGCGGTGTCCTGCGAGATCCTCCAACGAAAAGTCCGGCAAGCGCGATCTGATCTCGCCGGCCGCGCGCTGCTTACAACCGGCGAGTCCGATCGCAAGGAGACATAGAAGGAACAATCGTGCTCTCGCCATCTACTCCTTACTCTGAATTTCGAGGATCAGCAGTTTCAATTCGGGCGGCGGCTCTGCTTTCTTCTTGCCGGGCGGCTTGACGTACAGTTGGCCGCGAACGGTCACGTGTTTTTCGGAGCCCGCCAAAGATGCGAGATCATTCGCGAGATCGTTCGGCAGCAAAGCGAACGAACGGTTGGGCGCAACTCGAAGCATCCGGCCGCCCGCCGCATCCTGCACGATGTTCCCGCGCAACGTAACGTCCATCCGTGCGACCGAGACACCACTGTCGTAGGTCGCCTTCAGCAGCGCGGCCGGGTCGATCTGCCCGTCTTCCTTGGGCGTGATATCGACTGCTCCATCCAACAAATTGACTTCCACTTTTTGAACGCCAGACTGGCGTCCCAGGTGCTGTTTCACCCCGTATGCTCAAAAGTTTCAAGTCATGCCTTCCACGCGCATTTCAATGTGCTTGACCTGCGGCAGGGCCGCCGGCGCCAACATCGCGCTGAACAAGGCTGCGAGTGCGAGTCTTCTTATGGCTCTCATCCCTTCTCCTTTATGAAAATGTGCATCCGAAACTGTTGTGTGATTCCGACACTGATGCGCCTGCGCAAAGGTGCGAACCTGGCGCCGCTGGAGTGCGCCGCGTCCCAGTCCATCCCAAACCAGAGGTGCATGCCAGGACGCACGCCCAGGTAGGTCGTGATTCCAGCCAGCAGCGCGCCGCCGCCGCTGCCTGTCTCTATAGCTCCGGCTGCGCGATCATCCATAGCTTGGGTCCAGGTCAACACCGGGCCGATGAACCATTCGCGAGATCCATCCTTCGCTTCGTAGGGCCGGTAGGAGAGCCAGAACCGCGATGTGAAATCGTTGCCGAGGCGCGTTGCCTGGGTACCCTCGGAGCGCACCAGCGCATGAAAATCCTCGTCCGCAACCAGGCGCTTGACGTGAAACAGTCCTGTGTAAGTCCAATTGGCGCCCAGAAACAGATCCGTGGATCCCGAGCCGGGCTGCAAGGTGGCGGGCAGCAGTTGAGCGCCGGGACCGGTCACATCCGTGCGCCCGGTCGAAAGTTTTGGTCCGAGGGTGAAGGATGCCTGTGTGGTACCCCGGCTCGAATCGCGCCGGTAGAAGCGGTACTTTATCAACAACACCGCATCGCCAAGACCGGTTCCCCCGGCACCCGCAACACCCGGCACGTCGAAATGGTTGGTCACGATCGGCACCAGAATGGCCAGATCAAAATCCCGGCGAAAACCCCAGGTGAAATTGAGATCGGCTTCATGCGAAAGCGTGGGCCGGCTGGTTACCGGAATACCGGCTACGATTCCCGGCGGCGCTCCGCGCGTGGTGATCACGGAGCTGTACGATACCAGCCCGCCGCCAGGGAACAGAGGCGGCGCCGTTTCCGGAGCCGGGCCCTGAGCGCTGGCCATGAAGGCGCGTAGCGAGATCATCGCCGAAATTGCCAACCTGGTCCAAGACTCATGCCGGCGTCCCACCCGCCCTGACCCGGGTTGCCTCCTCGCAGCGAGCACGATGCGAGTGTATCACTACGCTATGATGTAGGGATCACTGCTATGATCCAAGACGGCATTCCCGAGGGCCTGACTTTCGACGACGTGCTGCTGGAGCCGGCGCGCAGCGAGGTGCTGCCCGCGGACGCCGATACGCGCACGAGCCTGACGCGCAAGATCGCGTTGCATATCCCGATCGTGAGCGCGGCCATGGACACGGTGACCGAATCGCACCTGGCCATCGCGCTTGCGCAGCAGGGCGGTATCGGCATCATCCACCGCAACATGTCGGTCGAGCGCCAGGCGGAGGAAGTGGACCGCGTCAAGCGCAGTGAGAGCGGCATGATCGTGGACCCCATCACGGTCGGGCCGGATCAGAAGATCTCGGACGCGGTGGATGTGATGAGCCGCTACCGGATTTCGGGTGTGCCAGTGACCGAAGGTCCGCGGCTGGTGGGCATCCTGACCAATCGCGATCTGCGCTTCGAGACGCGCTATGACCTGCCTATCCGCGATGTGATGACCATGGAGAAT
>Ga0073928_10007729_pt1 | contig 13807 bp, 6 predicted proteins | sample PaiPotPPA55metaG_FD_76969 | JGI IMG/M metagenome (GOLD analysis project Ga0073928, IMG submission 76969) | Iron sulfur acid spring bacterial and archeal communities from Banff, Canada, to study Microbial Dark Matter (Phase II) - Paint Pots PPA... ... | reverse complement strand
TGAACCGCAACGGCATCATGGCGGAGGATGACGAGAAGGGCCGCGAGAAAGAGCGCTACCCGGAGGTTTACGGCGCCAAGATTCTGCTGGAAGACGGCGCGCCGGTGAAGGCCAACCAGATCCTGCTCGAATGGGATCCGTACACCTTCTCGATTCTGACCGAAGTGGGCGGCTCGGTGCACTTCAAAGACCTGCAGGAAGGTATTACGATGCAGGAGCAGGTGGACGAAGTCACTGGCATGTCGCAGCTCGTGGTGGTGGATTCGCCCGACGAGAAGCGTCAGCCAACCGTGATTGTGCGGCCCGACGGCGCGCTCGGCAGCCGCTCGGAAGCCAAGAAATACCTGATGCCGACCCACGCTCACCTGATGGTGCGCGACAGCGAAGAAGTGCACGCGGGCGATGTGCTGGCCAAGATCCCGCGCGAAACGACCAAGACCAAAGACATCACCGGCGGTCTGCCGCGCGTTGTGGAGTTGTTCGAAGCGCGCAAGCCGCGCGAGACGGCCATCATCGCCGAGATCAACGGCGCGGTGAAGTACGGCGAAGTGACCAAAGGGCAGCGCAAGATCTATGTGGTGGGCGACGATGGCGAGCAGCGCGAATACTCGCTGCCTCGCGGCGTCCACATCAACGTGCAGGAGAGCGAGCGGGTGAAAGCCGGCGAGCCTCTAATGGACGGTCCGCGCAACCCGCATGACATCCTGGATGTGCTCGGCGAAAAGGAACTGCAGAAGTACCTGGTCAACGAGATTCAGGAAGTCTACCGTTTGCAGGGCGTCAACATCAACGACAAGCACCTGGAAGTCATCGTCCGCCAGATGATGCGCTGGGTGAAGGTCGAAGACACCGGCGATACAGAGTTTCTGCTGGAAGAGATCGTCGACAAGTTCCGGTTCCGCAGCGAGAATCAGAAGGTGGTGGATGCGGGCTCTAATCCGGCGGAGGGCCGCGCGGTGCTGCTGGGCATCACCAAGGCGTCGCTCTATTCCGATTCGTTCATCTCGGCGGCGTCCTTCCAGGAGACTACCCGCGTGCTCACCGAAGCTGCCATCAGCGGCAAGGTGGATCTGCTGCGGGGGTTGAAGGAGAACGTGATCATGGGCCGCCTGGTGCCGGCCGGCACAGGCATGGAGTATTACAGAAGAGTCAAGATCGCCGGCGAAGATGTGGTGGAAGAGCCGGTGGTGGAGCCTTCGCTGGAAGCGATTCCAGGCTACGACGAAGAAGCCCGCATTCAGTACGCCGGTGGGCTGACGGAGGAGCCGGGCGACGATTCGCTGGCGGAGTAGAAGAATTTTGCGTATGACGACAATCAAATATTGTCCCGCTTGTGGAAGCGATGAGATCAGACGGGTTCGCCGGGATTGGACCGGCGGGTTCGGCCGGGAGACCTTTGTGGTCCGGGATCTGGAGTTCTACCAGTGTCCTTCGTGCTGGGAACGGGTTCTGGACCGGGAGGCGAAGCGGCGGATTGATATGGCGAGATTTCGCAGCCTGAAACGATCCGCGTAGTTGCCTCGACCATTCTGCGGCCGTCGCGCGCATGATTGTTTAAGTTCGGCGGCCTGCCGCCCGCGGCGACCGCAAACTGGTGTGCCGCATCTGTCGACTGCTACCACACGGTTTCGACGTAGCCCGATTTCACAATAGCAGCGTCGGCGGTGATCAAGGGTGCAGAGACCAGTTTGGCGCTGGCTACGATGACACGGTCGTGCAACTCAAGGAGAGCAGTGAGCCGTGCAAGGGCCATAACTACAGGAAGGTCCAAGGGCAGCACACGATAGTTGGAGCTGATTTCGATCTTTCGAAGGACCTCCTCGAATCCCAGCATCAGACGTTTCTTCTCAACGACACGAACGGTTTCGGCCAGCACGATGGTCGGGACCACGATGGTCGCCCCGCCATTCTCCGCCTCATCGAATGCAGCCTCCGCGGCGCGACCCAGCCGCCGGTCTCCCGCGAGATACCAAAGCAGAGGGTGCGTGTCGGTAACGTACGTTCATTTAATGCGACTCGGAGGGAAGAGGGAGCGTTTTGCGTCACGGATCTCTTTCACGCCGAATCGCGCACCTCGCAGCGCTCCCTTCAGCGATACCCGTACCTTGACCGTCGTCGGCACTAGGAGCTTCTTAAGGTCACGAACCTCCTGTTCCAACAATTCGAGCCGGCTTTCAAGCGTAGCCATGTTGTTATTTTAGCGCGGGCCGCCATAATTAGGCGGAAGCGATGACACCGTGCACTGCCTGGGCCGTACCCCGCTGCTGCGCGGGAGCATTTTCTGCGAGCCGTGTAGAATAGGGGAGTGGCTTATGGTGCAGATTAAGCATTGTCCGACATGCGGCAGCGACAAGATCCGGAAGGTGCGGCGAGACTTGACCGAGGAATACCAAGGCAAGAGCTACACGGCTCCGAACGTGGAATTCCATGACTGTCCGGTTTGCGGGGAGAAGGTCTTCGATCCCGAGGCCGTGCGGCTGATACAGTCGTACTCCCCGGCGTTCGCGAAATCGCGGCGCATGAAGCGATCCGCGTAACTGCGTAGTCCCGCCAAGTCCTCCCATCCTCGCAGAGCGAAAGCGAACCGCGTGAGCACTTCCTGTATCCGCGCGTTTCGTGCAGCCGCCCGGCGCACCGCATTAGAATACAAGAAAGCCGTCTCTATGTGGATCGTCCGCCTGGCGCTGCGCCGCCCGTATACCTTCGTCGTAATGTCGATGGTGATCGTGATCCTGGGGGTGCTCGCCATCCTGCGCATGCCCACGGACATTTTCCCGGACATCGACATTCCGGTGGTCAGCGTCATCTGGTCGTACGGCGGGATCTCGCCGGAAGAGATGGCGGAAGTGGTGACCATCCGCTGCGAGCGCTCGTTCACCGGCACGGTCAACGATATCCAGCACATCGAATCGCAGTCGCTGCCGGGGCTGTCGGTCATCAAGCTGTTCTTCTATCCCAACGCGAAGATCGAAGCGGCAGTGGCGCAGTTGGCCGCCAGCTCGCAGTCGGTGCTGCATTCGCTGCCCACGGGTTTCACGCCGCCCTCCATCCTGCGCTACAACGCGTCCAGCGTGCCCATCCTGCAATTGAGCATCTCGAGCGACACGCTGAGCGAGCAGGCGCTCTACGATTACGGCTACAACTTCATTCGCACGCAGATGTCGAATGTGCAGGGCGTCAGCCTTCCGCTGCCATATGGCGGGCGGCCGCGCCAGATCATGGTGGATATCGATCCGCACGCGCTCTACGCGCAGGGCATCTCGGCTAGCGACGTGGTGAACGCCATCAATGCGCAGAGCCTGATCCTGCCGTCGGGCAACGCCAAGATCGGCGTGAACGATTTCGTGGTGAGGCTGAACAGCGCGCCCGATGCAGCCGAGGCTTTCAACAACCTGCCCATCAAGCAGACCAACGGGACCACCGTCTACGTGCGCGACGTGGCCCATGTGCGCGACGGCTATGCCATTCAGACGAACATCGTGCGGCACAACGGCAATCGGGCGGCGCTGCTGACAGTATTGAAGAACGGCGGCGCCTCGACGCTCGATATCGTGGCCAAGATCAAGGAAATCCTGCCGCGCATTCGCTCCACGCTGCCCACAGCGCTGAAGCTGAAGCTGCTGTTCGATCAATCCATCTTCGTGCGCGCGGCGATTCAGGGCGTGCTGCGCGAAGCGGGCATGGCTGCGCTGCTCACGGCGCTGATGATTTTGCTGTTCCTGGGAAGCTGGCGCAGCACCATCATCGTCTGTATCTCGATTCCCCTTTCGATCCTGACTTCGCTCGCGGTGCTGAACCTGCTGCACGAAACCATCAACGTGATGACGCTCGGTGGGCTGGCGTTGGCGGTGGGCATACTGGTCGACGACGCCACGGTCGAAATTGAAAATATCCATCGCAACCTGGGCCAAGGCAAACCCATCATCAAAGCCATCCTGGATGGCGCGCAGCAGATCGCGCTGCCGGCTTTCGTATCGACGCTGTGCATCTGTATCGTGTTTGTGCCGGTGATTTTCCTGACGGGCGCCGCGCGCTATTTGTTTACGCCGCTGGCGCTGGCGGTGGTGCTGGCTATGATGGCGTCCTATCTGCTTTCGCGCACGCTGATCCCGACCATGGTGAAGTATCTGCTGCGTAGCGAGGTAGGCCGCTATCTGAATGAGTCGGGCGAGATGGAAGAGGCCGGGCACGGGTGGTTCGCGGCCATTCATCACGGCTTCCAGACGCGCTTTGAGACGATACGGAATGGGTACCGCCGCATGCTGGCGTCCGCGCTGGCGCATCGCAAACTGGTGGCCGGCTGCTTCGCGCTGATCACCGTGGCATGCGGAGCGCTGATTCCCTTTATCGGCGAGGATTTCTTTCCGCGGGTGGACGCCGGCCAAATTCGCCTGCACGTCCGCGCACCCGCCGGCACGCGCATTGAAGAAACCGAGGGTTACTTCCGCCAGATCGAAGATACCATCCGCCAGGTGATTCCCCCCCCCGAGCTTTCCGATATTCTGGATGATATCGGGCTGCCGTACAGCGGCTACAAAGTGGCCTTCAGCGACAGCGGCATCATCGGGCGGTTCGATGGTGAGATCCTGGTATCACTGAAGCCGGAGCACGCTTCGACTTGGGGATACATCAGCGGTCTCCGGCGGCGGCTCACGCACGAGTTCCCCGAGCTGACTTTCTTCTTCCAGCCCGCGGATATCGTGGGCCAGATCCTGAACTTCGGATTGCCGGCGCCGATCGACGTGCAGGTAGTCGGGCCGCTGGGGCAACGCTCCGGCCAACTACGCGCTCGCCCAGCAGATCCGGCAGCGGCTAACGCGCATACCGGGCGCGGTGGACGTGCACCTGCACCAGGTGGTCGACGCACCGGAGTTGCGCTTCCAGGTGGATCGCACGCGTGCCCAGCAACTCGGGCTCACGCAACAGGACGTCGCCAACAGCCTGCTCATCTCGCTCAGCTCGAACGTGCAGTTCGCGCCGAACTATTGGATCAATCCGCAAAATGGCGTGGACTATCCGATCGCCATCCAGACGCCGGAATACAATATGGCTTCCACCGCCGAGCTGCTGAACACGCCGGTGCACGCGGAAAGCGGACGGTCGGGCACGCAGTTGCTGACCAACCTGGCGCGGCTCGAGCGCGGCCACACCGCATCGGTCGTCAACCACTACGATGTGCAACCGCTCTACGATGTGTATGCCAACGTCGAGGATCGTGATCTCGGCAGCGTGGCCGGCGAAGTGCGGCACGTGCTGGACGGGTTCCAATCCAAATTGCCCAAGGGCAGTTTCTTCGAGACGCGCGGCCAGGTCGAAACCATGCGATCCTCCTTCGTGGGCCTGGGCATCGGACTGGTGTTTGCCGTTATCCTGGTGTACTTCGTGATGGTGGTCAATTTTCAATCGTGGCTCGACCCGTTCATCATTTTGATGGCGCTGCCGGGCGCGCTATCGGGTATCCTGCTGATGCTGTTCGTTACGCAGACGACCATCAACGTGCCATCGCTGATGGGCGCCATCATGAGCATCGGCGTGGCGACGGCCAATAGCATCCTGCTGGTGAATTTCGCCAACGATCTGCGAGAGACGGGCGCGGATTCGATCACGGCGGCGCTGGAAGCCGGTTACACGCGCTTGCGCCCGGTGATCATGACCGCGCTGGCCATGATCCTGGGCATGCTGCCGATGGCGCTGGGCATGGGTGAAGGCGGCGAGCAGAACGCGCCGCTGGGCCGCGCCGTGATCGGCGGCCTGCTGCTGGCCACGGTCGCCACGCTGTTCTTCGTGCCGGTGGTGTACAGCGTGCTGCGGCGCGATCCGCCGAGCTATCTCGAGCACGAAGCGGAAGTGGAGGCCTATGATCACTGAGCCGGCCACTACGAGCGCGAGGCCGAAAGCGCGCACGGGGCGGCGAGGGCTGCTGGCCTTCTTCGCGTTGATCGGATTGCTGGTGATTGCCGCGGTAGTTGGCGGAATCCTGCCGCGGCTCAGCCGGCAGAAGGCGCTGCTCTCGGCCGCGGAAACGCAAGGCAGCGAGCGGCCCGTGGTGGACGTGGCGGTGGCCCGTGCGGCCCCCGCGCGCACTACGCTGGATTTGCCGGGAGACATGCAGGCGCTGGTGGATGCGCCGGTATTCGCCCGCGTGGATGGCTACCTGAGCAAGCGCCTCGTGGATTATGGCGACCGCGTCAAGAACGGGCAATTGCTGGCCGAGATCGACACGCCGGAGCTCGATCAGCAGATCGGCCAGGCGCGCGCCACGCTTTCGCAAGCCCAAGCCACGCTGAAGGAGTTGGATGCCGGCCTGGATCTGGCCAAAGCGAATCTGAACCTCTCGCGCGTCACGCAAAGCCGATGGAAGAAGCTAGCGGATGCGGGCGTGTTTTCGCGGCAGGATAGCGATGAAAAGCAGGCCGACCTCGAAGTCAAGCAGGCTGAGGTGGTGCGCGCCGAAGCCAGCATTAATACGGCGCGCGAAACCGTGCGTGCCAACGATTCAAATCTGCGGCGGCTGGGGCAGATGAAATCGTTTGCCCGCATCACGGCGCCGTTCGAGGGCGTCATCACGTCGCGCAACGTAGACGTAGGTACGCTGGTGAACTCCGGCAATGGCGGGCCGGCGCGCGAGTTGTTCCACATCGCGCGGATCGAAGTGCTGCGCGTGTTCGTGAACGTGCCCCAGACCAACGTGGGCGCGATGCATCCCGGCCAAACGGCTGAGTTGCGCGTCCAGGAACGGCCCGGCCAGGTCTTCTCCGCCAAAGTCACCCGCATCGCCAACGCCCTGGACGCGGGATCGCGCGCCATGCTGACCGTGTTGGAGGTGCCGAATCCACGCGGCGTACTGATGCCCGGCATGTACGCGCAGGTGCGATTCACTACGGGCCGCGCGGAGCCTGCCGTGCTCATTCCCGGCGACACGCTGATCCTGGGCCGCGAGGGGCCGCACGTCGCGGTGGTGGGTGCCGATCGCCGCGTACACTTCCGCCAGATCCGCATCGGCCAGGATCTCGGCGCGGAGCTGGAAGTCGTCGCCGGTCTGGCGGCGGGCGAACTGGTGGTGGCTAATCCATCCGATGCCGTGCGTGACAGTACTCTGGTGGAAATTCGTGATACCCGAAAATGAGAAATGGGCGTATAATTCGTAGATAGCTTCCGCCGGAACTGGGTGTCCAGGAGTTGTCATGACGTACGATCACGCCGCCCGCCTCTTGCTGACGCTGCTACTGGCAGCGCCGCTTTCGTTTGCTGCCGATCCGAAACACGATCCCGATGAAATTGGAAAGCGGGATGTCGGCAAAGGCATCAATTTTTATTCGATGGATAGGGAAATCGGCTTGGGCAAGGAAATGGCCCAGGAGGTCGAGAGGGAAGCCAAGCTGATGGACGACGCGGTGGTCGGCGAGTTCGTCAACAGGATCGGCCAGAACCTCGTGCGCAACTCCGACGCCAAGGTGCCCTTCACGATCAAGGTGATCGACTCCGATGAGGTCAATGCGTTTGCGTTGCCGGGCGGGTTCATGTTCGTGAACTCAGGCCTGCTGATGAAGACGGACAACGAAGCGGAGCTGGCCGGCGTGCTGGCGCATGAAATCGGCCACGTCGCCGCGCGGCACGGCACGCGCCAAGCCAGCCGCGGCCAGCTCATCAACTACGGCTCGCTTCCGCTGATCTTCATGGGCGGCTGGGCGGGCTACGCCATCCGCGAAGCCGTCACCCTGGCCGTGCCGATGGGCTTCCTGAAATTTTCGCGTGGCATGGAGTCGGAGGCCGATTTGCTCGGCTTGCAGTACATGTATAAAGCCGGCTATGATCCGATCGAATTCGTCAACTTCTTCGAGCGGGTCGAGACGCTGGAGAAGAAGAAGCCAGGGACCGTGTCGCGGCTGTTTTCGACGCACCCCATGACCGGCGACCGCATTCGCGCGGCGCAGAAAGCGATTCAGCACGACCTCAAGGCCGAACCAACGTATGTGGTGGACACGTCGGAGTTTCAGAACGTACGCGCCCACCTGATGCATATCGAGAACCTGCGCCGGCCGACGCTGGATCCCAGCCTGCCTACGCTGCGGCGGCGTCCGGGGTCGAACACAGGCCAGAGCAGCCCGGCCGACGGCGACCCCGACCGGCCCACCTTGAAGCGGCGCGACTGATCTGTTTTAGTCTGGAGGAGTGGAGTCTTCCGCCAAACCTCGCCACCTGGTCCAGTCCGGCTCCTATGCCGCGCTGCTGGATGCGGCGGCGGAATTCATCGGATCGCTGGCCGCATATCCTGAAATTCTGATCCTGGCCGGGAGCCGGGGCGCGGCGGATGACTTCGTGCGCGCGCATTGCCGGGCGGGGCGGCTCGGCATCCATCGCATGACGCTTACCGGGCTGGCGGTGGATCTGGCCCAAGCGCCGCTGGCCCAGGCCGGCCTTTCGCAGTTGGGCCGTCTGAGCAGGGAAGCCATGGTCGCCCGCGTCATCCACAAGCTGAAGGTCGACGCCATTCCCTATTTCAAGCCGGTCGCGGATACGCCGGGTCTGGCGCGCGCGGTGGCGGCCTGTTTGGCGGAGCTGCGCAGCGAAGGCATTCGGCCGGCGCAGGTGGCGGAGACCGGCGCGCCCGGCCAGGATCTGGCGCGCATCGCGCGGCAGTTCGAAGCGGAACTCGAAGCCGAACGCTTGGCGGATTTCGCCATTTTGCTCGGATACGCCATGCGTGCGGCGGGGGAAGGGAAGCATCGCCTGCTGGGATCGCCGATCGTCATGCTTGATGTGGATCTGGAGTCCGCGCTGCTCCGGCAATTCGCGGAGGCGGTCATCGCGCATGCGCCGGCTGTCTTTGCGGCCTGTGTGGCGGGCGACGAGAAGAATTGCGGAGTGTTGGAGGGATTGCTGGGGACGGGACCGCTCCCTGACGGTCGCGGCTCTGCCGGCACCCTGGATGTGATCCGCCGATCGCTGTTCAAACCCGCTGTGACTTCGGCCAGCGCGCCGGATACGAGCCTGGACTACTTCTCCGCTGCCGGCGAGGCGCTGGAATGCGTCGAGATCGCGCGCCGGATTCGCAAGCTGGCGGATGATGGCATGCGGTTCGATCGCATGGCGATCCTCCTGCGCTCGCCCGAGCGCTATCAGCCGCTGGTCGAAGAAGCGCTGCGGCGTGCCGGCGTCCCCGCGTATTTCAGCCGCGGTGTGGCGCGCCCCGATTCCGCGGGCCGCGCGTTTCTGGCGTTGCTGGCCAGCGCGGCGGAAGGATGCTCGGCGACTCGTTTCGCCGAATATCTCTCGCTCGGCCAGGCGCCGCCGCTCGGCCGCACGGCTTCACCCGAAAATCTGACGCCGCTCCCGCCGGAAGACGAAGTGCTCCAGCGCCTGTACGAGGGCACTGCACCGTCCCCTGCGCCCGACGCCGAGCCGGAGCAGCCCGAAGGTGAAGATGCCGCCGTGATCGGAGGCACGCTGCAATCGCCCGCGGTTTGGGAGAAATTGCTGGTCGACGCCGCGGTGATCGGAGGGCGTGATCGCTGGGCGCGCCGCCTGCGGGGCCTCGAAGCGGAATTTCGCACCCGCCTCGACGATTTGTCGAGCGATGAGGAAGGCCGCCGCGAGCACCTGACGCGCGAAATCGAGCGGCTGAAAAACCTCGAGCGTTTTGCTCTGCCGCTCGTCGAGATGCTCGGCGCGTTGCCCCAGCACGCGGCTTGGGGCGATTGGATCGAGCGGCTCGAGGCGCTGGCCGCGGCCGCGCTACACCGTCCCGAATCGGTGCTCTCGGTGCTCCTCGAATTGCGGGTGATGGCGGACGTCGGGCCGGTGGGCCTCGATGAAGTGGCCGGCGTGCTCTCGGACCGCTTGCGTTTCCTGCTCCGCGAGTCGCCCCTGCGACGGTATGGCAGCGTCTTCATCAGCGGCATCGACGAAGCCCGTGGCCGCGTCTTCGATGTCGTATTCCTGCCGGGTTTATGCGAAGGCTTGTTCCCGGCGCGCGCCCTGGAAGATCCCATCCTGCTCGATGACTATCGCCAGAAGCTCAACGCCGGCCTGCGCGTGCAAGACGATCGCGTGGCTGCCGAGCGCCGCCGCCTGCACATCGCCTGCGCGGTGGCCCGCAAGCGTCTGGTCTTCTCGTATCCGCGCATGGATGTGGTCGAATCGCGCCCGCGCGTGCCGTCGTTCTATGCGCTCGAGATCGTGCGCGCGGCGTATGGGCATCTGCCCAACTTGCGCGAATTTGAAGACCAAGCCCGCCGTGGCGCGCCATCGCGATTGGATTGGCCGGCGCCCGTCGAGCCGCACGATGCCGTCGACGATGCGGAGTACGACCTGGCCACATTAGGGCCGTATCTTCGCCCGGTGCCCGCCGGGGACGCCAAGGCCGCGGGCCGTTATTTGATCGATGTGAACGCCCACCTGACGCGCTCCTTGCGTGCCTGCTGGCGGCGCGCCAGCCCCGCCTGGTCGTATGCCGATGGCCTCTACGAGCCGGACGCCGCCACGCGTGCCGTGCTGGCCGGCGAGCGGCTGGCCGCACGCAGCTATTCGCCTTCGTCCTTGCAGCACTTCGCCGCTTGCCCTTACCGATTCCTGTTGCACGCGATTCACCGCCTGCGGCCGCGCGAAGAAGCGGTGGCGCTCGAGCAGATGGACCCGCTCACGCGCGGCGCGCTGTTTCACGAAACGCAGTTCCTGCTCTTCCGCGAATTGCAGGAGGCCAAGCTGCTGCCGATCCGCCCGCAGAATGTCGCGCGGGTCTTGGAAATCGCCAGCCAGGTGCTCGATCGCGTTGCAGCGGAGAACGCCGAAAAGCTGGCGCCCGCCATCCCGCGCGTGTGGCGCAGCGAAATCGAAGATCTGCGCACGGATCTGCGCGGCTGGATCCAGCAGGTGGCTGCGGCGAACGACGGCTGGGTGCCCATCAATTTTGAATTCAGCTTCGGCATGGAAGCTGATGAATCGCGCGATCCCGCGAGCGTGCGTGCGGAGGCGGTGCTGGACAGCGGCGTCCGGCTGCGGGGCGCCATCGACCTTATCGAGAAACATCCCACGCGCGGCACGCTGCGCATCACCGATCACAAGACCGGCAGGCCGCCGCAGGAATTGCCGCGCTATATCGCCGGGGGTTCGTTGTTGCAGCCATTGGCATACGGCATGGCTGTGGAGAGCCTGTTGGCCGCGTCCGCGGAAACCAGCCGGCTTTCGTATTGCACGCAGCGCGGCGGGTACGAAGAGATCCTGTTTCCGATTACGCCGCAGAGCAAATTGTGGTTCGGGCACGCCATGGAGATCATCGACGCCGCCATCGATCGCGGCTTCCTGCCCGCCGCGCCGCTGGCCGGCGCTTGCGCGTACTGCGACTATTTGCCGGTTTGCGGTCCGAACGAAGAACGCCGCACCGGCCGGAAGCGGCAGGACGCGCTGAACAATTTGCAAGAGCTGAGGAACATTCCGTGACCCCGGGCCAGACCAAGGACGCCGCCGCGCGCGAGCGCATACGCAATTCACTCGGCGAGAGCCTCATCGTGGAGGCTTCGGCGGGCACGGGCAAGACCTCCGAGCTGATCCGGCGCATCGTGCGCGTGCTGGCCACCGGCACGAAGGTCGAGAAAATCGTAGCGGTCACGTTCACGCACAAGGCCGCCGGCGAGTTGAAAATTCGCCTGCGCGAAGAACTCGACAAAGCGCGCGCTGCCGCCGCCGATCCCACCGAGCGCAAGAATCTGGAAGACGCGCTCGAGCGCCTGGAAGAAGCCGCCATCGGAACCATTCACGGCTTCTGCGCGCAGATCCTGCGCGAGCGGCCGGTCGAGGCGCGCATCGATCCCGCCTTCGAGGAGCTAACCGAGCAGGAGTCGGCGCGCTTCTATGGCCGCGCGTTCGATCTGTGGTTCCAGCAGAAATTGGATGCGGGCAGCGAAGCGCTTCGCCGTGCATTGGCGCGGCTCGCCTGGCGCGAATCCTGGCAGAGCGGCCCTCCCATCGTAGCGCTGAAATATGCGGGCGACAAGCTGGTGGACTGGCGCGATCACATCGCTCCCTGGCGCAGAGAATCGTTCGACCGCAATGCCCGCATCGATGGGCTGCTGGCGCAATGCTCGGCGATCGACGGCATGGTCCGCCAGGCGGCCCGCCACACGGACAACCTGGTACGCAATCTGCGCCCGGTCTCGGAACTGGTAGAGTGGCTGGCGCGCACCGAGCAAGCCGGACAGCGCGATTACGATGCGCTCGAGGGCCGCCTGCTCAAAATCGAGCGCGATCTCAAGAAGGATTTCAGGAAAGGCTCCGGCACGTTTGCGCCCGACATCGGGCGGCAGGAGGTGCTGGATGCGCGCGAAGCGCTGCTCGCCGAGATGGACAAGTTCCGCACGGCCGCCGGCGCCGATTTCGCCGCCGCGCTGCGCGACGAAATGCAGGACCTCGTGCGCACCTACACCGATCGCAAACAGCGCGCCGGCAAGCTCGATTTTCTCGATCTGCTAGTGCTAGTGCGCGACCTGGTGCGCGATAACAGGGAGGTCCGCAATTATCTGCAGAATCGCTTCGCGCGCATCTTCGTCGACGAATTTCAGGACACCGATCCGTTGCAAGCCGAAATCCTGGTTCTGTTGGCGGCCGATGATCCCGCCGAAAATGACTGGCTGCACGTGACGCCCGTGGCGGGCAAGCTCTTCGTGGTCGGCGACCCCAAACAATCGATTTACAAATTCCGCCGCGCCGATGTGGTCCTGTATCAGCGGGTGAGCGAGGCCCTGGAATCGCGCGGCGTGGTGCGCTTACACCTGACGACGAGCTTTCGCGCGGTGCGCCCGATCCAGCAGCTTGTCAACGCCGCGTTCGAGCCGGAAATGACGGGAGACCGCGATTCCGGCCAGGCGCAATACGCTCCGCTCGAAGAACACACGCCCAGCCCCAAGCAGCAGCCTGCGATTGTCGTGCTCCCGGCGCCGACGCCGTACGGCGCGATGCGCGTCACCAAGGAGCGCATCAACGCCTGCCTGCCCGGCACGATTGCCGCTTACATCGAATGGCTGGTTCAGAAAAGCACATGGCAGGTGCGCGATGCGAAAGAGTCGCGCGTTCCCCTGCAGTACAAGCACATTTGCGTGCTGTTTCGCCGGCTGGTCAATTTCGGCGCGGACGTCTCGCGCGAGTATACCCAGGCGCTCGAAGCGCGCGGCATCCCGCACCTGCTGGTCGGCTCGAAGTCCTTTTATCATCGCGAAGAGGTCGAGACTGTGCGGGTGGCGCTGGCCGCCGTGGAATGGCCTGGCGACGAGCTGTCCGTGTTCGCCACGCTGCGCGGCTCGCTATTTGCCATCCCCGACGATTTGCTCCTGCGCTTCCACTTTGAAGTAGGCCGCCTGCATCCGTTCCGCAAGATGCCGGAGCATCTCGCAGAGGCGTTCGCGCCTGTCGCCGAAGCGCTCGGCATCCTCGCCGCGCTGCACCGGCAACGCAATTGGAAGCCCGTCGCCGATACGGTCAACGCGCTGCTGGAGGCCACTCGCGCGCATGCCGGCTTCACGCTGCGGCGCGCGGGCGCGCAAGCGCTCGCCAATGTGTATCGCATTTGCGACCTGGCGCGCACGTTCGAGCTGACCGGCGGCCTGTCGTTCCGCGGCTTCGTCGAAGAGCTTTCCGTGCAGGCCGAGAAAGCCGAATCCATGGAGGCGCCGGTGCTCGAAGAAGCCACCGACGGCGTCCGCCTGATGACCGTGCATGCCGCCAAAGGGCTCGAATTTCCGGTGGTGATCCTGGCCGATATGACTGCCAACCTCGCCTCGCGCGAAGCCGATCGTTTCGTGAATGGCGCCCTGTG
>Ga0073928_10007728_pt1 | contig 13807 bp, 11 predicted proteins | sample PaiPotPPA55metaG_FD_76969 | JGI IMG/M metagenome (GOLD analysis project Ga0073928, IMG submission 76969) | Iron sulfur acid spring bacterial and archeal communities from Banff, Canada, to study Microbial Dark Matter (Phase II) - Paint Pots PPA... ... | reverse complement strand
TGACGAATGCCGGGGAAATGCGACCGCTCGAAGAGCTGGAGAGCGAGATCATCCGCTTTGCGATCTCGCACTACCGCGGGCAGATGTCCGAGGTGGCGCGCCGGCTGAAGATTGGCCGCTCGACTCTCTATCGCAAGCTCGACGAGGCCGCCGACGACCCGTCCGCCGGTGGAACGGATGAGGCGAGCTGAGGATTAACACACCGCCGGTGCCGCATGACGAATGGGGCTGGAAAAACCGGTCCGGAACATTTGAACCGTTGCCCGGAGGTGACAGACAAAGCCAGGCGCGGGTGGCAAAATGGGTGGTTCGATGCAAAAGGACGCAGTGAAGTCAGTTTGTCGTGAGTTTCCCCCCGTCGCGCTGGCTGCATGAGGGGGGCCCGTGTATCGTCTGCGTATGAATCAATGCGGCAGGCGTGCCAAATTTGGAGATTTGGAGCACATTTTTGGGATGCGCTTCAGACCCGATCAGGCCGGCGCTTTCGCGAAAGCTTATAACGGACCAACCAAAGGCTGCTCCATGCCCGGACAGCCCACCCAAGGGGTGTGATAATGCGTGACTGTTGGAAGAGCCGTGCTGGATATGACCGCGTATTGATGGCCGTCGCGGCGACGTTCCTCACGGTGTCGGCGACCTCTGCACTGGCGCAGAGCGATCAGGTCCGCAACAGCGCCGCGGAACTCGCGATCGATGCGGCGGTGCCCCGCCCCGAGCCCGCCAATGTCCCTCCTCCAACCGCCAACGACTTCAGGCTGGACGCGCCGACGCCCGACGCGGCAAAGATGACGGAGAAGGCCGCTCCAGAGACCATACCCGCGACAAAGCCCGCCGATGTCGCCACCGTCCCGGCCGCCGAGCCCGCCAAAACCGAAACCAGCAAGGCCGACGGCGGCAAGAACGAAGCAAGCCAGAACGAAACAACCAAGAACGACCCAACCAAGAACGACACCGCGACGGTTGCACCCGCGCAGCCGCCGGCTGCGGCCACGACCACTGCGGCGCCCGAACCCGCCAAGGAGCCGGTCCAGGCGGCGAGCAATGTTGCGCCGGCGGATCAGCCGGTTGCCGACAGGCTGCGTGACATGATGGGCGCAAAGTCGCTGCGCTATTTCGACCGCAAGGCGGAACGGACCGCGGTGGAGAAATTCTACACCGCGCATGACTATGCGCCGGTGTGGACGCAGGCCGGCAAAGTGACCGACAGCGGCAAGGGCGTCATCGCGCGCCTGAAGGACGCTGCCTCCGAAGGCTTGAACGCATCGGATTATCCGGTGCCGGATTTCGCGCTCGCGACCACGCCGGATGCGCTTGCCGAGGCCGACTTGAAGTTGACCGCGAGCATGCTCGAATACGCCCGCCAGGCGCAAAGCGGCCGGATGCACTGGTCGCAGGTCTCGGCGGACATTCAATATCCGGAGCATCCGATCGATCCGACCGAGGTGCTCACCAATGTCACGACCGCCAAGGATGCGTCCACAGCGCTCGACAGCTACAACCCGCCGCAGAAGCTCTATCGCGAACTAAAGGCGAAGCTTGCCGCACTGCGCGGCCGGGGCGACGGGCCGGTGATTCAGATCGCAGACGGGCCGGTGCTTAAATTCACGCCGGCCCGCGGCACCCGGCAGCCCGCGATCGAGATGGAAGACGAGCGCGTACCGCAACTGCGCGCCAAGCTCGGCATCACCGAAAACGCCGATGACACCCATTACGACGCCAAGGTCGCCGAAGCCGTCCGCAAGTTCCAGGCCGGCGCCGAACTCAAGCCGACCGGCGTGCTCGATGAGCGGACCGTCAGGGCGATCAACAGCCCGAAGCGCGACCGCCAGATCGATACCGTGATCGTCAACATGGAGCGGTGGCGCTGGCTGCCGCGCGACCTCGGCGCGCCCTCGATCGGCGACGCCTATGTCATTCTCAACATCCCGGATTACACCCTCAAGGTGATGCAGCATGGCGCGCAGGTCTGGACCGCGAAGGTCGTGACCGGCCAGCCCGGCGTTCATGCGACGCCGCTTTTGACGGAAACGATGAAGTTCATCACGGTCAATCCGACCTGGAACGTGCCGCCGTCGATTATCTACAACGAATACCTGCCGGCGCTGCAGCAGGACCCGACCGTGCTGGAACGCATGGGATTGAAGCTCGAGCGCGCCCGCGACGGCAGCATCCATATTTCGCAGCCGCCCGGCGAAAGAAACGCGCTCGGCCGCATCCGTTTCAATTTCCCGAACAAATTCCTGGTGTATCAGCACGACACGCCGGACAAGAACTTGTTCGCCCGGGAAGAGCGCCCGTTCAGCCACGGCTGCATGCGGGTGCAGAATCCGGATCAATATGCCACGATCCTGCTCAACATCACCGATCCGAACGGGCATTACTCGCCGGAGAAGATCCGCAGCATGTATGGGCAAAGCGAAATCGATCTCAAATTCCCGACGCCCATACCGGTCAATATCACCTACCAGACCGCCTTTGTGGATGACGCCGGCACCCTGCAATTCCGCAAGGATGTCTATGGCCGTGACGCCACCATGCTGTCGCTGCTTCGCTCCGGCAGGAACAGGGACCTGGAGAATGTGGTCGCGCATGCCCAGCCGAACTACGTCCACCCGGTACCCGACGGCGTCCGGATTGCCAGCGACAATTCGTGGTCGTCAGGCGGCCCCTCCTTCTTCGAGCGGCTGTTTGGCGCGCCGACTCCGCCCCCGGCACTAATCCCGGGTCGCCGGCCGCCGCCGCGCCGGGTGTTTGACCGCTAACCGGCAGCCGCGACCAGGCGATTGGATTCTTTAGCAAGATCAAAGGCCTCGTCCATCCGGACGGGGCCTTTGACATTAACCACTCTCCACCCGGATTTAACCAGTGGGCTAGTTTTCGCCACACTCGGCGGGTTAGCTGCGCTTTCGACTTGGGGGAAGGGTGTAAATCTCGATTAACCCTTCCGCGTTAAGACTGCATTTACCCTCTTTCGCCACACGGGGTAGCGAAAGGGTTTTTCGATCGGTCGTCTTTGGGTGGGCTCATACGTGCTGGCTGGTTTCGCACGCCAATTCAATCTGTCGCATCTGCCCAAGGCCGGATATCAATTCGGACTGACATCCTTGTTGCTCTTCGCCGGAGCCGGTTCCGTGCACGACGCGACCGCGCTGAACGAGACCCGCACCCTTTCATTCCATCACACCCATTCCGATGAAGATCTCACCGTCACCTTCAAGCGTGACGGCCGTTACGACGAAGAGGCGCTGAAGCAGCTCAACCATTTCCTCCGCGACTGGCGCAGCCAGGAACAGACCACGATGGATCGTCACCTGTTCGACATCCTCTGGGAGGTCTACCGCGACGTCGACGGCAAGAAGCCGATCCAGATCATCTCCTCCTACCGCTCCCCCGCTACCAACGCCATGCTTCGCCGCCGTTCGTCAGGGGTGGCACGCTTCAGCCAGCACATGCTCGGCCACGCCATGGACTTTTTCATTCCAGACGTTCCGCTGGAGCAGATTCGCTTTGCCGGCCTTCGGCTGCAGCGCGGCGGCGTCGGTTTCTACCCGACTTCGGGATCGCCTTTCGTCCATCTCGATACCGGCAGCATCCGTCACTGGCCGCGCATGACCCATGATCAGCTCGCCCGCGTATTCCCGGACGGACGCACCGTGCATATTCCCTCCGACGGCAGCCCGCTGAAGGGATATGAACTGGCCCGCGCCGATATCGAAAAGCGCGGTGACGGTGATGACGCTTCGAAGGTGAGCAAGCCGAGTCTGTTCGCCCGCTTGTTCGGGCGCAAATCGAACGACGAAGAGGATGAGGGCTCGGCTGTTCCCGTTGCCCGGGAAAAGACGGCGCCGGTCGAGCTGGTTGCCGCCAAATCCACCGAACCCGTACCGATGCCGCGCTCAAAACCGGCGGCCTCGACCCTCCAGCTGGCCTCCGCCGACGCGCAGGTCGTGCAGTCCGGAAAATCGAAACCGGCAGCGGCCGCCGAAAACGCCGAGGCGAAACCGCAAACGCCGGCCGACATCATCAACGCCCGCGGCTTCTGGGGCGACACGCCCGCGACACCGAAACAGGCTACTCCCGCCCAAGTCGCCGCCATCAACGCCCGCCAGGCGCTCGCCTCGGCCGATCCGCAATCGACCGCCAGTATCTCCGCCGCGTTCCAGGCGCTGGCCTACGCGCCGGCCGCCAGCTCGCCGGATGAGCGCTCGAATATCGTCGCGGCCAGCGCGCCCATTCCCCACAGCGGCCGGCCGGCTCAGGCCACCCATAATCCGATGGCCGTCACGAACATCACCACCGTCGTTGCCAAGGGCGCGCAGGGTCAGGGTGGCGTGGTTGCAACCTCGACGCGGATCGCCGCCTCCCCGGCCAGCGATGCCTGGATGCGCGTCATGATGCTGGCGCCGAGCGCCAGCACCTCGATGTCCGCGACTGTGCTCGGCGATGCCGATATGACCCTGCTCAGGGCGCATTTCGTCAAGCCGCAGGCTGCCATCGCGATGGGCTTCTCGGACGATCCGCTGATGGGCTTGACCTGCGATCGATTCACCGGATTGGCCACCGCCACGCTGACGACCCAATCCTTCGTGCTGCGGACGGCGTCGCTGCGCTAGGCACTCTCTTCCCTCAGTGGGGAGCGCCATGGCCGGGCTTGGCCGTCCGAAGGACGGCGTCGCTTGCGCCCGCCTATGCCCGGCCACCCACGTCTTTCTTGACTTGAGGGCAGCAAGACGTGGATGCCCGGCACAAGGCCGGGCATGACGAAAAAGCCAGCCATTAAGCGGTTGGAAAGAGCCTGAAAATGCTGGCGGCTTTTTGAGTCAGACTCTCAGGATGAGCAACGCGCCCTCACAACATTCCCAGCGCCTGCATGTAGGTTTCGAGAATCGTCTCCTCCTCCGCCCGCTCGTTGGCATCCTGCTTGCGCAGGCGCACGATGGTGCGCAGCGCCTTGACGTCGAAGCCGTTGCCCTTGGCCTCGGCGTAGACGTCGCGGATATCGTCGGCGATGGTCTTCTTTTCTTCTTCCAGCCGTTCGATGCGTTCGATGATGGCCTTGAGCTGGTCTTTGGCGAATTTCGTCGCGGGCTCTTCCTTGACGGCGGCAGCAGAGGTGGCCATCGGGTACTCCTGAATGAACTTGAGGGTTTGAGGCGGAGGAAGCGCCGCACGCTTCATCACGCACCGCATCCCTGAAAAGGACCCTCAAGAGTGCGGTGCCTTGCGTCAAGGCAACATCGCGCTCATCCACAGCGCACCCACAGGAGAAAGCGGAAATGCTGTTTCCTCTGTCATTCCGGGGCGATGCAAGGCATCGAACTACGATGTGCAGTTGCGCATCTGAGGTTGGGTGCTAACGCACCATCCCGGAATGACCGGAACAACTCAGTGCCCCGGATGGACCTTTTTCATAGCCGCGAGCTGCTCGGGACTGGCCGCTCCCTGATAGGTCGACTTCCAGGTCTCGTAGGGCATGCCGTAGACGGCCTCGCGGCTCTCATCCTTGCTCATGGCCGCACCTTTGGCATCGGCTTCTTCCTTGAGCCAGTTGGACAGGCAGTTGCGGCAGAAGCCCGCGAGATTCATCAGATCGAGGTTCTGGACGTCGGTACGGGCGCGCAGATGTTCGACAAGGCGCCGAAACACGGCGGCTTCAAGTTCCGTTCTGGTTTTGTCGTCAATCGTCATGGCCTGATCTCGCTATTGGGCGCGGAATACCGCTATTAAGTGGGGGACCGTCACAGATTTTTCCATATCGCGCCCCAAACATAACCTTCACGGGCAGGGTTCGGGCCGCCCCATGGCCTGAAATGCCCCTTTGGGCGTTGACAGCCCCGGTGCGCTCACGCGAAATCGTCAATGAATTGATATAGCTTCGTTGAATGACCCCAGAAGATTCTCCTCATCCCAACCGATTCTCCGGGCGTATGCCCGCCGGATTGATCCCGGCGCTGGCGCTCGCGGTGACGTGCCTGTGGAACAGTTCGGCTGAGGCGGACTTTCGTCTATGCAACAACACATCGAGCCGGGTCGGCATTGCGCTCGGCTACAAGGACGCCGAGGGCTGGACCACCGAAGGCTGGTGGAACGTGTCGTCGCGAAGCTGCGAAACCCTGCTGCGCGGCACGCTGGTCGCACGGTTCTATTATATCTATGCCCTCGATTACGACCGTGGTGGCGAATGGTCGGGACAGGCCTTTATGTGCTCGCGCGACAAGGAATTCACCATCAAGGGCGCCGAAAATTGCCTGGCGCGCGGGTTCGACCGGACCGGCTTCTTCGAAGTCGACACCGGCGAGCAGCGCGCCTGGACCGTGCAGCTCACCGAGTCCAACGAACAGCCCGCACAACGGGTGCCGGGTATTCCGGGCACGATCGGCCCGGGCGGAGCCGGAAACATTCCGGGCCTGTCCAATCCGCCGGGCGGAATCGCCCCGGGTGGGCCAGGTCTGCCGCCCGCCACGGCGCCCGGAAGCAAGCCATGAGGCGCCTGCGTCGCATCAAGATCCTAGCCACCCTCGGCCCGGCATCATCCGACAGCGCGATGATCAGGCGCCTGTTCGAGGCGGGCGCCGACGTCTTCCGCATCAATATGAGCCACACCTCGCACGACAAGATGCGCGAGCTGGTCAAGACCATTCGCAATGTCGAGAGCAGCTACGGCCGGCCGATCGGCATTCTGGTCGATTTGCAGGGACCGAAGCTGCGTCTGGGCTCGTTCGCCGAAGGCGCGGTGCAGCTCAATAACGGCCAGAGCTTCGTGCTGGATTCCGACAAGACACCGGGCGACAATAGCCGCGTCCAGCTGCCGCATCCGGAAATTCTCGCCGCGCTGCGGCCCGGCCACGCGCTGCTGCTCGACGATGGCAAGGTGCGCCTGATCGCGGAAGAGACTTCTCCCGAGCGCGCCGTCACCCGGGTCGTGATCGGCGGCCGGATGTCGGATCGCAAGGGCGTCAGCCTGCCCGACACCGACCTGCCGGTATCGGCGATGACGCCGAAGGACCGCGCCGATCTTGAAGCCGCGCTGGTGACCGGGGTCGACTGGATCGCGCTGTCGTTCGTGCAGCGCGCCGAGGATGTCGTCGAGGCCAAGAAACTGATCCGCGGCCGCGCCGCCGTGATGTCCAAGATCGAAAAGCCGCAGGCGATCGACCGGCTCCCCGAAATCCTTGAAGCCTCCGACGCCTTGATGGTGGCGCGCGGCGATCTCGGCGTCGAACTGCCGCTGGAACGGGTGCCGAGCCTCCAGAAACAGATGACACGGCTGGCGCGGCGCGCCGGCAAGCCGGTGGTGGTTGCGACCCAGATGCTGGAATCGATGATCCAGTCGCCGGTGCCGACGCGCGCCGAGGTCTCGGACGTCGCCACCGCGGTTTATGAGGGTGCCGACGCCATCATGCTGTCGGCCGAATCCGCCGCGGGCAAATTTCCGGTTGAGGCGGTCTCGACCATGAACCGCATCGGCGAGGAGGTGGAGCGCGACCCGACCTATCGCGGCGTGCTCACTGCGCAGCGCGCCGAACCTGAGCCAACCGTCGGGGACGCGATCGCCGACGCCGCGCGGCAGATCGCCGAAACGCTGGACCTGAGCGCGATCATCTGCTGGACCAGTTCGGGATCGACCGCTTTGCGGGTCGCGCGCGAGCGCCCCAAACCTCCGGTGGTGGCGATCACGCCCAATCTCGCCACCGGGCGCAAGCTGTCAGCGGTCTGGGGCGTGCATTGCGTGGTCGCCGAAGACGCCCAGGATCTGGACGACATGGTCAGCCGTGCCGGCAGCATCGCCTTTCGTGATGGTTTTGCGCGCGCCGGCCAGCGCGTCATCATCGTGGCCGGCGTTCCGCTCCGCGCTCCCGGCACCACCAACATGCTCCGCATCGCCTCCGTCGGCCCGGACGGCGACGCTAATATGTGAGCGGGAGCGCCGCCCGCTCACCGCGGACGACCGATGACTGCGCCGGGGCCGGCGCTTTGGCTTGCGCTACGGGCGTTGCCTGCGCGGCAGCGGCCATCGCCGCCGCACTGACAATCGCCGCTCGGCTAAAGCAGCGTCGCCTCCAGCGTGATCTTCGTGTTCAGCAGCTTCGACACCGGACAGCCGGCCTTGGCCATGCCGGCCAGTTCCTCGAATTTCGCCTTGTCCGCACCGGGAATTTTCGCGCTCAGCATGAGATGCACCGAGGTGATGGCAAAGCCGTCGCCCTGCTTCTCCAGCGTGACATCGGCCCTGGTTTCCATCTGCTCGGCGGTCAGCTTGGCCTCGCCCAGGATCAGCGACAGCGCCATGGTGAAACAGGCGGCATGCGCAGCCCCGATCAGTTCTTCCGGGTTCGAACCCGGCTTGCCTTCAAAGCGGCTGGCGAAGCCGTAGGGATATTCGTTCAGCGCGCCGCTCTTGGTCGAGATCGCGCCCTTGCCGTCCTTGATGCCGCCCTGCCATTTGGCCGATCCGGATGTCGTCGTCATGCGAGGCTCCTCAGATTGGGTTGAATAACTGAGACCTCTTAAGCGACCAATGCGGCGGAATATGTCAACTCACGAGGGCGACATGCGACCCCCGGGGCACGCGGAGCACCCACTACGCGCCGACCAGCGCCCTCGCCGGCAGCACCGCTTGCACCACGAGCCCGCGGGCGCGGGCGTCCATCACGCCGACGGCGCGCAGCGCGAGCAGCGTCACGGTTTGAACGGCGTCGCGCAACTTGCCCTGATCGTCCGCATTGTCCGGCGCCAACGGCCCGACCAGCGATTCATGCAACGCGCCGAGCAGTGCGGTCGCCGCCAATGCCGTGTCCTGGGCCGGCAGATGGCCGGCACGGACCGCGGCGTCGATCCGGCTGGCGATCTCGCCGGCGATCTCGCGGCGGCTCAAGAGCCGCGACGCCGTGACGTCGACATCGACCGGTTCGGCCAGGATGCCCCAGGCGAGCCTGCGCTGCGACAGGACATGCACCGCGACCGTGGTGACGGCGGCGGCCAGCGCCGACGACGGCCCGGGGGCTGCATCCGCGGCCCGGCGGATCGCGGCCAGTTCGTCACGCGAGACGTCCGCGATCAATTCGGAAATCAAATCCGCCTTGGAGGGGAAATAGCGGTAGACGGTTCCGGCGGCGACGTTGGCGCGGACCGCGACCGGCGCGATCTGCACCGCGGCCATGCCGCCCTCGGCGGCGGCATCCCGCGCCGCCGCCAGGATGGCGCTGCGGCGTGCCGCGAGGCGTTTTACGACTTGATGGGTCCGCCGATAGACCATGGCGCGCTTCTCGTCCCCTGCGCGCACTCGGGCCAAAGGGGCTCGTTGATGCGCTTGTTCAGTTTTTTGGGCGATTTGTACCAAACCGCTGCCAAGAACTGAACAATAATTCAGACCTGATGACAAGACGCAAATGGGATGATTTGGAGGGCCGTTAACCTGCGACCGCCGCCAGGGACGGCGCTGGCTCGCGTCGCCACCACGGCCCCGCGCGGCGCGCGATCAGGGTGGTCACGATCAGGGTTGCGCCGAAGCCGGTTGGCGCGCCCACGAACGGGAAGATCATCAAAAGTATGGCGGCCAGCCCGAGCGCCGGCAATTCATAACGCGCAAAGCCCTGGTCCAATCCGAGGCGGACCAGGAACGCCACTGGAATGGCCAGCACCGTCAGGTCATAGAGAAACAAATAGGGCGTGATCAGCAAGGCACCGGCCGCAAGGCTTGCCGCCTTCAACGGATAGCTGACGCAGCGGCTGCGCCACATCAGCGCCAGCAGCACCGCCACCGCGCCACTCATGATCCACTGGAACACCCAGGCCAGTTGCTCGGTCCCGCCGAAATAGCGAACCAGCGCGAAGATGCTTTGCATCTTGCCCCAGGGGGCGCGCCCTTCGGTGAGGAATGCCTGGCTGAACATCGGCATCCAGTGAAAGAACGCCTGCCAGCTTTCGGTACCGAAGGCGAGCCATGACAGCGATGCCATCAAAATCGCAACCGCGCCGGCCGTAAAAAACACCTTCCACTGCGCGGCGGCGATCAGCGCGATCGGAAACAGCAATCCGTATTGCGGCTTGTAACTCAACAGCCCGAGACAGATGCCGGACAGCACCGGCCGCGCCGGCATCAGATACAGCGCGCCGCCGATCAGCGACGCGGTGAGGAAGCCATTCTGCCCGACCAGCGCATTGGTGAATACCACCGGAAACGCCAACGCCAGCAACAGGCCGAAGTTGCGTCCGACGATCGCGCGCATGACGGCGAGATAGGGCACGAGGCTTATCGCCGCCCAGCCGATAAAGGCCACGCCATAAGGAAAATGCGCCAGCACCGCCGCGACGAACAGAAACGGCGGCGGATAATGCCAGGCGAAGTTGCCGTCATAGCTCTGGCCGAGGACACCGATCTGAACCTGCTTCTGAATGTCCCAGTCATAGGCCAATGCGGGGTGGCCATCGAGCACGAGGCGGCCGGCAGACCAGACGTTGACGAAATCGGTCGGGATGCCCAGACCGTTTTCGTCGAATATCCACCAGTGCGCCAGGAAGCCGGTCTGAAGCAGCGATAAATTGATGACGCACAGCGCGAAGCACACGATCAACAGCGCGGGAGGAATCGCGCCGCGCTCCGAGGCAACCGTCGGGGCAAATCCGGGCGTGGCCATGCGAGGTCCTTTCGCGCCGTTGCGATGCGCGTGCTCCAGCAATAGGCCGGACGGCTTGAGGAAATCTTAAGACTTAAGGCCCCTCCGGCCGGATTTTCGTGGCGAAATCGCCTGATATCGACGACAGTCCTCCGGCCGAAGAGCACGCCGCCCGACACCAGGCGGGACAACAAGGAGACCGCGACATGAACTGGACACGACGGTCGGTATTGACCGGGGCAGCGGCGGTGGGATCGACCCTGATCGTCAAGCCGACGCTCGCCGCCGAATATAGATTCTCGCAGTACCACAATCAGGCGGCTTCGGGCCCGCTGCACAAGAACCTCACCACGATGTGGCAGGCGGTGCACACCGAGACCAACGGCCGGGTCGAGACCACGGTGTACGCCGAGAACAACAAGCTGCCGGGCGGCGACCGCGATGCGCTGAAAATGCTGATCGCGGGAGAGATCGAGTTCTTCACCCTGATGGGCGGCATCATCGGCACCGTGGTGCCGGTGGCCGAAGCCCAGCAATTGCCGTTCGCGTTCGCGTCATCAGCCGAAGCGCACAAGGCGATCGACGGCCCGCTTGGAAACTATATCGGCGAGGAGATGGCCGCCAAAGGCATGCACCTGTTTCCGGTGGCGGGTTTCGACAATGGCATGCGGCAGGTCGCCTCGATCTCGCGCCCGATCGCCGAGCCGCAGGATTTCTCCGGCATGAAAATCCGCGTGCCGCCGGGACAGATGATGCTCGACACCTTCGGCGCATTCGGCGCCGAGCCGGTGACCACCTCGGCCAACCAGATCTACGACGCGCTGAAATTCGGCAAGGTCGACGCGCAGGAAAACCCGCTGGCGATCCTGGAGGGATTCAAGCTCTACGAACTGGTGAAGTATGTCAGCATGACCAATCACATGTGGTCCGGATTCAACGCGATGGCGCACCGCGCCACCTGGAACGCGCTGCCAGTCGATATCCGGGAGGTGATCGAGCGCAATTTCACCAAATATGTCCGCCTGCAGCGCCAGGATCAGGCCGCGCTCAATGCAACCCTGCGCCAGGATTTCGTCAGGCGCGGGCTGGTGTTCAACGAGGTCAACCAGGCCGCGTTCCGCGCCAGACTCCCGGACGTCTATGCGATCTGGAAACAAAAGCTCGGCACCAAATGCTGGTCGCTGGTCGAGGCCGAAGTCGGCAAGCTCGGTTAAACGACTGCGCCGTCAGGCGACGGCGCCGCCGGGCCGCGACAGCGACGGGGCTTCGTCGCGGCGGCGCATCAGCCCGGTGTACAGCAGAGCCCCGAGGGAGGCACCGATCAGCCATCCCCAATCCCCGATATTGGTGATGAGCCCGTAGGCGCCGAGCAGCGACAGCCCGATCGAAATCAAGCCGGAACCTGCGAGCGCGATCAGCGCCATCCGGTTCCAGCCGCTCTCGAAATACAGCGAGCGGTCGGGCGACATCGTATAGAGGTCTTCGAGGATGATGTGCTGGCGTTTCACCCCATAATAGTCGGCCACCATAATTCCGAACATCGGGCCGAGCGCCGCGCCGAAGATGCTGACAAAAATCGTGATCGCCTGCGGGCTTGAGACGAAAATCCACGGGCACACCATCACCGACAGGATCGAGGTGATCAGCCCGCCGAGGCGGAAGTCGATCTTTTCCGGATAGAGGTTGGAAATGTCGTAGGCCGGCGACACAAAGTTGGCGACGATGTTGATGCCCATGGTGGCGACGATGAAGGTGATGGAGCCGAGCGCCACCACCCAGGGATTGCCGATGCGTTCGACGATGGCGACGGGGTCCATGATCGCCTCCCCGAATACCTTGACGGTGCCCGCCGTGACGATGACGGTGATGACGGCGAAGACGATGAAATTGACCGGCAGCCCCAGGAAATTGCCGACCTTCATCGCCCTCTCGTCCCGCGCGAAACGGGAGAAGTCGCCGAAATTAAGCAACAGTGCCGCGAAATAGGCGACGATCAGCATCGCCGCATTCGCCATATGGCCGATCGCCGAGCCTTCGGCGCGCGGGCTGAGCTGCAGCGACAGGCTCGAAGTGCCGGTCTGCGCCAGGATCCATATCGCCAGCGCGAACATCACGATGTAGACGACCGGCCCGCAGAAATCGATGAACTTGCGGATCGTCTCCATGCCGTTGAGGAAAATCAGAAGCTGAAACAGCCACATGAACAGGAAGGAAAACCACCCCAGCGCCGAAAGGCCGAGCAAGCTGGAATGCGTGAACGCTTCCGCGCCGGGATAGAACGCCAGCACCAGGGCCTGCACCGCCTTGGACGCGAAATAGGTCTGCACGCCGTACCACACGATCCCGACGATGCCGCGCAGACCCGCGGCGATGTTGGCTCCCATCACGCCGAACGACATTCGCGCCACGACCGGAAAGGGCGTGCCGTATTTCAGCGAGGGACGCCCGATCAGGTTCATCAGGAAATAAACGGCGGTGATGCCGGCCACCATCGCCAGCAGCACTTCCCACCCCGTCAATCCAATAAAGAACAGGCTCGCGGCGAAGGTGTAGCCGCCGACCGAATGCACGTCCGACATCCACATCGCGAAGATGCTGAAGACGCCCCAGGTCCGCCCCGCCGGCGCCACCGGCGCCAGATCGTGGTTATAGAGCCGCGGGTCCGCCCCCGGGATGGCAATGACGGGCGACGCATTCGAGTGACCTGACATCGGCGGCTCCTGCGGCTTGACACCGGAGACTGGCAGACGTTTTCAAGCAAGTCCCGCGCCAACGCCGTCGTTGCGGAGCGGCGCCAACGGAATGACCGATGGGTCACCTCGATCGCATGATCCGCCGAGCCGCTTTGCCCGGCTGCCCGCCCATCCGCGGGTCTTTCGGAATCACGAATTTCAATCCGGACCAGATCTCATCGACCGCGCAGACCTTGATATCGACCAGGCCAAGCGGCAACGCCGTGTCACGCACGACAATATCCGTGAGGTCCGTCGGCACGCCGGAAGATTTCTTCGGCCACGACACCCAGATCACGCCATCCGGCGCGATCGCGGCACGGTAGCCGCGCAGCCTGCCGGCGAGCCCTGCCGCTTACGTTGCGAATACATGCACCATGTCGAGCGGCGATTTCGGCCTGGCCGCCACCCTGACCCCGGCAGGCAGCCTGCCGACGATGTCGCCATACGCCGCCGGCG
>Ga0073928_10007727_pt1 | contig 13808 bp, 14 predicted proteins | sample PaiPotPPA55metaG_FD_76969 | JGI IMG/M metagenome (GOLD analysis project Ga0073928, IMG submission 76969) | Iron sulfur acid spring bacterial and archeal communities from Banff, Canada, to study Microbial Dark Matter (Phase II) - Paint Pots PPA... ... | reverse complement strand
CCGAGGTGTCGCGCACCGGCGTCGCCGCGATCGCGCGCGGCACGCGAACGATCTGAGTTCCGATAAGGAGGAAAGCCCGATGCGCGTCTACTATGACCGTGACGCCGATGTGAACCTGATCAAGGGCAAGAAGGTCGCCGTCATCGGCTACGGCAGCCAGGGCCACGCGCATGCCAACAACCTGCGCGAGTCCGGCGTGAAGGACGTGGTGGTCGGCCTACGCCCGGGCTCGGCCGGCGTGGCGAAGGCCGAGGCGGCGGGGCTCAGCGTGCGGGACCCGGCCGATGCCGCCAAATGGGCCGACGTGGTGATGGTGCTGACGCCCGACGAAGGCCAGGGCGATCTCTATCGCGACAAGCTCGGCCCGAACATGAAATCCGGCGCGGCGCTCGCCTTCGCGCACGGGTTGAACGTGCATTTCAACCTGCTCGATCCGCGCCCGGATCTCGACGTGTTCATGATCGCGCCGAAGGCTCCCGGCCATACCGTGCGCAACGAGTACCAGCACGGCGGCGGCGTGCCGATGCTGGTGGCGGTGGCGCAGAACCCCTCGGGCAACGCACTGGAAATGGCGCTCAGCTACGCGAGCGCCATCGGCGGTGGGCGCGCCGGCATCGTCGAGACCACGTTCAAGGAGGAATGCGAGACCGACCTGTTCGGCGAGCAGGTGGTGCTGTGCGGCGGCCTGGTCGAGCTGATCAAGGGCGGCTACGAAACGCTGGTCGAGGCCGGCTACGCGCCTGAAATGGCGTATTTCGAGTGCCTGCACGAGGTCAAGCTGATTGTCGACCTGATCTACGAGGGCGGCATCGCCAACATGAACTACTCGGTCAGCAACACCGCCGAATACGGCGAGTATATCAGCGGCCCGCGCGTCATCGACGACCGGGTGCGCGCCGAGATGCGGCGCGTGCTGGCCGACATCCAGTCGGGCCGCTTCGCGCGCGAGTGGATGCTCGAGAACAAGGTGAACCAGACGAGCTTCAAGGCGATGCGCCGGCGCATGAGCGAGCACCCGATCGAACAGATCGGCGAGAAGTTGCGCGCCATGATGCCGTGGATCGCCAAGAACAAGCTGGTGGACAAGAGCCGGAACTGAGGTTGCCGGGCGAGCGGAATTGAGCGAAGGCCCGAGCGACTTCGATCTGAGCGCCGCCTGGCTGCGCAAGGCGCACGGCGATCTCGGCGCCTTCCTCGCCGCCTTCGCCACCCGCATGGAGGGGGCGATGCCCGGGCGCATCGGCATCGAGCGCCGGCGGGACTGGCTGCTCTCGAAGCAGACCCACGTCGTCAAGGTCGCGGTCGAGGCGGAGAATTGCGTTTACACGCTGGCGCTGGAGCGTAACAATCTGAGAGCGCGGCGCGCCAAGGTGGTGCGCGGCGTCACACTGAAATCGGAGGAGATGGCGGTGCCCGAGTGGCTGGCCGCGCTCAACCAGGAGATCCAGCGCATGGCCGCCGAGGCGGGCGCCGCGCGCAACGTGATCCACGATTTCCTGCTGTCCTGAACGGAGCCGGTGCGCGCCGATGTCCTGGTTCGAGCGGATCAAGAACAGCATTCTGAGCAGGGCGCCGCCGCCGGGCCGCCCATCGCAGCAACCGAACGAGCCCGGCACGGTCCAGGCGGGAGGATGGAGCGATATGAGCAGCAGTCAGCAAATGCCGCCGCACGCAATCGCGCGGTTGAAGGGGCTTCGCCGCGAGGGCCGTCCCGGCGGCATCTTCACCTTGGATTTGTCGGTGAACGAATTTCTGCTGCTCCGCAAGACCGGGTTCGAGCCCGTCGGGCTCTGCGTCGGCTCCTCCATCTATCACGTAGGCATCCAGTATGGCAGCTGGAACAAGAACCAGGAATTGGATGTTCTCTCGCAGGCCATGTACCAGGCGCGCGAACTGGCGATGGCGCGCATGCAGGCGGAGGCGGCCGAGATGGGGGCCGACGGCATCGTCGGCGTCGACCTGACGATAAAGCCCCTCCCATGGGCCGAGCATGTGTTCGAATTCATGGCCGTCGGGACCGGCGTCGTGCACGCGCGGGGGCAGCTCGGATTCAAGGGTCCGAAGGGGCAGCCTTTCACCTCGGATCTTTCCGTCTCGGACTTCTGGACGCTCTTGCAGGCCGGGTATCGCCCGCTCGAGGTGGTGATGGGAACGTGCGTCTATCATGTCGCGCATCGGGGCTTGATGAAGTCGCTCGGCAGCGTCGGACAGAACGTCGAGCTCACCAATTTCTCGCAGGCGCTCTACGACGCGCGCGAAATCGCGATGGAGCGCATGCAGCACGAGGCACTGGAAGCCGGCGCCGAAGGCGTGGTCGGCGTCGATCTGTACGAAGGTTCTTACAGCTGGGAAGCGCATGTGATCGAGTTCTTCGCCATCGGAACGGCAGTCGTGCCGCTCGAGGCCGGGCAGCAGCCGTCGGTCATGGCCGATCCGCAGCTTGTGCTCTCGGTCAACAGCTGAAGGAGATCGGCGATGAGCATTCTCGGGCGCATGGCCGAACTGCTCCAGGCCAAGACCCACAAATTCCTAAGCCAGCTCGAGAAGCCCGAGGAGATGCTTGATCTCTCCTACGAAAAGCTGCTCTCCGGCCTGCAGGAGACGAAGCGGCATCTCGCCGACGTGGTCACCGAGCAGAAGGCGCTGGAGCGGCAGATGGCCGCCGCGCAACAGGATGCGACCCGCGCCGAGGCCGACGCGCGCACGAGTTTGCAGGCCAGGCGCGAGGATTTGGCGAGGACCGCGCTTGCGCAGAAGCAGGCGGCGTTGCAGAAGCACGACGCGCTCAGGCAGGCGCACGACGTGATCGCGACAGAGGCCAGCAAGCTGATCGAGTATCAGAACAAGCTCGAACAGCGGATCGAGCAGTTCCGCACGCAGAAGGAAGTGATGAAGAGCACCTACGCCGCCGCGCAGGCGCAGGTGAAGGTGACGGAATCGCTGAGCGGCATCGGTCGCGATCTCGGCAATGTCGGCGACACCATGCGACGGGCGGGCGACAAGGTGGAGCAGATGCAGGCGCGCGCCGACGCGATGGAGGGCTTGGTGGAATCCGGCGTGCTTGCCGATCCGCTCGACGGCAGGACGGCGGCGGAGAAGGAGCTGGCGGGGCTGCGCTCGCAAACCGCCGTCGATGCCGAGCTCGAGAAGCTCAAGGCGGAACTCGGCTCAGGCGCAAAGGACGGCAAGCCTGCGGCCTGAAGCGAAACGCGCGGGGCTGGCGCCCGAACACGAGCTCGGTAGATCACGGAATCTCGGCCGACTTCGCGAAGCGCCAGGCTAGACAAGGGCCGATTTCAGCAGACTGGAAACACTACACCCAATCGTCGTGGCCGGCTCGGCAGGCAATGGAATCGCAACGGCGCCCCACGCGTCATTGCGAGGAGCGTTGCGACGAAGCAATCCAAAGGGGCAGTATACGTGCGAACGTCTCTGGTTTGCTTCGCCGCCACGCTTCGCTCTCGGCTCGCAATGACGCCCGGACGGAGGCGACTGGCCAACCTGATTCCACTCATGCACAACCCGCACTAAATCTTTCGCGGGCGCATCGAATGCCAGAGATCGACGAAGGTGCGGAGCTCGGCCGCGTTGAGGTCGGACACCGCCCAGAAATTCATGCCGCCGTCGGCCCAGTGGACGTAGTTGTAGCCGTTGCGCTCGCCCTGCGACGGCGTGCGATCGGCGCGGCTCTCGCTCGGCCAGACATAGAGATCGATCACATGCTGGGCATGCCGGTACGCCAGCGCCGCGACCGGGCGCCCGTTAAGGTAGTCGAGGCGTCCGCCCACCAGCGGAAAGCCGTCGGCGGCGAGGTCCTTGACCGGCGGCGAATAGTCGAGGCGGCCGTTGAACCACGGTTTTACCGTGTGCTGGTCGGTCGACACGACGTCGGTAAGATGGCCCGGCTGGAGCGCCCGGATGTGGTCGGCGATTACATCGCCGGCAAGCTCGCTCCCTCGCGGCAACATGAAAGCCAGGGCCAGGCCGGCGGCCAGCGCAAACCCGGCGCCGAAGGAGATACCCTGGCGCAGGCGCGCGCCGAGAGCGCCGAGAGCGCCGAACCAGCGTGACACTGCACGCTCCGAGGCCGGCGCCGCAGCCTGCACCGACGCGGCGATACGGGCCTCGACCGCCTGCCGGAGCGATGCGGGAGCGGCGTGGTAAGGGATTTCCGCGCGCAGCCGGGACGAGAGTTCGAAAAGATCCGCTCGCTTCATCGCACAGCTTCGGCAATCCTCGATGTGGGCCGCCAAGGCCGCCGCCTGGCCGGCATCCAGCTCGCCGTCCACGTCGGCCTGGATCAAGAGCCGCATCGGTGCGCACCGCTCTTCGCTCATTGCTCGTTGCCTTTGGCATGCGTCCGCAGGAGCAGCTGCCGCGCGCGCCAGAGCCGCGACATCACGGTGCCGATGGGAACGCCGGTTATGCGCACGATCTCCTTGTACGAAAGTTCCTCGAGCTCGCGCAGCACCAGGCACTCGCGGAGGTGGACGGGAAGCGCCGCCAGTGCCTGGTCGAGCTGCGTGAGGTCCTGCCGGCGGCCGAGCGCCGTTTCCGGATCGTCGGAGGGATCGGGCAATTCGAGGCCCGGCCCCTCGTCCTCGCGCGGATCGTTGAGCGGCACCTCGGCCGTCCGCTGACGCGCTCGCAGCGCAGTGTAGGCGGTGTTGCGCACGATTTGCAGCAGCCAGGCCTTGGCGTCGCCGCCGCGATAGGAATGGACATAGGTGATGGCGCGCACCACCGCGTCCTGCACCACGTCTTCCGCCAGTATCGGGTCGCGCAACAGCCAGCGCGCGAGGTTGTAGGCAGCATCCAGATGCGGCAGGACGAGCCGCTCGAGCTCCGTGGCGGGGCCTCTGGCGCTGGTCTGGTCGGTGGGCGGCAATGTCCACATCCGCGGCGGCTCGCGTGAGCTTCCATACACAATCGGGACGGAATTGGGCTCCTCTTTCGCGCGGATGTCGAACGCGAGCCGCCGGCGGTCCATGCGACGGGGTAGCGGAAGGCGGAAGGAATTCCTCTCGCCACCCCGTGCATGACAACCGCCGGCAGCGACGGCGGTCATTTCACAACGACCGTTCCCTGCATGTGCGGATGCAACGCACAGAAATAGGGGTAAGTGCCCGGCTTGGCGAAGAGGAAGGCGAACTTGTCGCCGGTGTCGAGCGGCGGCGATTTCATGGCCCCGGGGTCCTTGGCGTCGACCACCAGATGCGGGATGTCATCGCGGTTGGTCCAAGTCACGCGCGTGCCCGCCCAAACGGTGATTTCGGCCGGCTTGAAGGTGAAGTTGTCGATCGAGATCGCGGCTTCCTGTGCATTGACGGTTCGGAGGAAGCCGCCGGCGCTCAGGAGAACGACGGCGACAAGCAGGCTTCCGCGCCAGTGCGATCGGCCGGGCCTGCGGACTGAGGACAGCATTTTATTTCCCAACCTTGATTGTTGATCGATCAGGCGCTGAGCGTCGTATCGACGATCGCGAGCGGCGAGTGGGTTCGCACCTGCGCCACGCTGGTTACTCCGAGCAGCGAGCGCAATTGCCCGGGCGGCACGCTCTTCATCGGCCCCGGCGAGGGCGCGGTGCCCGGCGCCGGCTGCGGGAAGGCGGTGGAGCGCGCGGTGTGGAACGCCACATGCCCTTCCATCTTCTGCAAGATCTGATGGATGTGTCCGTTGAGCACGGTCACCGAGCCGAAGCGCTTCAGGTATGAAAGCGCCTGGGCGCCGTCATCGGTGCCCCAGCCCCACTCGGCGTAGACCGTCCAGAGCGGGACGTGGGCGAACACCACGATCGGCTGGCTCGCGGACCGCCCCTTCAGGTCGTCCTCCAGCCACTCGAGCTGTTCATGCCCCAAATTGCCCAGGCCGCCGGCCTTGAGGTCCTGCACGTTGTTCAAACCGATAAAATGCACGCCCTGCTGGTCGAAGCTGTAGTAGCCCTTGCTGGCCCCCTTGGTGAAACGCTCGAAGAAGGCCTTGCCATTCTCGTCGAGCACGTCGTGCTCGCCGGGCACGTAGTGCGTGTCCAGGCCGGCGCCGCGGATGATCTGCTCCGCCGTATCGAACTGCTGGGCGCGCGACAGATGGCTGACATCGCCGGTATGGATCATCAGCGATGCGTTGCCCTTGAGCCGGTTCACCTCCGCGATCGCCTCGCGCAAAGTGCCGGGCGTGTCCATGTTGGGCGCGTTGGCGAAGCCGATGTGGCTGTCGCTGATCTGCATGAAAGTCAGCTCGCCGGACGGCATTTCCGCAGCTCGGGCGCTGCCGCCCAGCACCGCCGAGCGGGGCACGCCGCCGCTCACCGTCCACACGACGCCGGTGCCGGCCCAGGCCATGCATTTCAGCAAGCCCCGCCGCCCGTAGCCGCCGCCGTTCTCGCTCATTTCACTCATGGGAGTTTCCCGTTCACATTCGATGATCGCGGGGTAGACCATCGGCGGGCGGGATTTATTCGGACGCGACCGGATTTTTTCTTGGTGCCGATGCCGGCAACGGTCGGATCGCGCAGGGTGCGGTCGGCTCGACGATCCGGCCGCCGAAGTTTCGCTACCCGCCCAGGATCAGCGGGTTCGGCGCGTGGCGCGACCAGCCGCCCTCGGCGACCAGCATGTCGAGCCCGAGCGAAGCGAGATCGTCGGCCATCGGCTCCACCTGCATGTCGCTCGCCTGGTACAGCATCTTCGCGTAGCCGTGGCAGACATCGCAGGTCTCGGCCTTCACCGCGCCGTTGCCGCCCTCGATCTCCTGCACGGCGAGCGCGCGGGATTCGCCGCAATTGATGCAGACGGCGCGCACGTGGTTCCAGGCCGTGGCGCAGAGCCCGCAATGCAGATAGCGCGCGCCCGGCAGTTTTCCGGCCGCGGTGATCACGCCGGCAACGGGATCGGAGCCGCAAACCGGGCAGAGCCGACGCTGCGGCAGCAACCGCAACGCGTCCGGCGAAAGCCCGGCGGCAAGCGCGGCGAAATACACCTGCAGCGCGGCGGCCACATACACGGCCTCGCCCGCCTGTCGCGCCGGCAACGCGCCGCTCAGAAAGGCATCCGCCAGCGCCTCCAGCGCGCTTGGTTCCAGCTCGGCGAGCCGAGAAGCGGCCTCTTGTGCCTGCTCCGGCGCGGCCGCATCGTCCATCGCGTCCAGGATCGCGGCCAAGCCGGCGCGCCACGACGGATCGCGCCGATGCGTCACGGCGGCAAGCGGCGGCATACCGGCAGAAGCGGCGCGCTGCACCTCGGCGAGCGGGAGCGTCATCACCGCCGCGCGCTTCGCCGCGCCATCCTGCGCGCGCGCCAGATGCGCCATGAACTGCAGCCACGCGGACATCGGATGCCCTGCCGCGAGCACGTCGAGCCGCACCGCGCGCCGCGCGAACAGCGAACCAAGGCTCGGAAGGATGATCGGGTCCGGCTGGCCGACCCCGCCCTGCAACGGAGCGCCGATGCGGACGCCGGCGGCGCGCTGTTCAGTCGGCGGCATGCGTCCGCCGCTCAGCCGCGGCCGGGACGGGACGAGGAACCCGTTACTACCTCGCGCAGCCATTTGCGATGGTGGCGCCACGACCAGCCGGCGGTGACGTTGCCGCGCGTCATCGCCTGGACCGTGCCGCGCACCCACAGCGCCGCATAGACGTGCACGATCCACGCCATGATGCTCAGCACCGCCACCGCGCTGTGCAGGAGCACGGCCACGCGCTTCAGGGGGATCGACGTGTAGGCGAAGAAATAGCGGTCCCACATCACGAGGCCGGTGAGGAACAGCACGACGATGAAGAGCGACATGAACCAGAAGTAGAGCTTCTGGCCGGCGTTGTAGCGGCCGACTTCGGGCTCGTCCTCATTCGCAATTACGCGGCGGATCGCGCCAAGCCAGCGCGTATCGTCGCGGTTCCAGAAATTGTAGCGCACGAATCGGACGAACAGCAGGGCGAAGCTCGCCATCAGCACGCAGCCGATCCAGGGATGGATGGCGCGCGTCGCCGCGCCGCCGCCGAACAGCACGGTGAGGAAATAGAGCGCCGGATCGAAGAGGGCGAGCCCCGACAGCGCCAGCAGGATCAGGCAGGCGGCGGTGATCCAGTGGTTCACTCGCGCGCCGGAGGTATAGCGGCTGACCGTGCCGGGCGGCGGTTTCATGGCAACGGTCTGCACTGCCGAACGGTCGGCGAGAACCCCTCCCCCAGCCCCTCCCGCAAGGGGAGGGGAGTAGTGACGTGCGGCATTCTCCCCCTCCCCCTGCGGACGGGGATAGCGACGTGCGGCATTCTCCCCCTCCCCTTGCGGGAGGGGGAAGGGGGGAGGGGTCGAAAGCGCGAATCGGTGATCCGGGCCATTTCTCTCACGCCTCTCCCTTGGGCGGGCCGGGCGACTTCTCCAGCTCGCGGCGCCCGCGCTCCTCGTCCTCGGGCTGCACCTCGTTCGGCCCGGCGACGATGTAGTGCACGAAGCCGGCCACCGCGACGAAGGCCATGCCGGCGAGCGCGAGCGGCTTCATCACGCCCTTCCACATCTGCACGAGCGGGCTGATGCGCGGGTTGTCCGGCAGCCCGGCATAGATCGAGGGCTTGTCGGCGTGGTGCAGCACATACATCACGTGCGTGCCGCCGACCCCCGGCGGATCGTAGAGGCCCGCGTGCTCGAACCCGCGGGACTTCAGATCCACGATGCGCTCCTGCGCCAGTTCAATCATGTCGGACTTCGTGCCGAACATGAGCGAGCCGGTAGGGCACGCCTTGATGCAGGCCGGCTCCTGCCCCACCGCGACGCGATCCGAGCAGAGGGTGCACTTGTACGCCTTGTGATCGACCTTGCTGATGCGCGGGATGTTGAACGGGCAGCCGCGCACGCAGTAGCCGCAGCCGATGCAGTTCTCCTCGACGAAATCGACGATGCCGTTGGCGTACTGCACGATGGCGCCGGGCGCCGGACAGGCCTTAAGGCACCCCGGGTCCTCGCAATGCATGCAGCCGTCCTTGCGGATCAGCCACTCCAGATTGCCGGCCTCGTTGTCCCATTCAGTGAACCGCATCAGTGTCCAAGTGCCGGGATTGAGGTCGGCGGGATTGTCGTAGCTGCCCTGGAACGACTCCATCTCGGGGCGCAGGTCGTTCCACTCCATGCAGGCCGCCTGGCACGCCTTGCAGCCGATGCATTTCGAGACGTCGATCAGCTTCGCGACCTGCTGCTCCTGGCGCACGTGCGGCGACGGTGCCGTGGAGGCGGAGCGGCGGACGATATCGAGGGATTGCAAGTCGGCCATCGCGCGTGCTCCCTCAGACCATCGCCGGCCCGGGAGCCTTCTCGACGTTCACCAGGAACGCCTTGAACTCCGGGGTTTCCGAATTGGCGTCGCCGACACAGGGGGTGAGCGTGTTGGCGCCGAAGCCCTTGCGCGCCAGCCCGGTGAAGCCCCAATGGATCGGCAACCCGATCACATGCGTGGGCTTGCCGTCCACCAGCAGCGGCTTGATGCGCTTCGTCACGTACGCCTTGCAGACGACATAGCCGCGGTTGGACGAGAGCTTCACCCAGTCGCCCTGGCCGATCCCCTTCTCCTTCGCCAGCACCTCGCCGATCTCGAGGAACTCCTCCGGCTGCAGGATCGAGTTGATGCGCGCATGCTTGGTCCAGAAGTGGAACTGCTCGGTCAGCCGATACGTCGTCCCGATATAGGGGAATTTCGACGCATCGCCGAAGGCGGCCCGGTCATCGGCGAACACGCGCGCCATCGGATTGGCGGACACCTTCGGATGCAGCACGTTCGGAACCGGGCTTTCGAGAGGCTCGTAATGCTCGGGGAACGGCCCCTCGCGCATCATGCTGCGGGCGAACAGCCGGCCGAGGCCTTCCGCGTTCATGATGAACGGCCCCACGCCGGATTCCGGTTTGACGGTCGGGCCGTAGTCGGGCACGTCGATGCCCTCCCAGCGGCTGCCGCTCCATTCGATCAGCGGCTTCCTCGGGTTCCACGGCTTGCCGGACGGATCGGCGCTGCACCGGTTGTACAGGACGCGGCGGTTGGCCGGCCACGCGAACGCCCAATTCGGCGCCAATCCCTGCTCGCGCGGATCGGTCGCGTCGCGCCGCGCCATCATGTTGCCGCGCTCGGTCCAGCAACCGCTATAGATCCAGCAGCCCGACGCGGTGCTGCCGTCGTCCTTGAGCTGCGCGAAGCCGTCGAGCAACTGGCCGGCGCGCAGCACCGTTGCGCCTGCGGCGTCCTTCACCTCCGACAGCGCCCGGCCGTTCATCTCCTTGGCAAGCTCGTCCGGCCCAGGGGCGGTGGGATCGACGTAGTCCCATGTGAGATTGAGAATCGGATCGGGGAAGGCGCCGCCCTCCTTGCGGTAGAGATCGCGCATGCGGCGGAACAGGCCCGACATGATGCGGATGTCGCTGGTCGCCTCGCCCGGCCCGTCCGCGGCCTTCCAGTGCCACTGCAGCCAGCGCGAGGAGTTGGTCAGGCTGCCGTCCTCCTCGGCGAAGCAGGTGGTGGGCAGCAGGAACACCTCGGTCGCGATCTTCGACGGATCCGATGGGTTCTTCTCGCCGTGGTTCTCCCAGAAATGCGCGGTCTCGGTCTGCAGCGGATCCATCACCACGAGGAACTTGAGCTTGCCGAGCGCGGCGCGGTTCTTGCCCTTGTTCGGGAACGCCTGCAGCGGGTTGAAGCCCTGGCAGATGTAGCCGTTGATCTTGCCCTGGTGCATCATCTCGAAGGCGCGCAGGATGTCGTAGCCCGACACGTCGAGCTTGGGCAGCCAGTCATAGGCCCAGCTGTTCTCGGCGGTCGCCGACGAACCATACATCGCCTTCTGCAGACTCACGACGAACTTGCGGTAATTCTGCCAGTAGCTCGTCTGGCCCGGCCGCAGCGGCTTGAACTGCCGCGTCTTCATGTAGTCGTCGAACGTCGTTTCGCTGTCCTTCGGTAGGTTCAGGTAGCCCGGCATCAGGTTGGACAAGAGCCCGATATCGGTGAGCCCCTGGATGTTGGAATGCCCGCGCAGCGCGTTCATGCCGCCGCCGGCGACGCCGATATTGCCAAGCAGCAGCTGCACCATCGCCATCGCGCGGATGTTCTGGCTGCCCACCGAATGCTGCGTCCAGCCGAGCGCGTACATGCTGGTGAGCGCCTTGTCCGGCGCCGCGGTGGAGGCGATGAATTCGCAAACCTTCAGATACGCATCGCGCGGCGTGCCGCAGATGCGCTCCACCATCTCCGGCGTGTAGCGCGCCACGTGCTGGCGCAGCAGATTGATTACGCAGCGCGGATTCTGTAGAGTGGTATCGACCTTGGCGAAGCCGTCGTCGCCGAGTTCGTAGTCCCAGCTTGCGCGATCGTAGTCGTGCTTCTCCGCATCGAAGCCGCTGAACAGCCCGTCCGCGAAGCCGTACCCCTCCTTCACGATCAGCGCAGCGTTCGTATAGGCGAGCACGTACTCGCGCTGGATCGCATCCTTTTCGAGCAGGTAGCGCATCACGCCGTTGAGGAACGCGATGTCGGTGCCGGGGCGGATCGGCGCGTAGAAATCGGCCACCGACGCCGTACGGGTGTAGCGCGGGTCCACGACCACGAGCCGGGCCGCGTTGTGCGCCTTCGCCTCGGTCACCCACTTGAAGCCGCAGGGATGCGCCTCGGCCGCGTTGCCGCCCATGACCAGGATCACGTTGGCGTTGCGGATGTCGCCCCACGTGTTGGTCATTGCGCCTCGACCGAAAGTTGGGGCCAGACTGGCCACCGTCGGTCCGTGTCAGACCCTCGCCTGGTTATCGAAGACGACCATGCCGAACGAGCGCGCCACCTTCCAGGTGAGCCACGCCGTTTCGTTCGAGGTGGCGGAAGCGGCCAGCATGCCCGTGCTGATCCACCGGTTCACGGCGGTGCCGGCGGCATTCTTCGCGATGAAGTTCTTGTCGCGGTCGTCCTTCATCAGCCGCGCGATGCGATCGAGGGCAAAATCCCACGAGACGCGCTTGAACTCGCCCGAGTTCGGCGCCCGGTACATCGGGAACTGCACGCGCGTCGGCGCATGCACGATGTCGAGCAGCGCCGCGCCCTTCGGGCAGAGCGTGCCGCGATTCACGGGATGATCGGGATCGCCCTCGATGTGGATGATGTTGGAGCGGGCGTTCTTCGCCCGGTCGCCCTGGCTGTAGATCAGGATGCCGCAGGCCACCGCGCAATAGGTGCAGGTGTTGCGGGTCTCGGTGGTCGCCGTGAGCTTGTACGGCCTGACGGAGGCGGCGAGCGCCTCGCCGGCCGCGCCGAAGCCCAGGGCGCCGATGCTCGATGCCGCCAGCGCGGCACCGCTCAGCTTGATGAACCCTCGGCGGCTGAGTTCCATGTTCCTCGGCCCCCTCCCTCATCGACCTTTTGACGGTGCCTAGCACCATCGGGCGCACGCTGGAAGCGGCTATCCATTCATGGAACGAGGAGCCGCGAGCGCGACGCCGACCCCGGCGCTCAACCCGAATGGGCGCAGGCGGCGCAGGTGCCCTCCACCTCGATCAGGGTGCGCTCCGGCCGGAACCCCCTGGTTGCCGCCACCTCGCGCAGGGCCGCCTCCACGCTGCCGTCCTCGATCTCGCCGACCGAGCCGCACTCGCGACAGATCAGGAAGTGGACGGGGTGGTCATGGTGCCCCGATTCGGGGCAGGCGATGAAGGCGTTGAGGCGCTCCAGCCGATGGATCAATCCCTGGGCGAGCAGAAAGTCGAGCGCCCGATAGACGGTGGGGGGCGCCGCGTTCTTGCGCGCCTCCTTCAGCCGGTCGAGCAGGTCGTAGGCGCCGATCGGCCCGTCCGCCTGAAGAATCAGAGCGAAGATCTGGCGGCGCAGCTCGGTGAAGCGCGCGCCGTGCCGATCGCAGACCTGCTCGGCCGTCTTGAGCCGCCTTTGGATGTCCTTCGTCGAAAGCCTGGCCATGCTTCCCCTCGGAGCAGCACCGCTCCGAGTTACCATATAACGCGCCGTCAAATTCAGGCCACCACACGCGCCGCGGCAAGGACGCAGAGCATCTCGAACAGGATGGAGGCGGCGTTGAAGGCGGTGATCCCGCCGTGGTCGAAGGGCGGCGATACCTCGACCAGATCGGCGGCGACGACATCGAGCCCGGTGAGCCCGCGCAGCATGCGCTGCGCCTCGATCATGGCGATGCCGCCGGCCTCCGGCGAGCCGGTGCCGGGCGCATAGACCGGATCGAGCGCGTCGATGTCGAATGAGAGATAGAGCGGGCCGCCCGCCACGACCCGGCGCGCCTCCTCGACCGCGCAGCGCCAGCCCTTGTCATGCAGTTCGTCCATCGTGACGACACGCATGCCGGATTCGCGGCTGAAGCGCCAGATATCGGCGTCGTTGACGGTGCCCCGGATGCCGATCTGGATGACGCGCCGGGGCTCCAGCAGGCCCTCCTCGACGGCGCGGCGGAACGGCGCCCCGTGGTGGTAGCGCGAGCCCAGGTAGTCATCGCCGGTGTCGCAGTGCGCGTCGATGTGCACCATGCCGAGCGGCCGTGCCGCCGCCACCGCGCGCAGGATCGGCAGCGACATCGAGTGATCGCCGCCGACCGAAAGCGGCGTCACGCCCGCCTCCACCACCTTGCGCATGAATGCTTCGATTTCGCCGAGCGCGCCCTCCAGCGTGTAGGGTTGCTCGATCCAGGCATCGCCGAGGTCGCGCACGCGCAGGCGCGCGTAGGGATTGATGCCGGTCGCGGCGTTGATCTTGCGCAACAGCGTCGACTGGTTGCGCACCTCGCGCGGGCCGTGGCGGGCGCCGGAGCGGTTGGTGACGCCGATGTCGAT
>Ga0073928_10007724_pt1 | contig 13813 bp, 10 predicted proteins | sample PaiPotPPA55metaG_FD_76969 | JGI IMG/M metagenome (GOLD analysis project Ga0073928, IMG submission 76969) | Iron sulfur acid spring bacterial and archeal communities from Banff, Canada, to study Microbial Dark Matter (Phase II) - Paint Pots PPA... ... | reverse complement strand
TCTATTTCAACCGTTCAGAATTTCTGTGAAATGCTGCCCAATTGCTGACCAATTAACAAGGCTGCTGTGCGGAACTCGCTGTGCCCAGGGATGTATATCGTTCCGGGATACGGCAATACCCACAGCGGCAACACCATCGCCGGCGTGGCCGTCGACTGATGCGTTCTCGACCGTTGTCTCCTGAAACTCGCGACTCGTCGACCAACTACCCATACGGATAGTCATTCGTGATACCAGATGACACGAGAAGTGCCGTATCGACTCGAGTTAGGATTTTCGCTCTTTGTCACTTAGAGGTCAGAGGTTCGGGACCGCTCGCGCGCAAGTCCCTGGATCATAGCGATGCAGAAGTCGGCGAGGCGTTCTTCATTTGCGTCCGAGCTGAGCCGTCCTTGCGCCTTCAATTAGGTTTCGCTCTGACGGATTCTCACCGCACCAGGGATTTGCGATGTTCTCATAGCGATCCCAGCTAGTTTTGACTCAGACAAGAGGCTGCTGGTTTCCCAGCAGCCTCCAGCATGTCGTGGTTGGGTTACGCGTTAGATCTTTGTGGAGATGCTGAACACGTAGTCGCGGACCGGCAATGTGCCGAATGGCGAATACCCATAGTAGTTCGTGCCGTAGTAAGCGGTCTTCGGGTTCGGAACTTGCGGTGAGAACGCACCCAGAGGAGCGCTCGCGTAGAACGGATTGTCGGCGTACGAGATGTTTTGCTCGCTCGGAGGCAATTCCCAAGCGTAGCCGTGGTTGTGGATGCCAGAGACCAAGTTCGTGCCTAGGATGGAGGCCCTTAGGTTGTGGCCGATGTCGCGAGAGATAGCGGCGTTCAGCGTCCACCACGACGGGCCTTTCAAGCCGCCGATCGAATCGAACGTCTTGGTGTAGGGGTCGGGTATGCCGCCCCAGTCCAGGGGCTCGCCGTACGGGTTGCCTGACTGATAGTTGAACGTCGGCGCGATGTCGAATCCGTTCGTCCGGAAGTCAAGACTGAGGTTGATGACCCACGGAACGGAGTACGACGCAGTTGTGAGGTTCGGTGACATCACAAACGAGGGATGGTAGTACGCATTCGGATCGAGCAGAGCGTAGTTGGTCCCATGAGCATGATTGTAACCGCAGATGCCACCGAGATTGAGACACTGTCCGGCTAGATTCGTACCGTTCATCAGATCGACGAACGTCCCCGAACCATTAGCTGAAGTGAACCGAATGGTCGAGTTGGTATTCGTCACCGCCAGCGTCCCGCCGAGCCCGTTCTCGCCTGTTACGTTCTTAACCGCGAAGAACTCAAAACCGCTGATCCGCGCTGTGCCGAAGTTGTCTCCTGTCACGAAGGCCGGCGACTGCGGATTGAACGGAATACTGAGGATCTGGTTACGCGTGTTCCTGTAGAACGGCGTCACCTTCGCCGAGAAGCCGCCCGCGAACTCGTGCTCGATCGAGAAGTCGTAGTTGGTGCTGTCCTCGGGCAGGATGTTATGAACTATCCCGAAGCCCAGTCCGTCATAGAAGCTGTTCAGCAACCCTAGCGTCGTCCCAGGACCCCAAGCCGGGTTGCGCCGGTACTCCTCGAACGCAGAGTTCGGCGGTTGCACGTAACGACCAACCGAGAAGCGCAAAACGTCTCTCGGGTCAAGGTTGAACGTAGCGCCAAAACGCGGGCTGAGGATGTGATAAGCGAGCTGTCCTTGCGCGTCTTGCCAGTTGAATGCTCCGGGGTGATCCTTCGTATTCGGCATGGCGCTAAGGATGTCGAAGCAGTTTTGCGTACCATTTCCGATGATACGCGGGTCAGTCGGGCTATAGTTGAAGCCGTTGAGGCACTGGCCTTGTGTTTCCTCGCCAAGGTATGCTATGCCATCGGGACCGTTGACCTTGATCGGCATCAGCTGGTACCCGAACTGGTCCCAACGGAGGCCGAGATCAAACAGTACTTTATCGCTCGGCTTGAACTCATCACTGATGATGCCATCCCAATCAAGCGGCGTCGTACTCGACCAGGTGCTGAACGGACCAGGGATGGCCGTCACCAGATTTCCTGGCGTGCAGCCGCTCACGCACGTGAGGGCACCCGTCGCGAGACCAGGCTGGGGAGCGTAGTTGTATCGCAGCGTTAGATCGCGCGACCAGTCCCCGACGATTTTGATCAGGTTCTGCTGGTTGATCTGGTTTTCGTAGTCGAGGGTGGCGCCGGTTGCGTTGTCATGGAGCTGGTAGAACGTAGCGCCGACGAAGCCGTTGATCGGCTGGTCGAGCGTCCAGTACGAGTACATCTTGTAGCCTGAGAGCTTCAAGAACGATTCCTGCGTCAAGGCTCTCGTGTACGCGACCTTCTCGATCGAATATTGCTGGCTTTGGCTATCCTCGAAGTTTTGGGGTATCGGACCGCCTTGGAATCCGCTGGCGGCTGTGCCCGTGATGCTCCCACCGGACGACGGCCAACTGAGCGGCAACACAAGCGCGGGATTGTACGGCTGACCGACCTGACCTTGATAGAAAAAGCCGGTGGGCCACAGGGTTTGGCCCGTCGCCGCGTTCCAACAGTTTGCGCAACCGGTGAAGTTCGTGGTGGCCTGCGACGGATCCGCTCCCGGAGTGCCATACATACCGAACGGCGTATCCAGGCCGGTGCCGACCACGTACAAGGTCTGCAGGTTATCGTTGAGGCCGTTATGTTCGAATGACCAGTTAAGGTTGGTCGCGGTATCGCGCTGCGCGGCGAACGGGTTCGCTCCGTACGCCCCCGACGCACCCCCTCCAAAGCCAACCGGAGTGCTCAGGATGTTCGCCTGCGAGCAGTTGAGCGTGTTACCTGCGATGATCGCCGGCCCCGCATTGAACGCAGCGCAACCCGGATCATTCGCCGGAACCGTGAACGAGGTGTTCGCTAGGTTGTTGCGGTCGCCGAAGTTCACGTAGCTATTCTGCGCGAGCGTCGAGACGTAGTACGTGAATCTGCTGTCCGGCGTGCCGCCGTAGACGTCGGCCTGCAGTGTATGGTTGAAGAGCGGTGAGCCGGAGATGGCGGTGATGTCCGCGCCACCCGGGTACTTGCCGCGCTGGATTACTTCATTGATATAGCCTGACATGGCACGCCCCGCGTCTGCCGGCGCGCCGCCAGTGTACACCTGGAGGCTGGCAAGCCCGTTCGTGTTGAACGTCGTGGCGTTGTAGATGTCGAAACCACGATTTAATGGAACGCCGTCTAACTCGTAGCCAACTTGGTCGGGTGCGCCGCCACGAAGGCTGAGCTGACCCTGGCCACCGTAGCCGGGACCAGCGCCGACCGCAAAGCGAGTGACCCCCGGCAACGATCCGACGACGCCGTTCTGGCTATAGAGCGTCTCAGCGCCGCCGGATGAGCCCTGATAACTGCTGATCGCCCTCGCGTTCACAGCGTACAGGTCGCCGGTGATCGTCTTGCTCACGACCGAGGCTGTCGCCGTGGTCGTAATGTGACCAATGGTCTTGACCGCTTGCCGCATCTTGAGGTCGACGGCGGTCGATTGGTTCTGTGTGACCGTCACGCCGTAGAGGGTCGACATGTCGTACCCATCTTTGCTTGCGGTCACCGAGTATGTGTCTGGTGAGAGGTCGAGAATGGAATAGAATCCATTCGCGAGTGTCGTCGCGCTCGACGACTGAGACGGTGAGGCTGCCGTGATTTTCGCCCCGACAATCCCGTTGCCGTTCTGATCCGTTACCTTGCCCTCGATGCTTCCGGTGGTGCTGGCCAGTACCCAAGTTCCCTGGACTAGCATTACAACAAGCGCCAAGAGCGCGATGCGGAGAAGGCCTAATCTGGACATAAGGTTTCCTCCTAAGCGAGCTAGCCGAAAATCGCCCAGCCTTAAACGCCTCCACTTCGTGATAGGGAGAGGCTACTTATGTTTCGCACTGCACGGGAGGCGGAGGGGAAAGGTGGCGTTTTCGGGTCCATGCCGACATGCATAGCACGAGGGGTCGGACTAGGGCTTCAAGTCGGTATCAAATACTCACATCTACTCACATCAAATTTCTCTCAAATGTGACAGACAGGCCTTGCGCCCCGCCGCTCCATCACCTAGTCTTACTCCGAGGGTGCCCACAGACTTCTATCAAAGTGAGGTGCGCGGCCAAGGAGCCGGCGTGTGCGATCGCCGGCGGGACATGCAAAAACTATGAGTCACATCTACGAATTCGGACCTTTCCGCCTGGACGTGACAGCGGGCAAGCTAATTCGCGGCCGCAACGAGCTCCATCTCACCGCAAAGGGGTACGCTACCCTTCTCTTCCTCGTTGAGCGCGCCGGCTCACTCGTCCGCAAAGAGGAGCTGCTTGACTTTGTCTGGCCCGAGGGTTTTGTTGAGCCTGCGAACTTAACACAGACAATATACGTGCTGCGCAAGACGCTCGACGACTCCTATGCGCGACTCATCGAGACCGTGCCAGGGCGTGGGTACCTGTTCGCAGCGCCAGTCCGCGACGCGCTTGAATTGCAGCCAACGCTCGGAGCCCCGACTGCACCCGGACGACCGGCTTCACGTCTTGCCCGGCTGGTGTGGCCGGTACTTGCGGGTGTCCTGGCACTCGTGATCTCGACGCTGCATTCATCTGTGCCGTCAGCCGGGCGGCCGGCCGCAGTCAATGTCGAAGCCCATCGCGATTATGTGCTCGGACGGTATTATTGGAGTCGCCGGACGTATCCGGGCGTGGTGCTTTCGCTGCGCTACTTCAAAGCGGCGCTGCAAGCGGACCCGTCCTACGCACAGGCGTATTCCGGGATCGCTGATTCCTACGCGATCATGGGCTATTACAGCCCCGCCGCAAGCGCGCAACGGGCGCGGGTTCTGCGCCTCGCGCGTGGGGCGGCGCTGCGAGCGATCGAACTCGATCCCAACCTCGCCGAGGCGCACGCCTCGCTCGGGTTCACGGACAACCTCATCGGGACGGATGACCGGGAGACATCGCGCGAGTTCCAGCGTGCTATCGCGCTCGATCCGGGGTACGCGACCGCCCGCGAGTGGTATTCATGGTACCTGTTCTACCACCACGACCAGCATGGGGCGGTCACCCAGATGGAGCAAGCGCGCGATCTCGATCCTCTGTCACCCATCATCAATTTTGCGCTGGCGAATCAGCTGTTCTTCGCGCGCCGCTATGAAGAGGCGTCGGAGCAATGGCATCAGGCGATCACGATAGACGCGACCACGGAGATCGCGTTCTACGGTGCTGGGTTGGCGGACGAGCAGCTCGGTGACGATCAGCTCGCCGCTCGAGAGTTCCGCGAGGCCCTCGCGCTGTCACCCAGCGATCCCGATACGATGGGGGCGCTTGCTTACGAGCTCGCAAGAACACAACACGCGGACGGCGCGCGACAGCTGCTGGCAAGGATCAGCCGTATGAGGCCGCTGCCGGCGTATGACATCGCCTTGGTCGAAGATGCGCTCGGCCAACGCGCTGAAGCCCTGCGTTGGCTGGCGCTAGCGCGAGCGCAACACGATCGCAATTTCACGAGCTACCCCATGGACCCGCGTATGGACGATCTACGCCGGTCCGCCTCCGTATCGAGCAGGACCTCACGTGCAAACGCGTGAGCAATATAAGCGCGGCGACCGCCCCAGCAGGTGGAGAGAAATGAAGAAAAGCCTCATAAGAGCCATCGCACTGGGGGCGTTCATTGGAGGTGCTGTCCTGAGCGTCGCGTTGCCGGCGAGAGCCGAGGTTGCCAAACCGCTCTACCCAAAGATGGCCCAGATCAAACAATATCTGATTCCAGATCGCAATGCTGAAATCGCGCTAGCGCGAAGCGCAGCTCCAGAGGCCATATCCCGCTATGCGACGGTCCTAATTCTTGGGAGGCATGGATACGAAACGGTCATCAGTGGTAAGAACGGTTTCGTTTGCATGGTGGAACGTGGGTGGACGAGTGCTTTGGACTGGCCAGAGCTCTGGAACCCCAAAATCCTGGGTCCGGATTGCCTGAACGCGCCAGCCGCGCGATCCCTCTTGCCCATCGTTTACAAGAAGACAGAAATGGTATTGGCTGGATACTCAGAGGCTCAGATCATAGCTGCAATCAAAGCGGCGTTCCAGAAGAAAGAATTTCCGTCACTTGAGTCTGATGCGATGAGCTACATGATGTCAAAGTCGGCATACCTCACAGACGATGACCATCATAATGTGGCCCACGTTATGTTTTATAACACGCTCTCAGATGCCCAAATTTGGGGCGCGAACTTACCCAAGTCGCCAATCGCATCTTCGTCTTACTGGTTCCCGAACGACGATAACCCGCAAGAGCACGGCTTGCCGCCGATACGTGTATTCATCGTTGGCGTAAAGAGATGGTCTGATGGGACGCCTCAACCGATTAGGTAGACGTAGGTGACGGGTCTCCCATTTTGGCCGCGCAAACATGCTGACGAGATGCTGACCAACTACCTGACACGTGACCTGCTGGCGGAGAAAATCGCCGACGCAATGCCGGCCACAAGCGCGATCACGATTGGCAAAGTAAAGTTCTGCATCCCAACCCCTTCTGCATGTTCACCGCGTTGGTACGACGCTTTGACAATGCGCAGACCGAGGCAGCCTTTCGTTGCAAGGTATCCCCGTTAAGGTGCTCGAGGAGGGTAGCTGGCTTACCGTCACTCGATCGATCGCGTTTTGGTTTTGGTCGACGAACCATAAGTTGCTGTCGGGTCCCACCACGATTCCATATCCGAGGGATCCAGGAACAACAAACTCGCTGATGGCGCCTGTGTAGCTCGCTCGAATGAGATCCTCATCGCCGCCCGCAGACCATATGCCACCAGGCCCGGCGATAACATCAATGGCCCCGGGGGAGCTTCCGCTGGGGACGAAGGTCGTGATAGCAAGCGTAGCAGGGTTGATGCGAGCGATCGCTCCTGTGAAGTGCGGACCGCCGGTTAACTCAGTCAACCAAATATTGCCGTCCAAGCCCAGCGTCATGTACCACGCGGTAAGAGAAAATGCGCCGCTCGACCCTGGGAGATCCAACCGCTGAAGAATGGTCCCCGTCCTGGACATCTCGATTACTTGGTCGTTGGCATGGTCCGATACCCAAACGTTGCCCGCCGTATCCAGCGCAATACCAGTTGGCCGTGCTACAAAGAACCGGCCTGGAGATATTGGAAATTCTGTCAGCGTTTTCGTCGTAAGGTTATACATTCCAACTTTGTGACCGATTGATTCGGCGAACCAGATAAGGTTCGCGGATGTATCGGAGACGAGCTGCTCGGGATGCGCATTCGTCGTTGGAATAGGCACGAAGGTGACCGTTCCAGTAAGACTTATTCGCGCTATCGACGCCGAAGTTATCGCTCCGAACCAGGCAGCGCCGTCGGGTCCCGTTATGATATCGTAAGGTCCGGCGCCACTCGAGCCAGAGGAGAACTCCGTGATCGTGCCGCCCGTTGTAACGCGACCAACCTTATTGGCTTGAAACTCAGTAAACCAAAGGTCACCACCCGCTGACGTGATGTAGGAAGGGAATCCGCCGTTGGTTGGAATTGGAAATTCCGTAACAAATGCCGGCAACGGCACGGCTACTAACTCCCACAAATATGTATGTGACGTGTCAGCCACAAATGGAGAACTCGTTCCAGGAAACGACTCGACGACTGGGCTCGAACTCGATCTAATGGCAGCCTCCGAGTCCAGCAGCGCGCCTGTGGTAAGGTCAAACGTTTCAAGCTTAAAGATAACGCCGTTTGTATTGAAGCCCGTCGGAAAGTCAAACTCCACAGCGGGGAACTTATCAAACGTTATAGTCGAGCCCGCCGTAGCCTTCGCCGCGCCGCCGGGTGTTGAAAACTTGACGGACACGGATAACGGAGCACTTGGCGCCTTCGCCAACTGCGGAATTACCTCAACCTCGTTGCTGACTTTCCGGATAGCCGCCACTGGGGATGGGGCGCCGGGCGGCGTGCCAACGTACGTTGTCTCAGTCACCGTGGTTCCCGCGGGCGCGTTATTCGTACCGGCCACCCAATCGCCGGTGAAGCCTGCCAATGCTGGAATCGGAAGCTGCGTTGCCGTGGCCAGCGGGATGGTTCTGCAGTGAGGGGTTGGAGTCGGACTCGGTTCCACGCAGGCGTACGGCGCAACAACATAGTTGACGCCGGCTTTGAGCGTCAACGCTACCTTCGTCGGTGTGAAGGTCATAGTTCGACCTGCAAGCGTCAAATCGCCTAACTTTTGCCAACCTTTCGCCGGGTCGTAAAAACCAAGGTGTAACGCGCCGCCATCCCAGCGCACACCGGAAGGAACCGTCAGCGTGAATCCGGGGAAGCCATTAAGCGTCGCCGTCTTGGATGAAGAAATTGAAAAGTACAAAAATCCCTGCGTCTCTTTGAAGTCAGCGGGCATCGCCGGAATGCCTTTCGGCATGGTCGTCGAAATCGCGAGATTCAAAAGCGTGCCCGCGGGCGCAGCGTTCGAGGTCAGCGTTATCGACTCGGTATAGCCGGCTATTGACGGCAGCGCGATCGCCGAACCAACCTCGGCCAACGGAATGGAAGTCTGAATCGACTGCGGCGCACCCGACTGCGGCTGCTGCACGGGGGCAATGGAGCTAGTTCCACCGCCGCCGCTACATGCAGCAATGACCGCAATACCAAAGATCACCGCAGCAACAATCGAAAGTTGCTTCGCCTTCTCCAAACTACGCATACCAAAGGCTCCTTGACGTCGAAGGAATCAAAATGGGAACTATGGGTCGCAGACGCAAAGCCTCCATAATCAAACCACACCGCGTGTATGAAAAAAAGTATAACGTCCGCATTTGAACCCAAAGCCCTGGTCGCGGCGGTCCAGCGCAGCGTCTTAACGCGGCATTCTTCGGGCGAGATTCAACCTAAGTATTAAGAGCTTCCTCGACCGCTTGATCTTCCAACCAAGTCGTGCCTTCGGCTGTGAGTCTTTCGATTTCGGTCTCGCTCAAATGATGATAGAGCGTCGTCATAAGCTTTTCGTAACCCCACTTCTCGGTGGGTTCGCGTTCCAGCTTAAGTTCTTTGAATTGTACCATCACATAACCAAGGAGCCTTGCCGCGGCTTGCAGTTCGCCTTGAAGCGCCATGTGTAATGCCAAGTATTGCAGCGCGATTGCAACGCATTGTGCGTCTTGGCAGCGGCGGGCGAAGCGTAATCCCTCACTTGCAGACAGACGCGTCCCTTCGAGGTCGCCGAGCGCAGCTCTATATGCTGCACTGTTGATGTGATCGATAGCTATGCCAAGCGTGTCGGCTCCCCGGCGAGAGTCAATCTCAAGCGCCTCCGTTACTAGACGCAGTGCCTGTTCTGCGTTCCCATCTAAAAACTCAAGGTCCGCGAGATTCGACAGCAGGTTGGCGACGCTTATTTCATGACCGAGTGACTTATAGAGCGAGAGCGCCTGTTGGTAGAGATCGCGGGCCTGGGCGCTTGCACCTCGAGCGAATGCGATGAGCCCCAGTTCGCTTAGGCAACCTGCGATTCCACACTTGTCCCCGTGATTTCGCAAAACTTCGAGTGCTCGTGTACTGGTCTCGCTTGCTTTGTCTAAGAGCCCCATTTGATAAAGTCCGAACGCGAGGTGTATACGTGCCCGCGCCGCTCCGTGGTCGTCGCCAGCGGATTCGTACAGACTCTCCGCGCGCTCAGCGGCCTCGCACTTACGCGTGCCAGAGAAAAGAAATGCAAGTGCGAGCCAGAGTCTAGCTGCGATCTGCGGGTTTTCTTCAACACTTATGTGGGCGAGAGCGGGTTCAATCCAATATCGACCTTCGACGGCAAGACCGCCGCGATACCACAGCTGTTCGAGGGAGCCTGCTATGACGGCGCCGACTAATGGATCGTGTCCCTGCGAGAGCCCCCATTCAAGAGCAGCGCGATAGTTGTCTAAATCTTGCTCGACCTTTGCGAACCAAGCTAATGTCGATTCTGTGCTAAAGCCTTTGTCGGCCTCCCGCGCCTTGTTCCGATAGAACTCACCGTGGCGCCGGCTCATCCGCAGGTGCTCGCTTGCCGTCACCAGTTTCTCCATCGCGTAGGCTCGAGTGGATTCAAGCAGATGGTAGCGTTCCTGCTCCAGGCTCGTGTCGGCGACCACCAAAGACTTATCAGCGAGGGAGGAGAGCACGTCGAGGATGTCCGCCTCGTGAAGACCATCACCCGAACATACTCCCGTGGCCGCGTCCAAGCTAAACGAGCCGGCGAAGATCGCCAGCCTCGCGAAGAGCATCTGCTCCTGTGGCGCGAGCAGGTCATAGCTCCATGCGATCAGCGCGCTCAACGTTTGCTGGCGTGGCAAAGCTGCCCGGCTACCGCCGGTGAGGAGCTTGAAGCGTTCCTTCAGCCGTTGAGCGAGGCTTGGAATACTCAACACCTTTACGCGCGCCGCGGCAAGTTCAATAGCGAGCGGAATGCCATCGAGATGCCGGCATATCTCCGCAACAATTGGCACGTTGTCGTCGCTGAGCGAGAAGCGCGTGTCGGCGCTCTTTGCGCGATCTACAAACAGTGCGATTGCGCTGTACTGCAGCGCGTCTGCGACCTGGAGACGGGCGACCACCGTTGGAATGGTAAGCGACGGCAGCCTATGCACGACTTCACCACCGATGCCAAGCGACTCACGAGAAGTGGCAAGCATCCTCACGTCCGGACAATGGTGCGTGATCGAGTCCGCAATGTTTGCGACAGTCTCTATGAGATGTTCGCAGTTGTCAAGAATGAGGAGCAGTTTCTTACGTTTGAGCCACTGCGGGATGGACTCATCAACTCGTCGGCCCTGCACTTGGCTCACGCCGAGGACTTTCGCAATCACGCTTGCGACCAGCTCCGGGTCGGTGATGGGCGCAAGGTCCGCAAACCATACGCCATCGGGATAACGATCAAGGAGTTCCGCTCCGACTTGCAGCGCCAGTCGCGTCTTCCCCACTCCGCCGGAGCCGAAGAGTGTGAGGAGCTTGTGCTGGCTCAGGAGAGACTTCACTTCTTCAAGCTCAACCTCACGGCCACGAAAACTGCTTGGTTGAATAGGGAGATTGTTCGGGGTCGTATCGAGCGACTTGAGAGAAGGAAACTCTGCCGGCAGTCCTGCGATGACCAGCTGCCACACCAGTTCGGGCTCCGTAAGGTCCTTGAGCCGATGCGAGCCAAGATCAAGGAGAGACGTGCCTATTGGAAGATCACGATGGGCTAGTTCGCGAGCAGAAGCTGACAACAAGACCTGCCCACCATAGCCAATCGACATAAGTCGTGCGATACGGTTAACGGCTGGGCCGAAATAATCGGCGTTACGCTCCTCAGCGTATCCTGTATGTAGACCGATACGTACCCGCAAACCGTCAACTGCTGAGAAATCCTCTTGGGCGAGGGCAAGTTGTGCATCACGCGCCGCCCGCACCGCGTCTGGAGCAGTAGAAAACGCGGAACAGAAGGCATCACCTATCGTCTTAAAAACGTAACCGCCGTGCTGCTTGATCGCACTGCTCATGAGTTGCTCATGGCGCGCAACGGCAACCTTCATGGCGTCAGGATGAGTCTCCCAACGCTGCGTCGAGCCTTCGATGTCGGAAAAAAGAAACGTCACCGTGCCAGTAGGCAAAGATAAGCTGGAGCTTACCACTTGGGCCGCTCCTAGTGGCTTGGACATCAGCTTTAATATTCTGCTGTAGTGCTAATTGCGCCTACGCGGCACTCCGCGAACCTGGCCAGCCCAGATCAAGGATAAACTGACGTGCCACTGCTCGTTGACGGACGGGCTCTACCTTATAACCTCATAACCTCAAGGTAGTCTTCAAAGCCGGTGCCACCCTGTGGGCCTCGTTCCCTCTGCGTAATCAGCATATGTCGAGAGCGTGTTTGGATCGGTCGTTTCCTGAACCCATAGCGTTGCGGCAAAGGGTACGTTACCTCTCGGATTCAGATACCAAAACTGCGCAAACTACTTATAGGGCGTCCCTTGAATCACGCCACGCTTCTAAGTGCCTGGTACCGAACTTTGCGGGTCCCTAGTCGTGTAACTTACATGTAGAATCCTTGACCGTTTCAAGCCTTGACTCTAAGGAAACAGGCAGATACTCCGGTATTCAAAAACGGGGACTGGTACGTTTCCGTACCGATTTTGCGACCAGCAAGCCGCATCATAGTGTAGAAGGCTAGATTAAGGCTGCTGCTATCAGCCGTTTTCGCAAGTCCGGCGCCTGCTATGCTAAACGTGATTACTCGACCGGCTCCTCCGCCTGGAATTAATAGATACAACCCGGCGTTCGGTCAGAGTATGTAGCAGACAGAACGGACGTAAGGCACAGCTGCTCTGCTACTGTCGCGCCTCCGGGCGTTTCCAGCGGGGCAGATTTTTTTGAGCACAAAAGTAAATTAGGTCGACCCCTACCCGAGCTCCCTTCGTTTTCTAGGAGAATCGGGAAACGATAAAGAGCCCGCCACCCACCGCTAGTGCGTCCTCAAAAAGAGCGATCACAAAATCGGGAACCTCCCTTTTGACGAGGCGCGTTCTCGCCTCGTAACCACCGAGGGTCCCAGCTATTGCGCCTAAACCACCTACTATTGCTCCTGATGCTGGAGAATGCTGCGCCGCGATGCATATTGCTGCGCCCGAGAACGCGCCAAGGACCACCCGGCTAGCGAACGCTGCCGGCGTTGTTCCGGCTCGGTGTTTTCGGAAGCTTGTCCATCACGAGTTCGAAAATCGCAAACGCTGTAAAGACGTACGGAGTCACCGCGAAGCTGAGAAAGGCCAGCCAGCTATGCCGGAGATCGAGCCACCCAATTCGCGCTGCCCAACTAACAACCGTGGGTGCAGTAAACGCGCGCAGTCCGGCAACGATACCGAGCGCAAGCGTGAGGCGAGAAGTTCAGGTTCGTTCATGAAAACTCTTTACAGCCGGTTACTAGTAAGTCTATACTCATGTTGACGAAGAGGGGCAGACATGTTGAAAGTCGGCGATAGGGTTTATATTGATGGGACGAAGTTTGAAGGCACCGTAAAAGAGGTGCATCCACACGGGGTCGTCGTGCGTGTCGAGGTACCCGGAGGCCACGAAGACCGAAAATACGCTTTGGAAGACCTGCGACTCGATCCCACGATGGATGAAGTAACGAAATTCATCGACCACTAACCTAGGTCGGATGCTCTGAACCCATGTTTCACCTCACTCAGTTAACCGATTACGGCTTACTGTTTCTTAGAATTATGGTCGGCGCGACCTACATCAACAGCGGCTACAGGGATCTTAAGGATCCAGACGCGCGCAGCAAAAGCATCGAAATGTCAAAAGGCTTCATTATTTTCCTCGCCGTTGCCGAGATCGCGGGGGGAGCGGGAGTGATTTTGGGCGTTCTCCAGCAGCTCGCTGCGATCGGATTGGTCCTTATTATGCTCGGCGCGATTCAGAAGAAGATCTTCGTTTGGAAAACCGGTTTTTGGGGCAACGATGGATTTGGCTGGTCGTACGAATTGACGCTGATTTCAATGCTGCTTATCATCCTTTTCACAGACGGCGGTAAATTCGTCCTCGTACGGTAATTTTCGCTTTCTTACACTGTTATATCGAAGTTCTCATTGCCCGCGTGGCAGTCAACATTATTGCCTGACCGGCCGTTGAAATCAAGAGTGAACGTGAGATCCGTGGTGCCGTCGCCGGCATCGGCTGCGCGATCGAAGCTGTAGGTAACTTTTTGCGACTGCTTCGGGCGGAGCGGCTGCAGACCGATCTGGCTTGCCTTTTGATCGTCTTGGAGCACGACCACCGACTGGAGCAGATTGCTCGGCTGCCGTAGTTGCCTCGGTTCTGAACGGTACTAG
>Ga0073928_10007722_pt1 | contig 13817 bp, 12 predicted proteins | sample PaiPotPPA55metaG_FD_76969 | JGI IMG/M metagenome (GOLD analysis project Ga0073928, IMG submission 76969) | Iron sulfur acid spring bacterial and archeal communities from Banff, Canada, to study Microbial Dark Matter (Phase II) - Paint Pots PPA... ... | reverse complement strand
CGTGGAGGTGAAGTCCGTGCTGTCGAGCGAGGCCGACATCGTAAGAGGGATTTTTCAGTGCGTGAAATACCGGGCCGTGCTTGAGGCCCAGCAGGCCGCTGATGGCCTTGCGCAGAGTGCGCGGGCAATTCTTGCACTCGAAGTGAAACTGCCGTCGAAGTTTCAGGCGTTGAAGAATGTCCTGGGGATTGAGTTGATCGACGAAATCAAGATAGGCTAAAGCCGGAGAGGCTCATCGCTGGGCCTCACAGGCCAAAGCGCGCTTGCGCCGATCCCGCACCACATTGGCATCCTGCACGGCGGTGATGTTCTCCAGTTCCGCGATGTACTCGGCCGGGAGAGAATGCTCCCGCGCCCCTTCGACAAGAAATCGCTTGTACCATGTGTACGGGCGGAGCGCCGGATCATCTGTTGGTTTCTTGGCAACGTATGCCCATGCGTCGGTGTTTGTGCTGTCCGTCATGCGGAGCGATAATCGCACTCGTCGATATCCGCCCTCCCCTTTGTCGAGTTTCTCTAAGTCTTCGTCCGGGATGGAATACAGCACACCCCATATGTCTGAGCCCGCATGCGGAGCGACATTAGCTTTTCCGGACTTGTCGTCAGCGCTTTTCTTGTTGAACAAGAGACGATGGCCGGAAAGCACGGCGGCGCGCCCTGCCCCTTCAGGAGATACTCCGTAGGCGCGAAATCGCCCCGAGCACATGTTGGAACCAAATGCGAATACCTGCTGGCTCATGGAACTCCCCTGAGTGGATGAATTCGCACCAAGATAGTTCACCAAGCACTGCCGTACCAGACCCTCGAAGAAATACGTGTATGGCAGCTTCTGAGACAGGGCAAATGACCTGTTGTCAACGATCATCCCGGACGTGGGATCGGTGTCCCATTTCTCGCCGCCCTTGATCGGCTGACTCAAGAACATCGGTCCTCCGGCGTGCAGGTATTTCGACCTAGCTGTGTAGATGACATTGAGTACCTTGCCGAGCTTTGCGCGCTTGATCTTCAGGTGCTTAGCTTTGAAATTGCCACCCTTGAAGAAGCCGCTGGAGTGTGTTTCGATGAAGCGGACGAATTTTTTTCGCGATTTCCTAACATCGAAGACGGTCTTTAACTCGTTCTTCAGATCCTTGGGCAGCCTGGATTGTTCGATAAGATCAGTGACGCCCTGCTGTTCCAGCTTGTCGTCCTTTCCCTCCAGCGGCATACTCGCGGAGAGCGCCTCAATGGCAGAGACTAGTCGGATAAATACCATCTCGGCATCGACACCCACTTCTTTGACGGCCCGCGCGCGTAGTGGTGGCACGCGATGATGAAGTCCTGGCGCAACTTTTGATCCAGCGTCTTTACCCTATCCAGGAATTCCTTGAAACCTACTGCGAGGTTCTTAGGCGAATTCTGAAAAAGAGGCGGGTAGATTCCCGGATTGCATTTCACCCGGACGAAGGGATACTCCTTCTTGATAGTCATGCCCAGGCTGGGATTTCCCGGTAGCAGACGACTGGAGATAAGGTAAAAACGGCACCGAAAAAACAAAGACATCAAGGCCAGCAGCTCTCCAATTATCCCCTCCTTAAAGTGGTACCCTGCGTCATCTGCTTTGCGATTGTAAGTGTGAGGTCCGAGCGGATAGTGGAGCACGAGGTTGTAAAGCCACAAACCGTCCCTAGACTCTTCGGTGCTCATTGAAGCGCAGATGATCTTCCCATCCGCGTAGTCCAACAGGCCGGGAATCTGGCTTTCTGAGCCTATCTCATATTCGACCGTGTATCGTTGGCATCCGCTGGCGAGGGCTTCGAGGTTTCTGATCCAGCCCATTCGGTTGTCGTTGTCATTTCGCATGCCGTTGGCTAATGAAGTGGCAGAAGAACAATGGACGTTTTATACCACTTCGCAACAGGATAAACGGGACTATTACGTACTGAGGATGCTGCCAAGAGGCATCCTCGATAATGGCCGGGGTTTATGTCTGGGCGATGCGCGGAACCAACGGTGCAGAGTAAGGTGAGGTTCAGCGTTCACTTCACCCAGTTAGCAAAGCTTGCAAACCCGTTGTCGGCATTCCAGTCATACACGGGATACCAGTTACCCAGGTTATAGCCCTTGTTTCGATATTGCTCGCTCACCTGAAACTGGTACGACGCAGAGCCGTCGATTTTGTCGTACTCCACCCAATTGTCCCCGTTCTTCTCCCACAATGTCGCTGTCAATCCGCTAGCGGAGAAGGTCACGCCCACATATTCAAGCGGAATGGGGCCGGATGCCTTCGTGAGCCCGTCCTTGCCCTTTATCGAATTGATATGGACGCCAAACAGATGGTTGCCGCGCCTGAAGCTCTTGAGGATTTCATACCTTACCCAGGGGCGCGAATAGGTACTTGAGCCGATCAGCACGCAGGTGTTGCTGGTATTGTCCAGACCGCCATTGATAAGACGCTTCAGCGCAACGTCGCCCTGCTTTCTGGCATTCTCCCAGATTGAAGCATCATAGAAACCTGCAGCTTCCCGGTCGGGCTTCGTAAGCCAATGGTTTCTTACGACGTTGGCTCTGAAGTCGATAACGTCCTTGTAATGAAACGTGAAGAATACGCGATTTGCCATCGTGTTGTCTCTAAGCCTACCTGCCTGCATCCTCTGCGGCCTGCTCAACCCACTGCGGGAACTTATCGTGATTCCAGGCATATACCTTGCTGTGCTTGCTAATCCATTTGGGCCCGTGCTCCGTCTGATTGGGAAGGAGTATGCCCAGCATGCCCTTCCCGTCCTCGATGCTCCTGGCCAACTCGTATTTGCACCACGGCCGCTCGTGTGTTTTTTCGCCGATCAGGAAACACGTCACGCTCGTGTTGCTCAGGCCAGCATCGATCAGTTTCTGCAGCGAGGCTTTTCCCTTGGTCTCTGCTTCTTCCCACAGAGATTTGTCATAGAAACCCGTTTCGGAGGTCGGTTTGAACTGTCCGGACATGCGGACAATATTCGCATTCATGATGTCGTCGTAATGGAAACTGAAAAACACTCTGCGCGCCATACTCACCTGCCCTTCGCCTTGTTGATGATTTCAACCACGGTGTCGATGAGGCGCTTGCTGTCCGACACATCACCGAGGAGAGCAAAGAGCGGCTTCAGCTCGGGATGTTTGGGGTAGTAGGCGTCGAAATTGCCGGTGATCTCCTGCCACAGCTCCTGCGCCATATAGCCGGTTGCACCGATAGGGATCAGCAACAGCCCATTCGCTTTAGCAATCTCGAATTCGCGGCGCACGCCGTTGGCCGGAACGACGCTACCCGCTTGCAATTTGTTACCGAAAACGAAGACAGCGATGCCAGCATGGGCAATCATCTCCTGCCGGTAGATTTCCCACTGTTTCTGGGCATCCGCTCCTTGCGGGAAGGGCCTCAGAATAAGCTGATCATGGATGCGCTTTCCTTGATGCTGATACAGCTCTTCGAGGACGCCGGTGATCACCTGGCTGCCTACCCCCAGGCCGAAACCGGAAACAATCCGGTTGTCGTTTTTGATTAGGCCCTGACTGAGACTACGGACAAAATGTTCGGCTTTGTCAGTTCCCCAGCTTCCATACTCGTGTGCGCTCCCGGAAATAAGGACCGTCTTACGCTGAAAACGATTCTCGATCTGTTTCAGAAGCGTCGTGATGTCGGCGTACTCGTCTACAAGTATTGTCTGGACGCCAAAGCGCTTCAGGTCGTTCATAGCGAGGCGCTGCTTGATGTCCGCATATTTGAATGCGTCGTCACTGGCATAGCCGGATGGGTTGCACTTTTTGAAAATGCAGTAATGATCGCGCGGCCTGCCGTGCAGACTGATGCGGACACGGCTCAGAATGTAGTCAAGATTGGGATCGGTGAAACTGAAACCCAGAAACAGGAACATCTTGGCCACTAAATCACCGCTCAAAGCTGTTACGTACTGGCCGCGCGTCGATTGATATCGCTCGTAGTCGTCCTTGGTAAGAACGGCATCGTCGGGATGGTCGATATCGCCGTGCATCTTATAGACAATGGCGTCACGCTTCGGTTTAGTGAGCTTGAGGTGGTCGAGGGTAAATTTGACATCCGGAACCTTACCTGCGGCCTTAAGAGACTCCTCAAGAAGCTTGTCGTAGTTTGTAGTCCAGTAGGTTTTGATCGGAAGTCTTGCTAGGATGCGATGGTTGTCCGTTGGCGCGTGGCCGGGCGACAACTGCTCGATCAGCGCGCGATTTAATCCGCTCCGGTTCTGCTTCTCATTGAGGTGATATTGCGCAATCGAGACAAGGTCGTGCTCCTTGTCGATATCCAGTTCCAGTTCCTCGGCAATAGGCTGCAGGAGCTTTTTCCAATCGACGTAGCCCGCTCCCACCGACAGTCCCGCTCCAGCGAAAATAGCCACGTTCTCTTCGTCAAGCTCCTTGACGAATGTCTCTACGAAGTGTTCACCCTGGTGCATGATTTCCCAGCCGGTAGGCTCACATCGCGGTTGCGCCGCCTTGATCCGACTCTAAAGCGCTCAACCGCTCGCGCAAGGTGTTAACGACCTCGGTAAGCTCACCGATCCGGGCCTTGAGCGACCTTTTGGCGTCATCGCGCCCGACTTCGCCCGTTTTCGGCGGAAAGTCGATAAGCGATTTGATAAGCCGGTCTAGTTCGAACTCCTTGCCTCGCAGTTCGCCGCGCACCGCCTTTATCGCCAAGCCCCGCTCCAAGGTCGCGGCTTGATTGGAAGCGGCTTGCGAATCGGCGATCATTGTGTCTGCGATCCGTTGAACCGCATCGGGCTGAATGGCCGAGCCGGTTTCCACTGAGTAGCGAAGGAATTGGGGTAGTTCGTAGATATGGAACTGTTGGCCAGTGGCCGCCAGGAACTCCTCGACGAGATCGGGATGCGGACCGACTTTCTTGCCGTGATGAATGTACCACCAGTCGGATTTTCCGTCGTCGGTGACGAAGATTATCGGCCGCTCGCTGGTTTTGGCTTTTTCAATCATTTCCTTCCAGATGATGAGATCGCCGAATTTATCCCCGGTGTCCTTCTTGGCGTCTTCAAATCCGGGTGGAATCTTTTTCGCGTACCTCTCCTCACCTTCTTTTCGTATCGCGGCCAGGCGTTCTTCGGTGGGCTTGGCGCCGACATGGCCGGCGAAAAGCTCGGTCACGCGGGTGAAACTCGCCGCGAGTTCCTCAGTGGGATGTTTCGACCGGCCCGCTGCCATGCGCTTTTCAAAGTCCGAAAGGTACGCATCAAGCGCGGCAAGTTCACTGTCGATATCTATCACCGGATGGGCACGGTATTGATTGAGTTTGTTCCGGGCCTGATTGACAGACGCCTTCAGTTCCTCCGCCAGCCGGTCATACGCGTCGAGAGCCTGCTGCTGAACATCGAGGCGACGACGCTGGAACTCGGCGCCCACCTGGTATGGAATCCAGAGAGCGTCCTTCTTGCGTTCGAAAACCGCCATGAGCTGAGCCCGGATATTCGCGGAATGACGTATCAGGTGCAGAAGAATGTTCGTGTCTGGGACGAATATTGCGCGATCCCACAAGGCCTTGAGATCCTCGGGCGTCTTAGCATACCAGCCTGGGAAGGTTGTCTTCATCGCGATCAGATCCGCTGCGCCTTTGTCATCAGTCGATCCACTCCATTCGCTCGATGCCCAGGCGGCTGGCCGCCGCCCGTACCACTTTTCGCGTGGCCGCGTCGCCGGTTTTTCCGTTCTCGATCAGGACCGTACCGAAGGCCGAGGAATCGGGCGTGGAAGCCGCGCGCTCAAACATCGCCATCAGGACAAGTTTCCAGTCCCTGCTGTTTCCCCAGGAGACTATCTTGCCATCTGCGAATTCGATCCCGTGCGGCTTGATGTACCGCCGGGAGACCGCGCTGTCGGCCGGAATCCCGAGGCGTCCCAGGATTTGCTGTTCGGTGCCCGAGAGTCGCGCGCGCTCATAGGGCTTGAGGAGCGAATCCTTGATGTACACGCGCACTTTTCTGGCGTCCATGTAGTGTGCGAGCGCGCCTCCAATCTCCGGATCGCGGCTCCACTGCTCGTATCGCCGCGCCCGTTCCGCGTCGTTGAGCGCGGACCATCCCAGTTTGTCGGCGCGGGACCATACCGCCTCCCGCAGCCGATCGCGAACATCGTCGGGAATTCTCATTGGACATTGCCTCGGGGACCCGTTTCTGGATATTCAAAACGCGGCAGTTCGAGGGTCGGATCACCCTCGCGATTGAAGAGATCCGCCTGATCCTTCATCCAGTCAAGCATGAAGTTGCTCGCCCCGGCGTCGCGGAACTGTACGAGGCGGCCTCCGAGCCTGAGCGTCTCGATATCGCCCTTTATCGCCTTCTCAAGCTCGATAACCTCCGCGATGCGTCTGAGATCGCTCACGAAATCAAGCACCACCACCTTGTCCTTGTTCGGGCTGATGCGCAGTCCGCGGCCTAGCTGCTGAACGAAGATCCGTCGGCTGTGCGTCACCCGCATGAACGCGATCATGTCCACGTCCGGCACGTCGACGCCCTCGTTGAAAAGGTCGCGCGTGGTGACGATGTCGAGATTGCCCCTCCGAAACGCCGCCATGGTTTTGTCTCGCGTGCGCGAGTCCATCTCACCGGTGATGGCCTCGGCGCGGAATCCAAACAAGCGCAGCATGCCGGCGAAGGATTGCGCGTGAACGACGGTCGAACAAAAAACGACGGCGGCGCGGCGCTTCTCCGCAGTGAACGCCTCGCGAATAATCTTGGCCGCCTCCTCGTCCCGCGTCGGGATGAGAAGTTTCCGATTGAGTTGCTGGATGGAGTAATTGTTAGCCGAGCGATCCCGAACGAACTCCCAGTCGATATTGTCCGCCAGCAGGCGGTAGTCGGCCTCGCAAAGAAAGCCGTTTTTTAGGCCCTCGGCGATCCCGATTCGGATGAGCGGCTGGCCCAGCAAGGAATCGATATCGTATCCGTCGCCGCGCCACGGAGTGGCAGTGACGCCTCCGATCATGGGAGCCGCGAGCGTGGAGATTACCGTCCGAAAGCTCTCGGAGCCCACATGGTGCGCCTCATCGACTAAAACGAGCCCGAAGCGAGGGAGATCCTTGGCGCGTGAAAGCACGCTCTGCACGGTCGCAAAGGTGATGCCGTCCCAATAGGAGGGCTCCTCGCCGCCCATCAGGCGGTGCGTCGAAATCCATTTAGGCAGCTGGTCCCAGAACGACCGCTGCAACTGGTCCACAAGTTCCCGCGTTCCCGCCATGACTAGCACACGCTCCTCGGGGATCGCGCCGTCGCGGTAGAGTTGCGCGACCACCTCGGCCATCACCACCGTTTTGCCGAGACCGGTGGCCAGAACGACCTGGCCCCTGCCCGTCTCGCGCAACGCACCGATGAATAGCTCGACGGCGTGGGTTTGATATTTGCGGAGTTCGCGTCGAGCCGAGGCATATTCCGGCGACAGGCGCGCCATCTCGATCAAGGTCGCCGCAGACAGCAACTCCACCTTGATCCCGAGGCTGGCCCACTTCTTCACGGCGGCGAAGGTCGAGGGGCCGAATGAGCGCGAGGCCGCGACTACCAGCCGGTTGGCCTCGTAAAATCGAGACGCATCCACCACCTCGTCGACGGCGGCGGGAGAGGGATATTGGTTTGTGACGAACTTGCATTGGACGACCCAAAGCTCGCCGCCCTTGACGCCCAATACGTCGGCCCCCTTGTCGCCGCTGCCGCCCACTATGCGCACATCCTCGAAGGCGTTCGCCACGAGGAGTCGCGCGACATCGCGTTCGAACGCCTGCCACGGCCCGTTGAGCAATCGTCGGGAATCGAGGAATGTGTCCATGTCACTCCGCCGTGTCGGGCAGGAGCAACTTGAGTGAGAGCGTCGCCCGGATCAGCGCGTCGCGCCCCGTGCGCTCAAGATCGGCCGGCGACTGGCCGGCGAGCCAGACCGCGTCGGCTAGATAGCCGTCGTAGCGTGCCCTGATCAACTCGCGAGCCTCCTCGGTCACGTCCGCCGCTCCGTAGTCGAGGGTTGCGTAGGCGTCCTCCCAATACTTGCCATCGAGAAACAGATCCGGATGCCGGGAAAAAAATCCCCGGATCGTCTGCGGTTCGGCGTAGGCGAGAAACGCGCCGGAGGCGATCGCGTCGCGCGGAGCGGTCACGCCGCGCGCTACCATCTTGCGTCCGATATACGCCTTCTCGGCTTCGGTGAGCTCCAGATACAGCGGCTCTCCCGCTCCGTCGCCGATGGTCGCGGGAACGGATTGCGCGATCTGCGCGAGCACGTCGCCCGCGTCGACAATGATGTCCGCCGCGTCGAGGCGGGTATCGACGCAGTAATCCCGGCGGAAGTCGGCCAGAACCGACGCCAGCGTCGCGTCGGGAGCGGTATCGCGCAGAAACTCGATGGTGCGATAGGACAGCTCCGTGAGAAGCGCGTCAAGTGGCGTCATCGTCGCCGAACGGTAGAGGTCGTGGGTAATATCAACGAAAAAGGCGTAGGTTCGCGTGGCCACGTCGGTGAGTCGCAGCGTCCAGGGATGACCGGGTCCCAGATCCGGGTCATTGGGCGCGACCACGAAACCCTGCACGTCGTATTCGACGCGGTAGGTCGGGTGCACATATTTGCGCGTAAGTTCGAAGATCGGCCGACGAGGCGCGACGGGCGGAGGCTCTATGGGTGGCGGTTGGCCTCCCGCAGAGGACGCCAGAGGGGCGGTGTCGATAAATCCCGATGGGATGTCGGTCGGAGCCGACGCGGGTGCGCCAGGACTGGTCGGAGTGGGTCCGCCGAGCACGGCGTTGTCCTGCTCCTCGACAAGTTGCCACCACTTTTCGTCGTCGAGATATTCGGGATCGTTCTCCTGAAATTTTTCCGCCATCTCGATGGCGCGGTCGTTGTTCTTCACGACGAGAATGCGCGACCATAACCCATTCTTTCCCTGCGGCGACGAGCGGCGGAACGCCTGGAATAGTTTATAGAGCGGGCTATTGCTCGCACCGTAGCCCAGGGACTTCGCCTTTTGGGGCAGTAGCGGCCCCTCCCCGCGCACGACCCGAACCATCTCCTCCCACGCGGGATCATCGCGCTCGAACCGGTCTTTTGTGTAGCTCACGCGGCAATGATCGATGTGGATCTCGCCGATAAACCGGCCCCGTTTGCGCGGATCGTCTATGGGATACTCGATCTGGGTGTTGTCTCCCTCGCGCCAAAGGAACAAGTCCTTGTTCGCAAGCTCGATTTTTCTGCCGTTGCGTATCAGATCCAATCCATAGTCCGTGTCGTGCAAATAACGCTGAAGGCCCACCCAACCCCGCACACGGCGCTCGATGGCCACAATGTTGCAGGACGCGCTGCCGGTGGGGCATCCGACCGATTCCTCCGGAAGGGTGGCCATGCAAGTCGTGCAGTAGCGTCGCGTCGGCAGCGCCACGTTGAAGCGCTCCACAGCGTGGATCGTTCCGTTTGGCGTCTCGGCCAGGCGATCGGGACTCCAGACGCAATGGCGGCGCGCCTGAATGCGCGTCCCGTTGAGCTCCAGCCGGAATATCGCGGGACCGCTTTCCGGACTCAGCAAGGCCGAATACGCCTTGGCGACCTGTTTGCGCACGGCCGTCAGATTCGCGGTGCGCGCGAACCATTGCCGCTGGTCGGGCTTCAGCTTCGAAATCACGATCTCGGTGCCGTGCGCGGTATGATCCACCTTGGTCCGCGTATGTCGTGGCACCTTGAACGTTCGCTGGGCGCGCAATTCGTCGAAATCGATTCGGACGCCGACCTCGACGGGCTCGCCCGCCCGCGAGGTCCATACTTCCGTGACGAGGCCGAGGCGGGCCGTGGCGATGTTGAAACCCATCCCGAAAAGTCCAAGGTTCACGAGCGGGCTGTTCCCTGTCCATCCGGCTTTCACCGCGTGCTCCAGCGTGTCGCCAGACATGCCGGGGCCGTTGTCGCGCACCGTGATCCGCGCGGCCGGCGTGTCGGACCTCGGTACCGAAATCAAAACCTCCGGATTCTCAATCGCGGCGCCCGAGCGTTCGGCGTTGAGGAATCCGTCGACGCTGTTGTCGACAAGTTCGGCGATGCATCTCCATTGCTGGAGATCGATTTCGCCGAGCATCTGAAGGACCCGCGGATCGGGCGTTATATCGAAGTTCCGCGAATCGGTGATTGGGGTTGTTGTCATTTCAGCACTCGGAATGGGTGCGCAGGCTGGCGGATACGGAGCGGGCCACCACCTCCGCCAGGCGGACGGGAACCGCGTTGCCCAACTGCCTCATGGCCTCCGTCCACGCCCCGTGGAAGATGTAATCATCCGGGAAGGTTTGCAATCGGGCCGCTTCGCGCACCGTGAAGTAGCGGACCGATCCATCCGCGCGCGCCAGCATGTTCTCCCCGCCCGGCACGCCGTGATCGCCCGCCTTGAGCGTCTTCGCGGGTTCGTCGAGACGGCTGCCCGTGTGTCCCTTATAAGTCCGCGCTCCCGGATTGTGGCGGTGATTGGGAATTGTGTTGTTGGGAAATCTCTCCGGATCGGGCAAGTCGCTGATGGCGTCGCGGACGGTGAGCCAGGGCGTCCGACCCTCCGCGAACAACTCACCTCGTCTCAGCCTCCCCACGCGCGCCGCTCGGCGTACTTCCAAAGCGGGACGCTGTTTTTTCGGCACCTCGTGGCGGTCCCAATAGTCGCCGGCGATCCATTTGGAATGCAACAAGGCCTCCTCGGAATGCGTTCCCTTCGGAAAGCTCCACCCTACTCCAAGGTCGCTGCGGAAGCCGACGATGAACACCCGCTCGCGACGCTGCGGCACACCGTAATTGGCGGCGTTGAGCAACTCCGAGACAACATTGTATTCGGAGGTCGCCCGGCGCGCGGTGTGGTGCTTTTCCAGACGCCGACAGTGGTCGCGCCAAGGCTCGCCCGCGCGGCGTAGAAGGCCCGGGTAGGTCAGCTGCAGGCGGATGTATTCGAAATAGGTCGCAAACGTCTCGCGCTTCAGACCCTTGACATTTTCGAAGATGAACGCCTTGGGGCGCAGCTCGCGAACGGCGCGCACGGCCTCGGGAAACATGTCGCGCTCGTCCATGTGGCCGCGGTGCTTTCCACCCATCGAAAACGGCTGGCAGGGAGGTCCACCGGACACGACCATGACGTCGCCGTCAAGGGTTCCGTAGTCGAAGCCGCACACATCGGCCTCGTGGAGCGGCCATTCCTCGACATGATGCGTGTGATGGCGTTTGTTCTCGCGAAAGGTCTCGCAGGCGTCGGAATTCCATTCGATCACGGCGGCGTGATGAAACCCCGCCTTGGCCATCCCGATGGCCAGTCCCCCGGCGCCCGCGAAGAGTTCAACGCTCTTCATCGAGAAACCTCCTGATTCGCGCTGCGAGGCGCGCCGCGTCCCGAAGCTGGCACTCCCAGATGGTCAGCACCTTCCAGCCCTCCCGCGCGAGCGCTCTATTGTTCCGCTCATCCCTGTTGCGATTACCTTCCAGTTTCGTGGTCCAGAAGTCAATGCGCGATTTTGGCATGCGCGCCAAAGCGCAATTGGCGTGGCGGTGCCAGAAGCATCCATGGACGAAAATGACCTTGCGTTTCGGCCGGAACACGAGATCGGGACAGCCTGGTAGAGCCCTCGCGTGCAGCCGGTAGCGGTAGCCCAGCGCGAAGACAATCTTGCGGACGGCAAGCTCCGGCCGCGAGTTCTTGGAGCGCACACGCGCCATGATTTGGGAGCGTTCCTCTGGAGTGAGGGAATCCACCACAAACTCTTACGCCCCCTTCCTGGGCGCCAGCAAGGGCCACTTGTCCGCGATATATTCCTCGCTGGCTTCGCGCACGACCCATGCGAGCGATACTTTCTTCTGCCGTGCAATGTCTTCGAGTGTCTGGTAAATCTCGGAAGGAAAGCTTATCGTTGCGCGTATCGTCGCGCCCTCGGAGGGTGGTGGCTTTTCTTTTCGTTTTTGGCCCCTAGTCACTCGGTTCGCTCTCTGGCTGGGAGTATATCACCACAATTCACCATAGCGGTGAGAGTGCGGAAATCAACCTTTATATTTATATTTAGGGAAGCCGTACCTTGGTGCGGCTGCCTTCACGCCCACGGCACCTGCGGCTTCAGCGTTCGGCAAAATGCGATGCCTTATACGACTTCCGCGAACTTTGGCAGTCCCCGCGGTTCTGTTAAGTCGTTGAAAAGCTTAATCCCGCTACGTTGTCACGGCAGCGTGCTGGGCCTAACAGAATAGTTGACCGCTCGGCTGACTGTCGGTCAGTCGGGAACGCCACACGCTCCCACGATCCGAATTCCCGTGGGTGCCTCCTGTGTGCTGACACCTGATACCTAACGACCATCAACCATCAGTTATTCTCAAACGGAAGGCTGCGCCGCCTTTTTCCACTGCCGCCTCCTCCGGGTGGACACCGCTTGGCCGCGGCTCGGGCGGTCGCTCGGGCTGATGCGCCGGTATCGCGCCAAACGATAAAGCGTGTTTGGCACGCACCGCGCCGCCACTCGCGCCCTGCCACCCTCCTCCGGCCTCCGTTCTGCCCTTTGCTCCGTTCCGGCTTGTTTTTTCCCGCTGTCGCTCAAGTGAAGAAAAAAACAAGCCGGAAACGGCGCGAAAGGGAAAAACAATGAAATTAGAAGAACTCAAGAACAAAACCAAAGGCGCAGTGGATTATCTCGTGCTGTCGCTCGAATCCGGGCATAGCGAAGTGCTCACCCAGTATCTCGGCGCGATGGCCCGATTCCATACCTACTCGTTCGGCAATGTCATGTTGATCGCTAGACAGAAGCCAGATGCCACCAACGTTGCCGGAATCCGCACATGGAACTCGCTTGGCCGCTTGGTGAAACGCGGGGAGAAAGGCATTCTCATTCTTGCCCCGATGGTCGGCTACCGTCGGTCGCGCCAGAACGAAATCGCGACCGACATCAATACCGACAACGCAGCGGAAGAGCGTAAACCAGAACAGCAACTCGTTGGGTTCCGTGCCGTGTACGTGTTCGACAGATTATCTCGTGATTTGCGGTCGAGCCTCTGTGCACTCGATGTATGCCGCGAGTGCCACTTTAGAGAGCCCCCTCGATAGCAGCAAATACATCATCGCTCAACTCGTCTGCCCTGCGCAACGCTCCCTTATGCAGAGGTTCCAGCTATCGCCATCTTTTGCCCATTAATCCGGGTTCTGAGCGCGAACGCCGGATAACTTCCGGCTTGCCCGTGACACGACCAGAAATCCAGACCAGCCACTCCCCGTTGTGAGTGCTTTCGCTGTTAACGTTAGTCCCAGATCCACTTCTAGCTTTTGGTTTTGGCTTTCGGCTTATGTGGGCGCTCTTCATTATTGCTGGATCGGTTCAAATGCTCAGGAATTCCGGTGATCAGGCCCTGATAATCCGTGAGGCGGTCACCCATGATGACCACACCCTTGGAGGTGATTTCATATTCGCGGATATCCTTGCTATGGTTGCCACCGCGCATCTTGATAACGACCATGATCTTGCGAAGCTGGCCGTCGATGCATACGTACCGAAGCCGGATAATGTCATCGGTGAGAAAGGAAATCGAGTAGGTACTGAACGGGAATTCCGTGAAAGACTCGTTCACCTCAACCGTGCTTAGAATCGTCACCCCGACTCCGGTCAAGGCGGTTATCATCCGGTAGAGCGATTCGCGAAAGTCCGCGCGGAAGCCGGGTGCTAGCGCCATCTCAAAGCCGGCCAACGAATCAATCACCAGGCGTTTGGCGCCAATCTTCTGGACCGCGTCGAGAATTTCGTGCATGGTTTCGTCCACCGAGAGGTCCAGGGGACGGAGATAGAGAATTT
>Ga0073928_10007721_pt1 | contig 13817 bp, 22 predicted proteins | sample PaiPotPPA55metaG_FD_76969 | JGI IMG/M metagenome (GOLD analysis project Ga0073928, IMG submission 76969) | Iron sulfur acid spring bacterial and archeal communities from Banff, Canada, to study Microbial Dark Matter (Phase II) - Paint Pots PPA... ... | reverse complement strand
ATCAAGAACATGATCACGGGCGCGGCGCAGATGGATGGCGCGATCTTAGTGGTTGCGGCGACCGATGGTCCCATGCCGCAGACCCGCGAGCACGTACTGCTGGCTCGTCAGGTCGGTGTGCCTTACATCGTGGTGGCGCTGAACAAGTGCGACGCCGTCGACGATCCCGAGTTGCTGGATCTGGTCGAGCTCGAAGTGCGCGAGTTGCTGAAGAGCTACAAGTTTCCAGGCGACGATGTACCGGTAGTCCGGCTGTCGGCGCTGGGCGCGCTGAACGGGGAAGCGAAGTGGGAGAAGCAGGTAGACGCGTTGATGGAGGCGGTGGACAAGAGCATTCCGCAGCCGGCGCGCGAGTTGGACAAGCCGTTCCTGATGCCGATCGAAGATATTTTCTCGATCTCCGGACGCGGCACGGTGGTCACGGGAAGAATCGAGCGCGGCAAGGTGAAAGTTGGCGAGGAAGTAGAAATCGTCGGCTTCCGCGACACGCGTAAAACGGTGGTCACGGGCGTGGAAATGTTCAAGAAGCAATTGGACGAAGGCTTGGCGGGAGACAACGCCGGTCTCTTGCTGCGTGGCATCGGCAAAGACGATGTCGAGCGCGGCATGGTGCTGGCCAAGCCGGGATCGATCACACCACACACCAAGTTCAAAGCCGAAGTGTACATTCTGACCAAAGAAGAAGGTGGACGGCACACGCCATTTTTCAAAGGATACCGCCCGCAGTTTTATCTCAGGACGACGGACGTCACGGGCGTGGCGGAACTTCCGCCAGCAACCGAAATGGTGATGCCCGGAGACAACGTCAGCTTGGTAATTGAGCTGATCACGCCAGTGGCCATGGAGAAGGGCTTGCGCTTCGCCATCCGCGAAGGCGGCCACACGGTAGGCGCAGGAACGATCAGCGAGATCGTGCAATAAAGATTTCGTGTTGCACCGGGTCTTCGACCCGGTCGCGGGTCGAAGACCCGCAGAGTAAAACTGCCGGCGAGACGCCGGCGCTACAAAAATGCGGCCTGCAACTTGCCGCCAGTTCTTTCTTCCCGGACAGCCGGGAGGGGTTAGCGAGAGCCAAAAGTGATTGGAAAAGAAAGAATTCGTATTCGGTTGAAAGCGTACGACTATCGCATCCTGGATCAGTCCACCGGTGAGATTGTCGAGACCGCGAAACGCACCGGCGCGCAGATCGCAGGCCCGATTCCTTTGCCTACGATGAAGAACAAGTACTGCGTGCTGCGTTCTCCGCACGTTGACAAAAAGTCGCGGGAGCAGTTCGAAATCCGTACGCACAAGCGTCTCCTCGACATCCTCGAGCCGACGCAGCAGACGGTCGACGCACTGATGAAACTCGACTTGCCCGCAGGCGTGGATGTCGAGATTAAGGCATTCGGCAAGGAACATAAGTAGGCGGTGGTCATCCGTCGTTGGTCGTTGGCAAAAGTCCACGGCCAGCGAGTGCCGCAGCCCCGAAGGGGCGAAACAATTTAGCCCAGGCATAAGCCCTGGTAAGGACAGAAGAAAGAACCAAGTCCTTTCAGGGACGACAGCGAGAGCGAGGACGTAAGTCCGAGCGCTCCCCAGCCAATAGCTGAAAAGCCACGCTGGAAAAGAGAGAACAGAAATGGCAAAGGTAACTGGAATTCTCGGCAAAAAAGTCGGCATGACGCAGCTCTTCGACGACAAGGGCGACGTCCATCCCGCGACCGTGCTGCAGGCTGGTCCCTGCGTGATCACGCAACATAAGACTGCGACCAAAGACGGATACGTTGCCGCGCAAATCGGCCTGGTCGAATTCGTGAAAGAGTCGCGCCTGACCAAACCGGCTCGCGGACACCTGGGCAAGAACAATCTGCCGCCGGTAAAGTTCATGCGCGAAGTTCCCATTGAAGTCGAAGAAAAATCCGAAGCCAACGGCGACGGCCTGGTAAAAACCGGCGATCGCGTTCTGGTGGACATTTTCGACGGTGAAAAATTTGTCGACATCGTCGGCATCAGCAAAGGCCGTGGTTTCTCTGGCGTAGTTCGGCGGCATCATTTTGCCGGTGGTCCAAAATCGCACGGTTCGATGTTTCAAATCACGGGATCGATTGGTTCCTCGGCGTTTCCTTCACGTGTGTTTAAAGGTATGCGCATGTCGGGGCACATGGGCGTAGACCGGGTCACCGTCCGAAATTTGCGTGTGCTCGGCATGGATAAAGAAGACAATTTACTGGTAGTCGAAGGCAGCGTACCAGGCCCTAAGGGTGGCTACCTGATAATTACGAAAGCTAAGAAACCACCGAGAGAGCGGCGTGGATTTGCCGGAGCAGCAACGGTTGATCCGTTGAAGGCGGCCAAGCGCGCGGCCAAAAAGGCTTAAATCAGGAAAGATCATGGCAAGCATTGACATTCACAATCTGAGCGGAGCCAAAGTTGGCAGCCTCGAACTGGCTGACGAGGTCTTCGGCGCAGTGAACGAGGATCTGCTTTGGGAGGCGGTAAAACATTATCGCGCCGCCCATCGCGCAGGAACGCACGCGACCAAAAACAAGAAACTGGTTTCCGGTGCCGGCAAAAAGCTTTGGAAACAAAAGGGCACGGGACGAGCTCGCGTGGGCTCGATCCGCTCGCCACTGTGGCGGCACGGCGGCACGGTGCATGGTCCGCAACCGCGCTCTTACGACTACGCGTTTCCGCGAAAGAAATTAATGGGAGCGCTGCGCTCGGCTTTGGCTTCAAAATTCGCCGATGGTAAATTGATCATCGTCAATACTTTTGATGTAAAGGAACCCAAGTCCAAGCTGTTTCGTGAGGCTCTGAATGCGCTCAAAGTCGACACTACGGCACTGTTGGTGGAGGTTGCGAAGCATGAAAATCGCAACCTGACTTTGAGTTCGCGCAATCTTGATGGAGTCGAACTGATTAGCGGCAACGAGGTTCATCCTTATCATCTACTGCGCTACGACCGGGCAATCTTTTCGCAGCCCGCAATCGAGAAGTTGCAGATTTCTCTGAAGGGTTCGATTTCGAAGCGGCAGCATAAGCCGGCAGAAGATGAAGGAACATCGCCGAAGAAAGCTTCGCGTGCTCCGCGTCGTCGCACCCGGCATGAAAAAGCGGCGGAGGTGGCTTAATGAAATCCGCATACCAGATTCTTCGCCGTCCGGTCATCACCGAAAAAGGTCTGGCCATCAAGGAAAATCAGAATACGCTGGTTTTTCAAGTGGCGACCGCGGCGACCAAGACGGAAATTAAGGAAGCAGTACAGGGAATTTTCAAAGTGAAAGTGCATTCGGTCCGCACCGCGACATATCCCGGCAAGGAGCGGCGGCGGGGAAAGTTCGCTGGCTACCGACCGGATTGGAAGAAGGCGTATGTGCGGTTGAAGGCTGGCGAAAAAATGCCGGAGTACGCGCAGAACTTGTAAAAAGAAGCTATCAGCTATTAGCCATCAGCTTTCAGCAAGAAAAGCGATGGCAACTGAGAGCTGACAGCTGAGAGCTGAGAGCTTTTATGCCAATCAAGACTTATAGACCGACAACCCAGACATTGCGTTATCGCACCACGCTGGTCAACGACGACATCACGAGCACGCAGCCACATAAGCCGCTGCTCGAGCCCAAGCCGCGAACCGGTGGACGGCGCAATTCAGGCCAGACCACCATGCGCTTCATTGGTGGTGGCCATAAGCGCAAGCTGCGCATTATCGATTTCAAGCGCGACAAGATCGGCATCCCCGCCGTAGTCGCCACAATCGAGTACGATCCGAATCGCTCGGCGCGTATCGCGTTATTGAGTTACGCGGATGGCGAGAAGCGCTACATCCTGCAGCCAGACGGATTGAAGGTCGGACAAAAGGTTTTGAGTGGGCCGGAGGCCGATATTCTGGTCGGCAATGCGCTGCCGCTGCACAATATTCCGCCTGGCACCACGATTCACAATGTGGAATTGAAGCCCGGCAAAGGCGCGCAGATGGTGCGTTCAGCAGGCGGCGCGGCCCAATTGGTAGCCAAGGAAGGCGATTACGCGCTGGTCAAGTTGCCATCAGGCGAAATTCGTAAAGTCGCGCAAGGCTGCATGGCGACGATTGGCCAGGTCGGCAATCTCGATCACGAAAACATCACCATCGGAAAGGCTGGACGTTCGCGCTGGCTTGGGAAGCGCCCGCATAATCGCGGTGTGTCGATGAATCCCGTGGATCACCCGCACGGCGGCGGTGAAGGCAAAACTTCCGGTGGCCGGCATCCAGTAACTCCGTGGGGGCAACCAACCCGCGGATACAAGACGCGCAACAATAAGCGGACCGACGCATTCATCGTCAACCGCCGCGGCAAGAAGTAAGAGAGTTTTCGGCTAGAAGCTAAGAGCTAGGAGCTAACAGCTTTTTATGGCACGTTCAACGAAAAAAGGACCGTTCGTCGATGGCTTTCTACAGACCCGGGTGGAAGCCATGAACTCGCGCAACGAGAAAAAGGTGCTGCGCACCTGGTCGCGGCGCTCAACTATCGTCCCGGAAATGGTGGGCCACACCATTGCCGTACACAACGGCAAGAAGTTTATCCCGGTGTACATCACGGAAAATCTCGTAGGCCACAAGCTCGGTGAGTTTAGTTTCACCCGTCAGTTTAAGGGACACTCGATGCGGGCAGCGACCGAGACAGCAGCCAAACCGGCCGGTATTCCGGGCGGTCCGGGCGCTCCCAGCCCAGCAGCGGGAGCGGCACCGGCAGCCCCGGCGCCCAAGGCGTAAAGGAGACGCAAGATGGAATTTCGAGCTCAAGCACGTTTCATGCGCGTCTCTCCGCAGAAGGCTCGCCTGGTGCTGGATTTGATCAAAGGCCGCCGGGTGGAAGATGCGCTCAACACGCTCATCTTCACCAAAAAGCGAGTCGCAGCTACGGTAGAAAAGTTGCTGCGATCTGCGCTGGAAAACGCCAACTATCTGAGTTCGGAAAAAGGGTTGGATGTTGATGTCGACAATTTATACGTGAAGCGCGCGGTCGCGAACGATGGACCTCGCATGAAACGTATACGCCCCGCTCCCATGGGCCGCGCTTATCACTATGTGCGGCGCATCTCGCATATCGAGATCGAATTGGCGGAGCGCGGTAAGAATGGCGATGCGCTGGCGAATGTTGTCGGCGCAGAAAGAGTTAGCGGCACTTCGGCGCGTGGCTCGAAGCCCAGGACCAAAGGCAAAGCGCCGGCGAAGAAGAGCAAAGCTAAAGCAACCAAGAAATTTGCGGGAGCACGATAGAGTTCGTCAAGGTTGTCAGGAGAGACGATGGGACAAAAAGTTCATCCTTACGGTTTTCGCCTCGGCTACACCAAGCCGTGGAAGTCGCGCTGGTTTGCAGAGCGCGATTATGACAAGCAGTTACTCGAAGACGTTAAGCTGAAGAACGAGCTCAAGGACAAGCTCAAGTCGGCGGGCGTGAGCTCGATTGACATCGAGCGTCCGGGCAACAAGCTGCGCGTCATCATCAAGACTGCGCGTCCGGGCATTATCATCGGCCGCAAAGGCGCCGAGATCGACAAACTCAAGGCCGACGTGCAGAAGCGTATGAATGGCCGCGAAATTTATATCGATATTCAGGAAGTGCATAAGCCGGAACTCGATGCGCAGCTGGTATCGGAATCGATTGCGCTGCAACTCGAAAAGCGTGTAGGCTTCCGCCGCGCGATGCGTAAGGCCGTAGACTCGGCGCTGCGCTTCGGCTGCAAAGGAATTAAAGTCCGCGTCAGCGGCCGTCTGAATGGAAACGAAATCGCCCGTTCGGAATGGTATCTGCAAGGCCGGTTGCCGCTGCACACGTTGCGGGCCGATATCGATTACGGTTTCACCGAGGCGCGCACCACGTACGGTGTGATTGGAGTGAAGGTTTGGGTGTACAAAGGCGAGATACTTCCCGCCGCCAAGAAACGTGAAGCGCAGCAAGTAGGCGGAGCGTTTTAAGGAAGTTTAGGTTTATGAGTTTTGAGCTAGAAGCTAAGACTAGAAGCTAAGAGCTAGAAGCTAAGAGCGAACTTATGTTAATGCCGAAGAAAGTAAAGTACCGCAAGCAGCAGCGCGGACGCATGACCGGCAAAGCCTGGCGCGGCAGTGAGCTGGCTTTCGGGGACTACGGATTAAAAGTTCTCGAGCCCGGTTGGATTACCGACCGTCAGATCGAGGCCAGCCGTGTCGCTATGACGCGTTTCGTCAAGCGCGGCGGCAAGATTTGGATTCGTCTTTTTCCCGACAAGCCAGTCACCAAAAAGCCGGCAGAAACGCGTATGGGAAAAGGCAAGGGAGCGCCGGATCATTGGGTCGCAGTAGTTCGTCCCGGCAAAATTCTTTTCGAAATGGAAGGAGTTACTCCGCAGGACGCCTCCGAGGCCATGCGTCTGGCTTCGCACAAGCTGCCGTTGCGCACCCGTTTTGTGAAACGCGAATCGGCAGCGCACTAAAGGGAACAAGATTATGAAATCGGAAAAAATTCGCAACCTCACCGATGAAGAGCTTAGTCATCAAGAGCGCGATCTCAACGATCAGCTCTTTAAGCTGAAGTTTCAGCTCAACATGGGGCAGACGGAAAGCCTGAAAAAGATTCGCGGCATGCGCCGCGACATCGCGCGCGTAAAGACGATCAGCCGTGAGCGTGAACTCGCCGCCAGCGGCAAAACGGAGCGTAAGTAATGCCAGTGACAAATACACAACAGGCGCAGCCCGCGGCTGCCGGCCGGCGCAAGGAAGTGGTCGGCGAGGTGGTTTCGAACCGCATGAAGAAGACCATCGTGGTTTCCGTGGTTCGCAAAAAGTCGCATGCGTTCTACGGCCGCGTGGTCTCGAAGGCAAAAAAGTTTTATGCTCACGACGAAAAAAACGAGGCTCGCGTCGGCGATGTGGTGCGCCTGGAAGAGACTCGGCCATTATCGAAATTAAAGCGCTGGCGTCTTAAGCAAATTGTTCGCAAGACCGCGTTGGTGCCCGAAATCGCCGCTGACGTTAACGTAAGCGCCGTTAAGTAAACGACGAGCCTTGAGGGGAGACTGATTATGGCTGTGATGATGAGAACTTGGCTCGAGGTCGCCGACAATTCCGGCGCCCGCAAACTGCAGGTCATTCTGCCGCTGGGCGGCTCGACCGGACTGCGCGCTGGTTTGGGTGATGTGGTCACCGCCAGCGTGAAAGAAGCGTCTCCCGACGGCCAGGTAAAAAAAGGGACGGTGGTTAAAGCTGTGATTGTGCGTACGCATAAAGAATATGGCCGGCGCGACGGCACCTATATCCGCTTCGACGAGAACGCCGCCGTGCTGATCAACGAACAAGGCGAGCCGGTGGGAACCCGCGTCTTCGGCCCGGTTGCCCGCGAACTGCGCGAGAAGAAATTCTTAAAGATCGTTTCTCTCGCACCAGAGGTACTGTAGAAACGTAGCTTGCTACGTCTCCGCTTTAAAGGATTGAAAGACTGAAATGAGAACAGTAAGCACTGAACATAAACGAGTAGATCTGCGGCGGAACGACACGGTGAAAGTGATCACCGGCCGCGATAAGGGCAAGGAAGGCCGCGTCCTGCGCGTGTTTCCGAACGACAACAAGATTCTGGTCGAGCACGTCATGCTGGTGAAAAAGCATGTGCGGCCCAACCCGCAGCGCAACGTGAAGGGCGGAATCGCCGAACAGGAAAGCCGTATCGCACTGTCGAACGTGCAGTTAGTATGCGGGACTTGCGGGCCGGTGCGCATAGGTCATGAAATGCGCGGCGACCGCAAAGTTCGAGTGTGCAAGAAATGCGGCACCACGCTGGATAAATAGCTGTCAGCTATCAGCTTTCAGCAACCGCGCCTCAAGGTCGCGAGCCGGACAGAAGTATTTTTGCTAAAGAAGTATTTTTGTTAGAGAGTGGTTTTCGCTGAAAGCTGAGAGCTGACAGCTGAAAGCTTTAGAAGAGGGCAGCCTAAGAATATGGCAAAAGATAAAAAAGATAAAAAAGGTGGACAGCAGGAAGAGCAGAAAGCTCCTGCGGTCGCGCGCCATAGCGCGAAAGACACGCCGCGCCTGAAGGCTCGCTTCCAGAAGGAAGTTGCTCCCACGCTGATGAAAGAATTCGAACTCAAGAATCCCATGGCGGTTCCGCATCTGCACAAGATCGTGGTCAACATGGGTGTGGGTGAGGCCACGCAGAATGCAAAGATCCTCGATCCCGCAGTGAACGAACTCGGCCAAATCACCGGCCAGAAGCCGGTGGTAACGCGTGCCAAGAAATCCATCGCAGCCTTCAAGGTCCGCGAGGGTCAGGCCATCGGCGCCATGGTGACTTTGCGCGGCGATCGCATGTATGAATTTTTCGACCGCCTGGTAAATGTTGTACTTCCTCGCGTGCGTGACTTTAAAGGAGTCTCGACGAAGTCATTCGATGGCCGCGGCAATTACACGCTGGGCTTGCACGACCAGCTGATTTTTCCCGAGATTGATTATGCCAAGGTTGACAAGCAAAAGGGCATGAACGTAACTATCGTGACCACCGCCCGCAGCGATGCTGAGTCGCGAGCGCTGCTGCGGCATCTTGGCATGCCGTTCCGGGCGCAGTAAAGGTTTTAACCAAGTTAGAAGAAATATTAAGGATTGTATGACTACAGCGAAACGAGTTAAGGACGCAAAGATCGAAGCGAAGTTTCAGAAGGCGCGCGAGGGCAAAGCGCCAAGGCCGAAGTTTTCCACGCGCAAACACAACCGCTGCCAGATTTGCGGACGTCCGCGCGCTTATCTGCGCAAGTTCGGCCTGTGCCGTTTGTGTTTTCGGGGCCTGGCCCTGCGTGGCGAAATTCCCGGAGTTTCGAAGTCGTCCTGGTAGTAGTGAACGGGCGCGGCGTAAAGCCGTGCCGTGAACCGTGCCTAACCATACGGGTTATAGCTCTGATTAGGCGGAATACGTCGCCGCAGGTTCTTCGGCGCAAGGCTAGAGTGGCCGAAGCTAACGGGCGATTGAGGAGAAGGAACGCATGAGGTTGACCGATCCGGTCGCAGATATGCTGACGCGAATTCGCAATGCGATTAACGCCAGGCACCAGAAGGTAGATATTCCTGCCTCCAAACTGAAACTCGAGATTGCCCGCATTCTTAAGGAAGAGGGCTATATCTCGAATTTCAAGGCGACGGAAGAGGAAGGACACAAGATCCTCCGCGTCTACCTGAAATACGCCAACAATAATGAAGCGGTAATCTCGCAGGTGAACCGCGTCTCCCGGCCAGGCTGCCGGGTGTACGTGCGGCGCACCGAGATACCCCGGGTGCTAGGTGGAATGGGCATCAACATTCTTACCACGCCGCGCGGCGTCATGACCGGACGCCAGGCACGCAAGCAGGGCCTGGGCGGCGAATTACTCTGCGAAGTGTGGTAGGAACGCTCCTGGCTACTAGCTTCTGGCTGCTAGCTCGGGACGAAACACGATCGGAAGAATTAAGAGTCACGCTACACAGATCTAGTTTTAGAGCGGTGTAGCTAGGAGCTAGTAGCTAAGAGCTAGTAGCTGAAAAGCTGAGAGCTTATCTATGTCACGAATTGGAAAAAAGCCGATCCCGCTCCCTAAGGGAGTAACCGTCAAGATTGAAGGCAACACCGTTGCCGTGCAGGGCCCGAAGGGCAAATTGGACACGCAACTGCCCGCGGGCATTAAAGTCCAACAGCAGGATGGGCATCTACTGGCGATCCGCGAGAACGATTCCCAGGCCGCCGTTCATGGTCTCGCGCGCGCCCTGGTTAACAACGCCGTCGAAGGCGTCACCAAAGGATGGACTCGCGACCTGGAAATTGTCGGCATCGGCTACCGCGCCGAAATGAAAGGCAAGAACACGGTGGTGTTCAGCCTTGGCTACTCGCATTTGATCGAGTATCCGTTGCCTGTGGGCGTGGAAGCGACGGTCGATCCGAAGCAGACCAAGCTGAGCGTCACTGGAATCGATCGCCAGAAAGTCGGACAGGTTGCAGCCGAAATGCGCAGCCTGCGCCCGCCCGATCCGTACAAGAACAAAGGCGTGCGTTACGCCGGCGAGCGTTTGAAGAAGAAGGTAGGCAAGACCGGAGCGAAGTAGATTCGGTCGGGTCGTTGGCCGTAGTCGTTGGCCAACGGACAGCAGAAAATCTTAGTAGGTTTTTGGTTTTAACCAACGACCTGCGACGAATGACCAAGGACATTTTTTATGCTTACACGAACATCGAAAAATACAAACCGCCGGCACGTGCACGAGCGGATTCGCAAGAAGATCCTCGGAACTTCCGAACGGCCGCGGTTGAACGTCTATCGTTCGCTGAATCATATTTATGTGCAACTGATCGACGATATGCAGGGTAACACCGTCGTCTTCGCGCATTCCGCCGAAGGCAAAAAGGGCGAACGCCGCACTGGCGGAAACGTGGCATCAGCCAAGGAAGTCGGGAAACTGATCGCCGAGCGTGCCAAGGCAAAAGGAATCAGCAAGGTGATTTTCGATCGCGGCGGCTACATTTATCACGGTCGAGTAAAGGCGCTGGCCGACGCGGCCCGCGAAGCGGGTTTGCAGTTTTAAGATTGCGTGATTTTGTTTGTGTGGAACCGAGTCTTTGACCCGGTGGGCCGAGCAAAGCTCGGCAGAGAGAAACGAGAGAATGCCAACAGTCATTAAAAAGCTCGATGCAGGTTCCTACCAACTGAAAGACCAGGTGGTCGCAATCAACCGGGTCACGAAAGTAGTCAAAGGCGGCAAGAACCTTTCCTTCGCTGCTTTGGTCGTCGTGGGAGACCCCAGTGCCGCCGTCGTCGGGTACGGCTCAGGGAAAGCGAAAGAAGTTCCGCAGGCCATTCGCAAAGGGATTGAGTCGGCGAAGAAAAATCTCATGCGCATCAACCTTACCCAGACCAGCATCCCGCACCTTGTGCTGGGACGCTATGGCTCGGGCAAGGTGCTCTTGAAGCCTGCTCCAGAAGGTACCGGCGTGATCGCTGGCGGCGCGGTGCGCGCGGTAATGACTTCAGCGGGAATTCAGAATGTGCTGACCAAGTCGATTGGCACAACCAACCCGCACAATGTCATCAAGGCAACGTTTGATGCGCTGAAAAAACTGAAGAATCGCGCCGACGTAGCGGCGCTGCGCGGCAAAACTGCAGAAGAGTTGTAAAAAACGGAGTCCCGAATGACGGCAAAAAAATCGACGGCGAGCGGTGGCAAGCTGCATTTGAAATGGGTGCGTTCCGCCATCTGCACTCCGGTAAAACATAAGCGAGTAGTCAAAGGCCTGGGTTTCACCCGGCTGAATCAGGTGATCGAGCGTCCCGACAACCCCGCTATTCGCGGCATGGTTGCCAAAGTTCCACACCTGGTCGAGATTGTGCAGCAATAAAGGATCTTCAGCGATCGGCGATTGTTGGGCTGAAAGCTAAGAGCTGAAAGCTGAGAGCTTGATTATGAATCTGTCAAACATACGAGCACCGAAGAAGGCGAACTCCGGCAAGAAGCGCGTCGGACGAGGCATGGGTTCCGGCATGGGCAAAACCTCCACCCGCGGACACAAAGGCCAGCGTTCGCGCAGCGGTTCGCGCATGATGCGTGGTTTTGAAGGCGGCCAGATGCCGCTGCACCGTCGCATGCCCAAGCGCGGCTTCACCAACATCTTCCGCAAGGAATTTAACATCGTCAATCTGGAGAAACTCGCCGCTCTCGGGGAAACCACCATCACCCCCGAAGTGCTGCGCAAAGCCGGCGTCATCAGCACCAAACATCCAGTCAAGATTCTCGGCGACGGAGAACTCTCCTCTGCCCTCACCGTTCACGCACACAAATTTTCCAAGTCGGCGCAAGAAAAAATTACCAAGGCTGGCGGCAAGTTTGAGGTCTTGCAGTAATGCTCGAGAAATTAGCCAACGTATTTCGCATCCCTGACCTGCGTAAACGAATCCTCTTCACGCTCGGGCTGCTGGCTGTGTACCGCCTGGGCGGTCACATCCCCACGCCGGGAGTGAATGCTGACAAGCTGCAACAATTCTTCGAACAAAACAAAGGCACCTTCTTAGGTTTCGTCGACTTGTTTTCCGGCGGCCAGCTTCGCCGCCTCACGATTTTCGCGCTGGGCATTATGCCCTACATTACCGCGTCGATCATCCTGCAACTCTTGACGGTGGTTTATGAGCCGCTGGCGAAACTGCAGAAAGAAGGTGAGCTGGGTCGCAAAAAAATCACCCAGTGGACGCGATATCTAACCGTCATCTTGAGCGCGGTTCAATCGCTCGGCATCGCCATCAGCCTGGAGAAGTCCGGCGATTTCGTGGTCAATCCCGGCATCCCCTTCATCTTGATGACTATGCTCACGCTGACCACAGGCAGCGCATTCATCATGTGGCTGGGCGAGCAGATTACCGAACGCGGCGTCGGCAATGGCATGTCGCTGCTGATCTTCGCAGGCATCGTGGTTGGCCTGCCGCGCGGCGTCGCCGATCTGTATGACAAAGTCCACACCGACGCATGGGGAGCCTTCACCGCGCCTGCCGTAATCCTCCTTATGGGTGTCATGATTCTGGTAGTTGCGTTCATCGTCTATGTGGAGCGCAGCGAGCGCCGCATTCCGGTGCAATACGCAAAGCGCGTGGTCGGCCGCAAAGTCATGGGAGGCCAATCCACGCACCTGCCCTTGCGCGTCAATGCCGGCGGCGTAATGCCGGTAATCTTTGCCTCGTCCATCCTCACCATGCCGCAGACCATGGGATACGGTCTGCGCAACAACCGTTATTTTGGTGACCTCATTCATTGGCTTGGCTGGGGCGAACCGCTGTACACGTTTCTGTATGCCGTGGGCATCATTTTCTTCGCGTACTTCTATGTGTCGATTGTCTTCAACCCCAACGAGGTTGCCGACAACATGCGGAAGTATGGCGGATTCATTCCCGGCATCCGGCCCGGCAAACGCACCGCGGATCACATCAACGAGATTCTGACTCGCATCACGCTGGTAGGCGCGCTCTATCTGATCATCATTTCGTTCATTCCCGAGTGGATGATTACCGGAATCCATCTCAATCATTTGTATGGACCGATCGGAGCATTCTTCGAGCGCCTGCCTACATGGATGACAAACGGTTTAGGCGTCTCGTTTTATTTCGGCGGCACATCGTTACTCATCGTGGTCGGCGTGGCCATGGACACAGTCACGCAAATTGAAGCGCAGCTGATAATGCGCCATTACGACGGATTTACCCCGCGCAGCGGACGCATTCGCGGCCGCCGCACGTGGTCTTGACGAAGAGGTTGAACCTATCAGGATGTTGAAGCTATAAGTATCGAGCTGTCCGCTGTAAGCCTGCGATCAGGGACGTACCAGGGTCAGTTCGATGGAGACTTCGCGAAACATCGGGCCCGTCGTTTTGCTTGGACCTCCAGGCGCGGGCAAAGGTACACAGGCTAAGCGGATCGCCCAACACTATCGTATCCCGCAGATCTCCACTGGAGACATTCTGCGGGACAACGTGCAGCGCGGCACTGAGTTGGGCCTGCGGGCCAAAGAAATTATGGCTCGCGGCGAACTGGTTCCTGACGATCTGGTTTGCGACATGGTTTCCTGGCGGCTGCGTGAAGCCGATTGCGAACGCGGTTTCATTCTTGATGGCTTTCCGCGCACTGCGCGGCAAGCGGGCTGGCTGGACGCTTTCTTTGAAAGCGAGATCTTTGACAAATTGCACGGTGACAGGTGCCTGCCGATTGTGATCCGCATCGATGTAGACTATAATTTGCTAGTACATCGGCTCACTGGACGCAGGACTTGTCTCGCCAACGGACACATCTATAACGTCTATTTCCAGCCACCTCGCGTCGCGGATATTTGCGACGT
>Ga0073928_10007720_pt1 | contig 13817 bp, 15 predicted proteins | sample PaiPotPPA55metaG_FD_76969 | JGI IMG/M metagenome (GOLD analysis project Ga0073928, IMG submission 76969) | Iron sulfur acid spring bacterial and archeal communities from Banff, Canada, to study Microbial Dark Matter (Phase II) - Paint Pots PPA... ... | reverse complement strand
TTCTCCCGTCATTCCAGGCGATCCCGTCGGCATGCCGGGAAGCGTGATGCCGGCAATAGCCGGCCGCTCGGTGAGGAGCTTGCGGACGATCTCGATCGGCACGTGGCCATCGACGACATAGCCGTCGACAAGCGTCGTGTGGCAGCCCTGATATTTTTCCGGCACTCCTGCTTTTTGACTGATCTCGGCGAGGTCGTTGGTCGGCTTCACGTCGACTTCGAAGTCGTTCTGCCGCAGATATGCGGCATAGCCCTCGCAGCAGCTGCATTGCGGGTTCTTGTACAAAATCGCCTTTGTCGGCGCGGCAACTGCGCGCAACGGCGAAGCGAGCAGAGTCAGGAGGGCGGCGCCGAAGCAGAAAGTTCGTCTTTTCATAGTCAGTTTCCTTCTTTGCGAGCATGCAGGGATTCAAGCGATACGGAGGACGGTCATCATGCCGGACATCTGGTGGTCGGCGACGTGACAATGCAGCATCCAGTCACCGGGATTGTCCGCCACGAAAGCGATGTCGACTGTTTCCTTCGGCGGAACGAGGACGGTATCCGCCCATTGACGGTGCGGGACATCCGCACCGTTCCGACTCAGGACGCGGAAGCTGTGGCCGTGTAGATGCATCGGATGCCACCAAGCGGTGTCATTGCGGAGCGTCAGTACGTAGCTGCGTCCAAGCTGTAAGATGAGGAGCGGCGCCATGCCGGATTGACCGTCACCGGTCATCGACATGCCGTTAATTGCCCAGGTCGCGCGCGACGCGTCCGACATGCCGCCCATCCCCGCCATGCCGCCGCCGCCCATCATGCCGCCTTGCAGCTTGAGCTCGTGGCGCTCGGCCGTGGCGAGATCGGGTTCCGGCACCGGATTGCGCGGAAGTGTTAGCGGCGCATCGAGCGAATGCTCGCGGAGCGGGACCTGCGTGTCGTATGCAAGCTCGGTGAGCCAATACGATAGTCCCTCATAGAAATCGTCGACGACGCGGTAGCGTCGGCCGGGTTCGCCCTGCATGTCGAACATGAGGTCGACCCGCATCGCCGGGCCAAGCAGCACGCGACCGCCTTCCGGCTCGTGCGGCTCGCACGGCTGTCCATCGGTCGCCACGACCATCGGCCGATGCCCCTCGAAGCGAAGCGCCATGATGCGCGCCGCCGCTCCGTTGACGAGACGTAGGCGCACGCGTTCGCCGGCTCGCACCGTCTCGCGATCGGAGATGGCCCCATTGATCGTCACGGTGTTACCGACGCGGCCCGACATGGCTGCGTCCATGCCGTTGCCGAAGCCGGATGCGACCTGTGCGTCCGATCTGAGCCGCCAATCAGTGATCATCCAGAGCAAGTCGCGGTCGACCGCGATCGGCTGCGGCTCCTCGACTATAAGAGCGCCGGCCATACCGCGGCCGAGTTGTTGTGGGGTGTCGGCGTGCGGGTGATACCAGAACGTGCCGGCGTCGGGCGGCGTGAATTCGTAGGTGAAACTTTCGCCTGGCCGGATCGGCGGCTGGGAAATTCCGGGCACTCCGTCCATCGCAATAGGCAGACGGATGCCGTGCCAGTGAACCGTGGTGTCCTCGGCCAGTCTGTTTTCGACGATGACGCGGACGGGCACGCCCTGCCGCGCCCGTATCTCCGGACCCGGCACACGGCCGTCGTAACACCAGACATCGGTGTCCGGATGACGTTTGCCGACGAGCGACACGCGTCCCTTGACCGCGACCAGTTTGAATTGCCGGGCAGGCTTCGCACCGTCGGCCGCAGCACCTCGAAGCGCCGCAGTCGCCACGAGGCCCGTCGCGCCGACGAGTAACGAGCGACGACTCAACGTTGCTGGAATAGTAATCGACATTAGCTGCGATCCTTGAGGTAGGGGTCGATCTCGTTAGCCATCGCATCGAGCGACACATCGCCGACCAGCTTCTTCCCGTTGACGAAGAAGGTCGGGGTGGAATTGACCCCGAGCTTCTTGACAGCGTGGTCGCGTACAGCCTGGATGCCGTCGAGCACCTTTTGATTCGACAGGCACTGGTCGAATGTTTCCTCGGTGAACCCGAACTGCTTGGCGATCGCCCTGAGCGGCGCGAGGGGCTCATCAACGATCCAATCGGGTTGCTTGGCGAACAAGGTCTCCACGACCGCCATGTACTTGTCCTTGCCGGCGCAGCGCGCCAGCATGAATCCCGACGCGGCAAGCGCGTCGAGCGGGAATTCGCGCATGATGAAGCGCACCTTGCCGGTGTCGATGTAACGTTGCTTCAACTCCGGAAAGGTCGTTGTCGAGAAATGCGCACAATGTGGACACGTCATCGAGGCATATTCGATGATGGTCACGGGCGCCTTGTCAGAGCCAAGTACGATGTCGCCCTCAGGGCCGGCGGTCGCTAGATCGCCCGGCGAGGGCGTGTCATCCGCCTTCGCGCGAGCGGTGAGGCGAGAAAGCACGACACCCGAAAGCGCCGCCCCGACAAGGACCAACGCCGTCGTGGCTGTGAGTAATTCGCGACGAGTACGCGTCACGCTCAACTCCTGTTTAACGAGGGAATTCTTGCCGCCCCGATGTGGCAGCAGCACGCCATCTCGCTGAGGCCCGCACACGCGTACAGCGCGCGCGTTCGCGCGCACGCCGCAGCGCCGTCGCTAGAAAGCGACGCGCCTCAGCTCAGGATGGTGGGTCTAGGAGGATAGGGATCGGGAGGATCGGCGTGGCTGATTGCGCCCGGTCCGGTCGTCGGACTGAGTGTTTCAGCTGGGACGGCATAGAGCACCGCGGGTGCCGAGGGCGACGCAAGCACAGCGGCGCAAAAAGCGAAACATGCGGTCGGTGCCACGCCCTTTTCGTCGCCGGCGCAGCCGTTGCACTTGCCTTGCATCGGCATGTCGGCCGACATGGGCATGTCGCTCGCGGCGGTCATGGCGGATTTGACAATCATGTCGGGACCGGCAAAGCCGTGCGCGACCAGCCCCGCGGCCAAAATCCAGGCCGCCAGCACTGTCGTTATTCGCCGAATCTTCCACCACGACATGCGTCACCATACCAACGGGGCAAGCCCAACGCTAGGGCTGTCGGTTTCCGCGATCGATCCCATGCGTGCCTGGACAGTAGTCCTTGCGTCGTTTCATCGCCTTCTCACGAATTTGTGACGATCGCCGTACAGTGCTCGACCATCATCGGTGATGCGCCGGGCTTTCAAGGGCTAAGTCCGCAACTATTCAACGGTGATCCCGCCGACCATGCCATTCCAATCATGATCGGAGCACCGAAGATCATATGTTCCCGGCCGGGGGGCAGTTAGAAAAACATCTTTCGTGTCGCCGGGCTGCATCACGATTTCGCTGCGTTCCCGATTGAGAACATCGGGGTTGTCGATAGCGGCGCTGGCGAAGAAGACCGGCGCCGTGACTTCATGCGTTTCCTTACCATGGTTCTCCAAGTGCAGCCGATAATGCACGTTGTGCGCAAAAATCAGATGGTCTGGTGTGAATCTGTAATCGGTCATAATGAGATCTAGTGTAACCGTTTGCGGCTCCGACCGAACCGCGGGAGCGCCGATAAAGATTCCGAGGATCGTAAGCAAACAGGGCTTGGCGAGCTTTTGAACCATTACTGCCATCCGCTTGTCAGCATTGATACCGACACCTGACTGGTAGCGTCGGGAGCGTCCGCGAAGCAGGCGCCGGCCCCAGCGCCGAAGTTCAATCCGGAATTGCCCGCTATCCGTCGCCGCCTGGTCCTCAAGAGCGGAGGTACTTGATAAAAGCCGCAATCCCAAGAATGAGGAAGATGATGACGAGGATCGAGATCAGGCCCATCCCCAGCATCATTCCGGTCGACATATCGGTCATTTGCATCATTTTCGATTGTCTCTCATGTGACCGACTTGATTGCCGGCCTCGTTTTAGAACATGCCAAGACTTCCCGGCATATATGATCGAAATCATATGGCCGGCCAATTGAGATAAAGTACCAATCGGGCAACCGGGGATAATCCTATGTTGACCCGACGCCAATTGTTCCACGCCGGTCTTGCGACCGGGTGTGCCGCATGTGCCGCCCTAGCAACGAACCGGCTTTTCGCCGCCAGCGCGACGGACGCGCTAGTCGCTTCCAAAATCGAGGGGCCCGGTTACGCGCTATCGTATCTGGGCTCCCAACGCCAAACGATCATGACCGGCGATCGAGCCGCTCATCTTGACTTGCTGACGCTCAAGGGCCGACCGCATCTCTACGGTATTGGTCCGATCCAAGGACTGACAGGCGAGGTGACGATTGCAGATGGCCGACCTTCCCTCGCGCGCGTAGGCGACGACCGCCTTGTCCATGTGACAGAGAGCTATGAGGCCGGCGTGCCATTTTTTGTGTGGGCCGAAGTTTCCGCGTGGCAGACCAAAGAACTGCCGGAGGACGTGGGGACCTACCCGGAATTGGAAAAGTTCGTCGGCGAAGCCGGTGCCAGGGCAGGGCTGACACAGGCTTTCCCGTTCGTGATGACGGGTCGGCCGGAACTGATCGACTTCCATATCGTCAACGCGACGCCCGATACTCCACCCGGTAAGGAGGGCCATCAGAAAATCCAAATCCCATTCGAGTTGCGCGGCCAGAACGTGACGTTTGTCGGCTTCTGGTCGAACCAGCATCAAGGGGACTTCACGCCAATGGGCACGAATATGCACGCCCATTTTCAGACGCTGGACAACAAAATTTCGGGTCATGTGCAGGGTCTCAAGCTGGCGCAAGGCATGAGACTGGGCTTACCTAAGGGGTGATGAGCGACTTCGATAACAAGACCTTGGAGCGACTGTTCGGGCTGCGGCCGATGCGCAAGCTCGCCCGCGACGAACCGCTGTTCCGGCAGGGCGACCCGGCCACTGCGGTATTCCTGATTTCACGCGGCCGGCTCCGCATGATCCGGCATCTCGCCTCGGGTGACCGGATTACGATTCACACCGGGCGTAGTGGCGAGCTTTTCGCCGAAGGCTCTCTGTTTTCCGATGTCTATCAGTGCGATGCCATTGCCGCCGAGCCCACGCGAGTCCGCGCTTGCGGCAAAGCCGATATGTTGGCGGCGATCGGCGACTCGTCCTCGACCATGCTCGCGCTGCTCGAACAGGTTACACGCTCGCTTCATCATGCGCGTGCGATGCGTGAATTGCGAAACATCCGATCAGCGAATGATCGCGTGCTGCACCACTTGTATTTGTCGGCATCGAAGGACGGCGCGGTCGTCTTTGACCGGCCGCTCCTCGAAGTCGCTGAAGACCTTGGTCTCACCCACGAGGCCTACTATCGGGCTCTCGCCGCGTTAGCGCGTGCAGGCGAGATTAAGCGCATGGGTCGGAAGATTCGGCTAATCAGATAGTCAACATTACTACTGGTCTGCGCGGCAGATTTTGAAGGTAGGGCACCAGCCCGCGTTTGCAAATGCGCATTCGCGGCGAAAGCAAAACATTTGACGTTTAAGGCAAAATTAAAAAGAGAAACTCCAGATCGACGAGTCGGTTGCTTGTCGTCATTGTCACAAATGCCGGTGACGGTTCTATTCCAACAGAGTTCTTAACCGGATCATTCGAAGCCATGTGCGCCCCGTTTCGAAATCACAACACTTTTCATTAGTCGCGTTCATAGCCCCGCTGGCCATCATGCTTGCCATCGAATTGGCAATTCCGGCGTCGGCTTATCGAACCGTCATTTCGATGGAACACGCGACGGCCTCAGTCTTCTTCAAGTTGATTGCCCCACTCGTCCTCGTAGGGGTCGAATTGTTGAACGCTACCGCCACCCGGTTCTTCTGGGCGCCGACCGTAAATTTCGACCGTCGAATTCCGCGGATGAGGTTCGGGTCGACTCGTCGACTCAGAGGACGAGCACCGCTCACCAATGTCAAAGGCAGCGTCGGTTCTCGGCGAGAGCCATCGGTCGCAAGCCATACAGGGGCGATCCAGCGGCAATCCAAAAAAGACCAAGCTGTCTTGCCTGGCTTGGCAAAAGACGCAACGCGCGCCCTGACGTGGCGAAGCGGGGCCGCCATCATCTGGAGCTCTCCGCGATTCTTGACATCTGCTTGTAGAAGTTGAGCTCTTTGGCTTGCACCTTGCGCGCGTTTGCGGTCCTGGCATACTGATCATCGTCGCAGCTCCATAGTTCTTTGCGACCGCACGTGGGGACCCTGGCAGGTCCGTCACGTGGGGACTCCCCGACAGGATTTTCCTCTCGGGGGTTCTGTCATTTTAAGGCTGGACAGCTGGATCCTGGTGTGTCGCGGAGAAATTTTGAATCGGCGCGAGTGCGCCAAATCAGATCGCGCTATTGTCGCAGGGATGCGTCATTTCGATGAAGCGGCCCTCAGCATCGAAACCAAGGCCGTACAAGGAAATCGGCCAAAGGATGAAAGGCGAGCGGCGAAAGGCCCGGCTCGCTGGAGGAGCTATCTTTACTCAGGCCAAAATGGGGAAGCATCTTGGATTGTCGAAAGCAACAATAGTTCGATACGAGAACGGACAGACAAAACCCGAATTCGAAACCGCAGAAAAATACTTTCTTCGCCTCGTTCAGTTACTACGTCCGTGGGATGACGCAAATGCGATCTTCCAAAGTTTCTACCCGGGCCGAACGCTTCCGAGAAATGGAGAGCATCTCGATCAGACCCTACGAATAACAGACAATACGTCTAATGGGACTGCTATATCGGTAGAACTTTTCTCCGATATAAGGGAATCGAATTATTATCACGAGCTTGGGTCGGCAAATGAGCTATGGACGAGCGGCTTAAATCTGAGGCGCATCCTCGATGAGCATGAAGCTATTTTAGAGCAAATCTTGGATCGGAATGCCAGCAGGGTCCGGGTGCTTCTGCTCGATAAAGCTCAGAAGCAATATGGGACAATTCAAGAAAATGGTGTCGACTCTGATGAGGAAGAGTATGCGGCTACGATTGACACTGCTGCCACTAAGCTTCGTAATCTCAGTAAAGGCAGGTCAGGACGACTCCAAGTAAGGTTCGTCAATTTTCCTATACAAGCGGGGCTTGATCTGATCAATCCACGCTCGGATGCTGAGCACAATCCAAATTGGATCGCGTATATTCGGTTTTATCAGATACGTAAATGTCGAATCGAAGACATTGACGATGATACGCGCAAACGGACATTCGGAACGTATGAAGATCAACCGATAATGCGTTTGACTTCGGCAAATCCGGCGCACAAGGAACTGTTTCTATATTATAAACGGCAATTTACGACCCTGTGGAGGGAGAAGGCGCTATCGGCTACTCACCCAGTGGGGGTAAAGCTGAGCAAGGGGCCGCACCGACGCCCTCGACTACGAACCGGGAAGCGGTGATCACTTTGGATGAGGTGGTTACGTGGGTCGTTGCGCACGATCGCATCATAGGTGCGGTCGCTGTCGCGCTTGGTGCAGGATTAGTCCGTGGCTATTCAGGCTTTGGGCCGGCACTTTTGTACGTTCCATTGATGTCCGCGTTGTACGATCTTCGGGCTGCAGTGACGACAATGGTGTTGATTGATGTTGTCGCCGGGCTTTGGCTCACAATTAATTCGTGGAGGCAGGCGAATTTGCACGAAGTCAAGGCGGTAGTTGTTGCCGCACTTTTCGGAATCCCGATTGGGCTTCTCATTTTGATCTATACGGATACGTTCTACCTCCGATGGGCAATAGCAGTGTTCGTCGTTGGGGTGGTCTGTATTCTGGCGGCTGATCGGCGTTATAGCGAACCGCCGACCTGGTCGATGAAGGCAATTGCCGGGTTCACGGCCGGCGTCTTCGGCACTGCATTTCAAATGGACGGCCCACCGGTAGTCATTTTTTGGTTGGGTGGCAAAAACACCTCGGCGGTCGTGCGCGCAAATGTAGTGCTTTTTTTAGAATTTAGTGGGGTCGTTATCGCGGCAGCATACGCCGCCAAAGGTTGGATTTCTCTGGAGACTCTTAAGATGGCATTCTCGTTGCTGATTCCGTTTTCTTTGGGAACCTTCCTTGGGCACGCTCGTTTTGCCGGCACTTCTGAAACGGCTTATCGCCGCGTAGCAATTGGCCTGATTTTAGTAGCAGCTATCGTGAGCCTGCCTGTGTTTGATGCGTGGGTGAAGTAAGGGGTGGCGAGAATGCCGCGTGGAGTTGTGCTTCCTTGTCCATAGTCTCGGACCTGAGGATTGGAATGCTTCGATAGGATTGGAATGCTTCGATTCCCGTTTGAGGAATAAATTCGTGCAAAATAGTGAGGGTAGGAATGTGGGTAGCGACAAAACGCTTAGGTAAAACATATAGCTCTGATAGGTGCGTAGGTGCTCAGTGTGATTCTCTCCACGCCAGATACCGACACTGAATCTTCAGAAGATTTTTTGGTCAGTTGGTCACAGGACTCGAACCACCGCCCAAACGAGGATTCGAAGGCCGCGGCATCGCGCAACATCGACGCACGGTTGGGGCTCGGGGATCGCGGGTTGTACTCGCGGTAGGTTGGGTGCTGCCGTTGACTGGACTCAAAACTTCCGTCGCGCACCGACACAGCTCGACCGCTGCGACACGCGCTCCGCTTCCGCAATGGGTCGTTCGCTGCGCTTTGGGCGCTCTGGCCCGATGTCGGCTCTTGCCCCGATTGTGTTGCAAAACTCTTTTTTGGGGTGCGTGCAATTTTTTCCAGGGGCGCTGGTGCGTTCGCTCGAAAATTACGTAGGGGGTCACATGAACAGTCTCATTTCCAACCGGCCGCCTTTGCAGGCTCGTTACAAGGCATCGTATTGTCGAAAATCCATTTCGACGGTCAAATTGCGGAATTTTCCTAGCCCCTCATTTTTGAGTTTTGCAACACAATCCCCCCAATAACGACCGAAACTGCGACTCGCCAGGACAGTCGAAAAGGGCCAGAAGGCGACATATGCGGTGCACCAAGGAGCTCCTATTCGATCACCTCGTCGGCGCGCGCAAGCATTGTCGGTGGCACCGTGACGTCGATCGCATGAGCCGTTGCGAGGTTGATTATGAATTCGAACCTGGTCGCTCGCGCTACTGGCAGGTCGGAAGGCTTCTCGCCCTTGAGGATGCGACCGGCATAGATGCCAGCTTGGCGGGATTGGTCATTCGTTAGTGGCCCGTAACTCAATAGCCCGCCAGCATCGGCCCAAGCCCGATTGGAATAAATCGCGGGCAACCCATGTCGCGCGAACAGCGTGAGGATTTGCGTCCGGCGCCCAACAAGGACGACATCATCCGGCACCATGACCGCATTAACGCGCCTCTGCCCGATCTCCGCAAAGGCTGCGTCGATTTCACGATCGGTACCGGCGAAGAAAATTTCCGCTTGCCGGCCCATGGCCGCAGCGGCTGATCGCGCATCCTTGGTCACGTGATCGACCCAGGGATAGCTCCGTGTGACGAGCACGCCAAAGCGCGCGGCTTCGGGGAGGAGTTCATGCAATAGACCGAACTGCTTGGGGGTGAGATCGCTGTTCATGTCGGTGAACCCGGTCACGTTGCCGCCCGGCCGGCTGAGGCTCTCGACCAAGCCAAGTTCGACCGGGTCGCCGCCCGTCGCAAATACGATGGGAATTGTTGTGGTCAGGGCCTTCGCCGCGAGCGCACCCACCGCGCTTCCTGGCGCGGCGATGATATCGACCTTGCGGCGGATCAAGTCGGCCGCCAGGTCGGACATTCGGTCACGATCATTTTCCGCCCAACGCAACTCGATCGCCACGTTCCGGCCTTCGACAAAGCCCATTTCGCTCAAGCCCTTGCGGAAGGCCGCAATCACGTTGGCTCCAGCAGCGGCGGTATCGGCGCGCAGGATGCCGACCACCGGCATCGCTGGCTGCTGCGCGCGTGCCACAAGCGGCCAAGCTGCCGCCGCGCCACCGAGAAGCGATATGAACTCGCGGCGTCTCATTCGATCACCTCGTCGGCGAGGGCGAGCAAATTCGGCGGCACACTGATGTCGAGCGCCTTGGCGGTCTTGAGATTGATCACGAACTCGAATTTGGTCGGCTGCTGCACCGGAAGGTCGGCAGGTTTTTCACCTTTGAGAACACGATCCACATAGACAGCCGAACGGCGAAAGACATCCGCGGTGTCGGGTCCGTAAGCCATCAGCCCACCTTCCAGAACGAACGGGCGATAGACCGAGACCGCAGGTAGGCGATATTGCCCGGTAAGCTGCGCAATTTGCTTGATGAGAACCTGGTTGAACGGGTCTGGGCCGATGATAAGACCTTTGCCCGGCTTTTGCGCCAGCGTCTTAATGTTGACTTCCATCTCGGTGGCGGTGCCGGCGGGCATGGCCGCGAGTTCGATCGAACCGTGCGCACGAGCAACCTCGATGTCGGGCACCCATTTGGCATAAGCCGGTGTCGTTGCCGGATTGAACAGCACGGCGGCGCCGGTGATGCGCGGCGACATGCTCCTGAGCAGCTCCATCCATTTCCCGATCAGCTCGGGATCGATGAAGGTAAAGCCGGTGAAGTTGCCGCCTGGATGCGACAGGCTTTGTACATGGCCAAGGCCGACCGGATCCATCGCCAGCGCGAACACGACCGGGATCGAGGATGTGAGGCTCTTGAATTCGGCGATGACCGGCGTGCTGTTGGCGAGGATCACATTGGGCGCAAGCGCCACCAGCTCCTCGGCATATTTGCGGATAAGCTCTTCCTTGCCAGACGACCAGCGGTACTCGATGCGGATGTTATCGCCGTCTTTCCAGCCGAGATCCGCCAATCCCTGGCGGAAAGCGGCAAGACGCTTCTGATTGTCCGGAGCGATTTCGAGGCCGGCCATCAGCACGCCGAGCAATGGCGTGCGGCGCGGCTGCTGGGCGTGCGGGGCAGAGGGTCGAAACAATGGCCCCGTCGCCGCGCCCACAAGGAGCGCGATGAACTCGCGCCGCCTCATTCGATCACGTCGTCGGCGCGTGCAATTAGCGTGGCTGGCACGCTTAGGCCGATTGCTTTTGCCGTCTTGAGATTAATGACCAGATCGAATTCCACCGGCTGTTCGACTGGCAGATCGCCTGGCTTCTCACCTTTTAGAATGCGAACGACGTAACCAGCGGCGCGCCGGAAATTGTCACTTACGTTCGGACCATAGGCGAGCAACCCTCCCGCGTCGGCATATTCCCGTTCGGGATAGATGCCGGGTAGGCGTTTAGCGGCCGCAAGCTCAACGATCAAAGTACGATCTTTGAAGAAGATTGCATCGCCGACCACGATGAGTGCCGAGACACCCTGCGCGACCAGCGCGTCGATCGCAGTTTGAATGGAGACCCTGCTTTGCGCTTCTCCAAGCACGATGTTCAGATCGAGAGCAGACGCGGCATTTTTAATCTGAGTGAGCTGTTGTGCGCCGCTAACTGGACTCGCCGAGTTCCACAAAGCGCCGACAACCTTGGCAGTAGGGACTGCTTCCTTTAAAAGCGCGAGACGCTTGGTCCCGAGTACGGGTGATAAAATTGAAAAGCCCGTTACATTGCCGCCTGGGTGCGCCAAGCTTGATACCAGGCCGATCCCGATCGGATCACTGACAACCGCCATGACGATGGGAACGAGCGTCGTTGCCTGCTTGGCGGCAATCGACGCCGTCGCGCTATCAGCTACAATTACGTCGACAGGCAGTTGAGCCAACTCTGCGGCGATGTTGCGAAGGCTGTCAGGGTCGCCATGCGCGGAACGAAATTCGAGCACATAGGTTTGTCCCTCGACCTGACCAAGCCTGTGCATCTCGTTGCGGAACGCGCTAAACGACGGGCTGGTGATGTCCTGGCCAAAAGCAAGTAGTCCAATGCGAGCGGGCTTAACGACCTGTTGCGCACGGGAGCCACTTGGCCAAGCAATGGGCAACGCAGCCACGGGTCCGAAAAGGGCGATGAATTCCCGCCGTCTCATGGTTTCCTTCTCCCTTATTTAGGAGGATAGCATGCCTGTGAGCGGACGCGATGTCGTGCTTCAAAGGCCAATCGGCAGCTGCTGCCCCAGTCTGCGACCCCAGTCGGATTGAATCCGGTGCTAAAATTGATAAGAGTTATCGTTGCGGTTGTGCTTTGCGCTTGCGCCTGTCAGAGCGCCGTCGCGCAGGCAATCCCTCTTCACTATGCCCAGGCGTATTCTTCACTCCAAACTATCTTTGCGCTGCCGCTCCTCGTCGCCGAACGCAACGGTTACTTTGTGCGGGAAGGTCTGGATTTCAGCATGCTTGCTGTTCCAGGCGGGGGCGAGCGACTCGTAACCGCGCTGGAGAATGGGACGGCCGACGTCGCCCACGTGCCAACGCCATATCTTATCCAGGCTTCGCTCGCAGGCTCCGACGTCGTGGCAATCGCTGCCGAGTTCAACAATCCGGTTTACAGTTTCCTCGCCAAGCCAGAGATCAGGACCTACGCTGACCTCAAGGGGAAACTGGTCGGCCTTGCGTCCGAACCCACCTCAATAACGATTTCCATACGTAAGCTTTTGGCACTCCATGGACTGTCGAAAGAGGATTTTCGCTCCAGATTCGTGGATGGGACTCCGGAGCGTCTCATTTGTCTGACCGCAGGCGACTGCGATGCGGTCCCACTTGGACAGCCACAAGACTTTTCTGCAATCAGGAAGGGCTATCGGCTGCTCGGGCTTTCCACTGACGCCGTCCCCAAATTTCTCTATACCGTGACGGCGGCCCGGCGTTCCTGGGCGGCCGCTCACAAGGACATCGTGGTGCGTTACGTCCGCGCTCTCTCTTCAGCATTCAAGTTCATCCGCGACCCCACCAAACGGAGCGACGTTCTCAAAGCAATCGCCGATACAACAGGTTTTGGCGAAGGAAACGCACAGCTTACTCTTGCGCTCTACCTTGAACCTGATCGTGGCATCGTGCCCAAACAGGGCGAGATCAATCTCAGGGGAATGGAACAGGTGATTTCCATGATGGCGGACGCCGGAACTATCAAGAAGCCGCTGCCTTCGGCCGAGCGATTTGTCGATCTGCAGTATTTGCGCGCGGCAGGGGTTCAGTAAGCAGAAGCTCTCACAATGGGTATTCCGATTTTGCCGGCCACTGGTCGACAGCCGAGCGCGGTCTGCTCCGGGTCATGAACTGCCCACCTCCAATGTGAAGGCGTGGCAGAAAGCCCTCCGATAGCGGGCCCGCAGGTGGACGGTCGGCGCAATCGAGAGGGGACCATAAGCGGACATTCCCAGAATGTCACGAAGCTAGCTCCGATTGGCCCGGGTGCTGAACTTTGAGGAAGAACGAGAATGCACGCGATAATGAATACCGCGATCACCGCTGACGCAATCGGCCGGCTCAAGGCGAGTCCGCCGTTGCTGACCGGCTTATCGAGAAAATCGCCGACGGTGGCGCCGAGCGGCTGCGACAGGATGAAGGCCGCCCAGAATAGAAACACACGCGAGATGCGGCGTCGGTTCGGAAGCCGACTGCCTATTAGAGTCTGCAATCCAATCCGCTGTTGCAAAATGTTCTGTTCCAGCTTTGCCGTCGCGATCTCCTTGGCCAACAGCGATGTGCGAAGATCAATATAGGTACGTTCGTCGAGATTACCGACCCGGAACGGTAGTGATCATAAACTCCAAGCTGCGGGCATCACCGTCGACGACGTGGTCAAGGCAATCGTGGCGGCGCTGGAGCCAAGCAATGGCCGCGTGAATTCGGCCGCCGCAAGCAGGGCCGTGCTTGCCTCATCGAAAGGAAATCGGGGTGCTGTCCGGCTGAAATGTCGCTCTGGGTCTTGGCTGTGTAAAAACGCTTTGCGGGGAGTGTCGAAGCGTCGTGATCGGGTGGCGCTGAGGGAGCCTTCTGTCGGGTTTGGCTAGACCCTCATCGCGGCCATGAGT
>Ga0073928_10007717_pt1 | contig 13820 bp, 11 predicted proteins | sample PaiPotPPA55metaG_FD_76969 | JGI IMG/M metagenome (GOLD analysis project Ga0073928, IMG submission 76969) | Iron sulfur acid spring bacterial and archeal communities from Banff, Canada, to study Microbial Dark Matter (Phase II) - Paint Pots PPA... ... | reverse complement strand
CCAGCTCTGGGGTTGGTTGATGAATTAATAGCGTCTGAACCAACCTGCGAAGGCTTGTTTCCCAGATCAGTTAAAGTCGCGCGGCGTGCTGAACCTATTGTACCAGAGGCGCTGCCTCGGACCGCCCCGAACCGTAAATCTCAAAGACGTGCGGCAGGACGCTACGCCAATACAAAGCTAACCGGCAGCGAGGTAAAGCCGGTGAGGAACACGGACTGCGACCGCCGCGTCGGACCGGCAATTTCGGCGCTGCGCAGCCGGGGCAGCAGCTCGCCGAACAGGGCCCGCAACTCCATGCGGGCGAGCACGTGTCCAAGGCAGTAATGGGCGCCCCAGCCAAAGGTGATGTGCGGGTTCGGCGTCCGGTCGACGCGGAAAGAGTCGGCGTCGGCGAACACCGCCTCATCGCGGTTGGCCGAGGGAAAGAAGATTGCCACCGCCTCGCCGGTGCGGATCGGCTGGCCGCCAAGTTCCGTGTGCTTCGTTGCCGTCCGCATGAAATGACGCGAGGGCGAGGTCCAGCGGAGGATTTCCTCGATCGCACTGTCGAGCAATGACGGGTCCCGCTGCAGCCGGGCCAGCTGGTCCGGATGTTCGATGAGCGCCTGCAGGCCGCCTGACAAAGCGAACGCAGTGGTGTCGTAACCGGCGATCGCAAGCATGACGTAATAGGAGACGCGCTCGAACTGCGGCAGCGGCATGCCATTGATCGTTGCGTTGGCGATTACGCTCGCAAGGTCAGCCCGCGGACATGAACGCCGGTCGGCAGAAAGTGCATCGAAGTAATCCCGGCAGTCGAACAACGCATCGTGGACCGGGTTCGCCGGCGGCTCGGAAAATTGCCGCCACGGATCGTCCGCTCCGGCGATTCCCTGCACCAGCCGATCCAGCCGCGGCTCGTCACTCTCAGGAACGCCCAAGATCTTGCTGATGATCCTGAGCGTGAACGGGACTGCGACCTGGGCGGCGAAGTCACAGCGCCCGCCATAACTGACGACCTTGTCGACGCTCTCCCTGGCCCAATCGCCCATCCATGCTCCAAGCCCTGCCAACGCCGGCGGAAGAAACCACGGCTGGGCAATTGCGCGGTAGGGGCCATGGTCGGGTTCGTCCATATGCAAGAGCGTGCGCAGAAGCTGTTGCTTGCCCGATAGCTGCCGCGTGCTCATCTCGGCCGCTTCGCTGCCCAGGAGTGTTCGCGGACCGGCGATGAACCCGGCGCCTTTGCGTTCCACCTCGACCACGTCGTGATAGCGGGTGACTGCCCAGAACGGCTTTACTCTTGGCAAGGCCACCCAGTGGACCGGGGCCTCGCGCCGAAGCAGACGGAAGGCCGCGTGGATGCGCGCCTCGTCGGCGTGATCCTCGGGCGAGAGCAGCGCGGAAGCCGCAGCTTGCAAGCTCTTCGTTCGTGGGTCCGACGTGCTAGCGGAAAACGCTGCCTTGTGTTCCGACATCGGCGCGGACCCTGCAACCAATGTTCGGCGCGGGCGGCGAATCCGCGGAATGCTCTGCTCTGTCGCGTCCTGTTCAGGCCGATCCGGCCGGGCGAGCAGCGTAAACTCGCGCATTCCGTATCCTCGAACGACCTCTACCGAACAGCCGAGCATCTCGTTACAAAACTGCATCCAGGTTCGCGGTTCGGTTCGATACAAGCCATCCCACGCCGGTTCCGCCGGAACTTCGTCGAGGAAATTGACCGCAAACCCGCGCCGACTGCCGCGACGCATAGCGCGGAGTGTTTCGGCAATGAAATCTTCCCAGAAGGTCCGGCTGATATCGAGCTGAACGTTCATCACCCCGCTGGCGACGGAGTAGTCGGCCACACGGGGGGCGGCATGACCCACAACGAAGCGCCGCCCGGGTAGGCCGCGATAGCGGCGGCGCGCCCGCCGGATCATCGCGTCCGAGAGGTCGAGGCCCAGGTAATCTACCTCGGCGGATGGGTGCCGACGCGCGAGGAAGGCAGCGAGCGCGCCATAGCCGCAGCCGAAGTCATTCAGCGAGCACGGCGCGGAAAAGTCGCACAACTTCAGGAGCTGTACGAACCGCATCTCCTGCGTCGCCTGGCAAGTCCAGTCGACGCCGCGCGGCGTCGCCCCGAAGCGCGTCACGGTCTGCGTGTAGTAGGCGGCGACCCGGTTGTGCACATCCGCGAGCGTTTCTGCCGCCGTGGCGGTTGGCGCCACGGCAACCCGGGCAGCATCCATCAGGGCGGCCCGCTCCCAACTGGCGCCGCGGCGGCCTGGCCCGCCGGGATGATCGGGATGGACTTAATAAGATGCTGCTCCTGGCTGAAGACGATCGGATGGCCCGTGGTGATGAGGACGCGCGGGTCGTCCTTCGCCGCATGGACCTGGGTAAAAACCGGCAGCGGACTGGCATTCTGGAAGTTCTCAACGTAGGCAGCGATTATCCGGTCGTGGCCATTCACGCCTGCTCGGTCCGATGGATAGGTTTTGAGATTATCCAGAAAGCTATGCCAGCGGCGCCGTTCTACCTGATCAAGCGGATGGACCCCAATCAGTTCGTAGCTGCTGCGCAGGTCGTGCCCGGGACCAAATATCTGGAACTCGTTATGCAGCGCCGCCAGTTCGATTATCATCACTCCTGCGCTGAAGCGAAGGTTGAGCTGACAAATTATGTCCAGTGTCGTAGTGTCTCTGATGAACGAGCCCATCGCGGTGTTCCTTCCCATTTCTTTGGTTGATAGTCGTGATGATGCAGTCGCCCGGAGCGTCCTAAGCTCCCATTTGATATGATCGCTCGATCAATGACTGCGTACGTCTCAGCATTGGTTTGAAGACTGCTGCGCCGGTGACGTCGACCAGTTGTTCGGCTCGGGCAAGGAGCGGTCCCGCCTGCGCCGAGGCATATCGAGAACTGGTGTCAAGCAGCGCCGTAGCACGCACTAGCAAAGCCTGGCATTCGGCAACACGGTTCGTTCTCGCCCGCGCAAGCTCGATCGCATCGTTTGCCAGCGCCGCCGCCTTGTCGGCCGCCCCGGACCGGTACGTCACGTCCGCCATCGTGCTGAGCACGATGGGCTCGTGTTCCAGGCCTGCGCGCGTGCGGCGAGCATAACTGAGAGCCTCATGGAACGATTCGAGCGCAGCATCGAAATCCTGGGCGGCGCTGCACGCCCTGCCGGAAGCAATGAGCGCCAACACCCGCAAATACGGGAGCCGCGAGCGACTTGCGTTGTGGTCAAGCACTTCTGCATGATAGTGGCCCGCGATCGGATCATGACGCCAATATGCCATGTCCGCTGCGGCTTGGTGCGGAATGGATTGCACAACCACGGCGACGTTCTCGAACCATGCCATGGCGGTGATGGCGGCGTCGGCATCGGTGAACTTGCCGAGCCAGACTAAAATGACCGTTTTCAAACCGTGCAGCCAATGGCCAACGTCGAAGCCGACACGCCGGCGGATATAAGCCTCCTGTTCTTCACTTGCCGGGGAAGAACGGGAATTCCGCAGAAGCTCCAGCCCGGATGCGATCGTCCTAAGTGCCTCGCGAAGCTTTCCAGCATACCATAGACCTTGGGCATGCCCTCCATGCACAAATGCGTTCAGACTGATGTTTTCGGTGTTCGAACGATTAGACAGCGCCTCCTGTGACAATGCCACGTACTCATCGGCCGGCCCGCCCTGGACGATGATGCGGCCGTAGGAGATCCGTAGCAGCGGTCCCTGGACCGCGTCACCGGCTTCGCGGGCATAGCGCAAAGCCTCCTCAGCGTACGGCTTCGCCTCGCTCGCGGCGATGCCTTCCTTCCATCCCATGCCAAGCACCCCACCGCAGGCTTCTGCGCGCAGCCGATCGTTCTCGGCCGAGCGTGGCGCTTCCGCCAGCAGCGCGTGAACCTTTTTCCACTGCTGCAGCGCCTGAGCGGCATCGGTTCGGCCTGTCCAGAAGGCGCTGCGCCGCAGGTGCATCGCCGCGGCGACCGGGTCTCCTGCCGCTTCGCAATGACGCGCAAGATCGCCGGCGACCTCATCGAGCTGGCCCCAGGGGAATTTCTCGATTGCCTCGGCAACTTCGGCATGCAGCCGCCGCCGCCGTGTACGGAGCTGCATGGTGTAGGCAACTTCTTGGATCAGGGGATGGCGAAAACCGAAGCCGCGGCCGAACATCCCGCCCCGCTCCTGAATGAGCTCCGCCTCACAAAGCAGCGCTAGCTGCGAATCCATATCCTCCTGTGGGAGTGAGGTGATCTCGCCCAGCAGGACGACCGGGAATTCCTTACCGATCGTGGCGCCGACCTGCAGCAGGGCCTTCGCATGCTCGGGAAGCCGGTCGATGCGCGCACCCACCACCGCCTCGACCGTGGCTGGCAGGACGACGTTGGCCGCCCGTGGGCCGAGCCGATAGTCACCGCGCGTGCCAACCAGTACGCCTGTCTCGGCCAGCGAGCGCACAAGCTCTTCGGCAAAGAACGGATTACCAGTGCACTGCTCGGCGACCTGCGTGCGCAGCGGGCCGACCTCTTCCGAGCTGCCGACAAGGTCACCGACGAGCGCATCGCTGGCTCCGCAGTCGAGCTCCTCAAGCACGAGGGCGCGGTAGCGCGGCGTCTCCATCCAGGGCGCCCGAAAGCCGGGGCGGAAGTTCAGCAGCATGAGGATGCGCGTGCCGGCGGCCGCCTCGATCATTGCCTCCAGCAGATTGCCGCTCACCGGATCGAGCCAATGCAGGTCCTCGAAGAGGAGGACGCCGGGTTCACGACCGCCTGCCTTGATTATGCCGCTCAGGACGTCGCGTAGCCGTGCCTGTGCCGCGCGCGGGTCGGCGGGCGCGGGCGGGTCCGCAGCGCTCACACCAAGGAGGCCAAACAGCAAAGCTGCTTCTTCCAGAAGGGACGCATCGACCAGGCGCAGCTTTGCCTCGACCTTGTGGCGCACGTCTTCGGCTTGATCGATCGGTGATACGCGGAAATAGGCGCGCAGCATCTCGATGATCGGCAACATTGGGGTGGCCTGACCATGCACGAAGCAGCGCGCTTCCAGCACATTCACCGACCGCCGTCGGCACCGCTCGCCGAACTCAAAGCAAAGCCGACTTTTGCCCACGCCGGCGGCCGCAGAAATGCCAACTATGCCCGGCGTTCCCTGCGGAGCCTCCGCGAGCGCTTGATCGAGCATCGCGATTTCCGCATCGCGGCTTCGGAACGGCGTGAGGTCGGCATTGCGGAATTGCTCGCTGCTGACTGCCGGGCGGAGGCCGGTCAGCCGGTGGACCGCCATCGGTTCGGGTACGCCCTTAAGCGTGTGCACCTTCGTCGGCACAGCGTCGCAGAATGCGCGCACCAGTTGATAACAGGCATCGCTGATGCAGATGCCGCCCGGCTCCGCGAGCTGCTCGATCCGGCTGGCAATATGCACTGTCATGCCCTGCGCCTCTTGCTCCAGGGCGGCGCCGGTGTCGATTTCGCCGGTGACGACCTCGCCCGAATGCAGCCCGATGCGGATCGCAGGGGCATTGTCGACCGCGCGCACCGCCTCCTGAATGGCGAGTGCCGCCCGGCAAGCAAGGATCGCGTGGCCTTCAAGAGCGCGCGGGGCTCCGAACGCCACTTTCAGCCCGTCCCCGAGACTGCGCAGGATGGTCCCGTCGAACCGGCGCACTGCTCGCGACATAGCGGCCAGTACGGGACGAAGACGGTCCATTGCTTCCTCGGCGTCGAGACCAGCAATCATCTTCGTCGAATCCACGATATCAACAAACAGAACGGTGGCCTGCTTGCGTTCCATCCCATCGGCGCGCGCGGTCGGCACCGGGCGAAGCATCGAGCCGCACCAGCTGCAAAAAGTTGCACTTTCGCTACAAGGATGCTGGCACTTGGGACAGCAGACATCCAGCCGGGCGCCACAACCCGAACAAAATTTGCTGTTGACAGGGTTATTCCGGTCGCACTGCCGGCACCTCATCTCGGCCTCGCTTGATTCAAACTACATCTCACAGGTTTCGTTGAAGTTGGCCGTAGCGACACAAATCGAATAGATCGCCCGGAGGCCGTTACAGACTGACCGGCGACATTCACTGGCCATTTTTGCGAGATATCTGCTTCCAGCACGGCATCTAGACCAGGTGGGTTCGACAGTGTACCGGGAAACAGTAAATCTGACGAAGGCGGGTCAGATTCTGTCAGTATCGTTGATTATGCTATAAGTCATCCGAATTACGTTCAACTTAGAGCCCATGACAGGCTCTCGAGTCGAAGCATAGCACCTACAGATGCGCCTGTGGGCAATTGGGCGCGCTTCCAGTAACCGAGTAGCTGCACGTGATCGTTTGTCACCCTCACAGGTTATCTGCAAGGCTCGCCCGCTCTGCGACGAGTGGGCGCACCAGTTTGTGATCTCGAGCGAACCGCGGGACGCAGCGCCGAGGCCAAAAGGTGACAGCTCGGCGCAGGTGGCGGGCGAACATGCTTGTCTTGTAAATTCCAGTCCTGACAACGGATATCGACCGCCCGTAGGTGTCGGCGAACGGCCAGGTGACGCTGCCGTCACTCGCGTCATCGGCGCGAAGATCTGTGCGAAACACAGACCCCGGTCTCGGCGACGCCGAGGACATTGCGCAGGCAAATCGCCCGCACGATGTATATCGGAGGCAGACGCAGTGCAGGCTCGCACGTTGGTCTTGCTAAGCGACTTCGCTTAGCACTAAGGATTCTCCTGAACAGGTCGCGGAAGTTTGGCTGTGGTGCCAAGCACACGGTTCGATACGTACTCAGGAAGGCCAGCCAACGCGCGGATCGCGACGGTGCAACCATGTGATCGGCGGCGCGCGGTGCGACAAGTCCGACAACCAGGCTGCGCCGATGCCGGTTGGATCCACCGACCAGATCGTCGGCGGCCGGTCGAGGAATACGATCCGCAACAGATCGGTGGCGATCACGCGCCGCCGTGCCGATTGCGGGCGATCGTTTCTTTGCCGATGCGGTGAACCGCAAGACCCAGGCGATCGACGGGGCACCTCGATTGCCATTCCAATGACACGTTCCGTTAAGCCGCAATGCTCGAGCACCTTAAACTCCGTAGGCTTTCGTGGCCCACCGCCGTTCTCCGTGCTAAACATCAACGAAAGCCAAAGCGGCGCGGTCTCTCGGAGCTCCATGTGGATCAGCCCGCGGTGCACTGCCCGGCCTTTCGGCGGCCGCTGACAGATGCGGCGGGTTCCGCCATGCTGGCGCCAGCGCCGGGTGGTCCGGTCTAGCGAGGGAACGAGACAATGAAAGTTGGCTTCATCGGTGTGGGCAACATGGGCGGCCCAATGTGCCGCAACATCATCCGCAACACCAACCATGAGGTTGTGGTGTTCGACCTCAGCTCCGATGCGGCGAAGGCCTGCACCGACCTTGGCGCGTCCTGTGGCGACTCAGTCGCCGATGTGGCGTCGCGCTGCGATGTGGTGATCACCTCGCTGCCGGTTCCGCGCGTTGTCGAGGAGGTGACCCTCGGCGCCGGCGGCATCGCCGAGAGTGCCAAGACCGGCACTGTGTTCATCGACCTTTCGACCAATTCGCCGGCGACGGCGAAACGGGTGAACGAGGGCATGAAGGCGAAAGGAATCGCGATGCTGGAGGCGCCGGTATCCGGCGGCACCGCACGCGCGACGGACGGCACCATCGTCATCATGGTCGGCGGCGACGCCGCGGTGTTCGAGCAAAATCTGCCGCTGTTGAAATCGTTCAGCGGCGAGGTCATTCATATGGGCGAGATCGGATACGGCTCCACCGCAAAGTTGATCAACAACATGCTGGCGTTCTGCAACTCCGCGGCCGCGGCCGAGGCGCTGATGATCGGCAAGCGATCCGGGATCGACCTGAAGAAGCTGGATGCCGTGATCCGCAATGCCAGCGGCATGTCAGCGGGCTATGCCAATCTTTCGACCAAAACGTTGCTCGGCGATTTCAAGGCAACTTTTGCGCTGGACCTGGCGCATAAGGACCTGCGGCTGGCGTTGGAGATGGCGGATGAGTTGGGGGTTCCCGGGCTGATTGCGCCGCAGGTCATGAGTTTGATGCGGATGGCGCGCGGCATGGGGCTTGGCTCATCCGATTCGGCTTCAATGGTGCGGGTTTACGAAACTGCTCTGGGAGAGGATATTCGCGCCCGATAAGAGAGCGATAGTGCCCGTCCGGCGGGCAAGTGACGGTTGGCAGGGCTGTTGGTGCACAAAAGTGTGTCTATACAGTGTGATGGAAACCGGCTTGAGATCATGCCGGACCTGACCCGCTTGCCGAGGTTCGCGTGCCATGAGCTGCCATCACTCTTTCGCGTTCGGTCTCGTTGAGATGCCGTGTTTAAAACAGCCAGGATGACGAAATGACCGAACAGCACCGGATTCTGGTTGTTGAGGATGACCCCCTGGTATCGGAGGTCATCGCCGTTGCGCTTGATGACGCCTATCCCACGACCGTGGTCGAGAGCGCCGCCGAAGCGGTGACGCTGCTGCAAAGCGGGGAGTACCGGCTGATGCTGCTGGATTGCACATTGCCCGGCGGGGTGGATATCAACCTGATCCCCGAGGCGGACCGAACCGGGACCGCGGTCGTGCTGATGTCGGGGGATCCTGGCCGGATGGCGAATCTGACCGAGCAGCCGAGGCCGTTCTTGCTCAAGCCGTTCGCGCTCAGCGGGTTACTGGAAACGGTCGAAGCTGTGCTGGCCGGGTCGAAAGTAGTAGGCTTGCCAGGCTGACTGTGCAGCCTGAAACGCTCTATCTCCTTGTTCCAGCGCGTTCCGCTGACCGGGATCATGCGCCAGCGCACGCTGCGCTTGGGTCCGCTGGTCGAACAATTCTGGGCTCCGGGGCCGAGGCGAGGTATCGAACCCGCTTTGGGAACCGGTTTGACGCGATCGTGGTGGTTGCATGCCGGTCTGATCACGTCTGCTTGAAATCAATTTCTGCTGGTGCTCGCAGGCGTGATTTCGACCGATAACGACCGGGCCAGATTTGTTGGGGCGGTATGCCGATTGCCTCCGCGATCAGCACTTCCAGGGCGGGCCATGGCCGTTTCAGCGCCTTTCCCGCGGCGGTCGGGTGATAGCCGTGAGCTGCCGACAGACCGGCAAGCGAATGGCCGCGCTTCTTCAGTGCGGCCAGGATGTCTGCCGGATGCCAGTCCGCAGGGTCATCGTCCTCTTGCCGGAGCTTGTTGGAATCGTCCATTCTGAAGCCTGGGTTCTGTTTAGAGAAATTTCAAAAGTTGCTTTGCCATCTGAATATCAGCGAAAAGCGGCGGCATCGAGAGTGATAAGTGTCGCATGTGGACGGACCGATAACATGTCACGTGTCAATAAAACCGTGGAAGCACCTGAGGACACACCGCGCGGGAACGGTGCGGAGAAATTGGCCTTCGTGGAGCGTCTACAGACCATCCTGACACACTGGCCCAGTGCTGACCGGTTGGCGCGGTCGATGGGCGTTTCCCCCTCGGCGTTTCGCAAATGGCTGAAGGGCGAGGCGGAGCCGAGCCGGGAGCGACTGGTTGCGCTGGCTAGGACGGCAGGCGTGGGGGTGGCCTGGCTGGCCGAGGGCGAGGGACCGGAACCGGTGTTCGAACGGGCGGCCGACGGGCGGCGCCGGCAGGATTTGCGCGATGCCTCGGATGAGACAGACTGGAGCGACTTCGTGCTGCTGCCGCGGCGGCCGGAGGCGGCGGCGGCTGGTTCGCAAACGCCGGCCCCGCCGTCGGGCAGCGAGTTCATTGCCCTGCGGCACGACTGGGTGCGGTCGGTATGTGGCGTGGACCCGAGCAAGCTGGTGTTGGAGACCGCGGTGGGCGAGTCGATGACGCCGACGATCCGGGACGGGAATACCCTGCTGATCGACAGCGCGGATCAGACGTTCCGGAATTTCGGCATCTATGTGCTGGAGATCAACGGGCAGCGGCTGGTCAAGCGGGTGCAACGCAAGCACGACGGCAGCCTCGTGCTGATCAGCGACAACAGCGCGTATCTGCCGGACACCGTCGATTGTGAGGAGGCGAGCGGCGTCACAGTGGTAGGGCGCGTGGTGTGGGCCGGCGGCACGGTATGATGCGGCAATATGCCGGGTAACGAATCCGTTCGTTTCTTGTAAATATCCTCCCGAGACAAAGCCGCGGCAAAAATCAAGAACCTTTCGGCCCTAAGCCGGCCGCGAACGACCCGCCGCAAACCATCGTCCGGCCGGCGGTTGACGTGCCGGCTGATCGCGGGAATATCGGGCTTGCGCACCGACGCAGACGACCGCAGCGCCCGTCTCCTCGCGCCGCACCGGAGGAACCGTCCATGACATTGACAAAATCGCTTGGTCAGTTTGTCGCCGACCTGTCGCCGAACCGGCTGCCGGAAGAAGCCGCGCGGGTTGCCCGCATGGGGTTCATCGACAGCATCGGCACGATGATCGCCGGGCGCAACGAGGACAGCGTGCGGATCATGACCGAGACGCTGGCTCCCGCCGACGGCCCGGCGACGCTGACGTTCGGCGCCCGCCACGCCCCCGCGCCGGAAGCCGCCTGGATCAACGGCACCGCCGCGCACGCGCTCGACTATGACGACGTGGCGCTGCGCGGCCATCCCAGCACAGTGCTGGTGCCGGCGATCCTGGCGGAAGCGGAACACCTCGGGTCGTCCGGGGCGGACATGATCACCGCCTATGTAGCGGGCTACGAGACCTGGGCCGAGCTGTTCCGGCGCGATACCGGGCTGCTGCATCAGAAGGGCTGGCACCCGACCGGGCTGTACGGAGCGGTCGGGGCCGCCGCGGCGTGCGCCAAGCTGCGCAAGCTGGATGCGCAGAAATCGGCCATCGCGATCGCCCTGGGTGGGTCGCAGTCGGGCGGGCTGATGTCGAACTTCGGCACCATGACCAAGCCGTTCCATGCCGGCAAAGCCGCCCATGCCGGCATCATCGCGGCCCGTCTGGCCGAGGCGGGTTTCACCGCCAACACCGACGCGCTGGAGCATCCGCAGGGGTTCCTGCATGCGATCTCTCCCACCGGCACCGAGGACCGCGACAGCGAGAGCAGGGCCGGCAGCGAATGGGCGATCCTGTCGCAGGGCCTGGGCATCAAGAAATACCCGACCTGCTACTGCACGCACCGCGCTATCGACTGCATTTTGGACCTGGTCAACACCAGTCCGATCAAGGCAGGCAACGTCGAGAAGATTACCGTCAACCTCAGCGACTACTTCGCTACCGTGCTGCGCAACCACCAGCCCGACACCGGACTGGCAGCGAAGTTCAGCATCGAGTTCTGCATGGCCAGCGGGATCGTCGCTCAGCGGGTCGGACTGCGCGAGCTCACCGATGCTTTCGTCCAGCGGCCCGATATCCAGGCGCTGATGAAAAAGGTGGAGATCGTCACCACCACGACCTATGACCCGGAACTGCCGGGTGCCGCGCCGCACGACCAGGTGACGGTCAGGCTGGCCGGCGGGCAGACCATCGCGGGCGACCCGGTTGCGCGTGCCACCGGGCATCCGTCGCGTCCACTGACCGATGAACAGCTGTATGACAAGTTCGCCGACTGCCTGGATGCGGGTCAGTCGCCGATTTCGGCCGCCGTGCTGTTCAAGCGGCTGTCGGCGATCCAGTCGATCAACGCGCGCGACCTCACCGCGGCGGCATGAGGATGCGGATCGGGCGCCGGATCGTTCTCGGTTCGGCGCTCGGGCCGACCTTGGGGGCGCCGTTCATCCGCACGGCGCGGGCCGATCCGTTCCGGATGCGGGTGTCGGTGGACACCTCGCCCAGCCATGGCCGGACGCTGTCGATCGCCGACTTCCTGAAGAAGCTGGAGGCGGCGTCGCAGGGGGCGATCGCATCGCAGTTGTTCGACAGCGGGCAACTGTTCCCGGACCGCGACGTGATCAAGGCCCTGGTGCTGGGGCAGGTGGAGATGGCGGCGCCCGGAACCTGGCTGGTATCGGCCTATGTGCCCGAGGCGGATCTGGCGCAGTTGCCGCTGTTCTATGGGGAGCCGATCGAAACCACGCATCGCGCGATCGACGGGGCGCCGGGCGACCTGGTGAACGATCAGGTCAGCAAGAAGCTGCGGGTGGCAATTCTCGGGCGTTGGATCGATTTGGGCTTTACCAACTGGTACAGCACGCGGCGGCCGCTGCGCGGGCTGGCGGATCTGCGCGGCCTGAAGATCCGCAATTCCGGCGGATTCGCCCAGCCCTGGCGGGCGAGGTTCTTCGGTGCCGTGCCGACCACGACCGCCTGGCCGGACGTGCCGCTGGCGTTGTCGCAGGGCACGTTCGATGCGCTGCAGAGCACCAATGAAAGCTGCGTCAGCGCCAAGCTGTGGGACGCCGGCCTGCATTTTGGGCTGATCGACCACCAGACGATGGGCGACTACATCCCGATGATCAGCCAGGCGTTCTGGGCCGCGCTGACCCCCCAACTGAAGGTCCTGATCACCGACCTATGGGCGGCGAACATTACGGTGTATCGGGCCAACCTGGCCGCCGCGCAGGACCGGGCGGAAAAGGAGCTCACGCTGCGCGGGGTGAAACTGGTGGCGGTTCCGCCGGAGGAACTGGCGGAGCAGCGCAAGTTGATGCTGGCAGACCAGGACAAGGTGGCGCGGGAGATGCGGATTTCGCCTGACATCCTGGCTCGGATCACCGAGGCGATCGCAGCCACCAACTGAGTGGAGATGGGCTCTCCAAAGGCACTCGTTTCCAGTTGGCCTGAAAAAGGCTCTAATCGGGCTGAAACGTCGTTGCCACGCCGTTGCAATAGCGCAGGCCGGTAGGCCACGGTCCAACCTCCAGATAGACGCCGGGATTTGGGTACTCCTCCCCGGTCGGGGCTCGCATGACAACGAGGCTTGCGCCGCCGGGACGCAGGTCGAGCTCCGCATGCGGCGTGGTCCATGGCGCCGGCGCAAACCATTGCTTGAGCAGTTCCGGCTGCGTCCAACAGCGCCAGATCTTGTGGCGTGGCGCATCGAGTATACTGGTCAGCGTGAGTTCACGATCAGACATCGTCCGTCTCCCCGTTATGAGGATTACTTCAAGCGATCGCGAATCTTGTCCAGCCCAGCGCGTGCGCAGGCCTCATCCAGATTGCCGCCCGGCGCGCCGGCGGCGCCGATCGCGCCAACCACTTCATCGTTCAGCTTGATGACGACCCCGCCGCCAAACAGCACCAGATGCGGAAGTTGGGTAAACAAAGCCGAGAAACCTGGCACCGACTTCGCTCGCTCGACCAGCGCGCTGGTATCGGTCTTGAACGATGCGGCGGTGTAGGCTTTGTCGTTCGCGCTGTCGAGCGAATGGCTGCCGGCGCGATCGCCGCGCAGCACCGCCTGGCGGACCCCGTCGGCATCGACCAGGACGACGGTCTCGGCGTATCCCTGGCTGGCGCAGCTCGCGACCGCCGCGGTGACGGCTTCGCCGGCGAGTGCCGCTGACAGGCGATGCGTGGTGAGCAAGTCGTCGGCGAATGCGGAGACGGTGGTCATTGCGGACAACAGGCCAATCGCGGCGACGATCGGCAGCTTACGCGGCGGCAGGTTGTTCATAGGATATCCCCTCCTGTTGACGCTCGGCTTGGCGGCCGGTTGGGTCAAGCGCATCGGTTTCGCTCGCGCCTCGCAGCGCGGCGGGCGAACGGATTGTTGCTATGGCGAAACTTGGTCACGCCAAGAACGGGCAGGAATAGCACGGTTTGCGGCACAAATTCACCATCCGGCCGTCTCATCCGTTCGCACAGCGCCAGCAAACCGACGGGAAGCCACCGGCGCCGGACTAGCAAGGCACTTCGGAAGCGTTTTCAGGGCGCTCGGAGCGCCCGTCGTTATACGAGTT